>SDBU01001981.1_pt1 | contig 28046 bp, 22 predicted proteins | sample 2277071 | NCBI WGS metagenome assembly SDBU01 (sample SAMN10397929, study PRJNA504765) | marine sediment metagenome | isolation source: marine sediment core GS08_GC12, 126 cmbsf | place: Arctic Ocean: Gakkel Ridge, Loki's castle | collected 2008 | reverse complement strand
AGTTATTTCATCCAGGGGTTCTAAGTATAGTAATATTCTATTATGTGTATTTGCAGACTTAGTATGGTATCTTGGGCTTTTCTTGGTTATTTTTTCACGCTAGACTATGATTGGTTCTCCAATATTGATTTCAACCTGATTATTAATTCTCTTGGTTAGGATTTCTATTTGTAGAGGATCAATGCCTGAGAGTACGAATTCTCCTGACTCTTCATCTCTTCTATATTTTGCAGTTGGATCAGCTTTAAGCCACTTGCCGACAACATCATCTAACTTATCAATTTCATGTGGATCTTTCGGTTTTATACTTCTTGAAACTACAGCTTCACAAGCATATTGAATCTTCTCAAATGACGATGCCGACAGTAATTTTCTTTTTTCTTTATCTTTAGGAACATCGTCTCCCAACATAAAAGTTTCACCAGATGGGCATATGAAGCCGAATAATGCAAATAAATTTCCTGCGGGGATTCTAGCAACATCTAAAAGATCAGTTATTTCCATTACTCCTAATCGTTTGAGTCTATTTTTTGAATCACTATTGATTAAGTATATAGTATCGCTTTGATCTAGAGTGCCCGAAAAGATTCGTCCGATTAAGGTGGGTGCGTAATTACGCTTTGGGTCAAGGAACAGCTTGGTAATCATTCCTAAAAGTGGTCCCTCGGGGTCACTTTTCTGTAATGATTGACCTAATTCAGAATTCAAGTCACCTCCCCATATATGAGGGATCCTGTATTTTGCTGCAGTTACAGGATCGGGTAAGTGATCAACAACCATTCTTAGCATTGGTTCATCTAATGGTAAATTATCCCTTAACCACTGAATATCACCTTCATTATATTTTGCGAAAACATCTTGAGGTGTTAATTTTTGTTCTAATAAAATCTGATAATTTATTCCCCATCCGTGTTTTGCAGAGCCGATTGTAACTGAATTCTTAGCAAAGTCGACACTCCATTTTGAGCCTTCGGGCCTGACTTTCTTGATTAATTCATTCGCTTCTCTTGTAATTTTGTCAATTTTTGCGAATGTGTCTTGTGGACTTAATTTGAGCTCACTAATAAGTCGATCGACTTTATTGATAAACAAAACAGGTTTGCAATACTCCTCTCCAACTGCAAGCCTAATGTTCGTTTCGGTCTGTGTCATAACTCCCTCTAATGCATCAATCAAAATAATTGCTCCGTCAGAGCCTCTTAAAGCTCTAGAAACTTCTCCTGTAAATGAAATATGTCCTGGAGTATCGTTTATTTGCAAAATATAGGGTTCTTCTTCCTCCGGTATTCGTGTGTCATTAAACGCTAGCAAAACCACGCTTGTAAAGATTGTGATACCACGAGCCTGTTCCTCTTCATCAGAATCCGTCATTTGAAGTTGTCCCGCGTCTTCAGCTCTCATTAAACCCGCCCTTCTTAACAGATAGTCAGTCGCAGTGGTTTTACCGTGATCTATCTACGCTATAATAAGGAAGCCCTATTAAAAATGCGCGACTATCGAAAAAATCCGCTTCTTCTGGTAGGATCCGGAGGTTACGAGCTTTATTATTTCATCTGAGTTCTTAACTTTAACCATTATAAATTCACTAAAATTAAAAATAATACAAAAAATAAAAATTTATTTATTTTTACTTAAATTACGGATTTTAAGCAAACTAAGGAATAGAAAAATCACTAATGATTCTTCTCTTGAAATTAACTTCTTCTATTTACTATCGTATATTCCTTTTTTTATTAGATGAATTCATTCAAGCTTATTTGGATATTTTTTAATTGGATTCCCAGAAAGGTTAGCATAAGTGAGGTTTAGATGTTGAATACATTCGGGAAACTCTCTTAACCGATTATTTTGGAGCCCTATTGCTCTTAAAGATCTTAATTGACTAATTGAATCTGGAAATGACTCTAATTGATTATTTTGCATAAAGAGCTTACATAATCCTTCCATTTCACCTATGTTTTCTGGGAGAGAAATGTAATTTATGTAATTAGAGATTCAATTCCAAGAATATCGAAAATTTATGAATTTATGAATTTAAGCTATAAACCTTGTGTTTTGAAGATTTTAATATTAAAGTTTAATTAAATTTCATATCCCTTAAATATCTGGTATATAACACAATTGTGAACTTATTCATTTTAGAAAAATCAAATAGATTCATCCCACTCTCTTTTTTACCAATCCTTCTAGGTGGAAGGAGTGAATAACCTTTTTTTAAAAAAAGATTAATTTTATCTTCGAAAAGTTCAGGGCAGCTTTTATAAAGGTGATCAAGAAATTTTATAATCCAATGATGGTATCTCGAGAAATAAGAATCTGCGTATTTTATCAATAACTCAAACAAATTAAGGTGGGGGTGCTCAATAAAAAAAATCATTGTCCTCAAGTTTAATCGATCTATGGGAGGATCTTCGTCGAAATCATCATTTATAAAAAGCATATCCAATACACCCTTGTCGCAGATATAATTTTTTTTCTTTACCTCTAACATTATTAATTCTAACTCTTCATCTGTAAACAAAGATAAATATTCATGTTTAAGTAAATAAACAATAGTGGGTGTGTAATCCATGAATAATCTCCTAACTACCTCATCCTTAAACACTCTTTTAGCTAGAGGATCACCCAATCCAACTAATTCTTCAAGAAGGGGGAAAGCAATATTACTATGAAGCATTGTCGAATCATAATTATTTTCCTCCCATGCTTGTAAGTTAGAACAGTGTACCCAAAATTCTTCTTCTGGATCTAATGGCACAAATGCTAGTTTGCTCTCATCGTCTATAATCTCATCAATGGTATTATGCCCTTGTTTGACAATATTACTATTAATATTCACAAATACCCCCTTACAAAGTAGGAACTTAATGCCCCCTAAAAGAATAACTGTTTTACCATTCTGAAGATCAAGAGTGATATATTTATTTATCCTAAACATTAATATCTACTTATTAAAAAAACAAATATTTAAAATTACGCGGACGCTGTATTAATCGAATTAGAAAGATTTGAATAATCAGTGCTTGTTACCATCTTTATAATTTCTTCAGGATTTTTGACTTTAACCATTGTATATCCACTATGTTCTAATATTTCTCCATGTATTAATTGAAAAAGAAAATATGTGAAATCATAAAAATTTTTTGCTTTACAATAATAAGGCACAATTCTCTCAAAGATTTAATAAAAACTTAATATTATCAATATTCAGAAACAAGAAATTTATAGAAGAATTTAAAATGGTTTATTATACTATAAATTTCAAAAATAGAGAAAAATTGCTAAAAGGGTACAGATCTTGAACGTAGATATTTATTTTGATCTTTCAAGAGCCGTTACAATGATTGTCGCAACCATAATTCTTGGTTGGGTATGTCGAAAACGGCGAGATTTGTTTTCATGGCTTTATGCTTATATCGCTACTACCTTATCTCAAATATTCAGAGTAATTTCAAAAGATCCTTTAGATAATTTTGATCTAATTGCAATTTCCCTTTCAACCCTCAGTATGATCTTAATTATAATTGCGGTTTCTGTTGAGTATTACAAAACTTTTTACAGTCCAGGTAAAAATAAAATATATAATTTGACTTTATTAGCTTTAACAGCTCAAGTCTTTACATTTGGATTAGAATTATTGATTGCCTTCCTAGTGATAACTACTTTTTTCTTAATTTTTAGGATTTTTTTGAGAAAAAAAACGCCCACTCATGCTTTTCTATGTCTTGTTTTAGTCAGTGGTTTGATGAACTTAATAGCCTCCATGGTAAATTCAGGAGGTTCTGAAGGCACTGAGCAATTTTTTCAATTTTCATCTGACATGATGGTTATTACATTGCTAATAACAGGGATTGTTGCGTTCATTGAAGATAAGATTACCAAATCAGAGAAGGGTTATCGTTTAGCATACAATAAAGCAGAATTCTATAAAGACCTATTCGTTCATGATATAAATAATATTCTTCAAAATCTTGAATTTTCATTGGAAATAATGTCACTAGAATTGGAAAATAAAGAGATTTCGCAAAAATTTAGAAATTTAATAAATCTTGCTAAAAAACAGGTGGATAGGGGAGCAGAATTAAGTATAAATGTAAGACGGCTTTCAGATTTGGAAGTGGGCAAAAATTTATTTACGTCGGTGAATGTCTTCAATCTAATTAGCAAGATTGGAAAATTTATATCAGAAAGATTTCCTGATACGGATCTAAATCTCAATTTTGATTCTATTGAAAAAAATCTCGAGGTAAATGCTAATAATAGGTTAGGTGATGTATTCCGTATATTGTTAAATAACGCAATTCGCTATAACGATAATTCTGAAATAGAAGTGGTGATAACAGCTTCTCATGAATTAAAAAATGGAGTTAATTATAAGAGAATTGAAATCACCGATAATGGGATTGGGATGCCAGATCCAATGAAAGATAGTGTTTTTTACAAGATTTATGAAAAACCAAAAAGTTATAAGAGAATTGGGTTGGGATTATTACTTGTGAGTGAAGTAATCCAAAGTTTTAATGGAAAAGTTTGGGTTGAAGATAGGGTAAAGGGAGATTATAAAAAGGGGAGTAGATTTGTCATTTTACTTCATTGAACTTCCCATTTTTTAGTGATAAATGGCAACACCATTTCTGTGAGGACCGTCAGACTCTTTTTTCCAGAGGTTGTTTTTACATTAGATATATTTGATATGTTTAGAACTTTAAAGTTATCGGGGATTTTAGAATTACTAAATTTGGTTAAAAATTTAAGAAAGTTATCAAATTCCCTTTCAGTTTTAACCCATAGATAATTTTTCTCTTCAAACCATTCCGAATTTTTCTTTTTAAAATTGGTAGCATGAAAATGTTCTGTAATTGGAGGGCCTTTACGGATATAAGTCTTTGAAATATCTGGTTTTTCACAATATAAAGCTATGTTATATTCATTTCTCACATCTTCGAAATATACTTCAAAAATTATTTTTCCAAATCTCTCTGCATGAGAAAACTCTTTTTCTCCGTTATCTTTAATGCTCTCTCCAAGTGAATATAATTTATCTCTATTAATTGTATAATGGATCTTACTATTTTCATTTTTCAATTCAATGATGTATAGGTTTGAGAGTATTGGATCTTCCTTATTAGCTAGATTTTTTTCTGGAATTGGTTTTAATTTAAAAAAATTAGTATTTGGAGTTTGCAAAAATTCAAAAACTTTTTGATTACAATATTTATACGCTTTATCTGAAATAGCTGATGCTACATTTCTATTTTTATCAATAGGATCTATAATTATTAAACAATCTCCTTTAAAATGGGTTATTTTCTTTAATTCTTTTACACTTCTAGAATAAAAATCAAATGGTTTTTTTTTTAATTCATTAAAATGTTTAAATACGTTTAGAATATTCCCTAAATAATATATTAATAATTCAGCACTATATCCAATAAAACCAATCTTACCAACCGCACTTTTATCTCCATAACAATGGCATGATTTAAAAAACTGTTTGAGAATCCTAACATCGTTTTTTTGTGCTTTTGTTAGTTCATCTCTGACAAACCGGCCGTGCCAAGGTGACCTATCAACGGCAGTTACAGGTCCACTTTTTTTTATGATTTCTAAATCTAACTCAAAATAGAGAACGATATCTATTTTTATGATTATATTATCTATATTGTAATCTACCGTAACATATGGGTGTTCAGCATACAAAAGACGCGGATTATTAAATTCTCTTAAAGATAAACTTTTAATGATCCAGTTGTTACAAAGGTCTAAAAAAAGTTTTTTTGTTACTTTCCTTAATTTATTTTTACTTAATCCGTGATATTTTGGTCTGTATTCATTAAAATCTAATCCCACAAATAGATCAACATCAAAATCATCTCTTAATTGTGTTTGTTTAATTCCCGTTGAACCTTGAGGTTCGATCACTGTATAAGTGATATTTAATGCTTTTGCTTTTTTATCTAATAGATCTTTTAGTTTGCTAGTAATCTTATTAACAAGAGAAATTTCTCTTTGAGTTGGAGTAATTTTCTTTAAAGTTTCTTCGAAAATTTTATTGATTAATGTCATTTTGTTGAATATCTAATCGTTTACTTGTTTAAAATCAATTCTTTCAAAATAATAACAACGTACTTTTAAAAAAATCTTTTGGATTATATAGTTATTAGATTAAATACATATATTATTTCCAGTTTTCATCATTATAAGGTACAATAAATTGGTTCTCGAGGATCAATATTCACTTTTCCCGAATTTAGCCCATTTCCTCAACTATCACTTTCTATACAAATTTACGTAATATCAGGGAAAAATTACATTTTTATTTATAATACAGGTATAAGCAGAGCTCAAATATATGGACTTATAACTTGAGTCACATCCCCCACCAAGGATTATTAGTTTTTCTCATCAGTGCGATGAACTCCCTTAGAATTTGCTTCTGATCAGAAGTTAATTCATCTAGAAATTTTCCCATTAGTTGCCTTATATGTGATTCTGGTATATTTACATAAAGAGTTTCATCTTTTCCGATATCTTTTCCGACTTCAATACCACGAATTGAGATTGCAACTTCAGAACCATTCTCTGCCTTTTCTAATGTTTGTCCCCTATCTTGAATTTGATGGATCCTCCTAACTCTTTTTCCATTTTCAGTGATTAAGTTTACTTTTGGATATAATGTTCCTCCTTCAACCCTCACACCAAATACTGCAGGATTTGAGCTTCGAAAAATAAATTCTGGAATCATTTTTAACTTTGCGGGTAAAATTAATTCGCTTAATCCTTTTGCCGTATCCTCTGCTTTTCTGGTTTCAGCATATTCAATGTAATCCTCCAATAATCGATAAATGACATTGTTTGTAAAAATTCTTATATTTTCAGTAAATGCTTGTTCTTTCGCTTCAGGAAGTATCTGAACATTAAAACCTAAGACTGCTGCAGAATATGGGTCAAATTTCCTAACGATATTAGCATTAATAATATCTTCCTTCTTTATTGGCCCTACATCAGCAATACTTATTTTCACATCACTTTTTGTGAAATGGTTCTCTAATGCTTCAAGAGAACCTAATGTATCTGCTTTCAGGACAACTCCAGCTTTATCAGTTTTTATGCGAATGCTATTTACTTCTGATTCTACTTCTTTATATACATTTTCTTCATTAGAAGAGTCTCCTATTACCCTAAAAGGTGATCCTGCAACAACATCATCAATATTGGGAGATAAAATTCTAATTCCTGAAGCTGCTGAAACAGAGTCAACAGAATCAAATTTCTGTCGTGGATCTCTAATCTCATCCAATGGCTTTGGTATTAATAATGCTCTTGCTTTTGATTTAATTGGTTTATCTAAACCACCAACAATAAACTCATCTCCTTTATTAATGACACCATCATAAATTAAAACATCCATGGTTTTTCCTCGTCCTTTCTCTTTTTTAACTTCCAAAACAACCCCTTTGGCTGGACCTTCAGAAAATTTAAGGTTTGTGGTTAAATATTGTTGAACTAAACCCATCAAGACTAATAAAAGGGTTGAAATTCCTTCTCCTGTCTTTCCACTTGTAGGTACAATAGCAACCTGTTTAGTAAAGTCTTTAATTTTATCATACCTTTCTATTCCCTTAAATCCCTCTTCTAAGAAATTTCCCATAATTTGGAAGATTTTTTCATCTAGGAAATCTTTAACATGAGAAGTTTGGGAATTGTAGGTATCTAGAAAATCCGCATCTTTTTTAGATTTCCAGCTAGATATTCTATCAATTTTATTAGCAGCTATAACAAAGGGAGTTTTTCGATCTCTTAAAATTCTTACAGATTCCCATGTTATTGGCATTGTTCCAGCTGTGACATCAATTACCAAAATGGCTATGTCTGCAACTGCCCCACCTCTTTTTCTCAAATTTAAAAACGCAGCATGCCCGGGTGTATCTATTATTAAGATTCCTGGAAGTTTAATTTCTTTCTCAGCAAATTCTTGTTTTGATTTTCTTAAAAAAGTCTTGATATCTTCAATTGGAAAATAAGAAGCTCCTATATGTTGTGTAATACCTGCAGCTTCTCTCTGTTGTACAACAGTTCCTCTAACATAGTCTAAAATAGTAGTCTTACCGTGGTCTATATGGCCCAAAACAGAAACAATGGGTGCTCTAATCACTTTTTTATTATTTGGGGTAGCCATTCATTTTCACTTCCTCGAATTTTAAAATATATATAATGCTATAAATAAGTTATTTTAAAAAAAGTAATTAAAAATTTTGAAGTTTTTCAATTTTTAATTATGATTAAGATATTTTTTAAGGTATTTTCCAGTAAAAGATTTTTTTGAGTGAATGATATTCTCAGGGGTACCATTTATAAGAATATTACCTCCTTTTTCTCCACCTTCAGGGCCAAGATCGATAATATAGTCAACAGATTTTATTATGTCCATGTTATGTTCAACAATAACCACTGTATTACCTTTATCTACTAATCTTTGGAGAACTCCTATTAAAAACTTAATATCATACATGTGTAAGCCAGTAGTAGGTTCATCCAAGATATAGAGAGTATTTCCCGTACTTGTTTTTCGTAACTCTCTAGCTATTTTCACTCTTTGGGATTCTCCTCCACTTAAGGTTGTTGAAGGTTGACCTAATTCAAGATATCCTAAACCTACATCTACTACGGTCTCTAATGTTCTTTTTAAATTCGGGATTTTATCGAAAAATAGTAACGCTTGATTAAATGTCATTTTTAAGATCTCTGATATAGATTTCTCTCTGTATTTAATTTCTAAGGTTTCTGCGTTATATCTTTTTCCATTACATAGATCACATTTAATATAAACATCCGGGAGAAAATACATTTCTTTTAATATATATCCTGTTCCCTTACATTTTTTGCAATGTCCCGATTTTGTATTAAAACTAAATCTTCCTTTTTTATATCCTCTCTCTTTCGATTCTGGTAAACCTGCAAACATTTCTCTTATATAATCTAGTGCTTTTGTATATGTAGCTGGGACTGATCTTGGGGTTCTTCCTATAGGAGATTGGTCAATATTTATAATTTTGTCGATTTTATCATGACCCTTTATTGAATCAAAATCTCCTTCTCTAATTTTTTTACTTCGAGAATTTATCAGGTTGTGTAATCCTTTGTATAAACAATCTATGATAAGACTAGTTTTACCCGCTCCTGAAACACCAGTTACACAAGTAAAAAGTCCTAAAGGTATTTTCACGCTAATATTTTTTAGGTTATGTTCTCTCGCTCCTATAATTTCAAGATATTCATTATTTGACTCACGTCTTTTTTTTGGGACGTCTATTTTTTCTTTTCCTGATAGATATTTCCCAGTTATGCTATCAGATTCAATTATTACTTCTATAGAGCCCTCAGCTACGATTTCTCCTCCAGCTACACCTGCTAAAGGCCCTAAATCGATGATATGATCCGCATTTCGCATGATCGCTTCATCATGTTCAACAACTATAACAGTATTACCTAAATCCCTTAATTTTTTTAACATACTTATAAGAAGATCTATATCTCTTTGATGTAAACCAACACTTGGTTCATCTAAAACATATAAAACACCCACTAAGCTAGATCCTAATTGAGTTGCTAACCTAATTCTTTCTGCCTCTCCAATTGATAAAGTTCCTGAACGCCGACTTAAAGATATATAATCAAGACCGACATTTTTCAAAAATAGCAATCTATCAGTAATTTCCTTCAGAACGTCTTTAACAATTGTCTGCTCAGTCTTGGTTAGTTGCAGGGATTTAAAAAACTCTAGAGAATCCTCCACTGGTAGATCTGATAATTGAGCTATATTCAATGAATTAATCGTAACAGCTAAGCTCTCAGGTTTTAACCTCTTCCCATGACATTGTGGGCAATTGATCAGATTCATGAAACCTTCATAAACATCTCGTGCCCAATCAGACCGTGTTTCCATGTATCTTCTATGCAACATAGGAATGACACCCTCAAAGGGTCTGATAATATCCCATGAAGATTTAGATTCACCATTCTGATTCCTGGAATCATTACTATCACTTTCAAAATGAAACTCAATTGATTCGTTATTGGAACCGTATAATATTTTTTGAAGTTTTGATTTACTTATATCTTGTATCGGTATATTATTTGCATTAAAACCATAATGTTTTGCCACTTGTTTCAAAGTTTGCCAAAAATAACCATCCAGAGACCCAAATCCTGGAATATTTCTAATTGGGGTTTCTTTAAGTGGAACTGACAAATCATTTCCTAAAATTAAACTAGAGTCAAATTCCATTACAGTACCTAAACCATTACACTGTTTACAACTTCCGTGAGGAATATTGAATGAAAACATTTTATGATCAAGTTGTGGAAACGATATTTCACAATCAATACAAGCAAAGTGTTCAGAATAAATTTGATCTTCTTGGTCAATTACTTCAATAATAACTAAACCTTCAGTAAGATCTAAGGCAGTTTCAATGGAATCAGCCAATCTTGTCTTTATGTCCTTCCTCATTATTAATCTATCAACTATTACATTAATATTATGCTTTACATTCTTTTCCATTGAGATTTCTTCATCTAATGTATATTGAATACCATCAACCTCAACTCTCACATACCCTTGTTTTTTCAGATTCTGGAGAAGATCTCTATATTCTCCTTTTCGATCTCTTATAAGAGGTGCTTTTATGATAAATTTTTGATTTTCATTGATAGAGTTTAAAACAAGCTTTATAATTTGTTGGGGTGTCTGCGGTTTTATTTCTTTTCCACATTTTGGGCAATGAGGAATGCCAATATTAGCAAATAACAATCGATAATGATCATAAATTTCAGTTACAGTTCCAACAGTACTTCTTGGATTTTTGGAGAGTGATTTTTGCTCTATTGCAATTGCAGGAGATAATCCTTCAATAGAATCAACATCGGGTTTATCCATTTCACCTAAAAATTGTCTGGCGTAGCTTGATAATGATTCCAAAAACCTTCTTTGTCCTTCTGCATACAAAGTATCCATAGCTAAACTAGATTTGCCACTTCCACTTATTCCTGTTATAACAACTAATTTATTTCGAGGAATTATGACATTAATATTTTTAAGGTTATTCTGTCTAGCTCCTTTAATAATTATTGGGTTTTCACTCATAGTAAATCCTATATTTGTCTATTAATATTGAAAAATAAATTTCACGCTGTCAATTTATAGGTTTCTTTAGTTTCCTTAATCCTATCCCGTAAATATGCCGCATCTTCAAATCGTAGTTCTTTAGCCGCCAAAAGCATCTTATCTTCAAGATAATGTATCAGAACCTCTATTTTTCCTTCTTTTTCTAACTCATCAAATTTGTCTTTAAGACTTTGTTTTAACTTTTTAACTTCTTTTTCTTTATATTCTTTTTCGTCGGATAATGATTTTAAGATATTTTTTTTTATCGTTTGAGGTGTTATCCCATTTTCTTCGTTAAAAGTTACCTGTTTAGCTCTTCTTCTATCAGTTTCTCCAATAGCCACCCTCATAGCTGCGGTCATCCTATCAGCATATAGAATAGCCCGCCCATATACATTTCTTGAAGCTCTTCCGATTGTTTGTATAATAGAACGCGTGTCACGTAAAAAACCAAGTTTATCTGCGTCAAGAATAGCCACTAATTGTACTTCAGGAAGATCTAATCCTTCTCTTAAAAGATTAATTCCCACTATTACATCATAAGTGCCATCTCTTAGATTTCTTAAAATCTCAAATCTTTCAACTGTATCAACTTCTGAATGCAAATATGCAATTTTAATCCCTAATTCACCATAATATTCGGCGATGTCCTCCGACATTCTCTTTGTGAGGGTTGTAATCAGTATTCTACCCCTATTATCTATAACTTTACGTATTTCGCCTAAGAGATCATCAATTTGGTTTTTAGCGGGACGAATCTCAACTGAGGGATCTACTAATCCTGTAGGTCTAATAATTTGTTCAGCAGAAACTCCTCCACTTTTTTTTATTTCATACTCCCCTGGTGTAGCACTCATAAAAATAATATTATTTATCTTACTTTCCCACTCTTCGAAGGTAAGTGGACGATTATCACAAGCACTTGGCAGACGCCAACCATATTTAACCAGATTTTTTTTACGAGAACGATCACCTCCAATCATCCCATGGATTTGTGGTATTGTCACATGACTCTCATCAACCACAATAAGAAAGTCTTCCGGGAAATAGTCCATTAATGTCATTGGAGGGGTTCCGGGATCTCTTAAAGAGAGGGGTCTTGAATAATTTTCAACCCCTTTACACCAACCCATTTCTCGTATCATTTCTAGATCAAACTTTACTCGTCGTTCAATTCTTTGAGCTTCAGCATATTCTTTTTTTTCTTTAAAGTATTTGATTCTTTCATCCAATTCTTCTTCAATTAAGAGTAGAGCCTTTTTTTTATTTTCTTCAGGTATAATAAAATGAGTAGCAGGAAAGACTCTATAATTGGGTAAGTTTCGTAAAACATTAAAGGATATTGGGTGTATTTCTTGTATTGATTCAATTTCATCTCCAAACATTGAAATTCTAATGGCTATTTCTGTATAAGCGGGAAAAATATCGATTATGTCACCCTTAACTCTTATAGATCCCGGTTTAAATTCAACGCTTTTTCTTTCATAATTTATTTTTATCAGTTTAGAGAGAATTTCAGATCTTGTAATAGTTTGACCAACTTCTACACTAAGAGTTACTGATTCCCAATATACAGGATCTCCTACACCATATATACATGAAACAGTAGCAACAATAATTACATCCTTTCGAGTTCTTATGGCATGAGCAGAGGCTAATCTTAATCGCTCAATCTCTTCATTTACGCTGAAATCTTTTTCAATATAGAGCCCAGAAACCGGCATATATGCTTCTGGTTGATAATAATCATAGTAACTTACAAAATAATGAACGGCATTATTTGGAAAAAGTTCTTTTAATTCATTATATAACTGCGCTGATAAAGTCTTGTTTGGTGCCATTACTAATGTCGGTTTTTTGGTCTCTTGAATAATGTTAGCAATTGTGAAAGTTTTTCCTGTCCCTGTCGCACCTAAGAGGGTTTGAAAGCGTTTTCTCTCAGATATTCCCTTAAGAAGTTTGGAAATAGCCAACGGTTGATCTCCCGCAGGTTTGAAATCAGTTTGAAGATTAAATTCTACGCTCATAAAAGAGGATTAATAAATTTATGTTATATTCAATTTTTGAACTTATCTTAATATAAAAGCAATAAGTCTCTTGATATTCCAATGAATTATAACTTATGATTTTTTCGAAAAAAAAAAGATAGATTAAAACAGAGTTATTTATTAGGCTAAGACATCTACTTTATGAGAAAATTCTGCTCCTTCATCAGTTCGAACGAGAATTACTAATTCATCATTGACATCAATAGTCCCTAAAATTAATTCAAGATCATTCATATCTATATTTAAAAATATTGAATTTCCCGCACCAACTTCAAATAAACTTTCATAAAAAGTAGACAAGGGTATATATGTATCATTAATAAAAATGGAATTAATAGTCACGTTGAATTGGCCACTGTTGTATATGGTTAAAGTTAGATTTCCAGCATTAGAAGCTGTGGTTGCACCATCATCGATTGTAATATTATAAAATATTGGATCTACGAAAGCATTATATAGTTCAACAGCTTGAGCTGTAGATGTAGTATTAATTTTTATAACCACTTCATCTGAATCATTTATTGCTAGGTTTGGGATGTTAAATGAGACAACCGCGCATTCTTGAATATCTAGTGATGAACTTCCAAATGTATATCCAATATTACTAGCTAATGTGTCATTAAGGTAAATATTTTCAATTATAATTGGTTTGTTCCCTGTGTTCTTAATCAATAACGTTCCTGTCTCATTCGCATAGATAAAAGAAGTTGTTATACCGTCAACACTTTGAATAATCTTAATATCTTCGTCATATTTAACCGTTTGAATATAGCCTATATCTGAGGTCACAGTTGTCCCAAAACTCCCTGTAATAGAAACTAATACCTCTTCGTTGGCTTCTGAATTTATATAATTAGTAGCATCAACAATGATAAAATCTTCTTCATTTTTCTCTAAATTCAGGCTTCCACTTTCAGTGTAAAAATCGGCAAAATCTACTTCTAGCAAGGATTCCGTTAAATAAACCGAATCTATCCCAAATATTATATCTCCGGTGTTTTTTACCTTGATTTTAAGAATTGTGGTTCCATTCGGATAAGTAAATGCACTGGTCAAATCTAAATCAAAAGGTATATATTTCCGGTAATTTCCTTTAATTGTTGCGAAATTCTCTGGTGAAAGTATTCTTTCTTCAGTTAAAATTGATAGTGAATAATTTTCTTCGGTAGAAGAAAATAATAATTCATCACTAATATTGGAAGGTGTTGCAACACCAATTTTATTAAATTTCCTTATTGGAAAAAAACTTGTTGTTATATTAGAGATATGAACATTAATTTTATCTCCTGGCTCTAAAATACTACTTCCACTGAGAAATTCAATATTAGAAGGGTTAACTCTGTTTTCAATGGTATCATTATTAATATAGAATCTATCTAACATTTCTATATTACTTCCAATATTTTCCACCTCGAGAAATAAATCAGTTGTGGTTGATTTTTTTTGAATAACTTTACTATTTTCTCTATTAATCTTAATGCTCCCCTGTTGTGCTTCTTTTACAAAAAAGTTTTCTGTATTATTTGAAAAGTCATAGATTCTTCCTTCAAGAGCCTCTGATTGTGCTCTAACACTTATGTTTACTACATCATCCTTTTGAAAACTTGTTCCCTTTGATTTAATATCAACCCATACTAAATTTGAATCTCCCTTTTTAAGGGTTCTATTAGTATTACCCCCCATGACAAAGTCATAATTTATACCATTAATATCAACATCATTAATCAATAAATCCTTTGTTCCCGTATTTTGAAGTTTAAATGTAGCATAACCGTTATCAAGAACTTCAGCATCACTTATAAAAAAACCGGAGTCTAATACCGTATAGTCAATTTTATATAACTTGACTAAACCTATATTTGAGAAGTATTCTGGGATAAATACTTTCGACTCATATAATCCGTTATCAGGGATATAATCTTTCCACACACCGCCTTCAGTTACTTCTTGACTGTTAATTCTATTTACGTAAGTGCTCCGTATGTCTTTTTGCATATCAATGTCATCTGGGTTTGTTGGCTGAATAAACCCCAGTTCAGGAGCAGAAGAAAACATTAATTTTACTAATTGACTCTCAAACCATTTCGCACCCATTTTACCAGTACTAGAATTTTGGTATTCATCTTCTATAAACACTGAGTCTTCTCCCCAATTATCTTCTTCCAATCCCATTCTCTTATAAGTCGCATAATTGTCATTACATATCTTCACCATCCAAGGCCATTTACCCTCATCTCCTCCTAAACCACTAATTAACAATCCAAAATACACTAAAACATAATCTGCTTTTAATGCTCGGAAAGCTTTCGCACTTAAGATTTCATCAGTCTGCATAAGGGCCATGCCTGTAAGACCTATTCTGGTCTGATTCATAGTAGCGTTGTCATTTACTGTAGTCACATTACCTATAGGTGTGAGCCAGTATCCATAGTCCCACCAAGACACGACCACGTCAGTACCTTGTAGGTTAGATCTCATCCATACTAAAGATTCCTCCCAATCGTGTATAACTCCTCCCGGGGAAATTTGACTATAAGATAATTGCTCAATCGAAATGTTTGTTGAATGAACAATTTGGGCGATCCCTAAGAATCCAACAACAAAAAATATCGCAATTACTTCAGAACTCCCAATTGTACCTTTCAATTGTCTTTTTCGCTTTTTGCTGATGCCTACTTTTTTCTCCCCCAAGAAACTGCCAAAAATCTTTAAAATGCTCACTAATCCATAAGCTCCCACAATAGAAACAGCGGGAGCAAACATTAAAATTATACGAATCATGCTACCTGTAAAATAAAACATAAATAATATAAAGAGGATTAAAAAGACTTCAGGTGCATTTAAACGCTTGAAGCAGAAATATATTCCCAATGGAGTAAGAATTAAGGGAATTAATGTATTATAATAAAATACAGCCCAAGGGCTTGGCATTTGTTCTGCAACTGAAGCAATTAGACTTATTTCACCTCGAAATAAAGGATTAAGTATTGTTTGAAATCTTGTACCAAAACCAAAAGGAATAAGATCTGGAGCAACCCAAACAACAAAGGCAACAAAAATAACGGCAGGGATAAAGCCCCACTTTATTATATTTATTAAACCTTGGTATAGAGAGGGGTGTTCATCCCTTTTATTTCTGATTAAATGAAAAATCGTTAAAATTACTGTAAAAAGGAAAATCCCTCCTAAAGTTAAATCAGTAAACAATGTTTCATAATTAAATCTTGTATACAAAGAGAAAATTAACAGACCGACCCCTTCTACCATTGCATAAGCAATTAACACATTATGATTGAACTTATCGGTAAAGACGAGAATGATGGCGAGAATTGGGATAATTAAAAATACAAAATTGTAACCACCCCAACTTAGAGATAAGTATCCTAAAGCTAAACCTCCTAAAAAACCATGAAGGATCTTTCCAGATCTCATTGCTTTTAGGAGAAACAAAAATGCTAATAATGTAGCGAAAACACCTATTGTTTCATTATCAAAAAATCCCGCCATAGTCCTTTGTGCATATCCGGGATTGAAAGCTAAGAAAAATGCTGCAACCAATCCAGTACCCCGATCAAGAACTTCTTTACCAAGAAAATAAATAACTAGTACAGTTAACCCACCCATAAACGCTGGGAAAAAAAAACTGATATCATATAAAGAGATGTTCAATCCAATAAAAGTTAAAAAATTATGAATTGCAACGACTGTAAACGTTAAACCAGGTCGTAAGTTTCCACGGTTAAAGCCCTGTGGATACCAACTTTTATAATCACGCCATTTAAAGTATTCAAAAAGTGTGTGATCGGACAAATATTCTGCATTATACCATTGAATCCAAGGATCAAATGCTTTGATTAAACGTGGTCCTCGAAGAATAGGAGTGATTCTAAGCATAATAGCTAGCATTACAACAAGGAAAATTGCTATATAAAACAAAATATTACGTGTTTTTATTGATATTGATGTTCTAATGCGATCATTGAAGTTTCTTAACGAAGCAAAGATCTTTACCATAACGACTCAATTAAAATTTTAATGAATTGAAATTTAATATCCATAATTAAATTCTGAATATAAAAAATATGCTTAAGATTAAAATCTTATTTTTTAATCCGACATAATGTAAAATTCAAAATCGTGTAAAAAGAGTAAATATCCAATTGTATTTTTTTTCTCTTTTTGTAGGTAATGATTATTAAAAATGAAAAAGCTATGAAAAAGTACAGATATCTTTTCAAAATATACTACATTGGCAAATCTAAGTATTACGGATCTCAAAGACAACCGAATTTTCTAACAATAGAAGAAGAATTTTTACGGGCTTTAAGAAGGAGAGGATACATAACTGACATTGGAGATTCTGGATTTGAATTAGCTAGTAGAACAGATAGATTTGTATCAGCTCGGGGAGCATGTTTCACTTGCATTATCGAAAAAAATCCAATTTTAATGGAAATTAATTCAGCTCTACCAAAAGAATTAGGTGTATGGGCTTATTCAAAAGTACCATTAGAATTTTCATCAAGGTATAATGCCATATCAAGACATTATTTATATCTATATCCAAAGTCACTCCATAACCTTCAAAACCAAAACTCACTAAATTTAGATTTAATGCAAAAAGCATGTAGAAAACTAGAAGGAAGGCATAATTTTATAAACTTCTCAAAAAGAGTGAAGAAAGAGAAAACTACTATACGTGATTTAGAATCTGTACAATTATCAATAAAAAACGACTTTCTAATTTTTCAATTTAAAAGCAGGGCTTTTCTAAGACAACAAATACGAAGAATAGTAAAAAAAATTATAGAACTTGGCTCGGGTGAAATTGAATATGAAGATTTCTTAGAATTATTTGATCCCTCAAAATTCTTTTCTTATGAGCCATCTAATCCAAGAGGCTTAATATTATGGGATATAAAATATAACCAAAATATTTCCTTAACAGAAGATCCCAAATCTAAGATGAGAATGGAGTATTTTTTTTTACAGAAAGAAAAGCGTTTTAATTTTAAATATCAGCTATTCAGACTCTTGCAACATCACAATTCTAGCTAATAATGCTTGTAATTGAATTTCTTCTGTTCCACCTTGGCTTAAACGGTATTCAAACTCAGCTAGGATTTTCGATAAACTAATTTTCAAATTTTCTGGAACACTTAACTCGTAAATTTCTCTGTGGATGTTTTTAATAATATTCTGTCCTGAAAGGCCATACCCATTTATTAAGTCAGTTAATAATTTAATCGACAATTGCAATTGCCCTTCAAGAGCAATATTTAATATTTCTTTTATTTTTTCATTAGGGACTTCTCCCGCAACTCGAAATACAATTTCCAGATTAATCTGTTTGGAAATAGTGGCACAAGATTGTAAATAATTTATAGCTCTTCTACAATCTCCTCTAGAAACATCTATAAGTGCATTTATACCTCCTGGTGTTAATTCAATGTCTTCCTCTTTTGCAACAAACTTTATCCTCTTTGCGATATCATCTCTGTTTAGGGAGGAAAATCTAAATACAACACATCTTGATTGAATTGGGGGGATAATTTTGTTGGAATAATTACATATCAAAATCATCCTGCAGTTTTTTGTGTATTTTTCCATGGTTCTTCTTAAAGCTTGCTGAGCAGGGGAAGTCATGTTATCTGCTTCGTCCAAAATCAAAATTTTAAAAGGGATATCTGAGGGTGGGCGTGCTTTAGCAAAGTCTTTTATATATGTTCTAATTACATCTATTCCTCTAGCATCACTTGCATTTAATTCCAAATAAGTTCTATTTATTGCCATTTTTCTTTTATATAGCTCTCTAACCATTGCCAGCCCTGATGTTGTTTTTCCTGTTCCTGCTGGTCCAGCAAAAATTAGGTGGGGCATTGATTTATCTTTTACAAATTGTTTCAGTCGTTTTATAATGCCTTTTTGGTTAACAATGTCGTCTAATAGCCTTGGGCGATATTTTTCTACGAATGGTCTATTCTCAAGTGACATTTTTTTTTTAATATTTATTTAGGTTTTATAAGAATATATTAAGAATTAAATTTTCATGATACTTAATTAATATTCATATCCAAATTAAATAACTTAATTGATATTTATGACTAATTTTAAAATAACCCAAATAAAATCTCGATGGATTTTAGATTCACGAGGAAATCCAACCGTGGAATCAGAAGTATATAATGAAAAACAGTTCGCAAGAGCAGCAGTGCCCTCTGGAGCATCAACTGGAATTTTAGAAGCGTTAGAATTGCGAGATGGAGGACAAGCTTTTAAAGGTAAGCATGTCCTGAAGGCAGTTTCTAATGTTAATGAAATCTTAGGTAAAAAATTAATAGGGTTTGATGTGAGGGAACAAACAATAATAGATAATGAAATGATCAGAATCGATGGTACTGAAAATAAGAGCAATTTAGGAGCAAATGCGATATTATCTGTATCATTAGCAGTTGCAAAGTTAGCCGCCGCTTTATCCGAGATTCCACTCTTTGCCCACATTCATAACCTAGCATTTAAAGATTCAAGGCAAGATTATCTCCTCCCGTTGCCATGCTGCAATATTATTAATGGAGGTAAGCATGCAGGTAATAATTTAGCAATCCAAGAGTTTATGATTTTCCCCATTGGTGCTGAATCATTTTCGCAAGCAATACAAAATGTTGCAGAAGTGTATCAAACACTAAGAAAATTGCTAATTGAAAAATATGGTCCTTCCTCAATTAATGTTGGGGACGAGGGAGGATTTGCTCCAAATTTCAACGAAACGTCTGAAGCAGTCGATATGATTCTTGAAGCTATTGAAGAAGCAGGTTTTCTGGCTGGAACTGATTTCGTTTTAGGGATGGATGCTGCAGCAAGTGAGTTTTTTGAAGATGGAACATACCATATTGATGGAAAAAACCTTAATGAAGAAGAATTGATAGAATACTATATGAATTTACTACATGATTACCCTTTTAAATCCATAGAAGATCCGTTTGATGAAAAAGATTTTAGAAGCTTTTCGTACCTAACTGCTAAGGTGGATAAGTCGGTCCAGATTGTTGATGACGATTTGACTGTAACAAATATTAAAATTCTCGAAAAAGCAATTAAGGAAAAGGCAGGAAATGCGCTCTTACTTAAAGTTAACCAAATAGGCTCTTTAAGTGAAGCAATCAATGCAGCAAAAATGTCATTCGATAATGGATTTAATGTAATGGTATCACATCGTTCTGGAGAAACTGAAGACACTTTTATTGCTGATCTATCAGTAGGGCTCTGTACAGGTCAATTAAAAACAGGAGCAACAGCAAGATCTGATCGAAATTGTAAATATAACCAGTTGTTAAGAACTGAAGAGTTTTTAGGAGAGAACGCAAAATATCCAAAGAGATTAGATTCATGGAAAGATTTTTACTAATTTAAATATTATTTTTCTTTCAATTACCACTTTTTTTAATAAATCTATAAACATTAACTTCAATCTTTTTAGTCTTTTTCGAATGGAAAGGAAACGACCTTTCGAGAATCATTCTAAAAGGGAGAATATTATCTACTTTCCATCCAAATTTTATGACGTAATTTACTATAAAATCTCGAATTCTTTTTTTTCCCAAGTGAATGGAATAAACGACGTCTGAAAAAGAAAAAGCCTTTTTTAAAAATCCTCGGTCAGCTGACTTTCGTTGAACACCAAAAGGAGGGTTCATGATCGTGGTCAATTTTATATTATTTGGTAAAATCCTCTTAGAAAGTTCAAAATATTTTATATCAGAACAAATAGGAAAAATTAAATGTTGTAGATCAAGTGTTAGGATATTTTCTCTTAAAATATGTAGAGCACTAATATCGATATCTACACTTAGAATATACTTTGGGTTAAAGAAAGCACAGCTTATTGATAATCTTCCAGTACCTGAACCTAAATCAACTATGATTGAATTAGTAATATCATTAAATTCAAATCCCGCATAGTAAATGAGATCTACGGCAGAAATAGCATCAATGCAATACTGTTCTAACTTAACTTTTGGGTGGTGAAATGTTTTAGTGTTTTGAATTAGTGAAATTAAGTTATTTTTGTTAATTAAAATCGCCTAAGTTCAATGCTTTCATATAATTAATTATGAGAAAATTTATTTATTTTATACTATAATATAAAAATAAGTAAAACGAAAGAAACTTGAGAAATCAGATGAAAAAATCAGAGAAAAAAAGTCATAAAGACCTAGTGTTCACGGGAGAGTATTTGGGAGTTGTTGAAGAGTTCTTAGCTGATAAAAAATCAACATTTATACAAGATGGGCAAATCTACGCAACTAAAACAGGTATCCTTAATATTGATGAAACGAAACGGGAATTAGAGATCCTTGATGACGGAGAGGATAAAAGCAAATTAATAAAGATAGGAGATATTGTTCTCGGGGTAATCTTATTTATCCGACAATATTCTGTTGGTCTACATTTTTATGCTGTAAATAATAAAATTCATTTCAATTCAAATTATTTCGGGAATATACACGTATCTGAAATTTCTGATAGATACGTTGAAAAAATTCAAGATGCCTTTCAAAAAACTGATATTATACGAGCTCGTGTGATCAAACTCCAATATAATGAATTTGATCTAAGTACTACAGGCAAAAATCTTGGTGTTGTTCATGCTGATTGTGTAATTTGTGGAACTACTCTAAAAAAAATTAATTTTAATAAGTTACAATGTCCACGTTGCGGGAGTACGGAAACCAGAAAACTCACTGAAGATTACGGAAACATAACCGAGAATCTAAGATTTTAGCTCCTTTTATTTTAGAAGTAAAAAAATTAATGTTGAGGATTTTGGGAAAAAAAATAATTCATTTCTATAACACTACTGGCTCACTTGATAACGTAATTGAATTTCTTGAAAATATTAAAAAAAAAATAACCTATCTTAATCTAAATGTATCTGTTGATGGAAAAAATGTAAAAATTAGTTTATTTGGTTCACGTGATCTTCAAAACTTAGCAACTGAGAGGATTAAAGAGCTAGCAAGTCGTTACCTGTAAATTTTCTTTTTTCGTCAAAACCATAAAAAATTTATGTTATTTTTTATATCTTTTATTAATATTATCAAAATATTTTAATTCGAATTTCGCGATGGAAAAAAAAAAACCAACAACACCTGAAGAAGGAAATGACGATTTGGATGAGTTAGAAGATGAGTTTTTTGAAGAAGATGATAAAGAAACCCCAGAATTAACAAAAAAAGCGGAACCTAAAGAAATAACACCCACATCAGAAGAAGATGATACAGTTCCGGAAGAAGAACCGTATGAAATAGAAGAAGAACCAAGATTTCCAGATTATAAATATCTAAAATTGAAACTAACTAAAACACTTAATGAGGATGACTATGAATTAAGGCTTATAGGTCAATCTCATGGTTTTTGTAATATTTATGTAAATCACTTATTAAACATAGAAGGAGTAAATGCAGCAGCTTATAAAGTTACTATAATAGAACCAGCCCAAATTTTTATACGTCTTAAACAGGATAAGAAATACAAGATTAAGGATATTTTATTTCAAGCAATTGAATCTCTACGAAAGGAAGTAGTCGAAACTCAAAACACGTTCCAAAAAATTTTCTAAATTGTTTCCCAATCTTTTTATGAAAACTTTTTAAGAAGCCTTAATCCATCTAATCTTAATGAATTATGAGTTTTTAGTTGATGATCTCAACCTTCTTAAATCACAAAGGGCTATAGGAACTGATAAAGGCTTAGCTAAATTAGGAGATGGAATAGTAAATCTTAGTTATTCAATGGCTAAATCAATTTACTTAACTAAAAACAATTCAAATAACAATGTTTCAAGAACAGGTATAAAAGTCAGTAAGAGAATACTTGCAGATGCAATACGAAATGCCCAAATGAAGAAATTTGCAAAAAATCGGGCAGATGCTCATGATCTTGCAGACACAGCAGAAGCAGTAATTGCATATACATGGTTAAGTAACCAGATGTCTTTACATGAAATTATTGATTTTTTGCATGACAATTTATCAGGAAATCTCACTATTAGAAGTGAGGAGATTAAGTATGCTACTGAAGCATTTACAAAATTACTCGTTTATATTAAGAAATTACTACCTCAAACTTAAAGAAAATGAAAGAAAATCCTATAACAATTGGATTTGATGATGCTTCTTTTAATTTGAAATCTGGTTCCAAAACAACCTATTTGATAGGAGTTGTTTGTCAGGGCTTTAGAATGGCAAAAGTTATAAAAGCAGAAATAAAAATTGATGGATATGATAGCACAGAGAAACTTATAGAACTTGTAGTAGAAAATCAAAAACATGTTCAATATATTCTAACACATACAATCACGTTTGGAGGATTCAATTTAATTAATTTAAGAAAAATATATAAGGAAACAGAGAAACCAATTATAGCAATAAATGACCGAAATGTCGATCTCAAAGCCGTCTTAAATACTTTAAAACAAAAATTCCCGAAAAATTATAAACAGAAAGTTCGAAATATTATAAATGCGGGAAATTTATATCAAACAAAGATTCAAACAGCCGGAGGACTATCAAGCTTATACTTCCATAAAAAAGGTATTAAAATACACGAAGTAGAGACCTTATTACAAAAAACCTGCATTGATTCTAAGTTACCAGAATGTATTAGAATTGCACATTTAATAGGAAAAACGTTTTAAAAAACTTCTATTCACTTGAATTCATTTCATACTCTAAAATACGACGCATCCTCCCACGTAAATCAACCCTTATTGCTGACATACCATATGTAGTTATACCCAACTTTTTTTGTATTTGTTCAGCACTTAACGCTCCCGGTAAATCTTGTTTATTGGCAATAGCAATAACTTTAGATCCTAGGCGTCGAGAAAATTTAGCGCAAATTTCTTTAGTCTGGTCTAAGTTCTTTTCAGTGGAATCACATATTAAAACAGTTAAAGCTGTGCCTTTTAAAAAGTCTTGCCACATAAATCTATAACGCTGCTGACCACCAAAGTCCCAAACATTAACTTTTTTCCCATTTAAAATTGAATTCTCTATTTCTAGCCCTACGGTTGGTTCCGTCTTGGTTGAAACATCTCTCCCTTGGAGTAAGGATAGCAAGGAAGACTTACCTACCCTATTTGCCCCTACAAAACAAATTTTTGATTTTGTCGTGAGAACTTCTAATCGACCTTTTCTAATTCAGAACTACTTAATTAGAAAAGATAAAACTAGCTTCAAAAATTCGAATAATATTTATGTAATACTTGATTGATGTTCTCTTTTTTGTTTTAATGGAAATAAATTGGTTAGGAAGATAGTTAAATGTAAAAAAAGGAGTGATTTAAATTATAATAATAAAATAAAAAGATTCAAAAAAATGGTTTATTTATCCGATATAGCCTTACCAACATCAAGGTCTTTTACAATCCCGACAGCTACTGTTCGACCCATATCCCGTACTGCAAAACGGCCCATTTCGGGGAAATCTTCATATTTTTCTAGACACATTTTCTTGATAGGAGATAATTCAACAATCGCAGCTTCGTTTCTCTTGAGAAACTTAGGTGAGTCTTCGATTACCGCACCAGTTTTCTGATCAAGCTTCTTTAGTAAACTTACGAACTTAGCAGCAACCTGAGCTGTGTGTGCATGAACAACTGGTGTATATCCTTGAGCTATTGCTGTTGGGTGAAAAATAACGATAATCTGACCTGTCCATTTCCCACTAGGGTTTATCACTGTAGGTGGATTATCAGGATGTCCTAAACAATCTCCACGGCTAGCATCTGCTGTGGTGATTCCACGGATGCTCATACCTATATTATCACCCGGCTCTGCTTTATCTATTTCTTCATGGTGCATCTCGATACTCCTAACTTCTCCTTCGAAACCTGTGGGCATAATTATAATCTTATCATTCTTATTCAGTACTCCCGTTTCTACTCTACCAACAGGAACAACTCCAGTTCCTTTAATCTTATATGAATCTTGAATTGGTATTCTTAATGGTTTTTTTAATGGTTTCTCTGGGAGAGTGAAGTTATCAATGGCCTCAATTAAAGTTGGCCCATCATACCAAGATAGTTTATCACTTTTTTTAGATAAATTATCCATTGCAATTCCACTTGTTGGTACAAACGGTACATCTTTTACTCGGAAACCTATATTTTTGAGAAGATCGCCAACAGATTCTTTAACTTCATTATAGCGCTCTTCGGAATAATTATACACATCAGCTTTATTGACAGCAACTACCAACTGTTTCACGCCTAAGGTTTGGGCTAAATACGCATGTTCACGTGTTTGTCCGTTTGCGGAGATTCCAACTTCCATCTCGCCTTTTTTTCCAGATACGACAAGAATAGCAGCATCAGCCTGACTGGCTCCTGTTATCATGTTCTTTACGAAATCTGCATGACCTGGCGCATCAATAATTGTAAAGTATCGATTTGGTGTCTCAAATTTCCTAAACGCAAGATCAATGGTAATTCCACGCTGACGCTCCTCTTTTAATTTATCAAATACAAACGCGTATGACCAAGAATCTCTATCAAACTCTTTTGCGAGTTTTTCGAGTTCTCGAGCTTCTCTCTCGCTTACTGCTCCGGTATCAATGAGAAGTGCGCCCATCATAGTTGACTCTATGGGATTAAGTTTGGGACAAACTAAATCTTTCCATGATCGATGTGGCCTATAACTACAAGATTTAAATGAGGTTTTATTTTTTCTCTACTCATTCTTTATCAACTCTTTTATTTTGATGAGTAATGTATTTATATTTTTTTTTTTATTGAATGATAATCTTAAATGCTGTCGGATTTATAATTTTTACTATATCCTTATAAAATTCAATGAAAATCGCAACTTAATGGATCATAATAACTGATAAAAAACTAATTTTGAAGCATGAAAAAAGCCAAATAAAGTAATAATAAAGCAAATCTGATTGATAATGTAAGTTTATTAAATTTTAATTAAATTTACTTAATAATAATTGAAATCTAAAAAACCCGTAAGCTGATAAATTATTTAAGAAGCACAGAAGATTAAAATAATAGAAAAAATCTTATTTTGACTTAACCATGGATGATGTTAAAAATATTATTAGCTTAGCAGAAAAAGCCTCGCAAGGAAATTATAGCATAGAGGAAGTATCGATCGGAAATAATGGTTATGGATTTGTTTTCAGGTACCTTTTCAGAGATGACAATCCATCGTTTATTACAGGGAAATACAGTAGTCGAGTATGTACATTTTCACAGTTTAGGAAGCTCCATTATCATTTAATGCAAAGCATAGATTATATAGGACGGTTAAAAACACTGCTTCCTTCTATAGAACTAGGGGGTTATTTTCAATTTTTTAATGTCTGGGTATTTGTGATTACCCCCACTAAAAAAAAATTCCCGGTAATCTTCTATTATGGTAGAAACGGATTCACAATTGGCGGTTGGGATGACACCCTTTTTTCGAAATTATTAAAAGAAGAGGAAAATGATAAAGAGCTATTAAACTTCAAGCAAAACATAAATTTCAGCCCGTTTGATCTGAATCAGGAAGAACAGCAAAATTTAGCCCAAAACTTATTAATATCTCTAAGACTTGCACCTATCTCTGAATTTTGGGGAATTACAAAACGAGATTCTCATAAGACCTTAATAGCTTATCTTGACAATAAAGAAATTGTTGAATCTTATTCACTCGAAATATCGAATGATGAAATATTTAATGACTTAAAAAAATATAAAAAAAATTTAACTAAGAAGTTCTGAAATAAGTCCCTGAAATAATAAGTAATGGGAATTGTCTACATTTGTGGCTCCTAAGGTGATAAAGGAATTACCACTTTCTTTAATCAAGTTGTCAAACACATCGTCATTAGTATATGAATCTTCTATTTGCTGTAAAATATTAGTTAATGAAGCAGGATTAATAGAGAAAAGAGAACAAAACTCAGAAATAGAAACGACCTTCACATTCCTAACACCCCTCATAGTTAATTTATTGTTTAATTCACTAAGCTCACTAGCACTAACTTCTCCGTAAATTGGTATTATCAAGAATCTGTTGTCAGATTGATAACCTTTTGTAGCTTTATCAAGTATAACACTATACCCTTTAGTATGCGTAAAATCCACAACTAGTTCATCAATATTATTATCAAATCCTAAAATACTTTGAAGATTATTAAAATCTTGTTTGAAATTAAGTATTGAAAGATCACCTCGAATCCTCTGAGGGTAGTTAACCCATGTTTCAAAAAATACTTTAGTAGATTTCGAGCGGCGTTGTATATGGTCTACAAAGTGGTTCTCTAATATATGATGTGCTGCAGTTCCGATAAGAAATGGTCGAACGGTACTGGCTAATATTTTATATTTTTTTATACCTTCTAATGCTAAGTCTTTATACAGAGAATCAGCTAGATTTCCTATAATTTTTTCTAAGACTTTTAATTTTTCAAATCCGAAATGAATCTTTTGTGTAAAGTAAGATTGAAGTTTACCAGTTTTGTATTTGTATTAATTTGAGCAAAAGATAAAATTTCATTAGAATCTTTCCAACAAGCAAAAATAATATTCCTAATTAAATCATACTGATTTAATAGAAACTTTTTCCGTTCAAGTTGATCTAGTCTAGAATCATCATCATGTAAGATACTCGTATCAATATATTCCAAGTTATAGAAATTCTGGAAGAAAAATGCTCTAACCATATTTCCCATATCCGCTTGTAGCTTTACCAATTGACCCTTAGTTAAATCAATCTTTAATTTTGCAAAACTTTTGGTATTTAATTGCTGCACGAGATAATCCATAGCTAATACTC
>SDBU01001980.1_pt1 | contig 28066 bp, 22 predicted proteins | sample 2277071 | NCBI WGS metagenome assembly SDBU01 (sample SAMN10397929, study PRJNA504765) | marine sediment metagenome | isolation source: marine sediment core GS08_GC12, 126 cmbsf | place: Arctic Ocean: Gakkel Ridge, Loki's castle | collected 2008 | reverse complement strand
CATCGGATAAATGCCAACTCCAGTGAAAACCACATTCAGGACAGGCTTGTTTCACCAACCAAACTTACCTTTCCAGGTCCGTTTTGGTTAGCAATTACCTTAATTTATTAAGCTTCAGCGATCTGCGGATACCACCGGTTTGCACAGTATTGAATCCGGGGAAAGAGTCGAGCAACCGAAAGGCCGGTCTTCTCCCGAAAATTAAAGCGTCCTGAATGAACTGCGCCACATCGCTTATTTCTGGCTGATGGCTCACCCGTTATTGGCATCTTCATTGATCTATAAATTATTTGATGGGGTCGGTATCGAGCCGGTGTTCTTCGGCATGCACAGCTAGGACGGGGGTACCTGGGCAGCAGCTGATCAAGCGATCAATTTTGCTGGCTGGGGTGTGCGCGGCTGGGGACAATTCGGACGTTGGGAGCTCTCCAGCGAGTTGGCACTGATGCGGTTCTTCGGCTTGCGGCCGATCCGCCGCTCCTCTGCCTTTGCCCTCTCAAGCCGCTGCCAGTATGCTTCAGTAGTCTCAAATTCTCCCTCCGGCACCTTTGAGCGTAGCGATCTCGTTCCCGGCCTGCTTATCTGACGTTTCGGAAAGAACTTGCTTTTCCGCTAGCAGGAACGTCACTTCGTTAGGGGACCTTCCACAACTTGGCCGTCAGATCCGCTGATCCGGTTGCCAAAAGTGAGCCATCGGGGGAAAAGGCTACGGAGTTGACCCATTTATCATGTCCCTTGAGGGTCCGGACCAGCCGGCCGGTGGAGACCATCCACAACTTCGCTGTGTTATCGTAGGATCCGGTTGCCAGGTAGCGACCATCTGGGGAAAAGGACACGGACCAGGATAAATTTTCATGCCCCTTGAAGGTGCGGATCTCCTTGCCGGTGGAGACCTCCCACAATTTCGCCGTGTTATCAAAGGATCCGGTTGCCAGGTAGCGGCCATCAGGGGAAAAGGCAACTGATAAGACTTGTTTAATATGCCCCTTAAAGGTGCGGACCACCCGGCCGGTGGCGACCTCCCACAATCTCGCTGTTTTATCACTGGATCCGGTTGCCAGGTAGCGGCCATTGGGGGAAAATGATACGGACCAGACTGCGTTACTATGCCCCCAGAATGTGCGGATCACCCGGCCGGTGGAGATATCCCACAACAGTGCCGTTTTATCCCATGATCCGGTTGCCAGGTAGCGGCCATCGGGGGAAAATGACAGGGACTGTACTCCAGAATCATGCCCTTGGAAGGTGCGGACCTCCCTGCCAGTGGAGACCTCCCACAACTTCGCCGTTTTATCGTCGGATGCGGTGGCCAGGTAGAGGCCATTGGGGGAAAAGGCTACGGAGTTGACCCATTTATCATGCCCCTTGAGTATGTGGACCACCTTGCCGGTGGAGACCTCTATCAATTTCGCTGTTTTATTACTGGATCCGGCTGCCAGGAGCGAGCCATCTGGGGAAAAGGCTACGGACCGTACTCCAGAATCATGCCCACGGAAGGTGAGGACTGGTCTTGTGACAACTGACTGGGCCGGGAGTAAGACGGCCAGCGAAAGGGTAGCAATGAAAAGAAAACTCCTGGTTTCCATCGATGCAGAAACTCCTCTCTCTTAGAATCACTGTCCACGCCCTCATCGCCTGGTATAACCAGAGGCACGCCGGCAACAAAACCTGAGGATAGTTCTTAGAGCTGCCGCGTACTGGTACAGGCAAACACCGCAATCATGATATTACGTTGGAAGCCATCGGAAATCATAGCCCTATCCGGTAAATACTGCCAACTAAACACCTGTTCGCCAGCATTCAAATCCACACAAGGCCCGTGAGATCTGCTGTACGCGCGCCGGTTTGCCTTTTCTCCTGACGTTACAATTAGTTTTACTTGCTCATGCCTTCATCAAAGACAGTGAGGGTCCCGCCAATATTGATAACATCCCCCGGCTCGAGGATCTTTGTTGTTACTTGTTTGTTGTTCACCGCTACCTTGGCATCGGCAATAAGGGTATAGGTGTTCTGCTTATCATCATAAATGATGGTGGCATGGTTCTCCTCGATCTGCGGGTTACCGACAATAGTCATGTCCGCTGAATCAGCACGACCAATCACTGTCCTAGCGCCCTGTAAGGAAACGACCTGGGTCCTCACCCCACCCACCTTCGTCTTCAATACCTCCAGAGAAGGCACAGGTTGCCGACGATCAAACTTTGCCTTCGACAGCATCCACAGTCCCGCAAAACCTGCCATGGTTGGCAAGACCAGCCACCAGGGCAATCGGGCCAGGGGCTCGCCCAGGACTGTGCCGGCAAAATAAAACCGGGTCACCTCAGCATCACTTTCAACCCCGGAATAGTAAAGCCTTACATAGCGCCGATCCGACGGCTCCATATTGGCAGTGTAGGTCACCAGGTACTCATTTAGAATCTGCTCCATAATGGCATGGTATATTTCAGATAGCCCCGCCTCATTATGGGCATCGAACCGTTCTCCCCCGGTCGCCGTGGCAATCTCGGTCAGGTTTCGGTCACCTCGCTGGCCAACTTTGCCGAAATTGATGGTGAATACAGAAATGCCTTCCTGCTGACAATAGGCGATAGGCTCATCGTAGGAATACACTTTATCCCCCAGTTGAGGATGCTCTTTGCCTGTATTCGTAAAGTAGGCTTCGTTCTCTCCATCCGAGAGCAGCACAATTACTTTTCGGCCTTTCGTATTTCTGAACTCATCCACCGCCAGGTAGAGGCTGGAATAGAGCTCAGTAAAACGGTCTTCACCTGTCGGCCTCTCGATCTTATTCAGCAGGTTTTCGATGAGACCTTTATCTGCCGTCGGCTTTGTGTGCGCGGTATAAAAGGAATGGTAGGACACCAGCCCAATCTTATCACTGGGGTTGGTGATGCTTTTTAGAAAATCTTGCACTGCGTGCCGGACGAAAGTGATCCGCATGGAATCCTGTACTGTTGTTCGGCTTCCATCGATCGTACGGTACATACTACCCGAATTATCGATGACCAGAAGTAGATTAATGCCGTCCACATAATTGGTCTGTGAAGCCAATTGCATTGCTCCGCGCACAGGCGTAAAATTCTCGCCATCTGCCGACTCCCGGATTGTGAACCGGTCTGCGGTCAGATCCTTCACCAGATTCCCCTGGTCGTCGGTGACATTCACATACAGCCTGACCTTCTGTTGCGGTAGGAGGGCTGAAATATCGATCTGGGCAATGCGAATGGATTCTCCCCAGAGTGGGGAGGAGGCCCAAAGAAGAAAAACCCATAGCCGTCGTTTCATCCTTCTTACTCCTTTAAAGAAATATGAATTTTGCTTTTCCAACCCGAATGACATCTTCGTACTTGAGTTGGGTTTCATCGATAGGATCGTCATTCACCAGTACGGGCGCAGATTCGGAGAGACCACGCATATAAACCAGGCCGCGCCGAACCCTTACTTCCGCGTGCAGATCAGCCACTTCATCGTAAGGTTCCAGCCTGATATCTGCCTTGCTACCATGGCCCAGTCGTGTCCTACTGAAATTGATCAGATACTCCTTACCCTTGAATATACCGTTGAGTATTTTCAAGGTTCCGAACGAGGAGCGATTTTCAACCAGACCGTAAAAGAAGCCGATCAGCAGGCCCAGGATGACCATGCCGGCCAGCCGGGCAACCATCATGCTGGTGGTCGTATATAAATGCAGATACTCTATGGCGACACCACCGAGCAACCCTCCGATCCAGCCCCCCGTTATGCCGATGCGAATAAGCCTGAATGACCGTGTGCGGATACCCTCTATGGCCCCGATGCAAAGCCCCAGACAACTCCAACCCACAACGCGCGAGAGGGGGTAACCGATAGTCATAAACGCTTTGTGTGAGACGAATAATTCTCCCACAATAAGCAGGGCAGCCTGCCCGACCAGAAATCCAATAATGCCACCGAACAGGCCAACGATCGCGCCTTGGATCAATCCGGCACGGAAGCGAGTGCTGGATCCAACCCCTATGCCCTGGCTACTGCCAAAGAAGCCCCCCATCATCGTGCCAAACAAAACACCCAGGGCTAGACTGAAGGTAAAATAGGATGGGAACAGGGCTTGTTTGGCTAAAGCCAGTTCAGTAAGAGGCCAGGCCGCTAGCCCGGCCAGGATACCCAGTGTGGAAAGGATCAGGCGCCGCATAGTCACAGACATGGAGAATCCGCCTCTAGTATGTCAGGCTTAAGGCCTGGTCTTCACGATTAAAATGAACCTTTATGTCGAGGCTCTCACCGGGGTGAATCTCGATCCTCTCTGTGTATCGGATTTTATCTCGTAGGAGTCTGGATTTGGTGACCGATAAGTAATACTCCCCTGGTGCCAGGAGAAGTTGCATCGGCTCACCGCTGGTCCGACCGATGGCACGATATGAAGGATTCTTACCACCGGAAAGATAATAACCCGAATTATTGATCAGCACTTCAACACCTTCCACCGAAGCCTCTATCCGCAACAACCCAGCCTTCGGGGTCATTGGAATATGTAGATAAACCGCTGATTGATACGCGGGGACCTCGAGTCTGATCTCAACATCTTCATACCCGCTTAAAACCGCGCGGAATAGGTAGGTAGCGCCTGAGGTTATCTGCCTGCGGGAATTTTCCCAGGGCAGCCAATCATCGCCGCGACTGATTGACAAACGTGCCTGAGGAAGTGCCTGGCCGGTCATTCCATCAGTGATGCGGTAGGAGAACGGTACCGGCGACGGTGTTACTGCGGGTATATCGAAAGTCAGGACTTGCCCGGACCAGGTGCCCGTTTCACGGCGTTGGAGAGTGAGTGGCGCCAGATAGAATGTCGTTCGTTGCAGCCGGCCTTCCACATCCAGTTCCAGGGCATAGACACCGGCCGGTACGTAAAGTTTAGGTGTCGTCAGCCGGTAGGCTGATATAAGACTGTCGTACCCGGTCCTAAACGGGGCCAGGCCGGTGATCAGGGAATCGGCGGCACCGTCGGTCAAGTGGTAAAGACTGGCCTGAACATAGATCTCACCGGGTTCCTTGGGGTAATCACCCGGGTTAACCACCACCTGTACCCGGCTCATGGTCTGCCGGGACAGCACTTCATGGTGCCACCCCTGCTGATAGGCATAGAATGCTCCGGCACCGATAATTGCAAGGCCGATGATGAGGCCCAATCCGAACCTCGCTTTATGTAGCAGTCTCCAGAAGGATCCCTTCTGCCGGGCCAGGAGGGTCCGGTTACTATCCTGGAAGACAATTTCCTCGATCGCCCGGTTGATGGTGGGTTGATCTTCGAGCCCCTTCAAATGCTTTTCGAAAATGGCGATGATCTGTTTCAGGCTCCGGTAACGACGGTTCTTCTTGCGATGCATCGCCTTTCGAATCACCTTTTGGACAAGCGGCGAAACCTGTGGATTGACCCGGCGGGGCTTCGGATACTTACCCTTTTGGATCGCTGCTAAATTTGTGGCTGTCATCGTTCCTGCAAATGGCTTTTTGCCGGTCACCATCTCATAGAGCAGCACACCCATGGAATAGATATCCGCACGATTATCTACGCTCTTGGTATCATCAAACTGCTCGGGTGACATATAGGAAGGGGTGCCGAATGACATGCCGGCCTTGGTGAGCTGATCATCGTCACCCGTCTTGAAAGATGATATACCGAAATCCGCGATCTTTACCTGTCCATCGTGAGAGATCAGGATATTCGCCGGTTTGATATCCCGGTGAATTACTCCGTGCTCATGGGCATACAGCAATCCCCGACAGATTTCAGTAAATAGGAGTATGGCCTCTTCGCTGGAGAAATAGCGCTTCTTCTGTAAAATAGATTCCAGGTCCTGACCATCAACATACTCCATTACCATATAGTATGAGGAGCCTTCCTTGAAATGGTCGTACACCTGGACGATATGATCGTGCTTCAGGTGGAGGGAAATCTTAGCTTCCCGCTTAAAGCGCTCAACAAAACCGCCACTGGCCTGCATGGTGAGCCGCTTCAAGATCAGATCGGTTTTCAGAGTGGGGTGGGTGGCCCGGAAGACTGCCCCCATACCTCCTTCGGCGAGCTTCGATTGGATTTTATACTTACCGACTTGGGTTAATTTAGTAGCCATATAATTGTGTATAGCGTCTGAATCATTTATTCCGGTATCTCGACTTTCGTTTCGATGACGTCAATATCGACGTCAATCTCTTCCCCCTTCTTGATAACCGCCAGAATCGGTAAATCCGGATTATGAATCTGGACAAATCCGGATGCCGGCCGGTATTTATAGCGACCCTTTATCGCGCGATGCCCGGCGAAATAGTGGCCCTGCCCGATTCGGGACTGATCCAGGTAGGCTGCCAACATCAGCTCTACGCTGCCCTCTTCCGCTACCTGGTTATCCGTCCAGGTTAGCCCTTGCACAACCTCCGGATTATCGCGATAGTTCACAATCGATTTCCGATCATAATAGGTAAATGGCTCCGAATGCGAGACCAGAAAGCGATCACCCACGGCCAACAGGGGCAGGTTTTTCTCGAAAGCTGCATAAGTTGCCAGAAATCGCTCGCCATAAAACTGGCGAGTATACTCGGCCACCATTGCCCCTTCCAGGGCCAATTTACCAAAGGCAAAATTGCCGTTTCCTGATTCGTTTGTGATATTTTCGTGATTTCCCTTCAGAAAGTGAAAAAAGTCAGGGAAGGCCAATTTGGCTTCCATCACCATTTCCATCAGACCGAAACTCTCACGCATCTCTTCATCCATAGCAGGATGTATAACGAAATCGTCTTCAAACTCCTGAAGGGCCTGGCGCCATCGCTTCGCAGCCCGGCCTTCGGCATGCACACCATCCCCGACGCATACTATCTGGATTTCGCCGCTAGCCATTTTATCCAGGTTGCTGCGGCCTGATCGATCCTGGTGTAGAAGAATGCTTAAAAAGAAATCAAGACGGGCGTGTAAGTCAGGGACGATAAGAGTGGTGGTATCTTCATGGAGCCGGACTAGCCCACCCGGTCTTTTCCGACGATCATATGGGCGATAATCCGGATTTTCCTCCAGGAGCGCCTCATTGATTTTCGCAACCAGTTCGCCGAATGCTTCCGGTTCGGGCGGGAACGGTCGGTGATAAATATTTTGCAACCGCTCATGCAGCTGATCGATGGAGGAATATCTGAATATCGTCTTTTTCAAATCCCTCTCTACTCTATATCCGGGGAACCTACCCTTCGGGGCACACCGCCTTTACTCCTGATTCCAGATACACCACGTCCAATGCCCGCTCGGCATCTCACAAACTATTCCCACACACCTGACTGATTAATAAGCCCGGACACAAGCTGGCGTTGAATCAATCCTCAAGAATGATTGTTTTATTCACATCAATAAATTCATCGAGGAGTATCTGTGTGACTTCGCCGAGCTTCTCCAGCTGCTCCTCAGGTTCGAGATCATCCTTCAAGATCGCTATTTTGAATATGGCCGATGTGTTTTTCACCCGACCGCGGGAAAAATCAATCGGTTCATCCAGAACGATGTCACCGGCCAGGTCGGTGGATGGTTCTACGACGGAATCGGGAACGTCAGCACGCAACCCCACACTGGTGTATTCCAACTGGCGGTTATCATCGATTTTGGGGCCGATATTGATCAGCGATCCTGAGTAAGTCAGTGCCAGGACCCCCTGGTCATCAGCCTGCTCGAAGCTCTCGATCTCCTCCATCGCCATGGATTCGATCCTCTCCTCAAATATTCGTTTCTTCTCTAGCCAGGCTTCGGAAATCAACTCCAGGTATTCCTCATCATCGGGCATATCTGATGTTTTTGTAAGATCACGGACGTGGCTTTGTATGTGGCTGGGAATCAGATTAAAAAATTCACCCATCGTTTTTCACTCCTTTGCTTATCGTGTTCTTCGGCAAGTATACGATTGAAATACAGCATGAGCAACCTATTCCCTATCGATCAAAACGTTTTTGTCCTGAATCCGGACTGTACCTCTCAATCTGGAAAGATTTCCAGAAAAGCACTGCCTGTCTGGGGGACAGTTTCTTGTTGATCGCATACTCCGTAGGTCTTCAGATCCTTTTGAATATTTGGGGCTAAAAACTAAGAGATACATTCTGCGTTTCCAAGGGTTTAATGCACACCTTCTCGGAACTATCCCCATGACCACCCAAACTGATCACCGGGGGTCAAACTTTTCCCCACTAATCCCACCGGTACCGTGCCGTTTGGGGACTGCGTTAGGTCCTATTTGGGCTATCTTTTAGGCTAACGATTGGTCCGTAAAAGGTCCACTAAAGGTCCGTAAAAGGCTCAAAAAAGGTTCACCCGCACCGACGGGGAGGTGAACCCGCGGGTTTTTCAAGAAAAAACCACAATGACGCAAAGGGCAGAAATAAGAGTATAAGGCATTAAGAATGAAGATGTTAACCGCCTTTCAACTTCAGAACTCATTTGCAGATACCGGCACCGGATATTCAACTCACCCCGCTTACGGTGGGACAGGCTTTTCAAAGAGCACCCGGAATATAAGGGTGTGATAAGGCCCTGTTGTTCGCCTGGTGCGCAAACTCATCCCGGACACCGGGGGGGGCTTGGGGCTTGAGGCTGCAGAACAGGAACCAGGGTCGGTGCGGCGCTGTCTTTCGCCCAGTGCTTAAAGAGCACCAGTAACTTTGTGAAAAAAGGGCGTGAATTGAGGATCGCAAGCCGCCCTCACCGAAGGTCTCTTAGACCTCTCGGTGAGGGTTGAATCAGGGGGACTGAAGGCTCATCGAATGATCACCCAGTCCGTGTATTCGTCGGGTGGTGTGTCTGCCGTTGTGTCTGTCGGTACGAAATACGTTACTCCGAGTTCAATGAGTTCATCGAATAGGTCCTGAAGTGGAGGCAAGGTGTTTTGGGCGACTTCGGACACTTGCCCCTCTGCCGGAAAATAGCTATCCCGTCGATCTACCGACTCGAGAGCACATATGAGAATATAACCACCGATGTCGGCGCCGCGATCACCCTTGTAAGCAAACCAATCGATACCGGGTACCCGACCCAGGGTAGCCGGGTAGTACTTCTCAGCCATGAAGGCTTCAAATGCCTCCTCCATACCGGCATTGACCTTGAGATGGTGGATTCCCAGCAGCCCCACTAGAGGCATCTCGGCCACCTGATCATTGCCGACGAGGACGTAATCGGTGTAGTTTCGGAGGCTGTCGCTGAAATTGAAATCTGAGGATTCAAACCCCCATTCTTCTTCAAATTCCGCATCCAAAGGCTCAAAGGCGGCGGTGGTATGTGCTGGGGCCTCATCTGCATCTGGCACAGGAGCATAGTAATCCCGTCGTTCTTGGGTATCAAAATTCCAGAGCTGGACATACCGGCCAGTATATACGCCGCGATCCCCTTTGCACACCAGGATTTGCAATCCCGGTACATGACGCGCCCAGATATGATTGAACACCTGCGCGACTGCTTTTTCATAACGTTCGGTGTCGGCGGGGTTCTTAAGGTTGAACGTGCGTTGGTCAACCGCAATCAGCTTGCCTAAACGCACCTCAACTGGTTGCATGGCGGGTGCCGCCTCTGGCGCGGGAGCTGTCGGCATGGCCGCTTCCTTGGCGGCGCAGCCTACCAGAAAACCAGTGAGGATGAGAAAGTGCGTCTTCTTAAGGATAGCATTCATGGTGGGATCCCCTCATTTAAGGTGACGAGGTGCTCTGGCCCAGCGCCTGAGCATTCTATCATCAGGCGGGGCATGCGTTCATGCGTGGAAGGTAGAATGTTCGAGCCTCCTTACGAGGGCCGACAGGAAAATGTAATTACTTTAGTTTATGACTGTCAAGGAGTTTCGGCCGTTGGGACGGTACCCGCTACGCCTGCCTGCGCCGGGCAAAGCTCTTCGTGTAAGCCACCCATAGCAAGTCGCCTCCGAGATCAATGACCGGGGGCTGGCAGGCTTTCCCCTCTCCAACGGCAGCATTGTGCCGGCTACAATCGAACTTCCCCTGGCCCCCGGGCAAAGGCTGGGGATTTAAAATAGTAGCTTCTGTTTTACCGCTGTTAGTCGTCCGGTTTCATGAACTTGAAATAGGCGAATCCCAGGGCCAACAGCAGGTATATGGCCACCGTGGACCACCCCAGTTGATTGGCCACACCGCCGAGCTGGGCCAGCAGGCTGACAATAAATCCCAAGGTATCCATCACGATTATGCCCAGGACAATGGCCGAGCGGGCTTCGGAAGCCCCCAGCGACCGGGCCAGCCAGGCCAGTACCGCCACCCCGAGCAGTGAGGCTGCGAAAAGGCGCGTCATGAGGATCCCGGCAGCGGGCATTAGCGTAATGCCGTACCAACCCAGGGCGGTGGCCGGCATCAGCAGGAAGGCCAGCCCGAATAACAGGCTTAACACGGCCGCGATCGTAAACAGATTTTTCAGGTTCATGGCTCAGGCTCCTTTTTAAGCCGGCCTGCCCCGGAGTCCAGTCTGAAGAGGCCCCTTGGCAGTCAGACCGATCAAACGATTGACAAAACCGGCGCCAGGTAAGAGGATAACTTGAGTAAACCTAAGCAATTATGGCGGGGAAGTCAAATGGCGGGGATAAACATATAGTTGATACTCGGCCGGGCCCGGCAGTATTGGTCCGGAGCGGGCTTTAAAAAGCATACTTCAGCCGCACTTGAAGTCGCCGGTTATCCTCGAAACCGCCGAAGAATGTGTCCCCGGCACCACCCAGTAGATCGATCCCCACGCGCAGCCGGACACCGTCAGCGATATCCCAGTCCAGTCCGGGCTGAACCCACCAGTCTTCCGATTCCAGGTTGTAGACCCCCTGGGCGGTGACTTTGGCAAAGGTGCCCAGGCTTAATTCCATTTTACCGAATAGTGATTTCTGGAAAATGTGATTCAAATCGGTGCTCTCATAGGTTTCGTCCTGTCCGTCGATCTGGAACTCTCTGATCCATTGGACCAGCACAAACAGGTCTTTTTCGGGGGAAATATCCCGAAAAGTGTAATCGATACCCAGCACGTACTGGCCGTAAGGATCATCGATTTCCGGGTCACTGCCATCCGGATCGTCCGTAAGATAGTAGGCCCCTTCGCCGCGCAGCCCCAGCTTATTGAAGGTCGTGGCAAAGTCGGTTCCGACAGCCGGCCGGCGATGATATCTGCGCTGCCAGGTGACTTCTGCCGCGGTAAAGTCCGTGTTGATTACGGTGGTCTGATGGATCACCGGCAGGTCGTCAAAGCCATCGAACCAGCTGATCGAGTAGTCCCAGCCCCTACTGCCACCGGCTAGCTTCAGGGCGTACCCGCTGCTGGCCGGACCCTGATTAGGAAACAGGGTGCCCCCGTCGACATACGTGACATCGAGCGCCGGTGTCCCGATTTGGGGATAGACGGGATTGGGTACCGTGGTCGGCAGGTCCAGGTCCGGCCACCACCGTGAATCTGGTTCAGGTAGGACGGAACGGCCCAGGGATGGCGCCACCACCCCCACCAGGGTCCAGCCGCCCAGGTAGAACTTGGCCCGCGCCGAAAGGGCCCCGATTTTTTCGTCCTCGGTATCGAGCAAATCCGACCAGTCCCAGGCTGTCAGGTTGTCGGTGGGGTTGAGGCCGTCGGCCTGGCCCCAGGCGTGAAGCTGCTTGCCGACCCGCAAGTCCAGGGCCTTGAAATACAGGTCGATATAGGCCTCGTCGAGATAAACCCGGTCACGGGTGGGGTCGGCTTGGTCGTTCCTGATCTCGATCGAACCAAAGAGGGCCGCGTTGGAACCCGCCTCATGCTGCAAGTTCAGTTGCAGGATTCCCTGGTTGCGGCCATTGACTTTATCCGCCCGACCTTCCTGGAAGTAAGTTATGTTATCATATTCCACGAATCCGCCCAGCTCTGTTTGCGCCCACCCCGGCCGGGCGAACAGCACCAGGGCCGAGAATACCATGAACGTGGCCAATCCGGCAATTCGCGGCATCGCTACCGGCCCCTCTCAAGGTATCTCTGCGTGAATAAATTGTCATCCAAGCCCCGGTCGATATGAATGCTGTCATATTGCAGCTCGGTATGATGGCCGGTGCTCACATTCCGCATGTCGATCAGGTGGGCCCGCCACTTATCGGTGCCGTCGATCGGGCGGATATTATCGGATCGCATGGTTTTGAAGAGGTCCCCTTTATGATTGAAGTAATCCACCCGCGCGGCAATGAAATTATCCTGGCGGATCCACACTTCGGTCCGGCTGTAGGCGGTTTCTTTGATGGTTTGTTCGTTCACCGGGATCGATTGAATAACATAGCAGCTTTGGCCGTCGAGGGCTTCTTCCCGCAACAGTGTGTAGGCATAATTGTCCAGGTCATTCTGCTCCACGTCCTCATAGGAGAAATCCGAACCCATGAAACTGTCCGATTTTTCACTGGAAGAGATTCTCCGCACCCGTTTCAGGGCCGGCAGGTACAACCATTGATCTTCCCGCTCTCCATCCTCCATCGCCAACAATCCCACCCCTTTCACATCGGCCGGCGATAAAAACCGGATCAGGGTCTTGTCATTGTTCCGAATATCGGTCTTCAAATACATGGAGACCGTGCGCGTGCGTTGCTTGCCCTGTTTATTTATGAGCTTCATTGTGAACCGGGATTCCTCATCCCGGGAGTTCATCTGCCGGTCATTTTTCTCCATGATTTCCCGAGCGGTAAGGTCCCGGCCAAAACCGGGAGTGCCTGCCAGCAGGATGATTGCCGTTACCATTAGCGCGATTTCTTTCATGAGCCCTTCTCTTTAAATCGTTTTTATTACCAGCTCTATAAGCCGGCTTAATCCTAATCCTGGGTTACCAACTGCCGGAGGCCCTCAACTTCAGCCAACGCCGGAGCCGGTTCCACGCCAGGTTGAATCTGTGTGGTTTGTTTAGTATGAACCCCCTTCATTCCACCGATAAAGCCCGGTTTAAATACGGCGAACAGCGGTGGTAAGATAATCAGGGAACCGAAGCCGCTGGTCAACATGGTGAGCGAAACCAGCCAGCCGAAGTTCTGCACCGGGGTAAAGCCCGAAAAAATGAGCACTGAAAATCCCAGCACGTTTGAGAACAGGTCGAAAATGATGGCTTTCCCGGCCGTGGTCAAGGTAGTGACGGTCGCTTGCTCCAGGTCACCGGTGGCTTGAAACTCTTCCTTGAAACGGCTCACAAAATGGATAGCGAAATCCACTCCCACACCAACAGCGATAGCGGTAATGATGGCTGTTCCCATCTCCAACCGGATCCCCAGGAAGCCCATCAGACCGAATGTAATCAGGGAGGCGATAACTAGCGGGATGACAGTGAAAAGTCCGCCTGAAATCGCGCGGAAAGCCACCGCACAGAAAAGAAAAATAATGCCGAGGGCGGTGATAATATTTACGATTTCCCCACTGGCAATGTATCTGACTTGTGCCAGCCAAGCCATGACCGAACCGCCGAATTCAATTTCCACCTCCTGATCAAAATTAGCCTGGGCATAAAGTCGCAGGTCCCGGTAGAGCCGTTTATGATCATCCTGGTTTGAGGTCTGGATCGCGACTCTAATCTTGGCACGCTGATAATCGTAGTCCACTATGTCTTCAAAATCGCCCGGATCCCCTGACATGGAATACAGCAGCAGGTATTGGGCAATCAGCTCGCGGGAATCGGGGATCACTTCGTATCCCGGATCATCGTTGTGCATCACCCGGTTGATTCTTTTGATAATGTCCGCAAAGGAATTGGTATAGCCCACACCGTCCAGCCCGGCGGCATATTCCTGAAAATCATCGATCTGCTTGAGCAACCTCGGATCGGTGATGGTATCGGGTTTTTCCCCGGTGATCATAATATTGAAAAACCGGGCTCCACCTAAGTAATCGTTGAACATGGTGAAGGAGTGTTTTATCCGGTGGCCGTCGGGAAACATGTCCGTGAAATCGCTTCCCACCCCAATTCGGGTGATGCCAACTATGGAGAACCCGATAATTACCGCCGTTACGGCGGCGATATACCCGGACTTGTTTAACGATAAGTAGGCTAAATATCTTAGGATCCGGTCTCCGACAGGCCGGTCGGTCTGCTGCGGCTTCTCGGCCGGTTTCTTGAGCAACATCAACAGCGCCGGTGGTACCGTCAGGGTCAGGAACAGAGCGGCCAGGATTCCAATGGCGGTAATAATCCCGAATTCCCGGATGGACATGATCTTGAACACCGCCAGGGTCGCCGATCCGGCTGCGGAGGTGATGCCGGTCATCAAGACGGGAGGGGTCATTGTCCGGATTGTCTCAGTTACCGCCTCGGCAACTGTCCGGTGGCGGACCTCCTCATAATAGCGGTGCAAAACGTGGATTCCATAGGAACTGGCGATGGCCACCAATACCATCGGCAAGGCTGAGGACACCACGGTTATCTCCAACCCCACGTGCCCCATGATCCCCATGGTCCAGATAATACTCAGCACTACTACCGAAAAAGGCAGCCAAACACCCCGCAGGCTCCTAAATGACAGATAGAACCCGATCAGGACCATTGTCAGCGCGAATGGCAGCAGAGTGGAGACATCCCGTTGAATCCCCAGGTCGATTTCCTGCTGCATGATCGGCTCACCGTTCGGGAAGATCTTTTCCGGGCCGGCATATTTTCGGGCAATGGCGCTAACCTGACCATAGACGTTGGCTTGATCGTAGCCCCTTTCAATGTTGGCCGTGATGACCGTGCTGCCGAAGTCCTCGGAAACCAATTTGCCGTAGATCAGGTGGTTGGATTGAACATCATGGCGAAGTTGCTCAATTTCATCGTCGGTTTCGGGAACGGTCTCCATGAAGGCCCCAACTTCCAGCCCCCAGTCGCGACCTTTGATATTGTTCAGGGTAGCCAGGCTGATGACCTGGTCTTCAACGACCCCTTCGACCTGTTTCAATTCTTCCGAGATCAGCGCGATTTTATTAAGCGTTATTTCGTTAAATATATCATCAGTTCTGATCCCGATCATGACCACATCTTTCTCACCGAAGACCTCCTCCAGGCGGTCATTGGTGGCAATGATCGGGTCGTTCTTTGGCAGGTCGGAATCGTAATTGTTGCGGGTTTCAATTTTGGTGATTCCGATGCCTGCCAGGGCGGTCAACAAAAGGACCACCGCGAGCACGGCTTTAGGATGGTTGACGATCAGACGGGCGTATTTATTAAGCACCTATACCTCCAGGAATTAAATTACTACTAATCATTTAATGACCATCAGTCAATTTACAATAAAAAAAAACTTCCCCTATCTCTTCTTAAGCCCCAGGAGGAAGATGTCCAGGGCATGATCCAGAAGCATTTTCTCATCAAAGTTTTTCATGAACTTGTGATCGGCCTTATTTTTAGCAAGGAGAAAGATACCGTTGGCAGTGGCCCACAGGTTCAAGGCCATCATCCAGGTGTCGACTTCACGAAAAGTTCCCTCACCAATTCCTTTTTGAAATATCCCTTCGATCATCCCCAGCATTTTCTCAGCCCGACAAAGGCATTCCGTATACAACTCGGGGGATACCTTGTCTTGCAAGTCTCCATGATGCAAGAAGAACATGATATTGAAGTAATCGGGATATTTCTGATAGAACTTGTAGTAAACATCAGCAGTCTTCTTGATCAGCTGTTCGGCCGGCAGTGAAGGCAGCAGTTCCTTATGCATCATATCGTGAAAGATCTGATCACCTTCGTCGAGTAGGGAGAGATAAAGTTCCTCCTTGCTATGGAAATAAAGATAGAGGGTGCCCTTACTCAGTTCGGCCTTTTCCGCGATTTCATCCATCGTGGCGGACATCAGCCCCTTCCGATGGAATACTTCCTTGGCGGCGCTCAGAATTGCCGTCCGCCGCTGTTGTTTTTCTTTCTCTTTGCGTTCTGCTATCCCCATCATCTCTCTTTCAAATATTGATGACTACCAGTCATATACTGACCGATGTTAAGCACATTTCACGGGTTCGCCAAGTCTTTTCCCGTTTAGAAGGAAGCCGGAGCGGTAAGACCGAAGGCCCGGCCAGTCCCGTTGAGGCTTCAGTGTGGTTGCCCCGGGAATACGTTGTGGGAGTATAAAATTGTGGCGGGGAAGCTAGGCTTCCTGAACATCTTGGCACACCCCGAACTGTTCTAGGGGTGCTTCCGTCCAACACCGACGATCAGGCGCAGCATGAATTTGGGTTTGCCGTCGGAAACAGAGGTTATCGCGAAGCCGGAGCCCAATGCCACCCAGAGATCATCCTTGCCGTGGGAGATCACCGGACCCAGGTAGTGGCCATGCTCGCTGCCCCGAGCTTCCAGGCCGAAACCCAGAAGGTAGTGCAGGCGATAGCTGATCCCCAGATTGTATTTAAACTCCTGTTCCCATCCATCGTCATCCGACTCGAACTCGAGCACCGGATTCACCGCAATATTGAAACGGTCGAAATCCTTAGCCAGGATCAACTTCATTTCCCATTCGTGCCTGGAGAAATCCGGCCGGCCCTTATATTCAACATATAGCAGGGGATCGACGGGGTATTGCCCCAGTTCCCCGAACCGGTAGCGCGCCCGGACCTTGAAACCTTTATAAATCAGGGCCTCTTCAGGCGGTTGCTCAAATACCTGGTAAAAACCCATATCAAAGTGATCGTTCATCCCCACTTCAAGCTCGATGTTGTGTTCGGCGGTGACTGTGCCACCGAGAGAATCCGGAAACGGGGAGTGGAAGGTGGTGTAATATTCCACCTCAGCCTCCCCAGCCTTCATGGTCTTATACTCGTAGGTCCATACATAGGCCCGATTATCGGCGTATACCACCGTGAAAAATGCCAGGCCGGCGCCGGCTAGAACCAGGCTTAAAGGCTGTGAGTTCATTCTAAGCTCCTTAATGAAAATATCCAGACAGGTTTTGCGTTATTAAATCCAGGTTGCCCATATTATTATTGCGATTGAGTCTCATTAATATTAACACCAAAATCCGGAAAAGGCCACACTTTCTTATTTTCTATTTTCTATTTTTTCTTGTATCCGGCTTGCCACCTGCATTGTGACTATTGTCACAAGCAGCTGACCCCTGCGCATCAAAATTGCCGCTGGCAAATGCCGTTGTCCGCAGGTTTGCAGGGCACCGTTAGCCGGACTGCCCTTTGCATTGGGAGGAGAGGTTAACTTATATTTAGATGACATTCCGGGGATCAACGCGCCCTGGTCGGCCCCGGCACTGAAAGCCATGCCCGGTGACCACGTGGACGGGGCGCAGCGGCGGTTCGGTCCGGTGGAGACTCCCACCGGCAGCTACAACACCCGCCTGCATGCCACGCCAACGGCGGGGATGACACCTGAGTACACCAAGTCCATCAAGGCATGTCCTGAGCTCGCCGAAGGGCTTGTCCTGAGTCCGGCGAAGGATGGTGCTGCTGAAGTAACGGTCGCCAACTCCAACGGTGAAACAGAAGGACCCCGGGTCGCCAGGCCTGGGGTTCTTCTGTTTCTACGACCGTATTATAATGACCGGGGCGATGGGACCGGCGAAAGGCTACTGTGCCCTCAGGATCCAGCTGCGCGGGTCCACCACCGGCTTGGCCCCCGGCGGCAGCTTCAGCCTGGCGCGGCCCTTGGGCATTTCCACCCGCCAGAGGGTGTCTTCCAAGGCCACTTCCACCGGCATCGGGAAAGGCCGCCGGCCCGGGGCCTTCCACTTCAGGATAAGTCTGTTGCGTCGTTGCTTGACCTTGAGCACCGGCAATGCCGGTTGCCTCAGGTAAAGGTCGAAGAACCAGCCCAGATCACGGCCGGCGGCGGACTCGGTGATGCGCTGGAATTCATCGGTGGTGGCCAGGCGGGTCTGGCGGCCATCTGTGGCCTGTTCCAGGGCCGGATCGGGATAGGCCATCCGCCGCAGGGCCTGGAAAAAAGCCTCGTCGCCGATCAGGTAGCGCAGGGTGTGCAGGATCCAGCCACCCTTGCGGTAAATATCCCCGTCGGACTCGGTATAATCGGGTGGGAGATTATAGATCTGGGCCATGGTGCGGGATTCACGCGGCGCAACCGGCTTGCGGTTATTGAAATTGGGCCGGATGCCCGCCATCCGGGCGTGCAGGGCCGAGTCCCCCTGCTGCTGTTCCAGGTATAGGGCCTCCATATAGACGGCGAAACCCTCGTGGAGCCATAAGTCGTTGAAGTCGGCGGCGGTGACCTGGTTGCCCCACCACTCGTGGGCCAGCTCGTGCAGGTGCAGCCAGTCGATCCCGAATCGGTCCTTCTGGTATTTGTACCCGTAGGCAATCAGGGTTTGGTGCTCCATACCCAGGTAAGGAGTCTCCGCCACACCGTATTTGTCGGCCCTGAACGGGTAGGGTCCCAGGGTACGCTCCAGGAAGCGCAGGTGATCTAAGAATTCCGGCACCGCCTCCATGCCCTGATCGTAGTTTTCCGGCAGCACCCAGTAGGTGAAGGGGATGGTGTCGCCCGCCACGCTGACGTAATTCCGCTCGATGGTGCGGTACGGTGCGGCGCACAGGGTGACGCCATAATTGTTGATGCTGGTGGAAACGTGCCAACGGAACGTGCGGGTGCCGTCGTCATTTCCGGACACGCCCCGGAGCCGGCCGTTGGAGATAGCCAGCAATGGCTCGGGCACCGTGAAGCTCACGTCCATGGAATCGGGCTCATCGGAAGGGTGGTCCTTGCAGGGCCACCAGATGTCGGCCCCTTCGCCCTCACATTGGACGGCGATCCAGGGCTGGCCGGCGGCGGTGGTGTCCCAGGTGAAGCCACCGCCCCACGGCGGGTTCACCGCCACCATAGGATAACCGTGGTAATATACTGTGGCCGCCACCTGCTCCCCCGGCTGGAGCGTTTGCCTGTAGCTCACCACCAGTCGCCCCTGGCGATGTTCGAAAGTCAGGGAATCACCGGAATCAGGGTCTATGACGGCAGTGACTTCGAAGCGGTCATCCAGGTCGAGTACCAGCCGGTCCAGGCGCTGGATGACTGTGGCTTCTATGCGCAGGGAACCGGCGATAGTGGAATCGGCCGGATCAATCGCCAGGTCAAGCGCATAATAATGCACGTCGTAGGCCGCCTGCTCTACTGGGAGGGGGCCCCCGGAGTCCAGGGTGGACCGGACACCTGTTGTATCGGCGGCCAGGCACAGGGCCGCGGTAGTGCACACCACCAGTGCCACCCACATGCCGGGCCGGCCCTGGGCGTATCCGGCCCCGGCGTAGCGCCTTCGGCGAGCCCTTCTGGGAGCCCCGGCGCTAACCGATCTGCCGTGTCCGGGGTAGCTATGCATTTGGCGGGGCGCGCTTATGTCTGCCTGCTTTTCCAGGCCGTATATTCAGCCACTGCTTTAGGACCAGCGATCTCCAGGCCCTCCAGGAAAGCCCGCTGGTCCCGGGGGCGGTGCTCCAACAGCTGTACGTTGAAGGGCGCGGCGGGCAGGCCTGTTTCCCGGCGGCGATCGGCCCTGGTAAACAGGTCCCGCACCGCCCGCTCAACGCTGGCAGAGTCGGTCCAATCGGCCTTATAAACCGGCCGCCCGGCCCGGTCAATGATCCAGCACATGTTGGGCATGGAACCGTAGGCCCGGTGGCAGACCCCATCCAGGCTGTCAACCAGGATCGGCCGCTGGACCTTAAAGCGCCGCTGGAACTCCCGGGCATGGGCCAGTTTCTGCTCGAAAGAGGTGTGATGCGGGAAGTGCTCGCCGGGGTGCGCCTCGTGAGTGTAGACGAACACCGAAGCCACCTTCTGATCCCGCAAATCGGCTGCCAGGCCGTCGAGGGATGGCGCCGCCATCCCGCAGTAGGGTCAGGTGAGGCTACCGAACTCAACTATGGTGTAGGCGGCTGGCCGCCAGACAGTGGAGAGCCGGGTGGTTCCGGCGTCCAGGGTTTGGAGCTCGAAATCAGGGGCCGGCAGGCCCAGCACCGGACTGGCGGCGAAATTCAGCCAGCGCCCGACTTTTTCGGCCACAAAGGAATCGTAGTTATAAGCTTGGGTAAGATCCATTGGCTCACTCGGGCATAGTGGTTGGTTTGCAGCTCAGGTGGAATCTACGGCTGTGGGGAGCCGGGAGGAAAGCGGCCTGATCGTCTGGCAGCATCGCGACGGAATGGGTCAGAGCTATGCCGTTGGCGCCCTTTGACGGCCCGGTAACCGACCTGCTAGCCGGTGGATCGTTGCTGCCGCGGTCCTTGACGCCGCTTGATCCAACTGCGGGCACGAATTAACTTGGTACCATGCGCCGGGGCAATGAGCTATTATTCTATCCGCGATGAAATCAGACTCATGGTGGATCCCACCGGCCGAACCAGAATTAAGGGGTAAAGTTTCTATGGAAGTCTTGCATCGGGCCCGAAAACTCATAAAGGAAATCCTGCCTTTTGTTCTCGCGGCGGCTCTCCTGTTAGCCGGTTGCGGCGGTACCGAGACCACCATCCCCATCACCACCTCTTCCGAGGAGGCCCGGGCTGATTTACTTACCGGGCGGGGGCTGGCGGAAAAATTCCGCACACTGGAAGCCCACGAGTACTTTATCCAGGCTTCTGAGAAAGACCCCAGGTTCGCCCTGGCGTTTTTGTATGCTTCCCAAACCGCTGCCTCGGCTGCGGAAAGCCAGCGATTACGACGCTGGGCGGTGGAGCTGGCGCCCCAGGTCAGCGAGGGTGAGCGGTTGATGATACTTGCCAACCAGGCGGGATTAAACGACGACCGGGATAAGCAGCGAGCGCTCGTGGAGCAACTGGTTGAGAAATACCCCAAGGATAAACGGGCGCACTGGCTATTGGGATTAGTCTACGGCAACGACCGTAGCGATGAGAGTCTGAGGGAAATGAAAAAGGCCGTTAAATTGGACCAGAATTTTGCGCCGGCCTATAATAACCTGGGCTATCTATATTTCAATCGGGAAGATTATAAAAAATCAGAGAAGGCTTTCAGCAAGTACATTGAGCTGATCCCTGATGAGGCCAATCCCTACGACTCCATGGCCGACCTGTACACCGCCATGGGCCAGCTGGAGAAGGCCAACGAGTTCTATGCCCAGGCTTTCGAGCGTAACTCCGAATTCACTGTTTCTCTCCGGAAAATTGCCATTAACCAAGTCTTAATGCGCCGATATGACCAGGCCCGGCAGAATCTGCGCCGGGCATTGGATATCGAGCAGACCAATAACAATCGTATCGCGGATATTCTGCTCGTAGGCCGTTCCTTCATGTACGAAGGCCGTTTTCCTGAAGCCCTGGAGTCGTTCGATGAAGGGCTGGCAATGGCCAAGAAAGCAAACCTGCCCCCGGGTATCCTGCAGATGCATTATTTGAAATGGGCGATCAATTGGCACTTAGGTGATCTGGAGCGAGCCGATGAAATGCGGGCGGCCATGGAAGCAGACCTTGAGACATACGACTATCCCCCCGCCTTTTTGAATAATGTAGCCAAAGGGATGTTCGGCGTCAAAGTCTTGATGGCAATTTCCCACGACGACCCGGCCACTGCTCACCAGCTTATCGAGGATTTCCAGGCCGGTTTGACCGACGACGATCAGAAAGGGCAAGAGGTCTACCACAGCGCGATGTTCGCCGTGCTATATTATCAGGAAGACTACCAGGCGGCGATTGAGCATGCACAGCAGGGCGAGCAGGACAGCGCATTTCTGTTATACTACCAGGCGCTGGCTCATAAGCAGCTTGGTCAAATCGATGAGGCCCGCAAGCTGCTGGAAAAAGTGGTGCACTGGAACAAGGACACTGATATGTATCCACTGATCCGGGAGGAGGCCGTCCAAACACTGGCTGATTTGGAATAATGCCCGGGCGGACCGCCCCAGCTGCGCCACCCCGTTCCCCTCGTCACCACGCCGTAGTAAATTCCTGCCAATAGCGTCAAACCGGCATGAACGCCCAGCGGATATATTTAGACCACCAGGCCACCACGCCCCTGGATCCCCGGGTGTTCGAGGCCATGCGGCCCTACTTCACGGAGAAATTCGGCAATCCGGCCAGTAAGTCCCATCCGTTCGGCTGGGAGGCCGGTGAGGCGGTGGAGCGCGCCCGTGAGCAGGTGGCCGCCTTGGTGGGGGCGGAGCCGGCGGAGATTGTTTTCACCAGCGGGGCCACCGAGGCCGTGAACCTGGCCATCAAGGGGGTGGCGCAGATGTATGCCCAGCGGGGCCGGCAGATCGTCACCGTGGCTACCGAACACCGGGCCGTGCTGGATACCTGCCGGGCCCTGGAGTTGGCCGGGCTGCGGATCAACCGTCTGGGGGTGGACGGCGATGGCCTGCTATCGCTGGATAGGCTGCAGGCTGCCCTTACCGCCGACACAATCCTGGTCTGTGTCATGCAGGCCAACAATGAGATCGGGGTCATCCAGGATATTGCCGCCCTGGGCTCAATCTGCCGCCAGCGGCGGGTGTTCCTGTTTGTGGACGGGGCCCAGTCAGTTGGGAAGCTGCCGGTGGACGTCAACGCTCAGCAGATCGACTTATTCGCGATTTCAGGCCATAAAATCTACGGTCCAAAGGGGATTGGCGCCCTGTTCGTGCGACGGCGCAACCCACAGGTACGCCTGAAGGCCCAGATGCACGGTGGCGGGCACGAGCGGGGCCGGCGATCAGGCACCCAAGCCACCCCGCTGATTGTGGGGCTGGGTGAGGCCTGCCAATTGGCGGGGGAGGAGCTGGTCGCCGAGGCGCAACGTCAGCTGTCGTTGCGGGAGCGGCTGGTTGCTGGAATTACCGCTCAGCTGGACGGGGTGCGGTTGAACGGTCATCCCGAGCAGCGGCTGGCGGGCAACACCAACCTGAGCTTCAGCGGCGTGGACGGGGCTGCCCTGCTCACCAGGCTCTCAAGCATCGCCGTCAGTAGCGGCTCGGCTTGCACTACCGAGGAGGCCCAGCCGTCCCATGTGCTACGGGCCCTGGGGGTACCGGACGACCTGGCGGCGGCTTCCATCCGTTTCGGATTGGGACGCGGCACCACTGCCGAGGAGATCGAGATCGCTATCGCCCTGGTGGTGCGGGTGGTGCGGGAGTTGCGCGGCGCACCGGCAGCGGACTAGGGCTCAGGTAGGGCGGAACCTGTGGGTAATGTCGGCCCAAAAGTGGTAAATTAATCGGGTTTCGCATTTTTGGAACAGTGACCGGCATAATGACATTAGCAGGATGATTGGACTAGGGGACAGGCAAACACGCCATGTATATTGAAAACCAAGCCGTTGCGCCGGCCACCGATCTGTACGAAGAGATCGAGGCCCTCAAGGACCAGCGTAATGCCCTGATCCTGGCCCACTACTACCAGGACCCCGACATCCAGGACATCGCCGATTATTTAGGCGACAGTCTGAAGCTGGCCCAGATTGCTTCGCAGACCGAAGCGGATGTCATCGTACTGTGCGGGGTGCGCTTCATGGCCGAGACCGCCAAGATCATCAACCCCGGGCTGACCGTGCTGCTGCCGGACCTGGAAGCCGGCTGTTCCCTGGCCGAGGGCTGCCCCCCGGAGGCCTTCGCCGAGCACATCGCCCGCTACCCTGACCATGCAGTCGTGACCTATATCAACACTTCGGCGGGAGTGAAGGCCCTCTCCGATATCATTTGCACTTCTTCCAATGCCCCCCGGGTGATAGCGAGTGTGCCGCCGGGCCAGCCCATCCTGTTTGCCCCGGACCAACACCTGGGCCGTTATCTTGAGCGCCAGACCGGCCGGAAGATGCAACTATGGGAGGGTACCTGCGTGGTGCACGAGATGTTCTCCGAGCAGGAAATCCTGCGTTTGATGGGGGAATATCCGCAGGCTTTGCTATTGGCGCATCCGGAATGCCAGGAATCGATCCTGCGCCACGCCGACCATATCGGCTCGACCACTTCGATAATCAAGTTCGCCACCTCACGGAATCACGGCCAATTCATCGTAGCCACGGAGGAGGGGGTGGTGCACCAGATGAAAAAGCTGGCCCCCGGTAACCTGTATATCCCGGCGCCTACCGACGACGGCTGCGCCTGCAACCAATGCCCTTACATGCGCAAGATAACCCTGGAGAAGGTTTATCTGGCCCTGCGGGACCTGCAGCCCGAAATCACCCTGGAAGAGGACCTGCGCCTGAAGGCTCTGCGTCCGCTGGAGCGGATGCTGGCCCTGGGGTAGCCGCATCCAGCACTTTTCCTGGAACCAAGGTGCGATTTTATCCCGAGCAGATCACTTCTTTGCCACCGGAATGGGTTGCGGCCCGGGTGGCAGAGTTTCTGCGCGAAGACCTGCCGGCCGGGGACATCACCTCTGAGGCTATTATCAGTAGCGGGCAAAATTTGACGGCCCAAATCCAGGCGGTGGAATCGCTGGTGTTTGCCGGGGCCAAGGTGCTGCCGGCCTGTCTGGGCGACCAATGCCGGGTGGACTTGAACGTGGAGGATGGTGCCACCGTGGCGGCGGAAGAGGTGATCGCTATAGTCGAAGGCCCCGCGCGGCAAATCCTGGCCCGGGAGCGGGTAACCCTGAACCTGCTGCAGCGTTTGTGCGGGATCGCCACATTGACCCGCCGGTTCGTGGAGTTGGCCCAGCCCCGGGGCGTGCTGGTGCTGGATACCCGCAAGACCACACCGGGACTGCGGCTGTTCGAGAAGTACGCTGTCACCGTGGGCGGGGGGCACAACCATCGCCTGAACCTATCGTCGGGAATTCTGATCAAGGACAACCACCTGCGGCTGGCGGGCGGAATTGCCAGCGCCGTGGCGGCTGCCCGGCAGGGTAATGCGGACCTGGCGGTGGAATTGGAGGTGGAGGACCGGGAGCAACTGCTGGAGGGATTAAAGGCCGGCGCCGATGCTTTCCTGCTGGACAATATGACCCCGGCCCAGGTCAACGAGCTGGTGGCCCTGGTGCGGGCAGATCCCCGGGGGCAGGATATATTCCTGGAGGCCTCGGGTGGCATTAATCTAGGCAACTTTGCGGCTTATGCCCGCAGCGGTGTGGATGGCATCTCGGTGGGCGCCCTGACTCACAGTGTGCGCAGTATGGACCTGCGCCTGGAGCTGGCTTTTTGAATACCGACGTACTGGTTATAGGCAGCGGCCTGGCCGGACTGGTCACCGCCATGTCCGCGGCCGACACCGGCTGTGATGTGCTGATGGTTACCAAGACCGACCGCCTGGCCGGCGGAAATACCGACCATGCCCAGGGAGGGATCGTTTTCAAGGGGCAGGACGACTCGCCCGAGCGACTGATGGCCGATGTTATAGAGGCCGGGGCCGGGCACTGCTACCGCCCGGCGGTGGAACAGCTCTGCCGCAGGGGTGCGCAACTGGTGCAGGAACTGCTGATAGAGCGCTACCAGGTAGCCTTCTCCTCGGATGAAACGGGGAATGAGTACCATCGAACGGCAGAGGCAGCCCACTCGGTACCCCGAATTCTGCACGCCAAGGATCAGACCGGCCAGGCCATTGCGAGCGCCCTGGTGGCCGCGGTGGAGCGGCAGCCCAACATTAAAACGCTGACCGCCCGCAGCGCCATCGAGCTGCTCACCAACACTCACCACAGCACCGATTTACAGGATACTTACGGCACCCCGACCTGCTTTGGGGCTTACCTCTATAACGTGGATGCCGGAACGGTGGAACCGGTATTCGCCCGGCGCACGATCCTGGCCACGGGGGGACTGGGGCAGCTGTATCTGCACACCACCAATCCGGTGGAGGCTCGGGGGGACGGCATCGCCATGGCCTGGCGGGCCGGGGCTCGCTGCACAAATCTGCATTACATCCAGTTCCACCCCACGGCCCTGTACCACGAAAGTGGACGGTTCCTGATATCCGAAGCCTTACGCGGTGAGGGGGCGGAGCTGGTGGACGCGGGCGGCCGGCAGTTCATGCAAAAGTACCATCCTGACGGTAACCTGGCACCCCGAGATGTAGTGGCCCGGGGAATCCATCAGACCATGATCGAGCAGAAGATCCCTTGCGTCTACCTGGATATAACCGGCAAGTCCGCCGGCTGGGTAGAGCAGCGCTTCCCGGGAATCTATGCCCGCTGCCGGTCCATCGGTCTGGATATCGCCAGCGACCCGATCCCGGTGGTGCCGGCGGCGCACTATAGCTGCGGCGGGGTGGCCGTGGACTTGGAAGGGCGCACCAGCATCGATAATCTGCTGGCGGTGGGCGAGGTATCCTGCACCGGTGTGCATGGGGCTAACCGCCTGGCCAGCACATCGCTGCTGGAGTGCCTGGTGTGGGGCCGGGCGGCCGGAGAGCTGGCCGGCCGCGAGTGTGGTGAAACAGCGCCGACGGCACCGCCCGAAATCGGCGATTGGGAATATGAACACGAAGAAATCGACCTGGCCCTGATCGCCCAGGACTGGGAAACCATCCGCCACATCATGTGGAATTACGTGGGGCTGGTGCGCACACCCAAACGGTTGCATCGGGCCCGCACCATGCTCCGGCAGCTGCAAATGGAGGTGGAGGACTTCTACCAGTCCGCTATTCTGTCTGACGATATTATCGGCCTGCGCAACGGCCTGCAGACAGCCCTGGCGGTATTGTTCGCGGCCAGCGAAGCCCGGGAGAGTCGCGGCTGCCACTACGTCACCAACGACGGTGAAGTGTGATTGGGCGGCGTCACGGACGACGGACCAGCATTTATTCGGCGCAGGCGGGATGATAATCAAGCTGATCGGTCCCGGCCGGGTGGGGCGGCCGCTGGCCCGAGCCCTGGCGGACGCCGGTCACCAGGTCAGGGTGCTGGGCCGCACTGAAACTTTGGCGGGCGAGCATCTTGAGCTGGGCGAAAGCGACCTGGCCTTCCTGACAGTTCCCGATCAGGCGGTGGCTGAATTGGCGGATCAGGTACAGACCTACCCCCGGCTGGGACTGGTGCATTGCTCGGGCCAACTGCCCAATCGTAACATCGGCCCCCAGGTGGCCATGTTTCATCCGTTGATGAGTTTTGGGGGTACTGAAAGCGGGGCCATTTATAACGGCTGTCCGGTGGGGATCAGCGGGCCGGACCAGGTGAGGGTGGCACTCTTCAGCCTGGCGGAGCAGCTGGGAGCCCGGCCGTTTGTCTTGGATGACAGGGCTAAAGTCAGCTACCACTTGGCGGCCATGTTCGCCTCGGTGTTTCCTTATATTCTGCTGTTGCAGGCTAAGGAGCTGGCTGAAAAATCAGGGATTGCTCCCAGCGACGCGAGCAAAATTTTCGGACCGATCTTCCGGCGGGCAGTCCGGCACCTGGAGGAAAGCGATCCTGGGCAGGGGCTTACCGGCCCGGTATCCCGGGGCGACGCTTTAACAGTCCGCCAGCACCTGGACACTCTGGCCGGCGACCCGGAGCGAGCCGAACTCTATCGCAGTCTGACCCGGCTCAGCCTGAGGTACGCCCGGTTGGACCCCGGCGCGCGGGAATCGCTCGAGCAGGCACTACGGCCTGAAGCGGGCTGATGAGAGAGCATTAACCAATCGATCAAAGCGGAAACCAGATGAACACCACCATTAAATATTTCCACGAATCCCAGCGTAGCGGTGAGCCGATTGTAATGGTCACCGCCTACGACTTCACCATGGCGGCCCTGGCCGAGGCGGCCGGTATCGGGGCGCTGCTGGTGGGTGATTCCCTGGGGATGGTGGTCCAGGGGAAGGCCACCACCCTGCCGGTCACCCTCGATGAGATCATCTATCATACCAACATGGTGGTGCGCGGAGCGCCCGCTTCGTTTGTGCTGGCCGACATGCCGTTCATGTCCTACCAGGTTTCGGTGGAGACGGCCTTGCAGGCCTGCGGCCGGGTGATGAAGGAGGCCCTGGCTCAGGGGGTGAAACTGGAGGGTGGCGAGGAGATTGGTCCCCAGATCAAGGCCTTGGTGGGCATCGGGATTCCCGTCATGGGGCACATCGGTCTGCAGCCGCAGTCGGTGCACCTATACGGTGGATTCGGTAAGCGGGGCAAAACCCAGGAGCAACGCGAGCGGCTGTTGCGCTCTGCCCGGCTGGTGGAAGAGGCTGGCGCCTTCGCCATGGTGCTGGAGAACATCTCCCATTCGTTGGCCGAGGAGATCACCGCGGCGGTGCAGATTCCCACCATCGGGATTGGCGCCGGTCCCGGCTG
>SDBU01001979.1_pt1 | contig 28107 bp, 24 predicted proteins | sample 2277071 | NCBI WGS metagenome assembly SDBU01 (sample SAMN10397929, study PRJNA504765) | marine sediment metagenome | isolation source: marine sediment core GS08_GC12, 126 cmbsf | place: Arctic Ocean: Gakkel Ridge, Loki's castle | collected 2008 | reverse complement strand
TTGGATGCAAACAGCGATATCATGTCTTTTACCTTCTTAGCCGCCATCTTCCTGAAACGGCTGCCGATGGCTTCGAATAGTGGATTGATGGGTATCGTAACATGTCAACCACAAACGGACATAGGTCGTCGGATGCTTTCCCCATACAGTCCGGTATTTCCACTTAACCAACTACTCATCAATCCAGGTAGATTCTTCAGGAGGAGAAGTCCAAACCGCGTGGGCTGTGGTTGTGTTTTTGAGCCCCTTTCTGGTTTAGTTTTTCAACCAGAATTTGAGCCCCATTACCCATGTAATCGGATGCATATGAAAAATGGGATCTGATGAATTGCATAATCAGCATCCAACTGGCCAGGGCGCTCACCCAATGTAATCTTCTTGCGACGTCACGTAATAACGCTACACCACTCCGGCTAAACAGCCTCCCAGCCACTTACTCGATCGTCTCACACAGCACCAGCTTGTCATGCCACTCGGTGGGGATGCCATCCTCGCCGTAGATGGCGCTCGCGCAGCATCCAGTAGGATACTCGAAGGGCGCAGTGATTTGGCCATAGACCGCGTACTCAAGCCAAGCGAGGGCTACTTACTCTATTATGGATTCATTGAATTGCATCGTTAGAGAATCATCTTGCATATCTCAATCCATTCTTCCCAGACGCGATCATAATCTGGCAGGGATTTTACGGTTGGCGCAAGCTGTGCATCCCGTGCCCGGCGATTCCATTCCTGAAGCGTGCTAGAGATAAGCAAGGATGGGTCTGGAGGAACGGAGCGAACATGGCACTTTTTCTCGAAGATATCCTTGAGTTTTGCCTTTGGAAAACGTTCACCTCTCTCGGAGAAGATATACCAAAGGTCGTATAAATCGCGCGGTCGCGGCCACTTCTCCTGCTGTTGGATCAGGGCCCGCATCTTCTCAGCTACGATCTCGACTTTACTGTATGTTTGGATTTCAAAATCATTCAAATCTGAATAAGCCGGCGCCACCCGCTTTCTTTCTGTGGGAGTGTAGAGTGGCTCGTCAAACGTCAGATGGGATTGGACCAAGGGAAGCCCTCGTCTTCGGCTCCCTCGGAGTGAATACTCCAGGAGTATTTCGGCTTGTGCTTGATTGCCGGAAGACCTGACATCCTTGATATCAATCAAGATCCCTGAAGCCTCCTGTACTTCAAGGGCCGCCTGCTTCAGAACGGATTGTGCATTCAGAACATTTGCTTCGCTCGCCTGACAGGAAAAGTCAATATCCTCCGAGAATCGAAAACCACGATAGAAACAGTGACGGAGGCACGTGCCTCCCTTGAATGCCCATTGTGTACTTGCGATTTCATTTGATGATATTGCCGAGAGGATCCAAAGGATGACATAATCCTTCTCCGCTTGATCAAAACGCAAACCTTGTGCTTGTGCAGCCCGATGCAACTCAGCTTTTGTGATCAATCGTACACCTTGCTATTGATGAGTAGGCCCCAACGACGATTGTAGGTACCATCATCGGGCAAGGTCGGATCCAGGCTGGAGAAACCCTTTGCAAGCCGCACAGATTTCCTGAGCGCCTCTGGATCTCCTACTCCTTGTGACTCCATCAAATAGCCCAATCTCTTTGCGACGGCAGTATTACCAATTTTTCCCGAGTATTGCCTGAGCCTACTCTCATCCAGGCTATTCCACGCGTCATCTATTGCCTTGGCAACTACACCTACCCCTCCAACGTAGCGAGGCAGATCGAGCCCATCGATAATCGTTTTCTCACGATTAGTGATCATAAAGGAGGCTTCGCCTGCCCATGCTTTCTCCAAGCCGAAGTATTTATCCTTCTTAATGGCCACAATCCTATACTGGATACCCAGCGATTGCCGCTTCGATCGCGATACTCGATGGTCCGTGGCGATGAATACGTTTCCCGGGATTTGCTCTGTAAACCCGTGATGATTCATCGCTGAGAAGTACGCAATTGCAGCAGGTTTCACCAATTCCATAGCAATCACAAACTCGTGGATTTGAGGTGTTCGCTCCACACCTGAGGATAATGGGATCACAGCATACCTGCTGGGGGCAATGCGACTGACCCAGCCCTTCTCCTGAAGCCGGTGGAGAAATTGTCGAACATGATCCGGTCTGACTTGGTGCAGCATTTGTCGGGCCTCATCGAGCGAGAAAATGCCGGATGTGCCGATGCGCGCCAGAAAATCAGCTTCTTGGCTGCCAAGCGGCTGACGCGTTATATTTTGGTCGCCTTTAGTCATTTCTACAGCCTATTATCGATGAACTTAATATAACATTAAATGCTCTGGTCTAGAAGTGGGTATTAATTTGACCGACGGAGGTTAGGGTGAAGGTTTTATATCCGTTGGTCTCTATATCGTTCCTTCAGCCCTTCATGGACACACCTACCACATCCACTATCATCCAGCCCCCAATAATAGACCTGTAGAAAAGCATTGCCGCGCTAACAAGCGTTCTTCAGTGCAATCAGTCGCTTCAGCGGTTCAAATCCTGGAACCTCTGAGACGCGAGGAGGAATGATTACTCTGAAATCCATTTTGTGACGCATTACCGACGCTTGATACCGATTATTCTTGTAATCGGATGCTCGAAGAAATTTGAGGTCCATTACCCGAATCATCGGATGCAAAATGATCGGTATTAACCGGTTGGTCCAATCATCGGAGGCAAGAGTAAGCCTGGATCCGATTAATTTCGTAATCGGAAACTCGATGAAATTTGGATCTGGTGTTTCATGAAATCGGAATCTCGATTAAATGAGTTGCAGCCTTAATTAAAAACCGGATGTAAATGCACCCGGTTTCTCGCTCATTAATACATACCTTGTATTCCCAGCTTTACATGCAAATGTCTGAATTTGTCGTATTTTGTCGTTAATTTCCAATGTTACTTTATATAACTGCTGTTTCGCCTCGTCAGTAGTACCACGGTACTACTGTTTTGGTGTGCCTCTTAATATGCATATGCGGTGTTCAAGGGCATCAAAATTCGATATGCTTGATAAGTGGGAAACGAAAAAACTCGATTGGAGATAACGATGCCCTACCGGACTTACGATCACATCTTAACCTCTGCCCTTATTCAAGGGAAGTCCTATGAAGAAGCAGCGGAAATGGTCGGTGTTTCAGTCCGGACTGTCCAACGCCGGATGGACGATCCCGATTTCCAGAGACAACTCGCTTTCGGTGGTCAATCCATCATTACAGAAGTTGCGAAGAAGCTTTTGGCAAATTTTGACCCCGCGTCAGATGTCCTGATTGCGCTCTTGAAAGACCCCTCCCCTACTGTCAGGCGCCTGGCGGTGAAGGACCTTGTGAGCATCGGCCTTGCTTTAAATAATCAGCAATTCATGGAATATCGGATTCAAGATATTGAAGCCCAAATGCGGAAGGGAGACCCCAAGTGAATTCCGCCAAACAATTCGAAACAAGGCTTGATCACTTTGAAAATCAAACGATAAATTCTCTTTTTAATAACGGCTTGGCTCTTGATTGGCATTCCTATCTTACAAGGACAAAATCGATCCTCAATTGGCTCTGGGAAACTGAGCGGATCCGACCTAATTCGTTCCCCACTCCCATGCGATCATACTTTTTTCCCACACCTGAAATTTATCGTTCTGCATTGAAGCGTTGGCGTTCTGGACGGGAACAACATTGGCAGTGGGAGTATAAAAAGCTCGATATTATTCAAAAACGGGAGCTAGGTTTGGAAAATATCAAGACAAAGTTCCCATGCCCAGATGAGGCTTCGGCCAGAAGATTGATGGGGCAAATATTAGCCTCTATACCTGAGTCAGTTTTTATCTGGGTGGAGTCGATAGAATCTTTCGGCGCACAATATAATCAAACACACAGGAATGCCCCCATACTCACAGGTCAAGATACCCAAGCGCTTCGTGATTTCTTCGCAACAGGAAAACGCGCAAAATACTTGCGTGACCGATTAGGTAGTATTGACATGATGGAAATTGACCTCCCCTGGTGGGCAAAAATGGCGAATAAGGAAGTTCACCACCTTGAGGGCGGTATGTTACCCCCTTTTGAACCCAATCTCTCATCTTAAGAATGGCTCAATGCATGACACAAACGACCTGGCTGCTTCAAGCCTGCCTGACGAAGATATTTATCCACAATCGATCTAACTCCACGCGGACCCTATCTCTGGCCTTTGGTGCAGTTGTCCAATGCATTAGAGAACACCAGTTGTTAGCCTCGGTCAAGCTGAGAAATGAGGTTCTCGGCGTATGCAATCAGAAGATCCACTGCTTCAGGCAGTGTAATGAACTCTATTCAAGGTTAATTGGCATATGTATAAAGGTTTCCCAACATGTAAAATCAGGGGCAACTGACTATATATCAAACACGAATTATTCTCATTAGTAATTGACGGAGGAATACTTGATATTCCGATTACTAGAATAATCGGATCCTTGCTGTAGATGGTATTCCCCATACTCAAAATAGAGACCTCACGGATGTGAACCCAGTTGACCTGCGGTTGCAGCCACCACGTAATCGAGTGTGGTGGCGTGAGGCTCATGGATACCTATATCTACGCCATAGTGCTCTGCTACTTCTGAGTGAAGCCCAAATAGCACGGGGGGTTCGTCCACTGGGAGGAAGGCACGTCGCAAGGGGCCTTTTACACGCTCTATCCGGGTTCTTGATTTGTAGACTGTTTCATTCGACATCATTCACCAGTTATGGAACTATGTTTGCGCACACCGTCAGATACCTAGCCTAGAAATTGACAGCTTCAATGCCTTTGAGCCCCAACATTTTCCGCGCCTCGTCTGGGGTTGCGATTTCTCGCTCGAACTCTTCAGCCCGCGTTTTACCGAAAGGCTTCTGGTGGCCGGAACCCAGGTCAGCATGGATGGCCGCGGCCGCGTGGTGGACAACATCTTCACTGAACGGCTCTGGCGCAGCGTCAAATACGAGGAGGTCTACCTGCATGATTATGGCAGCCCCCGCGAAGCTCATCAGATCTTAGAGCGCTATTTCAACTTCTACAACTTTGACCGACCGCACCAGGCATTGGATTACCGAACACCGGCCGACCTTTATTACCAGGATTGTCCAATACCGCGTGCCTTCATCAGTAGAAAGGAGGAGTCCCCCTTATTTTGAGGTATTTTAGTGTCTAAAGACTCTTATCCACTTAATGTGGGGCGAAAATTAAATCAATGCGCTCGCCACTTTAACTGCCCTACTTGCATCAGCCGCATATCCATCAGCACCAATATCTTGAGCATAGCTCTCCGTCACAGGCGCACCGCCAACGATCACTCTAACTCGTTCCCTTAATCCCGACTCATGTAGTGCTTTTATGACTGTTTCCATTTGTGACATGGTAGTTGTTAACAGAGCAGACATGGCAACAATATCTGCTCCGCCCTCGCGAACCGCTTCAACAAATTTCTCTGCATTCACATCGGTTCCAAGATCAAGCAGGTCAAATCCAGCGCCTTCCATCATCATGCCAACGAGATTTTTGCCGATATCATGCAGGTCGCCCTTAACAGTCCCGATGACGACTTTCCCCTTTGAAATGAGATCGGAGTCTTGCAGATGAGGGGTCAAGATGGCGAGCCCCTCCTGCATGGCACGAGCTGCGATGAGCATTTCGGGCATAAAGAATTCGCCCTTCTCAAAGCGCTCACCAACTTCGGCCATGGCAGCGATCATTCCATCATTTAGAATATGAGAAGGATCCACCTTGTTATTAAGTAAATCTTGGACTACCTCTTTTGTATGCTCTGCCTTGCCGCTAAGAATTGCATTAAAAACTTCTTGGACTTTTCGGTCCATAATAATCTCCTTCGAATATAAGTGAAGCACTCAGCGTTTATGTATCTGCCCGGATTCAACTACGAAGTGCAACAGTGGGTGAATGATTGAAGAATACTTGATTGGCGATATGAATCCAAGCTATTTTCTAGGTCGGTTGTCGAGTCTCGCCATGACGAATTTAATTTCTTGCTCAGTGATTGTGGCGAAGTTGCACTTCTTCGGAAAGTACTGGCGAATGAGACCATTCATGTATTCGTTGGTAGCTCGCCCCCGTCTCGTATGGGACGGGGGATAACGTTTCAAAGTCACTTCAATTCCTGACAACTTCATCCGCGATGATAGACTTCTCAATGTTTGTGATGAAAATTGGGATATAAATACAGGTTCAAGGAATGGGGCAAAAGTTGCTTATACCCTTTTTATAGTTCAAACAATATTCAGATATAATATTAATAACATCAATAAGACCCACTGTACAATATAGCAGCGAATAATCATATTTTGCCTGACTGAACTTGAAGTCGGTTTGAGAAAGATAAAGATTTGTGACCTGGAAAAATTGCCGGATCTATATTAACTTTTAGTCGCTGCCTCAAGCTCGGCTTGAAGTTGATCAATCCTTAAACCTCTATCATTAACGAACCTTTGTATTCCCTCTAAGATCCAAGCCGGCGAAAGGCGCGCTTCATCAATGACTTCCTCTAATGTGCCCCCAGTCCGCCATCGGTTGTCCCAATCAGCAGCAAGTGCGTATTCTTCTGCAACTTTATTAAATAGCCAATCATGCATCAGCCAGCGCGCCTGTGTGGTAATTACAGTCGAGTTAGCCCGATCACCAGGCGTTAGGACCTTATTTTGATAATCTTTAGGCTGCATTCTATAAAGCTGTGGACTGGTTGCGCAGATGATTTTCAGATTCATATCGCCGGTATCGAGTTCAGCAAGAACCTTAATAATATTGGCCATTGCACTGGTACCCTGGATAATCAGTGCGCCATCACGTGTTGTATTAGGTTTATAGTCTCGGAGAATGTATGCACCCCGTGCTGCTTCAAAATGTGAAGGTATTCCCAACGCTTCCCGGTCAGGGATCTCAATCGGTGGTCGCGTCAAGTGGAGTGCTACGATTGGAACGTCAGTTTTCAACGCTTCACCTAATAAAACAGGAACCTCGTTATGTTCCCAAGGATGTAGGTTGATGATTTGACCCTCAGGAAATAACTGAGTTACACCGGGTGCGAAAATTCCGAAGTGTGTACGGCTGTCATCAGCCGTTTCTGGACCAGAGTGGCCAACAACCCAGAGTGCTTTACCAACCCTCAGTTCGCAATCTTGAGCCAGCTGGCTGAAGAGCCGAATCAAACCGTAGTGCAAGTATGAGAAGGAGCCGTAGGTTGAGGTCGCACTCCAAAAACCATCGAACGCCTTTTCTGGATTCTCCGCAAAATTAACAGTCGATAGACCAACCATAATTCCAGAATTAGTGAATTCCGTGATCACCTGAGGGAGAAGAACTCCTTCCGGAGACCCGGTCCGGCGGTACCATCCATAACCCTCAACATCTTTATAGCCATCGGCAAACCCACTGATGTTGGTCGAGCCGGCGAGATCTGCTGAGCTAACTAAAAAGAGTGGTCGGTCATACTCCGTTTTCCCAAAGCAATTTACCCATGCTCCCCATTTGGCTAGTGCGTTGCGGTTAGCGGTTTTTTCTCCAGGCTGCGCGTAAAGATCTTTTGGATAGTTCTTGAAATCGTATAACCTTTCATCTATGAACGGATTACCTCTTGAGCCAAGTCCAAAGTCGGTTAGCGTGATCGGCACGCTGTCACCGATCTCCACCAATGTGTCGGCAATGTAGTCGACCAAGGCCTGATCGTCGTGTAAAACATCGATTATGGCCTTTAAGTTTGCTTCAAACTCAGCTTTTAGCGCATCTGGATCTTCGGGTGCTTCACTGCCGAAGTTCTCAAATCTCACATCGTACTTCTCGGCAAAAGCCTGCTTGGTCTGCCAGAATATATCGCTATTTAGTTTATGAGGTGAGCCGTGTGACATGTTGTCGTATTTAAGATATCCACGGCCCTTGCGAGTTTTAAACCATGCGATGTTTGGCGCCTGGTTAGGATTTTCAGCGCCCACCATCATGAAAAGCGTGCGTGTAACAGACTCCCAATCTTCGCCATCTTTTGTTCCATAAACATTCCATCCATGCGAACCAAACCAGTCCTCAGGAGATCCATACACCACATCACTGATGGGGTGATCATCAATCCCAAAGTCGTTCCAGTCAACCACGAAGTACAGGTTGTCGAGCGCTAATCCCCAGGCTGAATTTGCGGTCTCGTGTGCAGAGCCAGGCGTTAAACCACCCTCACCCTCGAAGATGAAAACTTTGACATCTCCCGCACCGGCACGTTTTAGAGCTAATGCTACACCAGCTGCAGCAGGGCCACCGTGTCCGGAAGGACCAGTGTTGAATTTTAGGAACATCGTCTTTCCCTGCATTTCAGCGTGGCCAGAAAGCCCACCCCGGCGCCGAAAATTCAACAAATCTTCCCAGTAGAGCACACGCTCATCGGGGTTTGGTATTGCGTATTGCATTTCGCCAGTTTGCTCGTACTTTACTCGCAGCGCCTCATTGAATGTAGCTAAAGTGCAGTAAATCAGGGGAATCGTATGACCAGCACCTAGGATGAAACGATCACCAAACCTTTTCTCTGGGTGGCGGATATCCCAGCGGAAGATCCCACTAAGGAGTGTAGCTAACAACGCATACACTTTCGATCTCGAGCCTCCAGGGTGTCCACTCTGTCTGTAATTCAATATCACATCGATCAATTGGTCGATAATCTCGCGTAATTTGTCTACATGCTCAAACTGGTGAGAAAATAATTCATAGCGTTCTTCGAGTTGTGTATTCATCACTTTCTCCATTTTCGATGGTGAGACCTTCCAATATTACGAAATTACCGAGTTGCTGGCTTTCCCATAACCATTTGATGTAAAGTTTTAGGGCAAACCTAGAAGTGTCAAATCTCTGAATTCCTATGCGCGTTCATTGAAATAATATTTGTTATGCAATCTCCTGATATATGACCTCACCCCTCAGATGCTGAGGTCAAGGAAATATTGAGCACCCAATCCTGCCCCAATATATTATGAAGTGATATTTATTCAATGACTGAACAACGGATATATCCTTTAGAAATTCTTATATCTCTGGTCAAGACTATCGGCTAGTCAAATTATGGGCATCAAATGAACGGGTTTTAGAAGGTATGTAGAGAATTATTGCAGAAAGGATAGAAAGTAGGGCAAGTGAGTAAAAAGCAAAATCATACGAATGAGTTTGATCTAAAATGATTCCGAAGAGGATTGTTCCACAAACTCCCCCTCCCCACGAAATCGCCAATACTATCGATGTTGCTAATGAAGTGGCTTCTCTCCCAAACACATCTGGTAATAACGTAAATAAGACACCCCAAGAAGCTAAGGACGACAGCCCAACGAGTATCATTACGATACCGATAACCATTAGGGAAGTAGTTTGATCAATACGGGTTACGAGGAAAAAGGCACAACCTGCAATTAGCGCGATGATGGCCAATAAATGTTCCCGTTTATACTTGAAAGGTCCATCAGCGATTTTTCCCCACAGAAGCCTTCCCAAGGCAGAGCCTCCTTGTGCTAAGCCGAAGTAGAAACCTGCCCATATATATGCAATTCCAACGCTATCAATAAGAAAAAGGGTCAAAAACGCACTCGCAGCATAGATCCCCATGGACATGAAGAAATAGGCTGAACCAATCCATAGGATAATCTTCCAGAAGCCGTGGGTGATCACACTTGAAGGTCTGTTCTCTCCATGACCAACTAATGGTGATGCTCGAAATCCAATCCTTGGAAGGATGGCTGTGAGAAATGCAATGATCGCCAGAGTCAAAAAACCTCGTTGCCATCCCCATTCGTGCGCTAGGGCAGGTAATAATAATCCTGCTATGACGCCCCCGACGGGGCCACCTACTGTTATTAGACCAAGAGCAACGCCTCGCTTTAGCGGTGCAAACCGGTCTGCAACAGCTTTGTTAATCGCAGGAACCATCCCGCTTCGAGTGATTCCCAGAGCCAGTAATCCAAGGATAAGGCCAGGGAATGCTGGTTGGATTGCGATAAAGGCACAAACCAATCCCAGTACTATAAGGTTTATAGGGATTGAAATACTAGACCGAATTCGACCAAGTAGCACACCCAGAGGAATAACGCCCACAAGAGAGCCTAATAAAATAGCTCCACTTGATAAGGCGACTTGCATCTCTGAGAGATTTAGTTCATCGCGGATGAATGGAATTAGAGGACCAAAAGCGCGCTCGACCAACGCAATGGTGGTCATGGTAAACAAGAGTGCTACAGGAAGGAAGGATGTCTTTACTCCTTCTTCTTTTGTGTTCTCGTAATTATGTCTTTGCGTCATCCAAGCCTATGGATTCGATGGCTTTACCTAACAATCAGGAAGGGATCGTTTAGGCTATTATCGTCTGACCTTTGTTATTAACCATTTTGATAGCCAAATTGATTGCCGCAATGAGACTATCCGGGCGAGCGAGACCCTTACCAGCGATATCAAATGCCGTCCCATGATCGACAGAAGTTCGAATAATGGGCAAGCCTAATGTGACATTCACTCCTTCATAAAACCCTATTAATTTTAGGGGTATGTGGCCTTGATCATGGTACATAGCTACCACGCAGTCGATAGCGTGCTCGGGCGATTCCCGGCTCTCTTTTGCATGAAAGAAGATTGTGTCACCAGGAAAAGGTCCGTCGACGCGGATTCCTTTCTGCTTTGCAAAACTTACCGCAGGAGCTATTACATCAATTTCCTCTCTTCCAAAAAGACCACCTTCTCCAGCGTGGGGATTCAATCCTGCTACAGCAATGTTTGGATCGGTTATGCCTATTTGTTTGAGGCCATCATTTGTGAGTTCAATAACTTTCAGCACGCGATCCGTTGTCACTAGCTTACAAGCTTCATTCAAAGAAACATGAGTGGAAACGTGACTGACACTTAATGTTTCAGAGACAAGGAGCATTGAAACGTGTTTTGCAGAGCACATTTCGGCCAAGATCTCTGTGTGCCCACTATAAGGATGACCTCCTGCAAACAGTGCCTCCTTATTCAACGGCGCTGTGACGATTGCATCGATTTTCCCGTCAAGTGCTAGCTGAATTGCTTTTTCAAGATATTTGAATGCGGCGTGACCCGAATCGGCGCCAACCCTACTAATTGAATAATCGTCCAAGGAAACATCACCTATCTCAAGAACAGAAATCACGCCATCTTCAAGCGAGTCCAAGTCTGGAATTTGAACCGACACAATTGGTATATCTTTTCCAACGATGCCATTGGCCCATTTCATAACATCAATGTTCCCGATAACCACAGAATCTGTCATCTGATTGAGCTTGAATGACAGAAACGATTTAGCAATTATCTCCGGGCCAATGCCTGCCGGATCACCCATCGTAATCCCTAAGATCGGCTTTCTATTATCCATTATTCCCCCCAGACAAGCTATCAAGAAGTTCTGCGAATATTTCTGCTTCACCGAACCCCCCGGCTTTCGAAAATACCTTCTTCCCATGAAATATTCCGCCCTGGAGAATGCTTATCGGAATACCGGGTCTGAATTCTTCTAAGATACACAAGGAGCTCGGATCCAACGCGCGGATCACAGAATGTGCTGTGTCACCTCCACACAATACCAATGTGGGGTCTACCTTCTTCACTATCTCTAAAGCTACTGCCCCAAGAGTATCGGCAATTTCATAACTCTGAGATGGCATCCATTGACTCGCTCCGGGACGTAATACGACATTTATATTCTCGTGCATTAACTCAATGGTTCTCGCAGTGACATTATGAGTGTTTTCAGTATCCCCTGACACTGGAACTTCTACAGCTACCACATTTTCCCGTTTAAGAATTTGCTCTATTTGCGCAATCGTATTTTGGTGCCGACTTCCAATCACAAAGAGTGTCAAAGGTATTGGCGTTGAAAGCGAAAAGCTATGCTTATCACTTTGCACGGTTAATAATCCTGCAATGGCATGGGCTAGACCTGCAGAGCCACATCCAATAAATCCCTGTCCGAGGCGGTGAATCGCTTCGCCCAATCGTTGTAGATCTTTGTTAGTAACAGCATCAAATACAAGAATCTCTGCCGAATCCTCTTTGATAAGATCACAAACTTGTGAAGTATTTAGCGTCTGGAGATCTACATTTATTTCTGATACAGAGCGGTTTGTCTGCGAACGAAGCAAAGTAGGAATATGGTTGTGGATAGGAATCCCCGTTTGCTCTGAAAAGCCTGACGTCAACAAGGATTCTCCATGGGCTAGGATCTCCCCATTCTTAACCACGCGACCGAGCTTTGGAAACGCAGGCGTCAGTATCACTTTGGATAACTCGCACTCATCAAATAACGCATCAAGTTCGGAACCAATATTCCCGCGCATCGTTGAATCAATTTTCTTATAGATCTGTATGCCATTAATTTTTTTTGCAATTTTTTGTACTTTTTGATAGGCGGCTTGTGAGGAGACTGAGCGACTTTGCGAATTAACTACGAGCACATCTGCGCTAGTTGTAGTTAGACATGATTCTAAGGTTTCGTGATTTGGTAGATAGACTGTCTTAAGCCCGGCATTAGCAAATTGAAGGCCAGTGTCTAATGCGCCAGTAAGATCGTCGGCAATAATCATAATTTGCATTATTAAGATGTCATTCCTTATGCAGAACGTTTTTTCCGTTACCGATCAACTAGTACAGCGCCACGGGATGCGGAAGTCACCATGCTTGCATATCGGGAGAGATATCCTTGAGTAAACTTTGAAGGAGGAGCCTTCCATTTATTCTTCCGAGCTCTCATTTCGCTGGCTGGCACTTTTACATCAAGTTTCCGATCAGGGATACTTAGCTCGATGATATCTCCTTCTTCAATCAAGGCTACTGGCCCCCCATCCATGGCCTCGGGTGATACATGACCAATGGCTGCGCCACGCGATACTCCAGAAAAGCGACCATCCGTTATGAGTGCAACCGAATCACCTAATCCCATACCCATTAGAGCTGCTGTAGGGATAAGCATCTCCCGCATACCAGGGCCACCCTTTGGACCTTCATAACGGATAACTACAATATCTCCAGGTGAAATTTGACCGCCAATAATCGCATCCACGGCTTCTTCTTCTGATTCAAAGATGCGAGCCGGTCCTTCATGAATATTCATTGTTTCTACGATGCCAGCAGACTTAACCAGCGCGCCCTCCGGTGCTAAATTGCCATATAACACCGCAAGGCCACCGTCTTTCTGATAGGCATTTCTTTGATTCCGAATAACATTTGCATCAACGGTGCTGGCATTCTTGAGATTCTCCCCCATTGATGAACCACTCACAGTTATTGGTTTAGGATCTACGAGATCTTGCTTCATGAGTTCCTTTAGAACTGCTTGAACTCCACCGGCAGTGTAGAAGTCTTCCATGTGAAAATCGCTTGAAGGGCTGATTTTCGCAAGGAGTGGGACACTTCTACTGATTCGATCAAAAAGCTCCAAATCAAGATCAATTCTTGCTTCATGCGCAATTGCGAGAATATGCAACACTGAATTTGTTGACCCACCAATCGCCATATCCAAAGCAATCGCATTTTCGAATGCGGCGTACGTCAAAATATCTCGTGGTTTGATGTCATCTTCAATCAGGGTAAGGATCTTCTGACCAGCAACTTTCGCTAATCGGATTCTCTCAGCATATACAGCTGGGATTGTGCCGTTTCCCGGCAATGCTATACCGATGGCCTCAGCAATGCAGTTCATCGAATTGGCCGTAAAAAGACCTGCGCAGGAACCGCATCCTGGACAGGCTTTCATCTCAATTTCATTCATCTCCTCTATTGAGATATTCCCAGTTTCTAATTGACTTACCAATTCATTAACCTGCGTTAAATCCAGGCCAGTCTCTTTATAAAGACCTGAAACCATTGGGCCACCAGAAATATATATTGCTGGGATATTTACTCTTGCTGCAGCCATGAGCATCCCGGGCACAATTTTGTCGCAATTCGCAATGAGAACGACCCCATCCAGTTGATGAGCAACAAGCATAGTCTCAATCGAGTCAGCAATAATTTCTCGACTCGGCAGAGAATAATACATGCCGATATGGCCCATGGCGATACCGTCGTCTACAGCTATGGTATTGAATTCTAGTGGTGTCCCCCCTGCTCTATAAATACCTGCTTTAACCGCTTCTCCAATTTGATCAAGATGTATATGACCTGGAACCAGGTCGGTTCGAGAGTTGGCTATGCCTATCAGGGGACGGGTGAGATCCTCGGGGCTTAAACCGGTTGCATAAAATAGGCTTCTATGTGGGGCTCTGCGCGGACCCTTTGTGACATTATCGCTTCTTCGCATTACACGCTCTAACCTCAGTTCTTAGTTTGTGTTTCAGTAACAGTTCGTTGTCACGATCTTTGTTATTAAACGGGTGGTGATAAAAAGCTTAACAATGTAAGAATTTAAGAACCAGTTGCTATTGGAAGCGTCTCTGGTGCATGAGGGAGGATCGACACGCTTGCACTTGTCCCATGACGTCGAAAGGCATCTTCTAGTGCGGAGTCAAGATCCTGAAATGGAACATACCCGAGTTTTTCGACATCGGAGGGTGAAAGTCCGTTGGAGACGACGCTGATTTGTCTATCCATCCTTACATTAGCCCAGGCAATGGCTAACGCGGCAGCGGCCAGATCTTGTATGGAACCATTTGCGATCCCGGCTTCAATATCAGCAGGCGTGCCCCCAGCAAATTCCGTTACATCGCCATGGGTTTTTGAAACACCTTCTGGACAGGGAGTCACAAGAATTATTGTTCCATCAGGTTTTGCCACGATATCTGCTGGGTATAACGCTTTATGCGCTTGCCAGAACTCACTGTCCATTGGATGTGAACTTGCCACAACAATGTCCGCATGATCGGAGAAGTTAACGCCATGCACTTCTTTTGAACTCAGTACAGCCGAACGAAAGGCAGCGCGCATTTCACCGAAGAACGCACGGGTGCATGCGCCATCTTTCGAAAGCACCGTATTGAGTATATGCGTCAACCCACTCTTCTCAGCGACGAATTCCATCTCCGATCTAACTGGATTCTCCAATTCCCCTAGAAGTGTGGGTCTCATTCGGCACCCAAGAAGGTGTGTGTAACCTGTGGTCTCTGCACCTGACACTCCGGGTTGAATTATCTTTGCACCCCCCGCAAATCCCGGAATATGATGTGGATATACACTGCCAATGCCGAGCACAAAGTCAGCATCTAGCACGAGTTTATTTATATGGATAGGCGTACCGTTATGCGTGGCGCCAAGGTCAACCAAAATATCAGGATCACGGAAATTATGATTAATAACTTCAATGCGCTCGGTGACCTCTTTTCCATATTTTTGTTCGATTTCTTCCTCTAACATTGGGCGATGAGTGCCCAGCGCGATGATCAATTTGATTTGATCATCACTAACTCCCCCTTCATTCATTTCCTCCAGAATAATTGGGAGGATTTCATCGGTCGGTGTTAAGCGAGTGATGTCATTCGCGACGATAACAATATTCTTCTTATTCCGCACAAGATCAGATAACGGCGCCGAACGAATAGGGTCGGACAATGCGCGATAGATCTCTTGGGAGCAAGACCGGTCTTGCGTGGCATCTGTGGGCTCTAAGATGTCAAGGAGGTTCTCTTCTTTATGGAGACGAAATGAAATGGACTCTTCTCTACCAAAAGGAATGTTAATTATTCTTGCTCGATCCATTTGTTTTTTTCACCTGTTAAAGTCGTTCCATTACACAGAGTGTAGCTAAATATTCAATATCAAGGCAGTTACGTCATGCCCACTGGGCAGACCGCAATGCATCGCGAACAGCATCTCCCCTCATCCCGACATAAGTAGACATCTTTCCAACCCATGCCGTCAATTGCTCCTACAGGACAGGCTTCAACACAAAGAAGACATTTATCACATAATTCATAGTCCAAGGGCTCGTCATGCGGCAGATCGTAGTTAGTTATTATCGTGGTAACCGCAACTCTTGGACCAAAGTCTGGGGTCAGAATGCAGCAATTCAATCCGAGAGTTCCCAAGCCAGCGAGGTACATGGCTGGCATATGATAGAACGCAGAGGTTAATGATTCAGTATCTTTCTTGCTTGGTTGGAAGTAGAAAGCTGTATATCCCGATTTCCGTAACCACTTCGTCAATCTATATGCAATCGAATAGAGTTCTCCATATATGAGATTCTTCTCATCATGCAAGAACCATGTTGATGCCGGGCTGCTTGGAGGATGGTAAGACAGTCCCCGCCCCGAGGAAAGGGGGAGGCCATTTTCCCAATTCTTGTGGAAAGGAATGATCTCATCGGGTCGATTTACAGTAGCAACAGTAGTTGGCTCATGGGGGATCCCAATCACAATAATTGACTTTGCATCCTCGACGAAAAGGCTTGGCTTTGGCTTTTGTGGGAATTCCTTAGCGTATGAATCAGCAGAAGCAATTCCAAACAATTCGGCACCCAAATCTCTAGCATACTCTTCTAGCTGGCTTCTAGATTCCAATATAGATCGTGGAGTCGCAAGAACACTTGTCATCAATACAAATCACCTATTCTTGATACTATGCAATTACAACTTCTACCCCTAATGCCCTGATTCTTGCCAATTCATCTTGGGGGGCAGTTTTATCTGTCACGATACGATCGATCTCTGATAGCGGTGCGATCTCGCCAAGTGAGATCTGTCCCACCTTTGATCCATCCACAACAACAGTGACCTCCCTCGATATTTCTATCGCCATTCGCTTCGTCGGAATACGATCGAGGAAGGAATTCATAACACCAAATTCTGCTGAGATACTCGAAGCAGAAAGAAATGCTTTATCTACTCTTAGTTCACTTAGCTGGTTGTAAATATTACGAGAGGTAGGGATTAGGGACATTAATGGCAGCGCTACTAAACCGCCTGTCAAAATTGTTCTAATGTGCGGATAATCGAGTAACCGCATAAGTATATTCAAACCACAAGTTATAATCGTCAAATTCTCTAAATAGATGATATTTGGTAGTATAAATTCGGTTGTAGTTCCCCCATCAATGAATATTGTTTCCCCTGAAGAAATAAGACTTGAAGCTGCATACCCCGCTGCTTTCTTTTCTTGGATATGCATAGAGGTGCGTTCACCAAAAGGAAAGCCTCCTTCTTTCTTATCCTTCGAAATTGCACATCCATAGGCTCTATCAATTAAGCCGCGATGTTGCATATGATTAAGATCACGGCGAATTGTTGATTCAGCGACATCGAAAAATTCGGCAATATCGCGAACCCTAACGATAGACTCTCGCTTCAACCAATCTAGGATGGTTTCTTGCCTCTTTGCTCTTACCACAATCTCACCTTGCCGACTTTTCTGAATTCTTAAATAACTCTAGCACGCAGCGAGGACAGAGTCAATCGTTTTTGCGTGTTTCTGCACGTTTTTGGTCATTGTTTGTTGACCTTTGCGCAAAATCGTGCTATTCTCAAAAAAGCATCTGGCACATAATATTGGTTGAACTTGCTTGTATCGGAGGCCGTGAATATCGAGTTGGCTATGGAGGGATCATGAAGGCAGTTGTTGTAAAACCAGAGCAAAGTTTAGAATTCAGACGTAATGAAGATGCCATCGTTCATAAGATGATTTACCCCGAGATGGGCCGCCCCGTCTTATCCTTATGTTTTGGTACAACTGTGATTGATCCCGGAGGTTGCTTCCCGGTCCACCGGCATCCATGCGAGGAGGCCTACTATATTCTTAGTGGATCAGGATACGTCGAAGTAGAAGGGGAAAATTATAACTTCGAGAGTGGAGATGCAGTTTTTATCGAGTCGAACGTCAAGCACCAGGCGTTTAATGCAAGTAAAGAAGAACCGCTTACATTTGTGTTCGCTGCAGGTATTATGCTAACCGGGATTTTAGAAACTGCAGTAGAAAGCTGGCCAAATTCCTGAGAACATTATCACCTTGTTTGTATAGCGGGATTGTAAAGGGCAAATTTCGATGCTCAATATCAAAGGCTAAGATATGCATGCACAGTATTGTTCAGTTTTTTAAAAAACCTCGTGTCCGGCAACTAATTAGAAGGGAACCAAGGAGGAGAAAATGAATAAGCGATCAAGCCTATGGGGATTAATAATAGCGATCGTGCTAATGATCTCCCTGCTTTCTGGCGCATGTTCACCAACCGCTGCCCCAACAGATGCTCCAGAGCCAGAAAAACCATCCGAGCCAGTCGAAGCAGAAGAACCCGAAGAGGGAGAGCCAATGGAAGAAGCGCCTTCCTATGAAGGTGTGTCCTTGACCCTTTTTGCTCATTCTGTCCTTTACGGTAATACCGGTGGGGACGATGGCATGGTTCAAGAATGGATGGCCGCAACAGGGGCAACAGTTAATACGGCTCTTTTCGACGCGACCGCCTTACGCGAAAAGATGCTCCTTGAGATGACGGCACATACCGGTGGCTTTGATGTCATCTTTATTAACTACGCATGGCTGAATCCGGAAACTGCTCAATTCCTCGAACCGCTAGACAATTACCTTGCTTCAGCTGCAGCGGACTATGATTTCGATGACTTAATCGGATCGTTATCTGCTGCCGCTAACTTTGATGGTGCTCAAATGGCCATCCCCTTCCGCATTGGTGGATCCATGCTCTATTATCGAACCGATCTATTCGAGGAGTATGGTGTTAAACCTCCTGAAACCTGGGATGAATTTATGGCAGCTGCCGAAGCATTGACTCTTGACACCGATAACGACGGAGAGATTGATATCTACGGCGTTGTGCAGCGTGGAAGACCAGGCTATGAGCTGTCACAAGATTTCCTAAGATATGCATTCGCCTTTGGTGCCGACCTTCTTAATCCCGAAATGACCGAATGTGTCATGGATAGTGATGCTGGAATTGCTGCACTCGACACCTTTGCGGGCATCTATCAGAAGGGCTATGCACCACCGGATATGCAGGCTCTTGGTCGCGATGAATACATCGCGGCGATGCAGCAAGGTCGCGCCGCGATGGCGGTTTACTTCTCCCCGTATTGGAGCTCACTAATCGGTGAAGACTCTCTCTTCGCTGAAGAGATGGGCTGGATAATTGTTCCACATGCACCTGGCGTGGAGCCAGGACGAACTCAAAATGCGGGCTGGGTTTTGGCGATTAATGCCGATAGCCCAAACAAAGAAGCAGCATGGGATTTGGTTGAATACCTCACGACCAAAGAAGCCCAGGTAAGGGCCGCCAGCGATTACAGTAACGGGCCAGTGCGCGTATCAACATATGATAATGTTGCTTACCTAGAGGCCTTTCCCTTGGCGACGGATTGGGCAAAAGCAATTGCTGCATCTATTTTTGAGCCTCCCCACAACCAGTATCCACAGATGCAGGATATTCTCTCAGAGGAGATTATCTTGGCTTTAGATGGGGTAAAGACATCAGAAGAAGCCATGAAGGCATCTTGTGAAAGGATTGACCTATTGCTTGAGTAAGCATGGCAACTAAGTGGGCGGGTCATTTGGAGTGATTACATGATCCGCCCATTTAATTTTGTAATTGAAAGCAATACTCAGAGTCTCGGGCTTCAGGTCCTAATGGAAAAAAAGAAACCTTATCTTAAGATATTTGTTCAATCCACTCCTGCCTATGCATTAATACTTCCGGCGATGGTCATCCTGGCCATTATTCTGATTTATCCAACAATCGCTAATATCTACTTTTCCTTCTGGGAATGGCGGCTCATAACACCTGATGCGAAAGAGTTTATTGGGTTTACAAATTACATTAAGATATTCACCCAAGATCATCTCTTCTGGCAAGCACTTATTTTTACCCTTAAATTTATGGGATTTACTCTCGTTGTTGAATTGCTCCTGGGTTTCGCGGGGGCATTGCTGCTCAATAGTCTGGGAAATTTCTCTAGGCTTATCACACCAATTCTCATCATGCCTTATATGACGGCTCGTTTGGCGACTGGTTTGGTATGGCGCCTGCTTTGGGCGAGAGATTACGGATTATTGCCTTATCTCTTGGGATTTATCGGACTCGGGGACCTTAACTGGCTGGGAAATTCACAAATGGCTTTCTATGCAGTGGCTATTCCAGAGATTTGGAGATCAATGCCTTTTTTGCTTTTAATCTTATTGGCGGGACTCGCCTCAATACCTGTCGACTTGATCGAAGCGGCGAAGGTTGATGGTGCATCTAGTTGGCAGTCCTTCCGATACATATTGTTTCCGCTGCTCCTGCCATCGATTTCTGTTGGGGTAATCTTTCAATCAATTTTCAAGTTGCGAGTATTCGATATTGTTTTCATCATGACCAGTGGAGGACCAGGAACAGCGACGCTTCCAATAGGCATGCTAATCCAAAGAAATTATTTGCGTTACTTTCAAGGGGGCTATTCATCAGCATTAAGTGTGATCCTATTAATTTTAGGTGCAGCATTCACCTACTTCTACATGAAGGTATTGATTCGGGACGTATGAACCTACTCTGGTTAGCTGATTATGCTTAAGCGCGTCACTTTGTTGTTCGGAAAAATTATTGCAGTGACATTGCTCCTATCTTGGAGCCTTATGCCAATTCTTTGGATTATTCTTACATCTCTTAAAACGAGAGTAGATATCTTTACAAGCCCTCCAAAATTTATCTTCCAGCCCAATTTGGATGCCTATAAAGAAATCCTTTCCTTTGGTGTGAGCCTATCAATAATAGACAACATTAAGAATAGTCTAATAATTGCACTGAGCACAACACTTATGGTTCTCATTTTAAGCGCAATTGCTGCCTACGCGTTTTCACGCTACACATTCCCGGCTCGGCGAACCCTCCTATTTGTGATACTTGGTACAAGATTGCTACCTCCGATAACTGCATTGGTGCCCCTATTTTTAATGATGCGAGATCTCAGGTTATTGGATAGACCACTAAGCCTAATTATCATCTATACAGCCTTAATGATTCCTTTCGCCACTTGGATGATGAAATCGTTCTTCGATGGAATCCCCGTTGAGTTAGAAGAAGCGGCATTAATCGATGGGACTTCAAAGTTAGGCGCTCTTCGTCATGTCACAATCCCACTCGCCGCGCCAGGTTTGGCAGCCACGGCAATTTTTATTTTCGTTTTGGCATGGAACGAGTTTATGTTCGCTTTCATGTTTACAAGTGTAAAGAGTCAAACGGTCCCAGTCGTGCTTTCGCTTACACTTGGCGAGATGGAAATCTACTGGCAAAGGATGGCCGCGGAAGCAACCATCCTCATTCTGCCTGTCTTGTTCTTTTCGTACTTCTTACAACGACACATGGTGAAGGGCTTAACTGCAGGTGCACTTAAGTGATTTTGTATTCGAGTAACCTAAAATAGGAGGATCAAATGCCATACCAAATGCCATACGACAAGAAAGATGTAGTCGTTGTTGGTGGAGGACCATCTGGGGCTGTTGCAGCCATCGCCAGTGCGCGCATGGGGGCCTCGACTTTACTAATAGATCTCAATGGATTTCTAGGCGGAGTATGTACAGCAGCCAACATTTCTTCCTTCCTTACATTTCACAACATGCGGGGTGAACAAATCGCCAATGGGATTGCCCAGGAAATTGTTGACCGGTTGCTTGATATCGGTGGCGCAGTGCCCCCAGGTCATCTACGAAATCCGTATGGTAACGCCTATAGCGTCACGCCTTTTGATGCCGAAGCCTTGAAATTGGTATTAATGCGAATGACGAAAGAAGCTGGAGTTGATGTCCTTCTAAGGACAATGTTTACAGACATCATCATGTCGGGCAATACTGTGAAAGGTGTTGTGTTCAATAACAAGGCCGGCTTTAATATTCAGCCAGCAGAAATTGTCATTGATTGTTCCGGAGATGCAGATGTCGCGGCATTAGCCGGAGTTCCTTACCAAAAGGGTGATGAGAAAGATGGCCGGATGATGCCAATGACCCTCGCATTCCGCATGGGGGGTGTAGATACTCTTAAAGTGGTTGACTTTGTAAAAGCAAATCCGGATCAATTTCTCCTCGCAGAGGATCCATTTATCAAGGAAACTCCAGAAGAGATCGCCGAGAGGATTACAACCTTTAAGGATATCCCCTTACTAACCGGTTTTTTTGATCTGATAAAAGAAAAGAAGAAAACTGGAGAGTTTCCACCAACCCGCGAGAGGCTCATTATTGAAGTCACACCTCAACCAGATGTAGTCGACGTGAACACGGCCAGTGTGCTCGGAAAGGATGGCCTCAATCCCGAGGATCTAACTGAGGCATATGCTGAAGCGTTAGACCACGTGTATACTCTGGAAAAATTCTTTGTTAATTACATTCCTGGTTTTGAGAATGCTCGTCTGGTTGATACAGCAAGTGTGATTGGGGTCCGGGAAACGCGTCGAATCATAGGCGAACATATACTCACAGGTGATGAAGCCTCAGGAGGCGAGGAGTTCCCGGATAGCATTGGGAAGGGGGCCTACTGTCTTGATGTCCACGAAATTGACGGTTCGATCCGGCATCGTCATATCAAAGATGGGAAAGCCTATGATATCCCATATAGATCACTTGTCCCGCTCGAAGTAAACAATATGCTTGTAGCTGGTAGAGCGATAAGCATGGACCGCGATGCAAGCGGCTCTGCTCGCAACCAAGTCCCATGCATGGTTACCGGTCAAGCAGCTGGAACTGCAGCTGCGTTATGTGTGGAGAGTAATGTGAATCCGCGTGAGATAGATATTAAATTGCTCCAGCATTCATTAAGAACTGAGGGTGCAATAATTTAGTCGCGTTCAGAAGAGTATTCATGTTAAATTCCGGAGTTTATTCTCTTCGCTGGACACGTAACAATGTTACCTCGATCACACATAGGCCATTGCTTTCAGCATTGTACGGGCTAATGGTGATATAACTTGTTATTAACCCTACCTAGAATGTTGTTCGGATACGCTAGTCCTCCACTTTCCGAATTACACTTTAGATATCAGTAGTGGATGAAATGAACTCGAGAGAACGTGTATTAGGTGCTTTAGACCATTGTGCCGTCGACCGAGTGCCAGTCGATCTCGGTACTATAGTAAGTGGGATAACTGAAATTGCATACAAGAACTTAGTGGATTATTTAGATATCGATTCAAGGTTAGAACCAAGTGTTAGACGAAACCAACTGGCAGAAATCGATACAAAGATCCTTGAACGATTTCAAATTGATACATTCGCGCTATCGCTTACTCCTCCAGGAATGGAGGATGTCGAAGGCGAACCCCCACTTTCATATGTTGATTCATGGGGAGTAGCTTGGGGAAGAGCAAGCGATGGGCAATATTATGTTAATAAATCTCCCTTATCCCTAGATTCAACAACCAGCGATCTCGAAGCCCATTCTTGGCCGGAGCCTCCAGATACCCAATTCTTAGAGAATATCAGAGCAAGAGCCAGCGAACTACGAACGACGACGGATTACGCCATTGTATTAGCATTGCCAGGGAGAGTATTATCTATTGGTGAAAGGTTGTTGGGTTTCGAAGATTGGTATATGTGCCTATTAATTAATCCGGACCTCGCAAATGATTTACTCCATCGGGCTGTCGGAGTCGAAATACAGATGATCGAAGGTTTGCTCGGTTATGTAGGAGAGTTGGTCGATGTCGTCTTCTGTCCCGATGACCTTGGCGCGCAGGATCGAACTCTCATCTCGCCGCATTTATATCGAGAATTGATTAAGCCGCATCACTCAAGGGTAGTTGAGACAATCAAGCAATTAACAAAGGCACGAGTTGTTTTGCATAGTGATGGTGCGATTTTTCCAATCATTGAGGACATCATTGATGTTGGTTTTGATGCGATTAATCCTGTTCAAGTATCCGCAGCGGGTATGGAAACGAGCAGATTAAAGGAAACTTTCGGGAAGCGGATAAGCTTCTGGGGAGGGATTGATACTCAGTATGTTCTGCCATGTGGAAGTCCACAAGATGTGCGCGATGAAGTGAGGTCGCGCATCTCAGATCTTGCCAAAGGTGGGGGATATGTTATTGGTCCAGTACATAATATTCAACCCGAAGTGCCTCCTGAAAATATCGTAGCTATGTATGAGGCGGCAATTGAGTATGGAATACAGTAGTAAATGAATAATTCCTGCCTGTTGAATAACCAGAATCCCACAAAACTAAAGATCCTGACCAATACTCCACTATTCTTTGACCTCGCCCAAGGGATCAGTCGCTTCCTCGGCGTTAAGCCGTTGCTTTTTTGGGTCTTCAAATTCTCTCTGCACCTTACGTAAACGGAGCTCCTCGGCAATTAACGACGGCATGCCACAAAGATGATCGTCATTGGGCGAAGCGGACGGATCAAAGGCATCTAGCTCATGCTCCAAACGGATGTCGACAATCTTTTTCACCAATTCAACGAACCACTCCGCATTTGGTGCCCGGAACCCGGAGTACTTTGTCCCCTCAACCGGGCTCCAAATCAATGGAATGCTGCCAATGCCACGCTCCGACATCCACTCAACCCCCTCCAGTAGGCTTTCGGCCGGCTCCATGAAACCTGTCACAAAATGAGTGCTCACCCGCCCAGGGCCATAGACCTCGGCTGCCACCTCAAGCGCCCGCAACCAATGGTCACGTCCCTGAAATTTTGCCTTGCCCGGGCAATACAATTCAAAAAGAACCGGATCCCAAATCTCCAAATTATAGGCTACCGAAAACACTCCATTGGCTTTATGCTCCTCGATGCTTTTCAGATCTTTGTCTTCCGGAGCCGTACGAATCACATTGACCGGGATGTCATCTCTTTGAAGGGCCTCCTGCATTGCTCGGATCACGCTTAAAACCATCTCATCTTCGCGGTCGACAATCTCGCCATCTTTATTTTTGCCCCTGGTCAAATAACCGCCTGTCAGTAATATGTGCTTGACACACCCCTCATCAAAAGCCGCCTTGGTGGTCTTGAGAATCTGATCATAGGACCGTTTGGATACCTGAAGGTCATCCTTGGTCCACTTCATGTTCGGCACAATGTTACAAAAACGGCAGCCGCAGTCACCGGTCCAGTACATGCAGTATGGTGCATAGTTAAGAACCAGACAGTCCTGACCCCGCTTGGGAGCAATCCGTCGCATGATAATGTCCGGTGATGCCTCAAGGTCATAGTACTTGGGCCGGGGAATATGCCGGCATTCGATGACGAATTTTCCGTCCCGTTTGAGCATCATCACCCCATCATCCATCGTACATAACCAGCGCGAATCCCGGTTCTCCCTGATCTGCACAATGCTGTCCATCGGTAAAAGTAGCTCTTCCGGAAGATAATAGGTATGCTCACCGATGTTCCAGTCAAACAGCCAGCGCGATTGTTCCCGGTATACATCGCAGACACCTTCCAAGGCTGATTCGTCAAACCTAAGTCCATCGGTGAGTAGGCTAGCCTTAACCCAGATTTCCTTTTCCAAACCCTCCGGAGTCGGATCCAGTGGTGGAGTGACCAAGGGTGCCTTGGGATCTCCCGCCCAATAGACCGCTTTGTACCACTTCTGCCATTGTTGATTGATGTCTGAAAAAAGATTTTGGGCCTCCTCTCGGCCAAGATTGTCTGTACTCATGATTCTTTACCTCCTGTTTTTTGGATTCTAAAATGGTCCTGCTCTCTCTATCCTTCCTGCGCGCTTGGGTACTCCGAGCACATTGAAACCGGCATGCCGGTCACCTCGCTTCTAGGTTTGCAGGCTCAGGGAGCCTCGTCGATCACCGCCTCGCTGGTCGCCCCTAGGTTTGGAGCAGCGAACGGATTTCCTCGAAGTAGTCCAGACACTCGGGGTTTACCAGAGCGTCCCTGTTTGGTACCGGTCTCCCATGGATAATGTTTCTGACGGCAACTTCAACCTTCTTGGAGTTGAAGGTATAAGGGATCTCCGGCGTCTCTAAAATCAACGCCGGTACATGCCTGGGTGAGACATTTTCGCGGAGTCTCTTCTTAATGTTATCCTTCAGAACCTCCGTAAGTGTGTAGTCCTTTGCGAGCTTTACGAATAGCACAATGCGCTGATCGCCCTGAAAGTCCTGCCCTATAGCCAGGCTATCGGCGATCTCCTCCATGGTCTCCACGACACAATAGATTTCTGCTGTGCCGATGCGTACGCCAGCAGGCTTTAGCACTGCATCGGAACGGCCGTGGAAAGTGATCCGTCCTGTATCGCTGTGAAAAGTAACATAATCCCCGTGGCGCCAGACCTTCCGGGTGGGGTAGAAGGTGAAATAAGCCTTCCTGTACTTCTCTCCCGTTAGATCATCCCAGAAATAGAGGGGCATCGAAGGAGATGGGGCCTCGCAAACCAGTTCTCCTTGCTTGTCGAAGACTGGATTGCCCTTCTCGTCGTAGGCGGCGATTTTCATACCTAGAGCAGGACCCTGCAACTCGCCAGCATAGACTGGCAATGTGGTGTTGCCAGCTACGAAGCAGCCATTGATATCTGTACCACCGGAGATAGAATTTAGGTGTAAGTCTTGCTTTATGTCTCTGTAAACATATTCGAAGCCTGCGGCTGAGAGCGGTGAACCCGTCTGCAAGATTTCTCTCAACGATACTAAGTCGTACTCCTGGCCAGGCTTGACAGCTTGCTTCTGAATGGAATGAATGTACGTCGCACTGGTGCCAAAGATGGTGACACCTTCATCCTGAATGAGCTTCCACATAGCTCCCGCATCAGGGTACTGGGGGTTGCCATCATAGAGGACGATCGTGGAACCTACCGCCAGCGAACTCAACAGCCAATTCCACATCATCCAGCTGCAGTTGGTGATATAGAGGATCCTGTCCTCTCGCTTTAGGTCAGTGTGCAGTAGCAGGTCCTTCATGTGATTGATCAGCACACCCCCTGCGCCCTGCACCATGCACTTGGGCTTACCGGTAGTCCCCGAAGAGAACATGACGTACACAGGATGATCAAAGGGCAATTGCTCAAATTCGATACCGAGCTGCGCTCCGGGAGCTATGAAGTCCTCATAGCGCACCGCGTGCGGGATGTGGCTGATGTCGGGTTCCATCGAGGCGTACGAAACGACGATAACCTTCTCTAAGGAGGGAATTTCGCTAGCTACTTTGGCGGCGTTATCGAGGGTGTTAAAGGACCTACCCTTGTAGAAATAGCCGTCAGCAGTGAACATGACCTTTGGGGCCACTTGACCAAGGCGGTCGAAGGCAGCCTTTTGACCGATTTCTGTGGCGCAAGATGCCCATATCGCTCCAGTGCTCGTGGCAGCTAACATGGCGATTGCTGTTTCTGGTAAATTGGGCATATACCCAACGACACGATCTCCGGGGACGACCCCGATTTCTCTAAGTGATTTTGCCAAGCGTGCTACTGCTTCATAAAGTTCTTGGTAGGTAAACGAGGTGGATTCCTGTGTTTCCCCGAGGGAAATGAGAGCCGGATGGTTGTCCCTGTACCGGAGGAGATTCTCTGCAAAATTCAACCTCGCACCAGGAAACCACACTGCCCCAGGAAAGTTGTTCAGGTCATCGACAACTTGATCAAAGCCTCGGGAAGCGCGCACATTTGCAAACTCCCACATTGCAGCCCAGAAGTCAGGGATGTGTTCCACCGACCATTTCCACAGTTCAGGGGAAGTCTCGATCCCCAGACTGTACTTTTCGTTTACTCCATCTATGAAGTGGGTGATGTTCGCCCGCAGTCTACGTTGCTTAGAGGGCGACCAGAGAGGCTTAACCATCCGGTTATTATATATATTTCACTCAAAAGTTCAATTCACAAGTGCAACTTTGAAGGTTGGAAAAAGAGGTAAGCGGCAGTAGCATCTATGCTTCTTGGACCGACCAAAGTCAAAGGAGCACTGACATAGGTAGAGCACTGCTGTGGTGTGAGAACCTACACGCCGCTTCCCCAAGTGACCTGACCCCCAAAAACTGATCCAGTTGTAATGTTAGGATCAGGGATAGGAGAAAGGTCAAATGCCACGAAAACGAACCACCCCCGAACAGATCATCAGCAAACTATACGTGAAGCCGAAGTCCTGCTCAGCCAGGGCCAGACAGTAGCTCATGTCTCGAAGCAGCTAGGCGTGACCGAGCAAACCTACTATCGTTGGCGCAAGGAATACGGTGGAATGCGAACGTCGCAAGTTCGCAAGCTTAAAGACCTCGAAAGAGAGAATGGCC
>SDBU01001978.1_pt1 | contig 28122 bp, 26 predicted proteins | sample 2277071 | NCBI WGS metagenome assembly SDBU01 (sample SAMN10397929, study PRJNA504765) | marine sediment metagenome | isolation source: marine sediment core GS08_GC12, 126 cmbsf | place: Arctic Ocean: Gakkel Ridge, Loki's castle | collected 2008 | reverse complement strand
GTACCAAACCAAACGTTATAGGTGACATTGTAAATGGTCTCGCCGGGGACTGTTATGGCAACAAACTGTGTGTCAAGGATATTACCGTGGATGAGCTCTCTAAGATTCAACTTTAACCATCCCTCGGCGTCTTCCTCGCCACTATTAAAAACAGAGAAGCTCACATCGTACATGTATATCATATATACTCCACAAGCATCCCTGGTAATATCTATTTCCTCACTCTCCATACTGAGAATTTCTACATTCTCCATGGCCGGTAAACTAACAATGGATCCGGACCCTCCGCAAATAGGGCATTCAATATTAACCATTGCTGTTATAACCAGCAGCGGCACAACGGTAAAAAAAGCGATATATTTCTTCCCAAGTTTCAATTTAGTATACCCAAGAAATCCCATTTCATATGATACCCGGATATCAGGATATTGTATGTGACTTTTATCTCACCAGCCTATACTTTAGACCAAGAAGGGGACCTAGCCAAATCGATCTGGATAATCGATGTAACTACGCCCCCCTCTTCTGTCCTATTAAGTCTATTACTACCCGTGAAGCACTAAGCGGTTGCCTCCACCGCTCTCTTTACCATTGTCTTGGCTATCTGAATCATGTATTTGTTGTTTGGTAAAGCGATAGCGCCCTGGACGGCGGCCGCAGCAGCCGCATCAGCATCAGGAAGGGCATCTTCTGCAGCAGTTACTCGGCGTGGTAGATTATGCACTGCATTCAGACATATCCGCCCCGATGCGCCACTTCTGGCAACAGCACAGTTAACAATTGGGAAATCGAAAGACTCCCTTAATGCAAACTTCAAAAAAGTGCTTTTGGTGCCTGCGGCCGGCTTCGGCACCTGGATTTCAGTGACAATCTCGTCATCGTCGAGAACAGTGGTCTTCTCGCCATTAACGGTAAAGAAGTCCTCAATGGCGATGGTCCGCTTCGAGGTGACGACAGAGGCATTCAGGGCAACCAGAGCCGGTGCCGTATCACTGGGATTAACAGCGACGCAACCGTCAACGGCTCCGAAGATGGAGTGAGCTCTATTATCACCAAGAAGAGCCTGACATACTCCGGCAGGGTTCTTGCGCAGGCAATTGAAGAAGTTGTTGGGATGCCGATAGTACCAGCACCTAATTCCCTGGCAGATATTGCCACCTATGGTGCCCATATTTCTGAGTTCAGGTGATGCTGCCCGCCGGCAAGCCTGGGCCAGTGCGGCATAATTACCCTGAACCAGCGACGAACCAGCTATCTCACTGAGCTTAACCAGCGCGCCAATCTTGAGTATGCCTCCCTGTTCTGTTATCGCATCCATACCGGGTATGGTCTTGATATTGACTACGAGGTCAGGCAGGTCCGGGGATATGTAGTCTTTCAAGAAACCCAGAAGATCAGTGCCACCGGCTAATATCGCCGCATTACCCCCGCCTAACAACGAGGCCGCCTCATCCAAACTCATTGCTTCTACATAACTAACTTTCTTCATCTCTTGACCTCCTATGCCTTACCCAGCGCCTTTAGAATGTCTTGCGGGTAGACGGGTGATTTATTGACCCTTACACCAATGGCATTGTATATGGCGTTGGTAATACATACATAAGATGCTACCGGGGGCTCACCAAGGCCCTTGGCGCCGTACGGGCCACAGGCATCGTAGGGTTCGACAATTATTGCTTCATATGGCTGAGTCGTGTCCAGGGTTGTCGGCCACCTCTGGTCCAGGTCATTGGGGTTAAGAGTGGCCCCAGTGCTCTGGTCAAAAATCTGGCCCCACATGAGAGCCTCATTGAGGGAGTGCTCCGCTCCGCCTTCTATCTGGTTCACAGAGCCCGCGTAGAATATAGCCTTGCCCAGGTCGCAGGCGTTGGCGTACTTCAATACCTCCACCTTGCCTGTTTCCGGGTCTACGGCTACCTCGGCAGCTGATGCGCATTGACCTCGGACATCGCACTTTGTGCCCACTGCCCAGTCGAGTAGCGGCTCTATCAGGACCTCCTTCCAGGAATAACCTCTGCCTACTATTTCTCCCCTGGAGTTCGAATTGACCAGGTCCAGTATCGATACCGACTGTGACGGGTTTGCCGCAACGAAGACATTACCACCGCCGATGTCGAGTTGACCGGCAGACACCTCGAGTTCGTCGGCTGCCCGGTCAAGGAGTTGGGCCTTGGCATCCTCGGCAGCGCTATAGAAAGCAGCGCCCAGTGTGATTACCCTGGTGCTACCTCCCTGGTTTCCGCCATCAGGAGGCGTATCCGTGCCGCCGACGGTGATCTTGGCATCCTCGAAGGCGAGGCCCAGCATTTCACAAACCATCATGGCTAGCGCTGATTGGGTACCATTGCCAACCCGGCTGGTTCCGACGTTAACCATCACTGAGGCATCCCTGTTTATGACAACGTATGCGGATACCTGACTTGACATGCCGCCATGAGAATCAACGTGGGCGGAGAGACCAACACCATGCAACCTGCCGTCGGACAGCGTTTTAGTCCCCGGTGCATGCCAGGCACTGCTAAAGTTAACAGCTGCGGCAGCCTTCTCCAGGCATTCTCTAACACCCAGGCTGGAATAGGGAAGATCGGAATCCTGGTGCACCATATCGAGTGTTACCAGGTTCTTTAGCCTGAACTCTAGCGGGTTCATGCCCATCTCTTCAGCCAGTTCGTCTATGGCGGTATCCATCAGAAATGTTCCTGGTGGATCGGCGACACACCGGTAGGCCCCGGTCCAGGGCTTGTTTGTGCAGATGTCAATATGCGTAAATTTGGCATCCTGGCACTTCCAGGTACTGCGTGTTCCGAATCCTAAGCCGCCAGCCCAGGTGGCACCGTTGCCGGTGGCATCACCATAGAAAGTGGCATCGATGGCGGTAAGTGTGCCGTCATTCTTAGCACCAAATTTAAAGGTGGCTTTCGCCGGGTGCTGATGCCTGGTAGCATGATAGTGTTCGTAGCGACTGTATTGCATCAGAACCGGAAGACCATTCGCCTTCTTGGATAGGGTCGCTGCCAGGACACAGACCGGATCACCGGCGCCTCCCTTGTCGCCCCAACCGCCACCGGTACCATGGGTGACAGCATGAACCTTTGCCTGAGGTATATTAAGGATGTCGGCTACAGATTGGCGACGGCGGGTGGATCGTTGAGCCGAGCACCAGAAATAGAGATCATCCTCTATCCAGTAGGCAAGGGCTGCCTGGGCTTCCAGTTCATGATGCTGGAATAGATCGGTCCAGCCCACTGTGGTTTCATAGACTACATCAGCTGCCGCCAGACCGGCCTCAACGTCATTGCGTACAATCTCGGTAGTTCTAACATTGCTGTCCGCCCAGATTCCAAGCAGCGGCGCTCCCGGCTTGGCAGCTTCATCTGGGTCTAAAAGAAACGGCAAAACTTCGTATTCTACATCTATTAGAGACAGGGCCTCTTCAGCAGTGTCTGCATCCCAGGCAGCAACAGCGGCCACCTCTTCGCCCCAATAGGTCTTTTCATCTTGCCATCTCGGGTGATCTTCGTGGGTGACGACAGCTTCCACCCCTTCAAGTGCTTCAGCTTGGCTTGTATCGATGCTTGTAACTCTGGCATGAGCATGCGGGCAAAGAAGCATCCTGCCGTAGAGCTTTTTTCCTGGGAAATGATCGGCGGAGTAATCCCACGAGCCAAGCACAATGGGAACACCCTGCCTATCGTGTAGAGTAGGGTCACCTATTACCTTAAAATCATTAGCCATATTATTACCTCCCTAAACCGCTAAAACAGCCTGAACGATTCTTTTGGTGTTACCGCAGCAACACCAGTGGCCTGAAAGAGCTTCTCTGACTTCATCCCTGGTCGGATTGGCATTTCCATCCAGAAGTGCCTTGGCTGACATTATGTATCCAGGAATGCAATAGCCACACTGCATGGCGTCGTTGTCTACAAAAGCCTGCTGGATAGTATGTAAACCTCTACCACTAGACAGGCTTTCTACCGTTTGTATGCTTTTTCCAGTAGCATCCACCGCTAGCATCATGCATGAATAAACGGCCTTACCGTCGGCGATAACTGTACACGTCCCACATGACCCTCGTTCACAGTTGTTTTTCAGTCCGAAGAGTCCCAATCTGTCTCGAAGTATAAAGGCGAGTGTCCAGTAGGGTTCTACGATAAGCGAATAATCTTTGCCGTTGACGTTGATTGTTATCAAGCCCTCAACTTCAACGCCAGGTCCTACTACCGTAGTTGTGACCGTCTGCGTCTGTGTTTGCGTTACTGTTTCTGTTTCTGTTGCTCCATCACCACAGGCGGCAAGCAGTGCCGTTCCGCCGATGGCAGCACCGCCAATAACAACACTGGTTCCGGCCAGAAACTGTCTTCTGGTTACCCCTATCTCAATAAACTGTCCTTTTGGCTTTTTCACTTTTTCTGACATAAATATTCTCCTTCCTTTTATCTCAGGTTCCTGGTCTGTATTTGTTCTTTTAAATCGTTTGACATCACCCCCTCTTCTTTAGATTTCAAACTTCATATCTCTAGTCTTATATCGTCAAACCTTATAGTCTTTCGGTGTAGCAGCCTTTCCCCCTTTGCTTTCCCCCATCGGTCAATAAGCTGGAAATAAATCCGTCGCAGCACTGCCCCGGTGCCCTGCTTTATCCAGCTTTGCCTTCGTGCGGTTTCTTATTCCAATAGTTTTTCCCGGTTCTTCTAGCATAAGTAACACACCACGATAGCTGTTTACACTACCAACTCACGTTCCAAAGTTGAAGACAAATCTGGATTACTCCATACCTGAAACGGAAGACAACGACACCTGGCGATGCTAATGTCAGTCATTTGCTGTGGCCTTCCCTGAGGCAGCCTGGGCGTAGGTTGCCTCTCAATTTAACACAAACTTTTTGTTGATATCCTCTAATAACTCCCCTCCTATCTCGTCAAGAAAAGCAGGGCTCTGGAACCAATAGAATTTTGGTCCGAGCCCTCTCTTCGTTTATGCCAGCCACAATGACTTCCAATCGCCAAATATCGTATGGCAAATCAATGTCGAATTACGTATAAGACCTATAACTCATTAATTATATCACTTGTGTCAATGCCTCTCTGTTTTGATGGACTGTATTTTATCGTCCAGTCTAACATTGCAACTGGACCGGTTGGGGGGCAGGTCAATATGAATACAGAAAGGGACGAAGAATTGACAGCCCTGTGGGAAATAAGCCCCAGGGGATTAGGGCGCACTAACTCCCGTGAGAAATTTCCACTAAAAAATTATGGATATCCATTGACCCTATCAAACTTATGGAGTAGTGTTTAATTTGAGAAGGAAATAAAAAATACAGAGGTGGAAAGCTATGGAGGGGTCACTAAAACACGAAAAAGCGTACCGGAACCTATTTTTAATTGCAGCACTATATGATTTTGTTTTAGGTTTTGTTTTTTTCTTTTTCTTACCCCTCTTCTTTAGAGAAATATATGATATTGCCGCCCCTATTTACCCCGTGTTTTATCAGGGTGGGGCAGCCTTTGTCTTCGTTATGGGTGTCGGATTTTATTTCGTGTACCGCAACATGTATCGAAATGTCGATATAGTCAAGATCGGGATAACTTTCAAATCCGTCTATACCGCGCTAGCGTTTTACTACGTTTTTATTGAAAACATGCCCTGGGTCTTCTCAATATTTGGTTTCTTGGATATAGTATTCATAGCATTCTTTATCCTCTTTCTGCGTGCTTTTAAAAGAGAGATCCAATAATGAATATAGGTGATGCCAATATAATATTTGGCTGGGTATGGATGTGCCTTGGATTCATCTTTGGAATGACCCTGGGTATCTGGGCAGGGGGGGAGAAATGGCTAGGCGGTTACGCTTCGGTTACAAGACGTTCTCTCAGACTGGGACACGTAGCATTTATTGCCTTATCAATAATAAACATTCTTTATGGAAAAGAACTGGCGTCAGTTGATCTCGTGGATAGTATGAAAAATATCGGTTCCTACTTGATGATCTTTGGGGCGGTTGGAGTTCCAATTACCTGTGTTTCCGCAGCCTTCATTAGGAAAACAAGATATTTTCCGCCTCTGCCTGCTTCAGCAATTCTGATGGGGACGATTATCCTGGTAATAGGCCTGGTTTAGCCATGAAAATCGGTCTACTGGCTTTGAGCGGCATAGTTGTAAGAACCGAAAGAATTGCCAAGCTGGGGGTGACACTGCCCGGTTTTGTCAAGCGTGGTAAGATCATTGCTTCACTCCCCAGCTTGGCCTTACTCATTATTGCTGCAATAACCCCGGAAGACACTGAATTAGAATATGTGGAAATTCCTGATATCAACCAGCACAGAATTAATCCAGATTTTGATTTGGTAGCCATTTCAACATACTCCGCTCAGGTATTTGAGGCTTATGAACTGGCAGATCGCTATAGGAAAAATGGTATTAAAGTTGTGATAGGCGGACCTCACGTCACCTTACTTCCTGAGGAGGCCAAACCTCATGTTGATTCTGTAGTAATAGGAGAAGCGGAACCTGTCTGGGTCGACTTGATTAATGATTTCAAGAAGGGGGAATTGAAACCATATTATAAAGCTAGTAAACCCTGTGATATTAGCAAATCACCAATACCCCTTTACAAATTCCTAGATAAGACTAAACACAATCGTATAACTGTCCAGACTACACGTGGATGCCCCCATGACTGTGAGTTCTGTGCTGCGTCAAAAGTTCTTGGTCCTTATAGAAAGAGGCCCGTAGAACTAGTAGTGAGGGATATAGAGGTAATTAAAGAGCACTGGGAACATCCTTTCATTGAATTCGCCGATGACAATACGTTTATAGACAAGAAGTGGTCCAGGGCGCTGCTTAGGGCAATAACACCTCTCAAAATCAGGTGGTTTACCGAAACAGATATTTCGGTTGCTCAAGATGAGGAACTCTTAAGTCTCTTGAGGCCGAGCGGATGCCGGCAATTGCTGATCGGCTTTGAAAGTGTTGTTAAAAGAAGCTTAGAGGGCATGGAAAGCAAGGATTGGAAGTTGAAGCAGTATAATTCCTACTTATCAGCGATAACCAGGATACAGTCTCACGGAATCTCGGTAAATGGTTGTTTCATTTTGGGGCTGGACTATGATAGGCCGGATATATTTCAAAAAACACTTGAATTCATTGAAGATTCGCAGCTATTAGAGGTACAACTTACTATTCTTACGCCTTTCCCTGGAACAAGGTTATATCAAAGAATGAAACGGGAAGGGCGCTTGTTAAAGGAAGTGTTTTGGGATAGATGCACTTTATTCGATATTAATTTCGTGCCCAGGAATATGACTGTCGAACAACTCGAGGACGGTGGAGCTTGGTTAGGCTCACAGGTCTACGGAGAAGACGCATATTCTCGTAGGAAAAATCACTATAAGCAGATAACCAGTCAGATCCGTTGATAGCCGTGCGAGAAGATGAGTCCTTGTGGTATTTCAATCAAGCCTTGAGACCCAGAACCACCGATATTTTCCACGTGCCGGCCTCGCTCAGCCATTTGGGCATCTGTACCTAAGTTTCTGAGACCCCTATCGGTAAAGTGAAGTTTAGGTCTCGATACTCAAAAACTGCAGAGGTTTTTAACTTTGCGCTAAGGGATATGCCAGTATTTTATCAGGTAAGAGGGAGTCCATTAGTGAACTCCCTCTTATGCTCATCCTCAAACTATATCAAGATTGCTAGAACTCAACAATATAGGTTATGCCGTCCAGAACGATTTCTATTCCCTTAACATATGCCTCGCTCTGCCATACCCAGTTATCAATCTCAATTTCAATTCTCAGAACCAGAGCTTCTCCAGTAATAACGCCGTCGGCCAGACCATCTGGTTCGGGGTCAGTAAACCCGGTACCGGCCTTCCATTGAGCCAGCGTACCCCAGGGAGCGTCATCATTACCGGCCCCCATCTTGGTGACCCAGAGCATGGTATTGTTGTTTATAACACCATAACCATCCCCCGAGGTAAGTTCGAATGTTTGCAGCCACTGAGCAAGTGTTGGGGCAAGACCTTCATCTAGTTCTAAACCAGCAGAATTATTGTAGGCCATCTCGGCGGTTAGCATGTCTGCATCATCGTTAACATCTAAAACTATGTCGACGTGAGGCGGATAGCCATCTACGGTCCACACCAACCACGAGATTGAATCAATATCCCCTAAAGTTGTGTCCTCCGGCATGAAAATAACAATTCTCGCCTCATTCCCGGTGGTGACATCGCCCGTGGTCTGCAGGTAGACTGCCTCGGTTTCCGCATCTGCCGGATCAGTTGACAGCTCGGCAAGTGCGCCAGTTTCTGATTGCTCCAGCAGAGCAGACAGAGTCTCTGATTCGCCGTTGCCAGGTTTAGCTGACTCGGGTATAAGCAGTTTGATTACCGGCTTAAAAATATACTCCCCGGTGCCCGTTACATTAACTGATTGTGCCCCGATAAAATCTAGTGTGACCTCTGTTTCTTCACCCTCAACAACTTCAAAACTGCCCACCAGTTTTATCTTGCCGCTGGGAACCCTGGCTACATGCTCTTCCCCGTCGACCCAGATTGTCACGCTAACTACATCCAGTCGAATCTGAGTGTATATGCCAGCATCAACTATAGCGCTGGCCAATAGTTTTTCCCTGTCCTCAAGTTTTTTTAGGTCGAAGGGTTCCATATTCTCGGCTACGGTAGTCCACGTCCCTCCGGCTTTATGAACCTCCAGTTTTTCCACCTCGACCATAACACTATCCATATCGGGTGGAGGAGGGTCAGTAACATTTACCACCAGTTTGCCCATTCCATCGGGCAAACCGGAAGTGGGTGAAGATGCTGTGAAAGTACACCCGGGAACAAGCATAGAGACAAGGAACAATGCAACCATAAACGATAAGACTTTCTTCATAATAACCCCTCTTAATTACTAATTTGGTTTGAATTAATAAGCCATTAAATCAATCAGTTTTTCTCTCGTAACCGGTTATTAACCTGGTTTCAATTAAGAATCGATTAATATCCCTTTTCTCGAATATTCGGTCGCCACGATTACCAAAAAGATATGATTTCAAAATACCTCGATCACCCCAACGTCGTACTATATTGCTGGGTACACTGAGTGCTCTGGATACATCATTCACTGTCATCATTGATGCCATATTCTTTACCTCTCTACCACTTAAGAGTTTCTCTAACTCCTATAACGGAAAACAAGGAAAGTCGTCAGGTGCACCGGCAATGGATGGCTAGTATAAAAGGCAAAATAAGATTACTGGCGCTTTCCCCTGGTCACCACTCTTAGTCTTTCTTGCCTTTCCCCTCGCTATTGGCAGGCTCTGTGCTGGCGCCGCTTTCACCTATTTGCGGTTTAAGGATATACTTTATTCCACTCTGCTCGTTGCCGGCGGATACTACGGTGACATCAAAAGTAAAACTGGTTACTGCACCTGCCGTTATTTGGAAAGGCATTGATATCTGGAGCTTGTCACTGGGCAATTTCACTTCCACGGTTGGCCCGGTCCCTTCCAATACTTTTGTTTCCTTCAACACACCGTCGACACCGTCAACGTAAAGGATCACCTTGGCATATTCGCCTTCTGGTATATTGCCCCTCCAGATTTGCTGCGTTTTCTCCCCCTTTACGCTGGTTAGATCAACTACTTCTGTCTCGGGCTTAAGCTGAATCCACTCTCCGGAATCACCACTTGAGAGTATTTCGACTCTGGTTATGAATACATTCAGACTTTCAAAGTCTTCAATGGCATTGACGTCATCGCTTATAAGCAAAACGAAGTTACCCTCGGGATCAGGGTTTACTACGGGTACTGCTGGATAGAACGCTTGATTTAATCCGAAATAGGCAGCAATGATTGCTACAGCCGTGGTAGCTAAAGCCGCCCAGGCCAGACGCCTGCCAAAAATCCTGGATAACCAAGATGGATTTTCTTGCTCTTTTTGTGCTCGCCTCTCTCGAATCGTATCAAAACGTTGTTTGGCCTCCATCTTGACGCTTTCCGAGGGATCAAAGGCGTATGCCTTCCTGGTCTGGAGCATAGTCCTAAGCAGTGGCTCCAGTTGCTTGGCATAGCCAGGATAATCGGCAAGACACGATTCTACACTCAGCCCACGATTAAGGCGATCTATACACTCGTCAAGTATTTTGTCAAAATTATCAACCATTTTTCACTTCTTTCGGCTACTAATCTATGACCACCAGTTTGCGCAGCTTCTCTATTGCTGCTCGTTGCATCTCACGTATGGCGCCGTCAGTTTTACCCATAATCATCCCCGTTTCCTTGGAAGTAAACCCGCCAAAGAAGCGTAGTGATATCACCTCTCTTTGTTCCCGGGTGAGCTGCTCCATAGCTTTCTTTGCCTTCTCGAACTCTATGTTGGTTTCGGCAATCGCTTCCGGCCCACCATCCGATTCTATGGTGACGCTGTCAATGTCCACCGTCTTTTGTTTGCTCATTTTCCTGCAATAGTCCACTACCAGGTTGTGTGCGATTCTGAACAACCAGGCCTGCATGGGAATGCCACGTTCCTCATACGACCCCAGAGATTCCAAGGCTTTCAAGAAGACCTCGCCAGCGATATCTTCGGCATCATTTCTGTTACCGATGTGAACAGAAGCATAGCGTGCAATCTTGCCATAGTATTCGCTATAGAGACCGGCGAGCTTGGCCTCGAGAGACCTTCTTGCTTCTATTAATCGCCTCTGGGAATCTGCATCCATATTCTAAAACCTTAAGCTACCACTACCTCCTTAGAGTATACTAAAAATAACAACCTCATCGGTATCGGAAAATAGTACTACTACGGCCGGAACTATCTCACTACATTATGTTTAACGAATCTTTTTACCTTTTGTCAGGATGGGGGAAGGTAAAAGGGGAATCACTTCACAATTTCTCAACCTCACTTGGTTATCTACCCCCAATGGTTTTAATACCTTTGGATTATTTATCTACTGGATGCTATTCGCTTTGACACACCGAACGGTTGTCATATAGTCATTATGGTTTGGTCTTGGCTTCTACAGAGTAACTACAATGAGCGATACGAGAGATATCGAGAGAAAATCATCCGCCATCTAGTATATCTTGTTTATACACTCCATTATTCTTCCCAATTCAACCTGTAGTATTAATAACATATACTATAGGCAAAAATAATATGCTTCCTTTTTATCGATATTGAACAAATAGATGAATTGTTAACCCAATTTTGTCACAATGAGCAAGATTCATTTGTTTGACACTGGTGGTACAATCATATTCAAATAGGTTCATCCTGTAAGACAAAAATTCAATATTATAACCCCTCGTGTCCAGGCTCAGGTGAAGCCGGGTTCACCCATAGCAAGAGAAGATAAAAATGGCCGTGGAAAAGGGGCTGGAGATGCTGCGTATCTAATCCGCGGGAGAGGTGAGAAATACCATGAAGAAAGTCGCTATCGGATGTCTGGCTGTAGTAGGCGCCATTGTAGTAATTGGCATAGCTATCGGTATTATCAACACGCTTATTGATTCCGAGCCGGGTCCTGAGACAACCACTGCTACAACCGGGGTCACCGAGACATATACCACGACTACATCAGCTACGACAACTACTCATACTTCAGAAACTCAGACTACTTCCACAGAGACGACAACCGAGACAAGCCAGGTTCCAGTTGCCGTTGAAGTTGAACTGATTGAAGCCGTAGACGACTCTCTTATTGAACTCGATGTTTTCGGTACGGGCAGCCTCGATAGCATCATGCTAATACTGACACCAATAACCGATGACACTCTGGAGATTGCTATTAGCTCTGGGACCGTATTTGTGTCACAGTCAACGGATATCTCCGGCATGATTATTGCAACCGGCAGGCAAATCACGTTGAAACCAGATGAAACGGCCAGGGAGATCTATGTTGACGCTGTCTCTACCAACATGCCCTTGGATGTACCGGGCAGCAATGACACCCTGGTAATCCGCACGGCTCCAATAAATGAGGACTTGATGAAGTTGTGCCCGCTCCCTGATTTTCAGCAAGGGACCTTTCGTATCCAGCAATTTGCCATCTGGACGGTAACCGATAACCCCCGACCTGATGGTTATGCGCGTATTGGCATGTTCGGTTTTGGTTCCGGCCCCAGTGACGAGGAGATGGCGGCCATTAAAGGACTATTCACTACTGCTGGCATCCAGATGGACAAATACTTGGTATTCCAGACACCCGTCTATGTTGAGCTAATTGACGCCAGCAGCAGAGGGCTTATCATGGTTAGCGCTTCTGGTGCCGGTAGTCTCGAGGTAATTAAGTTAAGCCTTACTTCTCTAAGTGACGAAAGTCTTGAAGTAGCCGTGCTCCCTGGTACAATTTTCAATTCACAGTCAGCCAGCATTCAAAGCATGCTGGTAATCAAGGAAAAACTTATCGTCGTATACCCACATGAAACCGTTAACTCTGAAGTCGACGCTGCCTGCGGCAACATGGTTCGGGAAGTCCCTGGAAGTAGCGATGTTCTAACAATGAGTAATAATCCGGTAACTGGCGATTTAGCGAAACTGCTCAACCTAACGGGATTTAATGAAGAGACCTACCGTGTTAGGCAGTTTGCCATATGGACGATTACAGATAACCCGGCACGTGGGGAGTATATCGGCATTGGCATGATCTTCGGTACACCCCCAAATAATGATGAGATGGAGAGAATTAGGTACCTTTTTGAAAGAGCCGATATCTCAACTGAGCAATATCAGGCACTAAGTTAAGATTTGTCTGATCTATGGCATATTAAGCTTGTATGGGTATTTGAGGATGATGCTATGGATAGGGTGCGCTCAACCACACGCCTGATGGTCAAGCATGACTTAGAATAAAGATAGGAAGTACTAGTTAGGGGGTACTATTTGAGTAGAACAAAAGATAATCTTGAATCCGCCTTCACAGGAGAAAGTATAGCTAACCGCAAGTACCTGTTTTTCGCTGAGAAAGCTGAAGAGGAAGGCCAAAAACGCATTGCACGGTTATTTAGGGCTGCTGCCGATGCCGAAACGGCACACGCACGAAACCACTTAAAGGTGATGCGGGGAATAGAGACAACAAAAGAGAACCTGCTTGCTGCCATCAGTGGTGAAAACCATGAGTTCACCGAGATGTATCCGTCGTTCATTAAGGAAGCGGAGTCTGAAGGTGAGAATAAAGCAGTCCGTAGTTTTAGCCTGGCCAACAGAGTGGAAGAGATACATCACAATCTCTATCAAGATGCCCTTAGCCGGCTGGAAAAGGGAGAGATTCCGGAGCTTAAATCCTTCTACGTTTGCCAGTACTGCGGAAATACAGTTGAGGGCGAAGCCCCAGAGGTTTGTCCAATCTGTGGTGCACCAAGGAGCATGTTTAAATTAATAGAATAGCGAATCCCACTCGTGATGTGTTGCTCCAGGGGTACGGCCATAATCAGTGAATTACATGAAATCACTGACCGTAGCAGCGAAAGTGATCACCAGCCGTATGTTTTCGAGATCCTTAGAGCCTGATAGATATTTGCTAAAAGCTTGAGCTTTTTCAGTACGGAAGGATGTTGAATAGTCCTGATAAGAAGATTCCTCTTTATACCCTGAGGCTCGGTTAGGAAGCTCAGGAGATTTGCTACATCCTTATTTGTCAATTCTAATAGTGTACGTCTCATTTTCACAAGAATAGGAGCGGCTATCGGGTGTTTTTTGACCTCATGTTCATAACCCCCCAGGTTGCGTATATGCCTGGCGAGTATCTGACTGGCATATATGATTGGTGTCAGCCCGCCTCCTGACAGAGGGTTTGTCATGGCTGCGGCGTCACCAATCAAGGCGATGTTATGCTGAACTAGTCTTTGAATTCCAGAAGCAGGAATTATTCCTGCTTCTCTCCTTATTATCTCGCAGCCGCTTATCCCCCTGTGACTTAAGAATGCATCTAATTGGGCAAAGTTCCCCTCGATGCCAACATTGATAATACCGTCTTTTGGAAATATCCAAGAGAAGCCAGGGGAAAATCGCTTGTTAAAATACAACTCGAGATAATCCATGTCCGAGGTGTCATAAGTGAGTTTGTACTGAGAGGCAACCATAAATTGGTGCCGTATTCCTAGATGCCTTGCAACCAGGGAATTTGGTCCGTCAGCTCCTATGAGGACTTCATAGTCTATCGTCTCCCCGTTTTTCAATTGAATATTATTTGACCCAACGGCCAGTACTTCAGAATTTAATCTAATCTGGCTCCCTCTTGCTATAATTTCTCGGGCCATGCTTTTTAGCCAATTTGTGCGGTCCAGGGTTACAGTACTGTTTCTCATGTAGCTATAAGTATTATCAGCATAAATTAGTTTTGCCCCTTTCACCTCCTTACGAATGTAGGGATTTGAATCAAAAGGGACCAAACTTAGGGATTTCAGACCGCAGGCTTCCGCGCATGCTGTTGACCTGATTACCGGTTTTTTCTCTAAGATTACAGGGCTAATCCCCTCTTGTATAAGGTTCAAGGCTGAGATTAGTCCTGCCGGACCAGCTCCGACAATTACTACTTTCATGTCTTTATCATCTCTTGTTTTCCTCTTGGCTGGATTCGAAGGAGAAAACCGTCAGTTTTATTCGATTCTGGACTTCTTCAGGTAAAGGACAAAGCTCTGTGGTAGTAAACCTGCCGTTTAAGACATCGATTCGCTCAAAGATTTGGAGATACAAGCTATAGATGATTTCGAGGCTGAGTTGATATCGAGGTTCTAGGCCTGCGCTTATTCTATCTATTGTCAATCTGGCTTTACGGCGGTAATATTCAGCGAAGTCATAATACTTTTGCATCAGGTTACGGAAGCCAGCATTTATCTTGCTCCCGGCGGCTATCTCTTTTAGCAACTGCTGATTCAATCCGTTTTCGGCCACCAGGTTGTCGGCGAAGTAGTTTAGATTGTTGATCTGATCTTTCTGGAAATCTCGAATGATATGAACCAGATAAGAAAAGAGGGCCAACGGCCTCGCGGCCGTTCTTATGTCATAGTGAGGTGGTCGGTAGTGTCCCCGTTCTTTGACGGCACCGCATAAATGCATAAAAATAGATCCTGGAGCAACAGCTGCTCCCTGTGAGTATCTAAGAAAAGCCGGGAAGTCCCTAAAGCCCTCATGGTGTAGATCATAAATCATCGATTTTGACAACTTCACCCATGGCCACAAGGGGATTTGGAATCTTGCTCTGGTTTCAGCCAGCTGTTTTTGTAATGAGTCGTATGGCGTGGCATTATTAATCGCCTCAAGCCAATCACGGACCATAGCTGTCAATTGCCGTTTCTCAACCTCTGATATTTTGAGGAAGGTGGATTTACGGTTATCAATTAAATCGTCTACGACACGCATTGATCGGTAGCATATCTTGAAAGCATCATATCGCTCACCCTCCCAGAAGCGAGCGGCAATGTCCAATATCGGATTGGTAAGGATTTGAGTGAAATCGAGGTTTCGGTTAAAGACAAAATGATTTATTTCTTGTGCGCTCATAGTTGCCCTGCCCCCATACAAAAGGATACTACCTTTTAAGTTAGTCTCATCGGTATAATTACTGGCATTATAGCTTCTGGCACAGGTGGACGGTAGCCCAGTGCACTATGAGACCGTACCTGATTATATTCTCTCCTCCACTCCTCAATCAATACCCTGGCCTCGGTTAAAGTTGTGACCTGCCCCCCCCAAGAGGAGTCCAGTTCTTCTGTTAGACTGGCGATTAAAGAAAAAGTGGGCAGGTCAGGGAGAAGCATCGCACCAGAACCCAAGAGATTTACCTGAATAATTCCATTTTAGCGTACGAACCCTCAGTAGTAATAGGTTTCTTACCGGGTGACCCAGATAAAATAGGCGGTGTAGTTTTCACTACCTACTAATATTGTGCGAACCTCCGCTTGACTCTAAATCGCACCTATTCGCCCTCATACACATTATTACCGTGCCTACAGTCCACATATCTTGACATGTGACCATTTGTGGCACATAATTACTCGTAGAATAACGGTCAAAATCGCACTTCTGTCACTAATGTTGGTATTCCGACTTAGGAGATGGATGATGAAGGATAGTAACAAAATAACAAAGCAGCTAATAAAGATTGAAGACCCCATCGATGAATTGCTGGAACTGCGCCAACGGGTTGCCGGGTTAGAATCACTGAAAACAGAACTTTCGAAGTCAGAGGAATTATTCAAGGTATTATTCTATAGGTCATCAATCGGTATATACATTGTTCAGGACGGACATTTCCGGCTTGTAAACCACCAGTTCGCTGGACTTGCCGGGTATAATGAAGATGAACTGGTAGGGTTAAATCCCATGAAACTTGTCCATGCAGAGGACAGAAATGCTGTTAGGGAAAATGCCGTGAAGATGCTGAAGGGAGAACTTTCTTCGGCGTATGAATTTAGGATGGTTACCAAAAGCGCAAAGATTAAATGGGTTATGGAGACGGTTGCTCCTATTTTCTACCAGGGAGAACGGGCAACCCTGGGAAATCTGACAGACATTACTGACCGCAAGCAGGCGGAGGAGAGATTGAGGCAGATTACGTTAGAGATGCAGCGTTCTAATACTGAGCTGGGGCAATTCGCCTACGTGATCTCACACGATTTGCAGGAGCCTCTGCGCATGGTCTCGAGTTATACGCAGCTATTAGCTAGGCGCTACCGGAGCAAGCTCGATGCTGATGCGGATGAGTTCATCACCTATGCTGTGGATGGTGCAAAAAGAATGCAAGCATTACTTGGCGATTTGTTAGAGTATTCCCGCATAGGCACTCGTGGGAAGCCCTTTTCTTTGACCGACTCCGAAGATATTATCAAGCAGGCGATGGCTAACCTGAAGATAGCGATTGAAGAAAGTGGGGCGTTGGTGAGCTACGATACTCTGCTCGCGATAATGGCCGATGAGGGGCAATTGGTTCAGTTGTTTCAGAATCTGATTGGCAACGCTATCAAGTTTCGTGGGCAGGAACCACCTCGCGTCCATATTTCGGCTAAGAGAGGGCGCAAAGTAGTTATCTTCTCAGTTAGAGATAATGGCATTGGAATTGATCCACAGCATTCAAAGAGCATCTTTGAAATCTTTAGACGTTTACATACCAGAGAAGAGTACCCAGGCACCGGTATGGGCTTATCTATCTGTAAGAAGATTGTAGAGCGGCATGGCGGGAATATTTGGGTACAGTCACGACCTGGAGAAGGTTCGACATTCTACCTGACAATCCAAGTGCCAGGAGGCGAGTCGCCGTGAACAATCAAACAATTGGACGGCCTGTTGAGATTCTCCTAGTTGAGGACAACCCTGGCGACGTACGGCTTGTAGTTGAAGCCCTTAGGGATACCAGGGTACAGAACAAGCTACATGTGGCCAAGGATGGAATGGAGGCCATTGCCCTGTTACGCAGAGAGGGTAAGTATGCAGGTGCGTCACGCCCTGATCTCATACTGCTCGACTGGAATATGCCCAAGAAGGACGGCCCCGAGGTACTGGCGGAAATTAAGGAAGACCCCAGGATAAAACATATCCCAGTAGTTATCCTGACAAGCTCAAGTGCGAGAGAGGACATCATAAAAGCCTACAACCTGTACGCAAATTGCTATATCATCAAGCCAATTGATTTAGAACAGTTCATCGTGGTGGTAAGGTCTATCATAGACTTTTGGTTAACCACTGTAAAATTGCCCGCGGAGAGAAGGTAATTGGCCGATAAACTCTTCAGTATCTTATTAGTTGAAGACAACCCTGGCGATAGGCGTTTGATCTGTGAGATGTTAGCCGAAGCTAGGAGCGTAACCTTCGATATAAAGCATGCTGATCGTCTACAAGCAGGGCTGGAGTACCTGGGCGAGAACAGGGTCGATGTTGTCCTTTTAGACCTGGGGCTCCCTGATAGCCAGGGGCTGGAAACGCTCGGCAAGATGTACACTCAGGTATCAGAAGTACCAATCGTGGTGCTAACCGGCCTGGATGATGAAATGACTGGAGTTCAGGCAATCAATAAAGGTGCACAGGATTATCTGATAAAAGGTCAGATTGATACAAACCTGCTGGCACGTACTATACGTTATGCCATTGAGCGCAAGCAGGGGGAGGAAAGAGAAAGACAGCTACATCTACAGCTTGATCTTTCCAACCGTTTAGCTTCCCTGGGAGTGATGGTGGAAGGCATTGCCCATGAGATAAACAATTCTCTTGTTAGTGTCATCGGTTTCGCTGAACTGTTAATGGAAGAGGATATTCCTAAGAAGGCTAAGGAATCGGTAAAGACCATCATTGATAACGGCCAGAGAATAGCTAATATTGTTACGGGGCTGAATGCCTTTGCCCAGCAACAGGAGCTGAAGCGAACATATGTTGATGTTAACAACATAATACAAGATACTCTAGCCATGCGAGCCTACTCTTTGGAGACTAATAACATAGAGGTCACTGCTCAACTTGACCCTACATTACCCTTGACCATGGCTGATATCGATCAACTCCAACAAGTATTTCTTAATATTATTATTAATGCTGAGATGGGGATGAAATCAGCCCTTGGCAAAGGCAACCTATTGATTAAGACAGAGACAATAGAGAATACCATTAAGATATCGTTTACCGATGATGGACCAGGAATCCCTGAAGCTAATCTGATCCATTTGTTTGATCCTTTCTTCAGCACTAGAGAAGTAAGCCAAGGAATAGGACTTGGCTTGAGCGTGTGTTATGGAATTATTGCCGGGCACAATGGCCAAATTTATGCCAGAAACGGGCCAAGCAAGGGAGCTGTCTTCATTGTAGAACTGCCTATAATTGCTGAAGAAAAGAATATGGAAGTCGCTTAATAGCTGCCGATCAAACTTGGAAAGCAGCCGGAGTACTGATAGCTGGCTGGATCCAGCAAAGGCTTTTCACAGATAATTACCTTTTTATTTTAAAGTCACAAAACGCTAAAAAGTTAAGTGCTGAGGGAAATAAACCATTGATTCATGCCGTCCAAAAAATAGTTTATTCGCTCCTGGATACCTGTCGGAATAATCTCAACCTCACGCTTTCCTTATAGAGTACCCGGGATGGGTCGCCACCAAATAGAGCTGCCATCTTCTGGCTATGGAAGCTAGGTTTTTTACCTAAGAGTGGGGCATTCACCTTGAGGAAGGGAGGCGGCGAACTCCTTCATAAGCTTCGCCGTATGTTCTGGTAGAGCCGTATTTATAAAAATACCCGAACCCATTTCGAATCCAGCAATGTCAGCCAGTCTCAGTACTATCCTAATGTGCCAGTGGTAATATGGATCCTCTTCATCCTCGATGGCAGTCGTATCAAAAATGTAGTTGAAGTCCGGGTTATCAAGAAACTGATAAAAACAGAGGAGGGTGTCCTTTAACACCATGGCCAGTTCGGCGAGATGAGTGTTTGGTAATCGGCCGAAGGATGCACAATGCCTTTTAGGAATTATCCAAGTTTCATACGGGGCACGTGAAGCATAAGGGTGGAGGACAACGAACTTCTTAGTATGGGCAACAATTCTCTCCCCTTTCTCTACCTCCTCAGCGAGTAAATCGCAGTAAAGGCACTTACCGACATCATCATAGTAATTTACGGCAACCTCGAATTTTCGGCGGTAATAGGGAGTAACAATAGGTGTGCCTACTAGTTGAGAGTGAGGGTGTATCAAGGATGTCCCTGATGCCTTACCATAGTTCTTGAAGATAGTGATGAACTTGAGTTGCTTGTTCTTCTTCAAGGCATTATATCTATGCCGGTAGGCAGTTAGCACCTTTTCTACTTGCGGGTATGCCATTAATGCCATGGGTGTATTATGAGATGGGCTTTCTATGATCACCTCATGCATTCCTATACCATTCATTTTGCGGAAAAGGCTCCCCTCAGCTCTTCTGGCAATATTTCCATTAAACGTCAGTGCTGCGAACAGATTAGGTACTACTCTTACCTCCCAGGATGGCGATTGGCCGGAAAGGGGAAGCCTGAAAACCTCAGGAGGTGTCTGGCTTTCGTTACCAGGACAGAAAGGACAAGAAGCATCCCAATCAGGCAGCGCATCAGCACGCCTAATTTTTGGTGGCTGTTGAGGGCGCTTAGCTCTCTCTGGGGCTATTATCACCCATTCTTGGGCTGTAGGATCTTTTCGTAGTTCTGACATATTTTATACCCTTGTTGAATTTACCACGACCTATATCTTTGGGGATCGCATCCCTACTTTGCATGGATTGTCTCCCCGCTTTGGATTTCAGGAGAGGGGAAATCGTCATCCGCCACGCCACAGCAGACTATGCAGTTACGGCCCATCTTTAGTCCAGGGGGTATCCGAGCCCCTTTCCCAATAATGGTAATCCCGGTATCTAGGATTTGTCCTTCTTCGCGGTTGGGCCGAAAGTCGTCGCCAAATCCGATGTGGCAACCAGCTTCTACTAACACCTCTTTATCTAAGATAGAATGGTCAATAACACTATGTGGCCCGATAATGGTATCAGACATAATAATTGAGTCCTTAACTACAGCATCTTTGACAACCATAACCCCTGGTGAGAGGACTGAATGTTCAACTAGCCCCTCAATGACGCAGCCGTCACATACTAGGCTGTCAACCACTTTAGCCGTTTCACAGATGATAGCTGGAGGTCTCTCCTCCATTTTGGTATGAATAGGCCATTCATTATTAAATAAGGGTGACGGTGACATCTCAAGCAAGTCCCTATTGACTTGCCAGTACATCTGTACAGTGCCTATATCGCGCCAGTAACCAACAAAATTATAAGCGAAAACCTTGCCTTTACGTACTATCGAAGGAATTACATCCTCACCAAAATCGTGTTTGGAGGTCATAATCTGAGCATCTTCCTCTAGCGATTGTTGGAGTACATCCCTTTTAAAAAGATAAACACCCATGGAGACAAGGTTGCTCTTCGGCTCTTTAACCTTTTCCTGGAAGCAGGTCACCTGTCCGGCTTCGTCAACAGTCACAGTGCCCAATTGCTCCAGCTCCGCTTCAGGGAAGCGAGTGACCGCCAGGGTAACATCCGCTTGGGCTTGTTGGTGAAATTTGAGCATCTTAGAGTAGTCCATTGAGTAGATGTGGTCACCGCTTAAGATTAGCACTAGCTCAGCATCCTGCTGCTTAATATATTCAAGGTTTTGGTATACGGCGTCGGCGGTCCCTTGATACCAATCATGGCCGTTGCGCGTCAGATGAGCTTGCAGTACCCGCATTGCACTGCCCGTTCGGTCCAAGTCCCATGGTGTACCGGCACCGATGTGTTCAATGAGAGATAGCGGTTGATACTGGGTCAGGAAAGCTATATTGTAAATCCCTGAATTGACACAGTTACTCAGAGTAAAATCTATGATACGGTACTTGCCAGCAAACGGAACAGCCGGCTTAGCCCGCTGTTCAGTCAAGACGCTCAGCCGCTCTCCTCCGCCTCCGGCAAGGATAATAGCCAGGACACTATCCACTAAATTCACCGTAAAGCACTGCTCCTCCAAACGCTATAGCTATGCCTTGAAACAGGGTGCCGCTACCCGTTCGTATTTACCGGGCTGTGCTAATTATGGGTCTAACCCCCAATTTCATACTACATCTTTACGTGCTAGATGTATAGAATCATCTCATCAAGATGACATCAAGCATTGCTCGCCTGTCTCTGTATTAGCATAATTCACATAGTGGCATATGAAGGTGATCTCGCCTTGACTCCAGGTATAAAGTCAAACTCAAGTGCGAATCACTACCGAGAACCCTAACGGGATTAGATACTGCCAGTGGGGGCCAACTACCCCTAACGGGCCTAGCACCGCCCCGAAGAGGATGAGCGTCAGCGCCAACCAGGCTGTGGCCTCTGCCGCTTTATGCTTCCAGCCAAGGCTATCCTGAAGTATTGGTGATACCATGGCCACGGCAATCCCTGAGAGCCCTATGTTACTGGTATAGACAGCTACCGCCAGAAAGAGCAGTGAAACAACAATAGAGGCTGATACCATAGCCTTGCTATTTGGATTTAAGCGAGCTATAGATTCTCTAAAACCTTGCCGCCGCCCACGCTCCTCTCCAGCCTTTGCCCCTGTCACGATAAAATGGGCTCTTCGAGCCAGAATAAAGGCCAGGATAGCTACAGTGCTATGCATGCAGAACGAAACATAGACACTGGTTACCTGGCTTAGATGTCGGAACATCTTAATTGGTGTGCGGTACCGGCAAACTATAACCCGGGCCAAAGGGCTCGCTAAGGCCAGCAAGCCGAAGGCCATCAGACCCCAGGGAATGGTGGTGGGAGATTCGGCGGAAATGAAGGAAATGACTAGTAAAAGCAAGAGGTAAGGCAGAAACAGGGAACTACCCGTTCTCCTTAGGGTATGTGCTATGATGTCCCATTTTTCTGCAAAAGTGACCTTGGTGGACTTAATAAAAGGTACAGTATGCTGCACAAAGGTCTCGGTATCGCCCATGGTCATACGATAGGTACGTTTTCTCAATTGACCCAGATTCTCAGGGAAACCTTCGCTGCAGACTATGTCTTCGGCAAAAAATCCAGTGTATCCGGCACGGCGCAGAGCAATGGTAAAGGCTATATCCTCGGCGACAACCTCGGGGAATCCCCCCGCCCTGGAGTAGGCCTGAGTGCGGACGAGCACTCCGTGTCCCAACATAAGAGGCAGGCCGTAGTGATTCCGGGGGACATTGTTGTGCTCCCAGCGAATTGAGGTTTCCTTAAGGAAGTGCTCTGTAAATGCATTTCTGGTGCTAGAACCGCTATCGTGGTTGGCCTGCACGAAACCAATTCGTTCATCTTCCTGGATGTAAAGAGAGGTCTGTTTTAGAAAGTTATCGGGCAGCAGCCCGTCGGCGTCGCAAAGGCCAAAGAATTCATACCCCCTAGCTTGATTAGCTAAAGCCAGGTTAAGGCTGCGCGCCTTAAATCCCTCCAGACTTTCACGTCTGACAATGGTCGTCTTTTGGGCGAAGCTTCGGTGGAATTCGTCTACTCGTTCCCTTCCTTGCTGGCTCTGGCTCACATCGACAATAAAGACATGGAAGTTAGGGTAGTCCTGGTTAACGCAACTTAAAGCAGCGTCATACCTGAAATCGTCCACTGTTGTATAAAGAAGAGCTATAGAGGGGAAGCTGGCTCTGTCCTCTATTTGCTTTCCTTTATCTGTACCATACCTTGTCTTCCCTATCTGCCGGAACAACACCAGCCCGTAGTGATAGAGAGCATAGAACCAAAAGATTGCAAGACAGATTGCAGCGAGTATAGCCAAAATCCATAGAGCAATAGAGTCCGGCATCTTGTAGATGGAAGAGGCGTTTATCCCAAGACAGACCAGGGAAACGAGCCAGACCCCCAAGATTACTAGATACATCATGTTGCTCTTGGACACTAGGTCACGGGCTGGGTTGGCCATTTTCTTGCGCCTTGGCTTCTTAGAATTCTTCCAGAAAGACAACTCTGGACACCCCATAAAGAGCCCCCCAAGCGGGCGCTTTGATTATAACAGATAAGATTATAAATGGTTGATATCCTTTTGGCTAAGAAATATTCGCTTGGTATAACCTAGGAAACCTTTGCCAGATTGACACCACCTTTCGGTCAAGTTATCTTAGTAATTAGGCAAGGTGAAACTCAAATGAACTATCTATTTTCAAATCTGGGTAAAGTACAAAATGTGGTGCTTACTGAATCTTTCGGTTTAATTTTCGATGTCGATGGGACTATAGCAGAAATTGCACCTACCGCAGAGGCAGTAAGGGTTACCCCTAAGTGCAAAAAACATATCAGGTCTTTAGTCAAGCGTCTGCTTCTGGTGGCTGCTATTTCGGGGAGGTTAGCCATTGTAGCCAAACGTTTGGTGGGTGTAGATGGGGTGGTCTACTATGGCAACCATGGCCTGGAACGGTGTTTTAAGGGGCAGGTTGAAGTTAGGCCATCAGTGCAAGGATATATAGAAAAAACATCTGCTGCTATAAAGGAGCTGCGTCCGGCTCTCCTCCCTCTGGGGGTGGTATTTGAGGATAAGGGTGCCGGTCTTGTTTTCCACTACCGGACATTGCCTAATCGGGAGGGGGTGAGGGAGACTATTTTGAAGGAAATAGGTCGTTCCTCCGCTGCCCAATGGTTTAGGGTTGATCAAGCTAGAGCCGTTATCGAGCTTCGCCCTCATTTGGAAGTGAGCAAGGGGTCGGTTGTTAAGGAACTTATCGAGAGCTATCATCTTAAGGCCGCTGTCTATATGGGAGACGATGTTTCTGATATAGATGCCTTCGATACTATGCATGCCTTGTCGCGTAGTGCCATATTTCAAGGTTTGGCCCTCGGGGTGGTGGGGAAAGAAACACCGCCACAGGTTGCCGAAAGAGCTGATTTACTCCTCAGGGGGGTGAGCGAGGTTGAGGCTTTTCTAGAGTGGCTGGACAAAACCATACCCCATAAGTTGCACTAGAGCCGCTATACTACTTGAAAAATTGCCTGAATTTGGCCATTGGGCAAATAGTATGTCAGGATACCATCTGGGTTGACTTTGGTTCTGGGATATTGATTCGTCTTTTTGGGGTAGTGTGGTTTGGCGCACTTCTTTAGGTAACATCAATCCAAATCCAGTGTTTCGTTGAACAATCCGTCATATTGTGCAGCTATCAACAAAGCGAGGTTGTAGAACGTCGTCAAAGATTTATCATCGTGTGGGGTGATATAATATCAATTAACCATTTCTGCTTTGGTCAAAATTAGGTATACTGGGTTGCACGCCAATCAAAGGTATATCGAACATGAACGGTAAAATCGGTGGTCAAAGGCCGCGTCCTCGGGTAGCGTTACTTGGCAATTTCAAAGCCAATGATATGGAGCATTTTCAACACATGTTCCCGACTATCTGGCTGGCTAAAGATATACAGGAAATGGCAGAGTTGGTAGATGTAAGAGAAATAGACTTGATTGCCATTGCGTCAGACGTTGAGCATGTAAGTAATTGGGCGCAGAAAACACACGTCGTTTGCTTTTCTAAGGATGTTGGCCGTCTTCCCGGCCCGATTCCACAAAGCTACCTTCAAATACCTGATAAGGCCGAAACTGAGGAATTCTCGCTTCCTGACGTTCCCTTACCAATCAGCCGTCGTCGTGAGGCAGACTACTCCAACTTGACAAGCATACGAGGATGGTCGCGACTGCGTTTAGGATTTGAATCTGGCATCTATATTGCCAAGATTCCACAAACTAAACGAAAAGCTGCAATTACTTTCTTCAATGATGGGAGTATCATCTGTGAGCGGCATACTAACTCACCTTTAGCCGTGTATTTTGTAAGGGAAAACACTAATCTTGGTGTGGGTTGGCTCCCAAGCGTAGATATAAATCAAGCTGCTTGGGTAGAATTGCTAGTGACTCAGTGGGCCCAATCTGACAAGGACGCATTCCCCAATTTTGGAGATTGGACATCCTCTCCCGAATGGCTGGTAGTAGAAGAGGAGCAAATTTTATCTCAGATTCAGGCTTTAGAGCAAAAGAAACGGAAGTCCGTAATTGAGATTGACAGACGTATTGGCGAATTAACCACTGCCCTCGCTATTGCGAAAACTAATGCCAATAAGGAACAGAGGCGCCTAATTACGGCACAAGGTAAAGAACTAGTAGATGAAGTAGCCAAAGCTCTCAAGGACATTGGATTCAACGTAACAGACGTCGACGAGCTATTCAGTGAAAAAGGACCCAAGAGAGAAGACCTTCGCTTAGGGCATTTAGGCAAGGGAGGTGGGGAGTGGAATGCTATTGTAGAGGTTCGTGGATATGCTCGAAGTGCGGGAAATAATACTGATTTGCTCCGTCTTGCTCGCTTTGCTGACCTATATAATAATGAGACTGGACAGGCTCCAGATAAACGTATCTACATTGTGAATGGTCAACTGGAACTATTGCCGTCACAGCGGCAAGAGCCTCTGGCTTCAGCACCTGAGGACCTACAGATATTCTCCGATACCGCTGGTATTCTTATTTGGTCTATTGATTTGTTCCGGGCACTGAAAGCAACCGATCCTGCCGATTATCCTGCTCTTCTTGAATCTATCAAAGGCACCAAGGGCAGGTGGGTTCCTGTCGAAACCTAGGCTCCCATTGGAGAGTTAATAAAAAGCCACAATGTTACCAATAAGCTTCACTGAGAGGGTTCGCTACTTCCATTCAAGGGAGATGTTTATTTTATTAGGTGGGTTATCGCCTATCTCTGACTGAAGAATATATAGTCCACCAATTATATTTCTTTCTTTGTCATCCACCTCTTGACTTTTATAAAGATAATACCTGTGTCCCATAGGTAGCTCTTCTTGATGCAGAACAAGTGTGCTCTCTAAAGTATACATAAATCTCCTCCTGTTAATAGGGGTATTTTATCATCTAAATGTATAGGGTAACAAAACATCTAATTGTTTACAATTTGCCTGGTGAGGTCAACAAGTAAGTGATTGCGATAATAGAGGTATATGCTATAAATTACAGTTGGTTTATATATCATACCAAACAAGGTATTTTTGTGAAATGAAACACAATGACCAAGCGGCCATAGCTGACATGCATGGTAGATGCGCGGTGTGGACGGTAAGACCCGGCTATTACTGCATTGTGTGTGCTATACTCAATTTCTTATGGCTGTAGTGGTAACTGGTGCCACTGGACATGTCGGAGCTAATCTCGTGCGTGCCCTACTAGCTCAACAACGACATGTACGTGCCTTTATCCATATTCATCGACAAGCAGTCGAGGGATTGGAAGCTGAAGTTGTTCTAGGTGATGTCCTTAGTCCAGAGTCATTGGTCGACGCATTTGATGGTGCCGAGGTGGTCTATCACCTGGCCGCCGATATCTCCTTGTTACCAGATCAACAACCTTTATCTGAGTCAGTCAACATTCTTGGGACACGGAATGTGGTCCAGGCATGCCTCCATTGTGGAGTTCGTCGTCTTATCCACTTTAGCTCAGTACACGCCATGACACGCAAGCCTATGGCCATCCCAGTTGACGAATCACGTCCCTTGGTTGAATCACGATACTGTTTGCCTTATGACCGCTCCAAAGCAGCCGGTGAAAAGGAAGTACGCAGGGGGATTGAAATGGGATTGGATGCCATCATCATCAGTCCTACCGCAATTGTTGGTCCTCATGATTATCAACCATCACACTTAGATGAGGCTCTATTAGCCCTCTCTCATGGCAAACTACCAGCCCTAGTTGCTGCCGGATTCGACTGGGTAGATGTCCGCGATGTTATCGAAGGAGCTATGCGAGCCGAAGAAAGAGCGCCTAATGGTACCAAGTATTTACTTTCTGGCCACTGGGTATCGCTTCGTGACTTGGCAGACCAAGTGGCGGAGATAACTGGAATCCCCGCACCTGATTTTGTCTGCCCTATGTGGCTAGCTGGTATCAGTGCTCCTATTATAACCATGTTTGATCGCATTGCCGGCAGAAGACCAATATACACCAGCGTTTCCATTAAGTCCCTGCGAAGTAATCGGAACATAAGCCACGAAAGAGCAACCCGCGAACTTGATTACCGTCCACGCCCCTTTCGTGAGACAATTATTGACACACTCAGGTGGTTTGAGGAAGCTGGCAAACTTGATGGTCCACTCAGAGCACAATAAACAGGACCATTCTGAGCAAAATAGCGTTTTGTTGTATTTAGACAAAAAGGAACGTTTTTATGCTATACAATCTGAGTGATTGTTACTGCGATATTAAAATTGATGGTTGTTTGTTAATTTTTGTCTTTCCAATTCCACCATTTCAATAACTCAGGATCAGGGTTTTTAGTCTCAGCAAAATACACTGAAGATCTACAAACATACAGGACGCAGTGATCAACTTGAATCCCCTGTGTGGCACAAATTCGAGAATATAATTCTTCGGGTTTTTTCCCCTTCAAATCGGAAATACTTTTGATTCCAATATCATGGAATATCTTAGACAGTTTCGGACCGACTCCAGGGATTATCTGTAATGATTGCATGGTATTATCCGTATCTTCTTCTTTAGATTTCATACAGCGCACTTCACAATTATCATTTTTCAGCGATAACCAGCATTTCAAAATCTTCGGTGGTTAGCTTATCGTTTCTGGAA
>SDBU01001977.1_pt1 | contig 28127 bp, 29 predicted proteins | sample 2277071 | NCBI WGS metagenome assembly SDBU01 (sample SAMN10397929, study PRJNA504765) | marine sediment metagenome | isolation source: marine sediment core GS08_GC12, 126 cmbsf | place: Arctic Ocean: Gakkel Ridge, Loki's castle | collected 2008 | reverse complement strand
ATAGACAAAGATATTTCTAAACCTTCCCCCAGACACTTTCTTCCTCCATCCAGTGATCAACTATTAGCCTTCGTCCCTCTCGCTCTGTACCTGTAGACGACTGCAAAGAAAGTCACTCTCGATTTGTTATATTATACCAGAGATTGGCTAAATGTGCCAATTGAGAACACCGCTGCGCAGGATTTACGGATTCTTCCTCAGTCCAAGTCACCTGATCCGATAATCCTGCCAATCCGCGTCCTATTGAGCGGGAATCACTCGTAATTCCTTTACTAAGACGCTATCCTGCAGCACCGTCGCCTCGCCAGGATCAACCACCGGCAGGCGCTGCAAAGTAGCCTGAGAGTACATACCCACTTTGAGCCAATAGATGTCAGGAGGAGCATCGCTGGGGATGGAGAGCTCATAGCGGTCCTCCACCAGCTCGCCTGCCACCCACGAACTGGTGGGATGTGTGCCCTCGCGCGGCTGAGTGTCCCGCTGCACCAGGACTGCACCGTCGGCCTGGGCCACGTGCACAAAGACGGTGTAGTTTTCTGGCATCGGCTGCAGGGCACGCCAATACAAAACCAGTCGCAGCGTCTCCCCTGGCTCCAGGCTATCGTCCTCCAGATCGCAGGCCATGAGGAGCACCTCGTTGTCCAAATTGGCGTTCAGCATCACCCGAGGGCCGCTGCTGACGATCAGGGTGATCACGCTTCCCTCGGAGACGATGGAACCAGCCGGCGGATCCTGGGACAAGATGGTGCCCTCAGCCTGCTTGTTCCAGACATCCTTCCGAGAGATGTCCAGGCCCATCTCCTTCAAGCCAGGCTCCGCCGCCGTGATCGGCAGGCCCTCTACCGCTGGCACAGAGACGAAATTCGGCCCCTGGCTTATGACGATCCCTACAGTCTCTCCCTGCCTGACCATCTGGCCAGCAGGTATCGTCTGGGCGATGATGTTCAGAGCCGGTATGGACGAATCGTGCCTCTCCCCCACCACGGCCAACTGCAATCCCACCTCTTCGACCAGCCGCCGGGCCTCATCCTGACTCAGGCCGACCAGGTCAGGCACCTGTACTTGGCCAGGCACAGGGGTGGCAACAACGACAGCAGTAGGCGTAGGCTGTGGCGCCGCCGCACTGTAGCGCTGATAGACCTCGTTTGCCAACAGTATCAGGCACAATACAGCCAAGATGGCTACCATCCCCAAGAAAATGGCCAGCCAATCTCGCCCCCTCTCCTCTTCTTCGTACTCCCTGGGCTCGACCCGACGGGGTTGGGGTTTAGCAACTGCTTCGTATTCCTCAGGTTCGACCTGGCGAGGTTGGGGTTTGACAACTGCGGGACGCCGAACGACGAGGGGTTCCTCGCTCAAGCGCCTGTAGCTATCCAGGATACGGCCCAACTGATCCGCCGTGCGGTAGCGGGCGGCGGGCTCCTTGGCCATCACCTTGCGCACAATCCGCTCCACCTGAGGGGGCACGTCGGGGTTCAGTTGACGCAGGGGAACCGGCTCCTCCCGCAGGCGCTTGAGAGCTACGCCAATATCAGTTTCGGCTTCGAAAGGCGGGCGGCCCGTCAGCATCTCGTAGGTGAGGACACCGATAGAGTAGACATCCGAGGCCAGGCTCACGTTTTCGCCGGCTGCCTGCTCCGGCGAGAAATAGTGAGGCGTGCCCCAAACGATCTCCCCCTCAACAACGGAGGCTGGCGAAAGCGCGGACGCGATCCCAAAATCGGCCACCTTGACCCGGCCATCGGCGGAGACGAAGACGTTCTGAGGCTTAATATCGCCGTGCACGAGGCCCACCCGGTGGGCATATCCTACCGCGGTGCATATCTGTATGACGATATCAAGAGCCTGTCCGATGGAAAAAGGGACACCTACCCGGATCAACTCTTGGAGAGTTGGCTCCTCCACAAGCTCCATCACCAGGTAGTGGCAATCGCCCTCCTGGCCCACCTCGTAAGTGGTAACAATATTGGGATGCACCAAACTGGCTAACGCCTGAGCCTGGCTGTGGAGACGGGCTAAGAAAGCCTCGTCTTCGACGTAGGCCCGGCGCAGCACTTTGACCGCCACCGGCACCCCTCGCCAGGTATCCTCGCCCCTGAAGACGATGGCCATTTTCCCCGCGCCGATCTCGGTCAGCAGCCGGTAGCGCTTGTTCAGGATGATTTTCTCAGCCATTTGTGCCTACATTCTCCGAAAACAGTTAGTACATATTATACCAGCTTCTGTACCAGACGCAACTTGCTTTCCCTCCGGTTTTGTGCCATAATACGGGCACTAATCCCTAGCTACGAAGGGAAAATGCATGACTGCCAATAACCGAAGATCAATGGAAATCCTGAGCACTCTTACAGAAGCCCAAGAGGCCCCCTACCCCAACTGGCCCAACCGCTACCCTGGCCATCGAGCGATGGGCTATTTCTGCACCTACGTCCCGGAAGAGATCATTCACGCCGCTGGATTTGTACCGCTGCGCATCCGTTCTGGCGACCAAACCCCCAGCCGTGCCGACGCTCATCTGCAAAGCTACACCTGCGCCCTCTGTCGCAGCGCGTTGGATCAAGCCCTGCGCGGCGATCTGAGCTTCCTGCAGGGGGTAGTCTTTCCCCACACCTGCGACACCATCCAGGCCCTGGCCGACATCTGGCGAATGAGCTTCCCCGACCTCTACGTGGAAACCGTCGTCCAGCCGGTGCACCTCTCTTCCCCCAGCACCCGGCCCTATCTCACCGCCGAGCTGCAGCGCTTTCGCCACTCCCTGGAAGAACTCATCGGCCAGGAGATCAGCGATCAGGCCATCGGGGCGAGCATTGAGTTGTACAACGAGAAGCGCCGCCTTCTGGCCCGGCTGTACGATCTCCGCGACCGGCTCACCGCGCCTGAGCTCTTCGCCGCCACCGGCGCGGGTTTTGTCATGCCTCTGGAGGAATACAACCGACTTCTGGGCGAACTGGTCGAGCTCCTGGTTGAAGAGAAAAGGACTCCACAGGATAAACCAGGTCTCATCCTCGTCGGCGCCGTCCTGGATAATCCAGTTGTCCTGACCATCGTCGAGGAGCTGGGCGCTCGAATTGTGGGGGACGACCTGTGCACGGGCAGTCGCTACTTCGCTCAACCTGTCGAGGCCGATGACGACTCCATCGCCGCCCTGGTTGATCGTTACCTCAAGCGTCTGCCCTGCCCGGCCAAGTACCATCCCGCCCACCAGCCAGGCGAACACCTGCTGCAGTTGGTCAGCGACACCCAAGCCGACGGCATCGTCTTCGTCCTGCTGAAGTTCTGCGACCCCTTCGCTTTCGACTACGCCATGATCAAGGAGGAGCTTGATGTCGCCGCTGTGCCCCACCTGCGCCTGGAGATGGAACACGCCCCCGCCCTCGGCCAATGGCGCACCCGCCTGCAAGCGTTCTTGGAAATGATCGAGCAGGAGTAGCTTCTTCGCTCGGCCTGGATTGCCAAATCCAGGCCATAGCCGCCGGATTTGGCAATCCGGCGGGAGCAATCGGAATAGATAGCGATGGCCAGAAAATACAAGAAACTGCGCACCGCCCAAGACCTAAACAAGCTGATGACGCACTACTACACTAAGAGCAAGATCATCGGCAGGATCAAGCCCATGGCCTGGGTGACCAGCGGCGCTCCCATCGAGATCTTGGCGGCGATGGGCATCGCCTCGGTCTATCCGGAGAACTACGGAGCCCTCTGCGGGGCCAGAAGAGTAGCGACCTCTTTATGTCAGGTAGCTGAGGCCCAGGGCTATTCTCAGGACCTCTGCTCTTATGCGCGGAGCCACATCGGGTCGGTGCTGGACAGGCGCGAGGCACCGATGGGCGGTCTCCCCAAGCCCGACCTCCTGGTGGCCTGTAACAACATCTGCGGCACGGCCGTGAAGTGGTACCAGGCCCTGGCCCAATACTACCACGTCCCCCTCTTCGTCCTGGACACCCCCTTCATCCACGGTTCCCAGATGGAAGAACACGCCGTCCAGTACGTGGCCGCCCAACTGGAGGAATTCATCGCCTGGCTCGGTAAACACACCGGCCGCAAGCTGAAGCAGAAGAAGTTCATGGAGACCCTGGAGTTGTCCAATCGCGCCATCGGCCTTTGGGGGGAGATTCGAGAGCTGTGCCAGGCCCGGCCCTCCCCTCTGAACGCTCCCGACCTCTTCGTCAACATGGCCCCCATCGTCGTGCTACGAGGCACAAAGGAAGCGGTGAACTTCTACGAGAAGCTCAAGGCAGAGGTGGAGGAAAGGGTGGAGAACGGCATAGGCGCTATCCCTGAGGAACGCTACCGGCTGCTGTGGGACAACATCGCCATCTGGTATCGCCTTTTCCGCTTTTTCGGCTACTTCGTGGACTTCGGGGCCTGTTTCGTGGTGGACACCTACACCAACGGCTGGGCCACGTCGGTTGAGTTGAGCGAGCCCATCGAGGGGCTGGCCCGCACCTACACCTCGGTCTACATCAACCAGAGCTTGCAGGCCAGAGCCGAGATCATGGTTGATTTGGCGGAGCGGTTTCAAGTAGACGGAATCGTCTTCCACTCCAATCGCAGTTGCAAGCCCTACTCCTTCGGCCAGTACGACCTGCGGCGCATCGTCTCCGAGCGCACGGGAAAGCCCGGCCTTATCTTGGAGGCCGACATGTGCGACACCCGCACCTACGCCGAGGAGCCATTGAAGACCAGGATCCAGGCGTTTATGGAGACGCTGGCCGCGCAAAAATCTTGAAGTTGGAAGTTGGAGATTGGAAGTTAGAAGATGACTTGGTTAACCAGGAAAATCGTTGATCTCTTCAACGCTCTAGCTAATCTATACTATTCGCGGAAGTACGCGGCTATCGCCGAGCGAATGGGTTTGGAAGAGAGCCAGGTCAACGCGCAGAAACGGGGTTTCATCATCCTTCAGATAGATGGCCTGGCCTATGACCATCTACGTGAAGCTATGGCCAAAGGCTATGCCCCACACATGAAGCGTCTGCTAGACAAGAAAGTCCTCAAGCTGGCTCGTTGGCGCTGCGGCTTGCCCAGCACAACGCCCGCCGTCCAGGCAGGCATCATGTTTGGCAACAACTTCGACATCCCCGCCTTCCGCTGGTACGAGAAGGAAAGCGACACCTCGGTGGTCTGCAAGGTGCCTGGCTTGGTCAAGGCCATGCAAGACCGCATCTCCGTCGGACGGCGAGGTATCCTGCGGGGCGGCTCCAGCTACGTGAACATGATGGACGGCGACGCCAGGCTCTCCCTCTTCACTCTGAGCGCCATGAACAGCCAGCATTTCTTCGAAAACGTGCGGGGCGTGGGCTTCCTGCTTCTGTTCCTGCTCAGCCCCCTGCGGGTGCTGCGCGTCATCGTGCTTTCCCTGTGGGGGTATCTCGTTGATCTGGGCAAACGGGTCGCGGCCCTGTTCGTGCCTGATTATCACCGGCCCTTCAGCGTCCTGTCTCCCTTTCTACAGATCATCACTAACGTTATCTTCCGGGAGATACAAACCTTCGCCTGCCTGATAGACATCTACCGCGGCATGCCGGCCATCTACACCAACTACTACAGCTACGACGAGGTCGCTCACCACTTCAGGGTAGGCAGCGTGGACGCTCTCAAGGCTCTGCGGGGTATTGATAACCAGATCAAACAGATTGACCGCATGAGGACCCAGTACCGAAAGCGGCTCTATGACCTGTACATCCTGGCGGATCACGGCCTGACTCCTTCTGTCCCCTTCAAAAAAGCTTATGGCCGCACCCTGGGCCAGTACATCACTGAGCAGATAGGCGAGGGCGTCTTCACCGACGAGCGCGGCGGCGACGAGAGGCCATCGGCGGCCAAAGCCCTGTTCCTGCTGGAGGAGTTGAAGGGGATAGAAGCCCGGCTCTCCGAACGAGGGGCCAGCCTGGTGCAGGCGGCCTATCGTTTTGTGGACAAGAGGCTGGTCGTGGACGACGAAGACACCTCCTGGGACCTCAGCAAAAGGGGCGACATCGTGGTCCGAAACTCCGGCTCCCTGTCGCACGTCTATTTCAACGTCACCCCCCGCCCCATGAACCTGAGCGAGATCGCCCTCATCTACCCCGAATTGCTCAACAGGCTGGTCGAGCACGAAGGCATCGGCCTGGTGGTAGGGCGCGAGGAGGGTGAGACAGTCATCGTAGGCAAAGATGGAACCCTGGCTCTCCCCCCCTGCCCCCCCAAAGTTGGGGGGAACGGGGGGGAGGTAGAGGTTCGCGGCCAGAATCCCCTGCTCTCCCTTCCAGAACCCAAGCTTGCTGCGAACCAATTGCGCCAGTTGGCCTCGTTCCCCCACAGCGGCGACATCATAATCTTCGGCGCCTGGCGCGGGGACGGGGAGGTGGTCTGCTTCGAGGATCAGGTGGCCAGCCACGGCGGCCTGGGCGGCCCCCAGGACTATCCGTTCATTATGTATCCCAGCGAGCTGGACCTGGATTTGGAGAAGGTGACCAACTCCAGGGACCTGTATCCCCACTTCGCGGCTTATCTCGACAGGTCAATGAGTAATGAGGCAACGAGGAATGAGATGACGAGGAATTGAGAGTGGTTGAGCTTGACCCCGTTAGCCGTCCGTTGTATAATAGCGAGTAACAGAGTAACTCTAGGAGGCAAATGATGTACAAGAAGCTCTTCATCCCTGGGCCAACCCACGTGAGGGACGAGGTCTTGCAGGCGATGGCCACACCGATGATCGGCCATCGTTTCAAGGAGTACGCGGAGCTCCAGGCTGAGGCGACATCCAAGGTGCAGAAGTTGCTCTACACCGAGAACCCGGTCCTCCTTTTTACCTCGGCCTCTTCGGGCGTCATGGAAGGAGCGGTGCGGAATTGCGTCAGGGACGGCAAGAAAGTGCTGTGTGCCATCAACGGAGCCTTTGGCGCACGCTGGCACGAAATGGTCCTGGCCAATGGCAAAGAGGCCGATGTCCTGGAAGTGGAATGGGGCCAGGCCATCACCCCAGAGCTGATCGAGGCCAAGCTGTCCAGCAGCCAGTACGACGCTGTGGCCCTGACGCACAACGAGACCTCCACCGGCGTGATGAATCCCATCTACGAGATCGCCGAGGTCATGAAGAAATACCCCGACGTCTGCTGGATGGTGGACGCAGTCAGTTCCATGGCCGGGGCGAAAATCGAGGTGGACAAGCTGGGCATAGACGTCTGCATCGCCGGGGTGCAGAAAGCTTTCGCCCTGCCGCCTGGCCTCACCGTGTGCTCCGTCAGCCAGAAGGCCCTCGACCGAGCCAAAGAGGTGAAGAACCGAGGCTGGTACTTCGACTTCCACGTCATGCTCAAGTACTACCACAGGAACCAAACCCCGGCCACACCGAGCATCAGCCACATCTCTGCCCTGAACAAGCAGATGGACGACATCCTGGCCGAGGGCCTGGAGGCGCACTTCCAGCGCCACATCGAGATGGCCGAGCTCACCCGCAATTGGGCCCGCAGGCACTTTGCCCTCTACGCCGACGAGTGCTACCTTTCCAACACCCTCACCGCCGTCGTAAACACCAGGGGCCTCAGCGTGCCCGAACTGAACCAGGCCCTGGCCGAACACGGAGCCGTGATCAGCGATGGCTACGGCACACTGAAGGGGAAGATCTTCCGCATCGCCCACATGGGCGACCTCACCATGGACGACATGCGCTGGATCACAGGTCTGATCGAGGAAATCTGGAATCTGTAGCTCGATTTCGTCCGGGAGGATAATAACATGACTGAAGCAGCAGTTGTATTGCCCAAAGAGACCACACGGGCTCTCACAGAATTGACAGGAGAGGCACGTACCGATGTGGCGCTGACACTGATGATGCGTGACTACGCACGCCAAAAGCTAACCGAGATTGACGCCTCCCTCCGTCGGTACGAAGAGAAGTATGGGATGCCCTTCGAAGCGTACAGACAAATATGGGAGACTGAAGATCGGGAGGAACACTACGCCTACCAGACAGAGTGGGACTACCTGGAATGGGAGTCACTGGTCACACGCCGTCGGCGGCTGGTGGAGAGCTTCGCGTGGCTGCCATGACAACGAGGCAACTACTGTATGAGTTGCAGCAAGCCTGCAACCGTTCTCCGTTGGTTAGCCATGCTGAGGAGCGCGTGGTAGACGCCGATATCCTCAGTGTTCGGGTGCATCTGACGCTTCCCCATACGTTCATCAACGTCTTCTATAACGTGTCGACCGACAAGGTGGCTTTTGCGTTAGTTAAAGGAGGACGCCGGCTCTACGGCGTAGATAACGCCAAGATGGGCTGGCACAGGCACCCATTCCACGATCCGGATCAGCACGTGCCTTGCGCTCCTGTCCGCTTCGAAGAGTTCCTGGCTGATGTAGAAACACATTTCATGACAAAGCCTTGAAGGTGTCAGACAACAAACCAATGGAGGCAATTTGACAATGAAAGTCATAGTTAGCGATTCCATCGCCGACAAGGGCGTGGAAATGATGCGCCAGGCTGGCATAGAAGTGGATGTCAATATCGGCCTGGCCCCTGAGGAGTTGGAGAGAATCATCGGCGGCTACGACGTCATCGTCGTCCGCAGCGCGACCAAGGTGCGAAAGCCTATCATCGAGGCAGGCAAGAACCTCAAGCTGATCGTTCGCGCCGGCGTGGGCCTGGACAACATTGACGTCGAGTACGCCAAAGCCCAGGGAATCGAGGTGACGAACACCCCCACAGCCAGTTCGAATGCCGTAGCTGAGCTGACCGTCGGCTACCTGTTCGCGCTGGCGCGCCGTCTCCCCCAGACCACGGCCTCGATGAGGGCCGGAAAATGGGAGAAGAAGAAGTTCAGAGGCAGCGAGATCGGGGGCAAGACGCTGGGCCTGGTGGGCTATGGTCGCATCGGCTGGCTGGTGGCCAAGAAGGCCCTGGCTCTGGGGATGGACATCGTCGCCTACGATCCCTACGTCGCCGATCCCAGGGGGCTGGACATGGAGTTCGTCTCCCTGGAGGAACTGTTGCAGCGGGCCGACTACATCTCCATGCACCTGCCCCTGACCGATGAGACGCGCGACCTGATCGCTGGGCCCCGGTTCGAGATGATGAAGGATGGCGTGCGCATCATCAACTGCGCCAGAGGGGGCACCATCAACGAAGGCGCCCTCTACGAAGCGATTGTGTCAGGAAAAGTGGTGGGGGCAGCCTTGGATGTCTATCTCGAAGAGCCAGCCAGGGACAACAAGCTCTTCGAGCTGGATGAAGTGATCGGCTCCCCCCACATCGGAGCAGCAACCGTCGAGGCTCAGCATCGAGTGAGCGTTGAGGTTGCTGAGAAGGTAATCGAATTTCAAGAAAGACTCGGAGGCAAATGATGGTTTAGGCGAAGCTATCCGTCTGCTGTTTCCTAACTCAATGGGGAGGAGAGAATGAGCAGGAAAAGCTGCGAACCCGGCCCAGAACTGAAGATCGTGCCCGTCGAAGATATAGTCATACACGAGCACTTTGACAAGACCAGATCCCCAAGACTGGCCAAGATAATAGAGGAAGCCGGCGTGTTGCAGGATCCTCCCATCGTGGCCAGGCTGGAAGGGGGAAAATACGTTCACCTGGATGGCGCCAACAGGATCACCGTATTTCAGGAAGAGGACTTGCTCAATTGCCAGCATATTCTGGTACAGATAGTGGACTACTTCGATCCAGAGAGCGTCAAATTGAGCGCCTGGTGCCACTTGACTCAGCAGAACAAAGACTCCTTCCTTTCCCGGCTCAGGAGTAAGGGCCTCGATCCCCTACCAATGGACTGCGATGCCGCAAGAACTCTGGTGTCGGAAGGGGAGGGGATTTTGTGCTGTCTCTTCTTCCGGAACGGAGATATCTTCGGAGTCAGGAATGATAGGGATTTTGACTCACGGGTCGAATTGTTGAATAAGGTAGTCAGCACCTATGAGGGAAGGATAGAACGCGATAGCCTCAAGCCCGAAAAGGGGGAGTGGAAAAAGCAAATCGACGGTCTGTTTGAAAAGCACGAGGACTGCAACATAATCGTCGCCTTCCCCAGGTTTACTCCACAACAGGTTATGCAGATAGCCACTAGACTTGCCACTGGCGAAAATAGAGAAAATGAAGTCAAAATACCCCCTGGAATAACGAGACACATCATTGTCGAAGGTAGAGCTTTGAGGATCAACTTCCCGCTGTCGGTGCTGAAGGCAGAGGAGATGTCGTTGGAGGCTAAGAACGAGCTGTTGAAGGAGTTCCTCCGAAAGAAGAAGCCCAGGCGTTACGAAGAACCGACGTTTATGTATGATGAGTAGATTCCCGAAATCCAGGAGGCAAACAATGAAACTCGCTACCAGAATGAGCAGGCTAGGCACGGAAACGGCCTTTGAGGTGCTGATGAAGGCCAGGGCACTGGAGGCCCAGGGACGGGACATCGTCCACCTGGAGATCGGCGAGCCCGACTTCGATACCCCTACCAACATCGTCGAGGCGGCCATCAAAGCCCTGCGCGAGGGCCAGACCCATTACACCCCGTCGGCAGGCATCCCCCAGCTCAGGGAAGCCATCGCCGAGGAGATCTCTACGACACGAGGCATTGAGGTCAATCCGGACCAGGTGGTGGTCACGCCAGGCGGCAAGCCCATCATGTTCTTCACCATCCTGGCCCTGTGCGAGCAGGGCGACGAGGTCATCTACCCCAACCCAGGCTTCCCCATATATGGATCAATGATCAACTTCACCGGGGCCACGCCCGTGCCCGTCCCGCTTCTGATGGAAAAGGACTTCCGCTTCGACATCGAAGAGTTCAAGGGCCTGGTCTCTCCCCAAACCAAGATGATCATCCTCAACTCGCCTCAGAACCCCACCGGCGGCGTGCTGACCAGGGAGGATCTGGAAGCCATCGCCGAGGCGGCCATCGAGAACGACGCCGTGGTGCTCTCCGATGAGATCTACAGCCGCATGGTCTACGAGGGGGAATTCGCCAGCATCGCCAGCATCCCCGGCATGCAGGAGCGAACCATCATCCTCGATGGCTTCTCCAAGACCTACGCCATGACGGGCTGGCGGCTGGGTTACGGGGTGATGCCCGAGTGGCTGGCAGCGCAGGTGGCCACTCTGATGGTCAACTCGAACTCCTGCACAGCCGCCTTCAGCCAGTGGGCCGCCATCGAGGCCCTCCAGGGGCCGCAGGACGAGCCTAATAAAATGGTCGAGGCTTTCCGCCAGCGGCGGGACGTCATCGTTGGCGGCCTCAACCAGATCCCCGGCTTCCGCTGCCTGAGGCCCAAGGGTGCTTTCTACGTCTTCCCCAACATTGAGGGCACGGGCAAGAGTTCCCGGGAGATGGAGGATTTCTTACTCAACGAAGCCGGCGTGGCCACCCTCGCTGGCACATCCTTCGGCAAGTACGGCGAGGGCTTCGTCCGCTTCTCTTATGCCAACTCGGTGGAGAACATCAAGAAGGCGCTGGAGTGGATCGGGGAAACGGTGGACAGGCTTGGCTGAAGGAGTGGACACTGGACAGAACGAAGATGGCCGCTGGCTGGATAATGCCAGCGGCCATTTCACTAGATTGCCAACTTCCAGCGACATTGGTCGTTATAGCCTGCTCCACTCGTCAACTGTGATTCTGCGGCCGAGGATCTCTTCCACTTCTCGTATCATAATCCGAAGCTGATGCACAGAATACTCGGCATTGGAAGGGATTGCCAAGCGATACTGCTCATAGACCATAAACTGGTGCCGCGTACCGGCGAAAGGACCATCAAAGCCGATGGCCCGCAACCGCCGGATGAAGTCTCGACGCTTACAAGGCGCCCACCGGCTCATAGCTCGGCTCCTTGTTCAGATCAATATCAGCAATCACCGGCAGCGGGTGCTTCAGCTTGAGGCCGACCAGTATCCAGTCTTCCAGCGTGGAACGCAATTCCTCCTCACACTCGCGCAGGGTGGATCCAAACGCCACCACCCCCTTGCACGGCGGAATGCGCCCGGCAAATGTGCCATCTTCCAATTTACCACAGACAGCGTGAGCCATTGCCTGTTCCACATAGCCACTCAAGATAAACCGTATCACCACCAAGCACCTCCCAAACAGTCAGTTTGCTTCCAACCACTATTCTCCCTCAGACTCTACCTCCTCCTTGCCCTTGACGATGACCTCCACCTCCTCCGGCTCGACTGGCACCACCACCTCTTCCACCTCTTCCGCGGCGGCCCAACCCACCTTGGCCACTATCTCCTCGGCGTCGGTCAGGATTTCCACAGTAGGCGGCACTCGAAGATCTTTGACGTAGATGGCCTGATCAATCTCCTCTAGCCCGCTCAGGTCAACCTCGATGGCCTCGATCAGATCGCCGGGTAGACACTCTATCTCTATCTCGTCGAGACCCTGCAACACCATGACCCCTGCTGCTGCTGCCGCAGGCGCCTCACCAACGAAGACCAAAGGCACTTCTGTGGTGACCTTCTCGGTCATAACCACGGCGTAGAAATCAACGTGGATGAGCTTACGGGAGATCACATCCCATTGCACATCCCTGGCCAGGGCCATTTGGCGTTTCCTGGCCCGGCCGATTTTCAGGGCGATCAACCGATGCCCCCCAGCCTGGGCCAGGACACGATTCAATTCCCGTTCCTCAACCTGAAGGGAAAGCGACTCGGTCTCGTGCCCATACAACACGGCAGGAATGAGTCCTTCAAGTCGCAGGTTTTTCACCTTCTTGCCAAGCACTTTCCTTTTCTGCGTTTTGAGTTCAATTTGCTCCATGTTTTCCTCCTCGCTTCCTTTGATTTCCTGATTAGTGACAAGCTGTACGTCAGCCCTCAAGCCAACGATATTGTAACGCATTTTCCCTTTCTCGTCAAGCCGCATTTGTTTGCAGATAAAGGCAGTTTGTGGTAGGATTATGGACGAGGATAGAAAAGATGGTCCGGACTCCGCCGGTCGAGATAGACAGCAACCGAGGTTCACGTTCCACAGGTCAGGACTGGAGACCAGCCCTGAGTTTAATTCTCTGCGCCCTGGGTCTGGTCATCGTCGCTTTCCTGGCTTTTGTCGTGTGGACCAAGCAGGGTGACGGTCTTCCGCCGGACGTACCTCAAGCCACAGTGAATCCCTTCGGCGTAAACGTGGCCCTGGAACAGTACGATGAAGCAGAACTGGAACAGGCTCTAACCCTGATCGAGGGCGGCGGCTTCCAGTGGCTGCGCCAAACCTTCCCCTGGGCCGACATCGAAGCCCAAGCCGGTCAATACGATTGGGCCGCCTGGGATAGAATCGTGGCCGCCGTGCAGGAGCACGATCTCAACCTGATCGCCGTGCTAGACACCTCGCCTGAGTGGGCCCAACGAGCGGCTGACCGCTACTCGCCACCGCAGGAGATGGCCGACTTCGGCCGCTTCGCCCAAGCCTTCGCCGAGCGCTATCGAGAGGAAATCGACTATTATCAGATCTGGGACGAACCCAATCTCAGCTCCCATTGGGGTAACGCTTACGTAGATCCAGCCAGCTATGCCCGCCTGCTGCAGGAGGGCTACATCCAGGTCAAAGCCGCCGATCCTACCTCCACCGTCTTGACCGCTGGCCTGGCCCCCAACAGCGAGAGCGGCCCTCTCAACCTGAACGAGGTGGCTTTTCTGCGAGGTCTGTACGCTGCTGGGGCCAGTGACTATTTCGACATCGTAGCCGTCAAGCCCTACGGCTTCGACGCAGGGCCTGACGACCGCCAAACCGGCCTGGGGATTCTCAACTTCTCCCGGGCCCAGATGGTGCGGGAGGTGATGGTCGCCAGCGGCGACGAGGACAAGGCCGTCTGGGCGGTGGAGTTTGGTTGGAATGCCCTGCCTCCTGATTGGCAGGGCCAGCCCTCCATCTGGGGGGAGGTGAGCGAGGAGGAGCAAGCTCAATACACCGTAGCCGCCATCGAGCGGGCCCGCGACGAGTGGCCCTGGTTGGGGGTTCTGGCTGTGGCCCATTTCCAGCCCTATGCCCCCCCCGACGACCCGCACTGGGGCTTCGCCCTGGTGGACCAGCAGTGGAAACCGCGCCCCGTTTACCAGCGATTGCGGGAGCTGGCCACGGTCGCGCCCGTAGCCTACCCAGGCCGCTACGCGGCCGATCACTACACAGCCCGCTATCTGGGCGATTGGCGTCTCTCCCCCCAAGGAGCTGACATCGGCAAAAGCGGCGACAGCCTGGTCATCCCCTTCAAGGGCACCCGCCTTGACCTGACCGTGCGGCGGGGCGACTTCTGGGGAATCCTCTACGTGACCGTTGATGGGAGACCGGCTAATCGCCTGCCTCAGGATAACCAAGGCCGTTCGTACCTAGTCCTACACGATCCCCTCCACCGCACAGAGACCGTCACCCTGGCCTCGGGTTTGGCCGACGAGGTGCACGAAGCTGAGTTGGTGGCTGAGGGGGGCTGGGGACAGTGGGCCATTGTCAGTTGGACCGTGGCCTGCGAGCCGAACTCCCTGCCCTATCAGTTGGCCTGGGCGCTGTTGGGAGTCTGTGCCGTGGCGCTGCTCGTGGCCATCAGCAAGCAATTGGCCGTCAGCCGTCACCTACTCCCTACTGCCCGCTCTCTGCTGAAGCAATTCGCAGACCGCTATCACGATCTGCCCGAGGGCCTACAGCTCGCCATAACCCTCGCCGCCGCCCTGGCCTTCTACTTCTCCCCCTGGCCCGTTGTGAGCCTCCCAGCCCTAGCTCTCCTGGCGATCTCCATCTTCCTGCGCCTGGACATCGGCCTGGCCCTGGTCGCCTTCTCCATCCCCTTCTACCTCTACCCCAAGCACATTTTGGGCGTGGCCCTCTCGATGGTGGAGATCACAACCCTCCTCTGCCTCGCCGCCTGGCTGCTGCGTTGGATACTGGATATTGGACATTGGAAGTTGGAAGCCTGCCCTGAGCCTGGCCGAAGGGTTGGTCATTTGGTCGCGGGAAGCCCTCCTCCCGTCATTGGTCATTTAAGAGGTCTTGACTGGGCCGTGGTTTTCTTCGTCGCCGCTGCCGCTGCATCGCTGTTATGGGCTGAGAGCTTTGGGGTGGCCATGCGGGAGTTTAGAGTGGTCGTCTCCGAATCGGCCCTCTTCTACTTCCTGTTGAGGGCCAGCCCCTTGGAGAAACGCCATCTTTGGCGCATCGTCGGCGCCCTGGTTTTGGCCACGGTCATTATTTCCTTCATCGGTCTCTATCAGTATTTCTTCACCAGCGACGTCATCACCGCCGAGGGGGTGCGCCGCATCCACGGCGTCTACGGCTCACCAAACAACCTGGGCCTCTTTCTGGGGCGGATCGTGCCCATCCTGGCGGCTGTAACCCTGTTTGGCGGCTCACTCCGGCGACGGGCCATCTACTGTGTGATCGGGCTGCCGGTCGCCCTCTGCCTCTATCTGACCTATTCCCGCGGCGCCTGGCTGCTGGGGCTGCCAGCCGCTTTCATTTTCCTCGGCCTGATGCGGGGGAGAAAAGCGCTGCTTATCTCATTGCTCGTCATCTTGGTTATTGCTCTGAGTCTGCTCCCCCTAGTCGGCACCGAGCGTCTAGCTTCTCTCTTCAACACCCAGAGCGGCACCACCTTCCTGCGCCTCAAGCTCTGGCAAGGAAGCCTCAACATGATCCGCGATCACCCCCTGTTCGGCGTGGGGCTGGACAACTTCCTCTACCAATACCGCACCCGCTACGTGCTGCCCGAGGCCTGGGAGGAACTGGACCTCTCCCATCCCCACAACATCGTCCTGGACTATTGGACCCGGTTGGGCATCCTGGGAGTGGTCGCCATGGGGTGGCTGCTATTGGCCTTCTTCGGGAAAGCCCTGCGTCTATACCGCCAACTGAATGACCGCGACCTGAAGGCCCTGCTCCTGGGACTTATGGCCAGCATGGTCGCTTTCCTGGCTCACGGCCTGATCGATAATTCGTATTTTCTGGTAGACCTGGCCTTCGTATTCTTTTTAGCACTAGGAATGATAACTAAAGTCGAAAGCCTTGCGTCAGATTGACGCTATCGCCCCTTTGTTGTATACTACCGCTTAATCCGAATCCAGGGAGGTTGTAATGCGTATCCTTATTACGGGTGGAGCTGGGTTCATCGGCTCGCACCTCTGCGATCGTTTCCTGGCCAAAGGGCATCAGGTCATAGCTATGGACAATCTGAGCACCAGCACCATTGATAACATCGCTCACCTGGCAGGCCGGGACGGTTTCTCGTTCATCAAGCACGACGTGACCAATTATATCTATGTTGAAGGGCACCTGGACGCCATCCTTCACCTGGCGTCACTGCCCAGCCCTGTGGACTACCTGGAGAAGCCAATCCCCACCCTCAAAGTGGGGGCTCTGGGAACCCACAAGGCTCTGGGGCTGGCTCTGGCCAAGAAAGCGACTTTCCTCCTGGCCTCCACCTCCGAGGTTTATGGCGACCCCCAGGAGCACCCTCAGCGCGAGGACTACTGGGGCCACGTCAACCCGGTGGGGCCGCGGGGGGTGTACGACGAGTCCAAGCGCTTCGCCGAGGCTCTGACCATGGCCTACCATCGCTATCATGGCGTGGACACGCGGATTGCACGCATCTTCAACACCTATGGCCCGCGCATGAGATCAGACGACGGCCGGGTGGTGAGCAACTTCGTCACCCAGGCCCTGCGAGGCGAACCATTGACGATATACGACGATGGCTCCCGCACCCGCAGCTTTTGCTACGTGTCCGACTTGGTGGAGGGCCTCTATCGCCTGCTCCTGTCCGACGAGGTCTACCCGGTGAACCTGGGCAACCCCAATGAGATGACTATCCTCGAATTCGCCCACCAGGTGCTGGAGGTTTCTGGCTCCTCATCGGAGTTAGTTTTCATCGCCCCGACCGACGAGCGCACCAAAGATGATCCCCAGGTGCGCCGCCCGGACATCAGCAAGGCCAAACGGGTGTTGAACTGGCAGCCCCAGGTCAGCCTGGAGGAAGGACTGCGAAAGACACTTGAAGAGTTTAAGCGACGAGTCTAACTTAAGAATCTCAACGGCGCTTACCAGACGCGCCGACCTCAGTTGGGGCAGCCCACTGTTCAACGCGGCCCTGCTGCTGATTGTGCTGACAGTCGGCCTGATCATCGCTCTCCTGCCCTTGACCTTGGCGGGAGGAGCGATCCTGGGCGGTATCGTCTTCCTGATCAACCTGATCCGCCCTGAGTATGGTCTGTACCTCCTGATCCTCGCCGTGCCCTTCGGCTCGGTCAGGGAAATCGCCATCAGCGGCTTCACGGTGGGGGCAGCGGAGGCGCTGGTGGGGCTGGTGCTGGCCGCCTGGCTGGCTAATATGGTCGCTACTAGGGAGATCAAGATTATCCACCCACCACTGCTTCTGCCTCTACTCATCTTCCTGGGAGCCATCCTCCTGTCGCTGACTGGAGCCCTCTCGCTGAAATACAGCTTCAAAGAGATTCTCAAGTGGCTGGAGGTGCTGGGCGTCTACCTCTTTGTGGTCAACGTCATCGAGAAGAAGCAGGCCCCAGTCGTGGTCACCTTTATGCTGCTGGCGGGCATCGGCCAAGCGCTCCTAGGCTTCTACCAGTTTTTGGGCCGCGTGGGGCCACAGGCTTTCATCGTCCTCGGCCGCTTCATGCGGGCCTACGGCACATTCGAGCAGCCTAATCCGTATGGGGGGTATTTGGGGTTAGTTTTGCCGTTGGCCTGCGGCGTGCTGTTGGGAACTCGTAGATTCGGAATTCGTAAATTCGTAAATTCGTGGGGTCGTCACGAATCCACGAATCCCGAATCTACGAATCTACCAGTTGCTATCCTCGGCCTCGCCACCATGGGGACCGCTTTGATCATGAGCTGGTCTCGTGGCGCCTGGCTGGGCTTTGCCGCCGCTTTCACTCTAATGATTCTAGCGTACAGCCGACGAGCGGCGGTTCTTTTCGCCCTGGTCTGTCTGCCAGCAGCCTTGGTGCTGCTGATGGGTAGCTTTCAAGCGCTGCCTCAGACCATTGTTCAGCGCCTCACCGACTTCCTCCCCTATTTGCACACTCTCGACGTGCGGGGAGTCAAACTGACTGATGCCAACTACGCCGTGGTGGAACGGCTGGCTCATTGGCAGGCCGCCTGGGGGATGTTCAGCGACCGGCCCTGGCTGGGGGTGGGCATCGGCAACTACGAGCCGGTCTACCCGTCCTACTCCCTGCCAGGCTGGACGGAACCGCTGGGCCACGCCCACAACTACTACCTGAACATCACCGCCGAAGCAGGGCTGATCGGGCTGGCGGCCTATCTCATCCTCTGGGGAGCCGCCTTCTGGCAAGTCTGGAAGGTCGTCCGAACAACTCAGGGCTATTGGCGAGGAGTGGCGGTCGGCATCCTGGGTGTCCTGACACACCTCTCGGTGCACAACCTGTTCGATAACCTCTACGTGCACAACATGTACTTGCATGTGGCTATGTTGCTAGGATTGCTGTTCGTGATCGGACAGCACAACCAGAATTATGACGCAGCGTAGCCGCAAACAAGTTTTTCACCACAAAGACACCAAGACACAAAGAAAAGCGGTGTGGATTGATCTCCCAAAAAAACTTCGTGTCTTTGTGTCTTGGTGGTAAGAAGGAATTTGCCATGTTTTCCAGAGTCCACAAGTTCGCTCGCGCCAATTCCAAAGAGATCACCCGCTTTCTCAAGTTTTCCGTGGTGGGCACGCTGGGGGCGGTGATTGATTTCGGCGGCCTCAATCTGCTCATCCTTACCTTCGGCTTCAGCAAGATATTGGCCAACACTTGCTCGTTCTCGGTGGCGGTGATCAGCAATTTCGTTTGGAACAGGCTGTGGACGTTTCCCGAATCGAAGGACAGGCCCATCGCCCCTTTACTCGCCCAGTTCGTCCTGGTCAACATCGTCGGCCTGCTGCTAAACCAGGCCATCTTCCTCAGCCTGGATGCCTGGGTGCTGGGTGAGGCGGGCGCGTTGGCGACTCCGATGGCAACGTTGGCTCTCGGCATTGGCCTGGCCCACTACAAGCTGGCCTATAACCTGTCTAAAGCGATCGCTACCATCATAGTACTGTTCTGGAACTTCGGCGCCAATCGCCTTTGGACCTTCCGGGGGATTTAGCATTGCGCATCGGCATTGATTACACAGCGGCGGTTCGCCAGGGGGCGGGCATCGGTCGCTATACACGAGAGCTGGTGAGGGCGCTGGCGGAACTCGACCGAAGCCACGATTATGTCCTGTTTGCAGCGACGGGGGGGCAGCGGCTAACGGACACGGCCTGGCCGTCCAATTTTCAGATGCGTGCGGTGCCCCTCTCCGATCGCGCCCTGGTCATCCTGTGGCATCGCTTGCAACTGCCCCTCTGGGTGGAGTTCGTCACCGGCCGGGTGGACATCTTCCACTCGCCCGACTTCGTCCTGCCGCCGGTGCGCCGGGCCAAGACTCTGGTCACCGTCCACGACCTCTCCTTCATTCGCTACCCCCAATGCGCCGACGCCAACCTGCGGGCCTATCTGAACAAAGTAGTCCCCCGCTCCGTGCATCGGGCCGATATGGTGCTGGCCGATTCGCAGAGCACCAAAGACGACCTGGTGGAGCTGCTGGGGGTGGAACCCGCCAGGATCGAAGTGGTCTATCCTGGGGTGGAGAAGCGCTTCCATCCCATCGAGGATCATGCCCTATTGGAGAAAGTGAGAAAGCGATACAACCTACCCCCTCGGTTCATCCTTGGCCTGGGAACCCTGCAACCCCGCAAGAACTTCACCCGCCTTGTCCAGGCCTACTCATCACTCATTACTCATTACCCGTTCCTTCAATTAGTCATCGCTGGGGGCAAGGGCTGGCTCTACGAGGAGATTTTCGCCACCGTCGAACAGTTGAGCCTGGAGGAGAAGGTCATATTCCCCGGCTTCGTGGCCGACGGCGACCTGCCCGCCCTCTACAACCTGGCCGACCTGTTCGTCTTCCCCTCCCTCTACGAGGGCTTCGGGCTGCCGCCCCTGGAGGCATTGGCCTGCGGCACGCCGGTGATAACCTCCGACGCCTCCTCCCTGCCTGAGGTTGTGGGCGAGGCAGGGCTGATGGTGGAGGCCACAGACGTAGAGGCCCTGGCCGAGGCCATGAAGCGAGTTCTGGAGGACGATGCGCTGCGGGAAAGGATGATCGCCAAGGGAATGAAGCAAGCGAGGAAGTTCACCTGGGAACAAGCAGCAGCGAAGCTCCTCAGTTTATATGAGGCCCTGGAATAAATCAGAAACCAGGTTTTTCGTTGATAAAACACCTTTGCGCGTCGCAGGAGACCTCAGAAGCAAAGATCTACTTGCTCAGAAAGTAAAAACCTGGTTTCTCCGATGGAATAGAGATGCAATCTAGCGAACAAAACATCTTAACGCCGAAGTTCTGCCCCCACTGCGCTGGCCGGCTGGCCCCTAAGATGATTGACAAGAGAGAGCGGCTGGTCTGTCAGGAGTGTGGCTTCATTTTTTATATCAACCCCAAAGTGGCCGCAGGTACGCTGATAGAGGCCGAGGGACGAGTCGTCCTGGTGCGGCGCGGGATTGAGCCCCATCTTGGCTCCTGGACACTGCCGGCAGGCTTCACCGAGTACGGCGAAACTATCGAAGAGACGGCTATCCGCGAGTGCCGCGAGGAGACGGGCCTGGAGGTGGAGTTGGATGACCTCCTGGGCGTGTATTCTGTCAACAGCGACTTCTACGGGCATCTGGTCCTCGTCCTCTACTCTGCCCACGTGGCGGGCGGAGAGCTGGTGGCCGGCGACGATGCCTGCGAGGTGGGCCTTTTCGCGCCCGCCGAGCTGCCGACAGACCTGGCTTTCCAGGCTCACTGCCAGGCGTTGCGCGATTGGAGAAAAACAATCGAGGAGAGTGTGAGGTGAAGAAGATGAACACAACTACTATCATCATGATCGCTCTGGCCGTGATCCTGACCGTCGTGGCCTATTTTCGAGACGGGGTTCACCTGGCCGGCTTGAGGTTGGGCGCCCAGACCATCTGGGACAACTTGCCCCTCTTGTTGGCCTCCTTCGCCGTGGCTGGCCTGGCGCGGGTGCTGATCCCGAAAGAGTTGATCAGCCAGTGGTTAGGAGCTCAGGCAGGATTCAAGGGCATCCTGCTGGGCTGTATTGCCGGTGGCATTATGCCGGGCTCGCCCTACTCCGTCTTCCCCATCGTGGCCTCTTTCTACGAGGCCGGGGCAGGCATCGGCACCATCGTGGGCTTTATCACCGCCTGGTCTCTTTGGTCAGTAAGCCGCTTGCCCTTAGAGCTGTCCATCATCGGACCCAAGGTCACTCTGGCTCGCGTCCTCTCCACCTTGATCTTCCCGCCAATCGCCGGCCTTATCGCCCACCTCTTCTTCACCAAGATATAGCGAGGAGGTGATTATGACTCCATTTGACCCTGAGGTACTAAAAAGCGGCAAGACGAGAGAACGACGAGAGCGGGCTTTGGCCGTCCTGTCCACGGCCCTGGAAGCAGTTGATCCCGTCAAGGCCATCGAACGACAGGTGTCGCTCTCAGACGAGACTCTGCGCATCGGCCAGCGCACTTATGACCTCAGCCACTACCGCAACATCTACGTCATCGGCGGGGGTAAGGCTAGCGGTTCCATGGCCCAAGCCGTGGAGGAGATCCTGGGGCAGCGCGTGACCGCCGGCCTGGTCAACGTCAAGTACGGCTACGGAGCGGAGACCGAGATCGTTCGCCTCAACGAGGCCGGCCACCCCATCCCCGATGCCGCCGGGATGGCTGGAACGAAGCAGATGGTGGAGTTGGCCCGCCAAGCCACAGACGAGGACCTGGTCATCTGCCTCATTTCGGGCGGCGGGTCGGCGCTGATGACCCTGCCCGCGGAAGGGATCACTCTGACGGACGTGAAATCGCTGACCGATGCCCTGCTGCGCTGTGGAGCTACCATCAACGAGACCAATGCCGTGCGCAAGCATCTCTCCCAGACCAAGGGCGGAAACCTGGCTCGCCTGGCCTATCCCGCCGAAATCGTTTCCCTCATCCTCTCCGACGTGGTGGGGAGTCCACTGGACGTCATCGCCTCAGGACCGACAGTGGCAGATACCACCACCTTCGCCGATGCCTACGGCGTCATCGAGAAGTACGGCCTGCTGGAAGAGCTTCCCAGCCCCATAGTCGAGCGCCTGCGGCGGGGCAAGGAGGGCCTCATCGCGGAGACACCCAAACAGGGTGCCGAGAGTTTCGCCCGAACTTACAACCTGATCATCGCCAGCAACGAGGTTGCCGCTGAAGCAGCCATGGCCAAAGCCGAAGGGTTAGGATTCCACACTCTGCTGCTTTCCACCTTTGTCGAGGGCGAGGCCAGGGAAGTAGCCAGGGTCTTCGCCGCCGTCGCTAAGGAGATCATCAATTCGGGCCGCCCCGTGTCCCGGCCAGCCTGCGTGGTAGCTGGCGGGGAGACCACGGTCACCGTCAGGGGACATGGCCTGGGAGGTCGCAACCAGGAGATGGCCCTCAGCGCCGCCCTGGAGATAGCTGGCCTGGAGGATGTGATGATCATACCCCTGGCCACCGATGGCACCGATGGCCCTACTGATGCAGCGGGCGCCATCGCCGACGGCTCTACCCTGCGGCGAGCCCAGCAGGCCGGCCTGTCGGCCCCTCAGTACCTGGCTGACAACGATTCCTACCATTTTTTCCAGCAGTTGGGCGATCTGCTCATCACCGGGCCGACCAACACCAATGTGAATGATTTGACGTTCACTTTTGTGTTTTAGAAGTAGTGAAACGTGAGGACGTGAAACGTGAAGCGTGAAACGTGGATGTTGAAGAGATTTGTTCCTCTGGGAATCGCCTTGGTATTAGTTGGTTACTGGGGCCCCTGGGTGAATCACAAGACGGCCGCTCTGGTGCTGAGCGGGCTGGACATGGCCGAGTTTGTCAAGTTCCTGCCTGGCGTGAGGGCCGGCACCGAGTTCGTGATCCGCGAGCTTTTCTACTTGCCCCCTCTGGCCGCAGCCCTTTGCCTGGCCCTGATAGGCAGCAGCCGACTCTGGCGCTATCCCCTGTGGGCCAGAGCGATCATGGTGATAGTCGCCATCGTGTTGGCGATCGTCGTCTTGCCCCCCTACCCGTTCATCCTCCAGGCTCTAAGCTCAGACGAATTTGGTCGGCAATTCTCGATGGCGGCAGGCTGCTTGGCCGTCATCGCGGCATCCTTGCTCTACCGCCGTCTGCCGAGGGCCGTAGTGGCCGGCCTACTGATAATCGTCTCCTTCGCCGGGGCAATCCCCCCTTTGTGGCAATTCTTCTCCATTCGCAGCGCGCTGGACAGGGTGTACGGCCAGCCCATCCACATCGGCTGGGGGCTGTGGCTGACGGTCGCAGGGTTCCTGGTCGTGGCGGGGGCAGGAGTTTGGAAGTTGGAGGTTGGAGGTTGGAGATTGGAAGTTAGAGGATGGAGGTTAGAGGTTAGAAGACGGAAAGGCCACCGACCATCCGACCACCCGACCAACAGCCTTGACCATGGCCTCATACCGTGATAAAATAGGCGTGAAACGTGAATCACACGTTGATAAAAGAGAGATGAAAGGGAGGTCAGACAATGGACAACGAAACCAAAAACGCTCACGGAGGTGAAAAAGTGGAAGAGCAGGAGAGGAACGACATGGGCGACGTTACCGCTGAGACGGTGAACATCACCCAGGGGGGAGCCCGCAATGTGCAGGCGACCCATGTCACGTTGCGCCAGGCAGGAGCGCAATCCATCACCGCCGAAGACCTGCTTGTCCGACAGGGAGGGGTGGTGCAGGCAAAGGCGGATCACCTGGAGATGCTCAGCGGAGGCATTGTTTTGGCCCGGACGCAGACGGCCAACCTCACCGCCTCTCAGGCGGGCGCTGTTATCTCTGAAGGCAACGTGTCAATGGAGCAATCAGGGGCGCAGATGCTGCTGGCTCGAGGCGACGTGACGATGGACCAGAGCGGAGCGGTAGTGATGATGGCCCGCAACGTGAGAGCCAAGAACAGCGGCGTAGTGTTCTTGCTCGCCAACGAGGTGGAAGGCACCGTCAACGCCGCCTTTGGCCCGCGCGAGTCGGCCATCTTCGGCGTGGTAGCGGGGGCGGTGGCTGGGCTGGTGATGTTGTTGGCCAAGCTGTCGCGGCGGGAGTAAAGCCCCTTCGACAAGCTCAGGACACCGCCTGCGGGCTAGATCCAGCCCCGAAGGGGGCTTCGTTCTCTCAGCGCGGGGACTTTAGCCCCGCGCAGACTGGGACTAACCGCACGGATTAGAACATTTGAGCATTCGACTGAGCCTTCGGGCTGCGGTTCTCAGTCCGGGGGCTCACGTCGAAGCCGCGTAGTCGGCATGTCAACATCGGCTCTACGGGAGGCTTTTGAATGACCGACAGAACGGTTGAGTACGTGACAAAAACGACGCCCGATCTTGGGCGAGAGCAAGAAGTGGATCACGACGTGGCGACCAGCGCGGAGGAATTTCGTCAGAAGGTCTTGGCGGGGCACCACAAATCAGCCACGAATTTCACGAATTAACACAAAAAATAAAAATTAGTGAAATTCGTGTAATTCGTGGCAAAAATGGGCGGATAAAATGACACCATCAAAATCCAAGAAGGCTAAACGAAGGCAAAGACGTAGGCGTAAGCGGAGGCAGAAACCGCTGGAGAGCCTTAAACACAAGCTGGAGCAAGGCTCCCTTCAAGGGCAAGAGTTTGTCATCGAGCCGAGCGGAGAAGTGAAGATGTCCGAGGTGCTGACGGCCTTTGTAGAACCGTACCTCGGATCCGCCAACACAGAAGAAAATTATCGAAAGCTGTTGATGCTGGCCATCGTGGCCTGGAACGCCGCCTTGTTGCCCGAAGATGATCAGCAAGATATGGTTGACAAGGCTGTAGAAGTAATGCCAGCAGCCAGTTGGGCAATGAGAGCGTACATGAGAGCAATCATGGGCGAGCTAATCGAAAGAAAGAAGACGTATTTCTCCGAGTACACGCGAATGATACTTGATTTTGAGCTAACAGAGATGGGAGAAGGCTATCACCTATCTGTCGCTTCGACTCTGGAAAAGCCGCCCTCGCCGTAGTAAGTAGATCAGCAAAAGTTTTTTTGACTTTTTACCCTGCTACGGAGGGGCGTCCGTTCGGCTGAGCTCACGACGAAGCCTCGCCCCGATTTCGCGGCCAGACTACCCTTCGGCAGGGCGGGGACGCCCCTTGATAGCGGTTTTAGCGAGTGAAGAATTAGAATATGGACATCAAACCCCTGCGATTCATCGCTGAACCCATAGAGGCCCAGTTCGATCAGCCGCCGACGCTGGAGAAGAAGCCGGGTTGCCCCGACCAGTTTGTCTGGCAAGGCGAGACCTATCGCGTCATCGAGAAACTGAGCGAATGGCACGACTATGGCCGTCGGGGGCGCATGGCGGTCAATATGCGCCCTGAGCACGCCGCGGCTGCCTCCCGTCGCGGTTCGTGGGGCGTGGGGCGGGACTATTACCGAGTGCGCACCGATAGCGGTCAGGTCTTTGATCTGTACTATGATCGGGCGCCCAAGAAAGCTAGAGACCGCAAAGGGGCATGGTTTCTCTACCGGGAGATGTCCGATATCGCGGCACCAGACGACAGGCCTGGCGAGCAATACGAGAAGAGCTCACCATGACACACGCGACTCTGTGCTATTTGATGCGGGGAAATCCACCCAATGAGATTCTCTTGGGGCTCAAGAAGGTCGGCTTTGGTGCGGGGAAATACGGCGGCTTGGGCGGGAAGATTGAAGCAGGCGAAACGGTAACCATGGCCGCCGTTAGAGAACTAGAAGAAGAGACCGGGATCAAGGTCTTCGAAAAGGACCTCCAGCCGATGGGCCTTATGACGTTCTTGTTCCCCGCCAAACCTGATTGGAGTCAAGCGGTGCACGTGTTTCTGGCCACGAAGTGGGATGGCGATCCAGTGGAAAGTACGGAGATGATCCCTGCCTGGTTTGCGAGCGATGACATTCCCTTTGAACAAATGTGGCAAGATGTTTACCATTGGCTCCCGCGTGTCCTCGCAGGAGAGCGGGTACGAGCACGCTTCACGTTCAAAGAGGATAACGAAACTGTAGATGAAGTCGAGATAGAACCGTGGGGTTAATCCCGAGCAAAATCAGCAATGGAGAAGAAAAATGACAACAGAGGCCATTGACCCCAGCGAAGTTCGCTTTTTTAGCGGCAGTTCCCACCCCCAACTGGCCTCCGATATCGCCAGCTACCTGAGCGTACCGCTCGACAAAACCAAGATCACTCGATTTAGCAACGATAACCTGTATATCCAACTCGGCGCCAGCGTGCGTTCGCGCACGGTGTTCATTGTCCAGTCACTCTCTCCCCCCGTGAACGATCATCTGGTAGAACTGTTGATGATGCTCGACATCGCGCGGGCGGCGTCGGCCAAAGAGATTCACGCCATCATCCCCTACTTCTCCTTTGCCCGTTCTGACAAGAAAGATGCTCCGCGCATCTCCATCACCGCCCGGCTGGTGGCCGATCTGCTGCAAACGGCTGGGGCTACGCACGTGATGACCATGGTGCTCCACTCGCCGCAGGTGCACGGTTTCTTCAGTGTGCCGGCCGATCCGCTTAGCAGCCGCCCGGTCTTCATCCAGTACTTTCAACAGCGCGACCTGTCGAGCACAATTGTGGTTGCCCCAGACATGGGGCACGCCAAGTCGGCCGCTCGCTTCGCCAAAGACCTGGGCCTGCCAGTTGCAGCCGGGGACAAGGAACGGGTTTCTGATACAGAAGTACGTCTTAGTGGGATAATTGGCCAACAGGTGCACGGTTGCAAACGGGCTCTGGTTTTTGACAACGAAGTCGCTACTGGCGGATCCGTTCTCGAAATGAGCAAACTCTTGATCGAGTATGGTATTCAAGAAATCTGGATAGTCTGCACCCATGGGGTCTTCGTACGAGGGGGACTCGAAAAACTGACCGCGGTTCCTCAAATCACAGAGATCGTGACCACGGATACAGTTCATATCCTTTCAGCGGAGAGCTATCCCAAACTGCATGTGCTCTCTGTAGCCCCCGTTTTTGGTGAAGCGATTCGGCGCAACTATCTGCGGGAGTCCATTGGCGATCTGTTTGTCTTTGGAGAAGAGAATCCGTAGGCGCAAGAGGAGGTATCCCATCAGACCAATCATCTTAGTCCGACACGCGCAGTCGGAACATCACGTGAACAAGCTGACAGGCGGTTGGACAGATACCGGGCTGACGGAGATGGGACGTCGTCAGGCCACCTGTCTGGCATCAAGATTAAAGCATGAGATTGGAGATACTCCCTGCCAGCTTTACTGCAGTGACCTCAAGCGCGCGCTGCAAACGGCGGAGATCATCGGCAAAGAGATCAGCCTGACACCGAATCCTGTTCCTGAGCTCAGAGCGCCCAATAATGGCGTTGTGGCAGGCAAATCACAAGAAGAGGCGAAACGGTATGCTCTGGAAAGGACCACACCAGAGCTCGATTGGCAACCGTACCCGCAAGCAGAGACATGGCGCCAGTTCTATTCGAGAGTCGCGGCCTGCATGGAGCAGCTTACCAGAAACCAAAACGCCCCTCTCCTTGTGGTCACCCACGCAGGAACCCTGATCAACATCGTCGCCTGGTGGCTGCAACTGGACATTGATATGCTGTGCAAAGTGTCGTTCGAGACTTCCCCTGCGAGTTTGAGCGTTTTGAGAGTGAACGAGTGGAACGAGCGTACCATAGAGAGACTGAACGATGCGGCACACCTTTACACAGCGGGGCTCGCGGAAGGAGTACGATTATGCCCTTGACATTGAAACGACTAAGCGGCGAAGCCTTTGGCCGAGCGCGCCAGTTCCTCAAAACGCGGGCTAGGCCGCTGGAGCGAGCCATGTTCGAGCATCTGTTCGAGGCGGCCTCAGCGGAGAGCGTGATTGCCGAGCTGGCACGCTTTCAAAACGAGGACGGCGGATTTGGACGAGCGCTGGAACCGGACCTGCGCACGCCAAGCTCATCAGCCCTGGCGACTGGGATTGGCCTGCGCACGCTCAAAGAGCTTGGGTGCTCCGCAGACCATCCAGTGGTCGGCCAAGCCGTGTCGTATCTGCTGGCGACGTTTGATCATCAGGCCAAAGTCTGGCGGGTTGCGCCGCACGATACGAATGCGTTCCCCCATGCCGGATGGT
>SDBU01001976.1_pt1 | contig 28133 bp, 26 predicted proteins | sample 2277071 | NCBI WGS metagenome assembly SDBU01 (sample SAMN10397929, study PRJNA504765) | marine sediment metagenome | isolation source: marine sediment core GS08_GC12, 126 cmbsf | place: Arctic Ocean: Gakkel Ridge, Loki's castle | collected 2008 | reverse complement strand
GGTCACGGAGACGGGAATGCTGGCCTCCTGTTCCGACCATCACATCTTCGACCGACTGGGCTTCCGCAGCAAGGAGGAAGCCGTGGAAAAGTACCTGGCGCCCATCCTCACCGCCTGCGAGCATGGCATCACCCCTCGTGTCCATCTGGAGGATGCCACCCGTTCTGACGTGGAGGGCTGGGTCATACCCTTCATGTGCCGGGTGATGGAGGAGACCCAAGGCAGGACGCGTTTCAGGGTCTGTGATACCTTAGGCCTGGGGACACCCGACCCCTACGTTGCTCTCCCCTTCGGCATCCCTCGGCTGGTTTCTACTCTCGCCCAGGCTTCGGGGGCGGAGCTTGAGTTTCACGGCCACAACGATTTTGGTTATGCTACAGCCAACAGCATGGCCGCCTTTCGCTACGGTTGCCGGAGGGTCAATGTGACCTTCGCTGGCCTTGGCGAGCGCACGGGAAATACCGCGTTAGAGCAGGTGTTGGCTAACTACATTCGGGAATATGGCAATCCCGGGCTCAAGTTGGAGGTGCTGGCAGAGATGGCTGCCTTGATGCAGACAGAGGTAGTCCCTATCTCAGAGAAGCAGCCAATCGTGGGGGATAGTATTTTCACCACCCAGGCTGGATTGCATCAGACCGGGGTACAGCGCCAAGCCGAGGCACCGGGTGGCTTGATTTATCTCCCCTTCGCCCCGGAGATAGTGGGCCGCCAGGGGGTGGAACTAAATCGAATCGGTGCCCTTTCGGGAATGGACGGCATCGTCTCTGTGCTCAACCGTCACCGAGAGGTCTCGGGTGTCCCGGGCACCAGACTCAGCGGGGTCAGCAGACTGGTGAAGCTCGTCTATGACCAAATCCACGAGGCGTACGACGGGCGTTATGACCAAGCTCAGGACCATTATGTGGATTACCGAACCACTTTCTTCAAGGTGGAGGAACTGGCCCAGATAACGGAACAATTTGAGGCCGGGCGACCCGAGACGCCCCGGTAGATAGGTAAGCCACCCTCAAGCGAATCGGCTTGCGCGGCTGGGCACTCAATCAGACAACAGCGATTTCGTATTTAGTGACCTACACGGCAAGCCATTATTGCCCGACACCGTGACCCATGCCTGGGTCAAGCTGGTGAGGCGTGTCGGACTGAGGGATGTCCGCCTTCATGATGCAAGGCACAGTCACGCTTCGCTAATGCTCAAAGCCGGGATACACCCTGAGATAGTTCAGGAGCGATTAGGCCATGCCAGCATACAGACTACCCTCGATACCTACAGCCACGTTGCCCTCGGACTTCAAGAGGCAGCCGCCACATGGTTTGATGGAATGTTCAATCAACTTGGAGCCTTAACAAAACGGGTTCATCTACCTAAAGTGCCCATGGCCAAGTTGTGCCTTAAATGCTGACGAGGCACATTATCCCGCCTCTTGGTCATTTTTGCCCTATTAAACCTATCTGTCTGCCGATGGCCAACATCTCGCATAGCACCCGGCCGGGACGGAGATTGACAAATAACCTATTGCACTCTATAGTGTCCTCAAAATATATTAGTGAGTTCCTATTCAATATCAGGCGAAATGGCTAAGGGGCTGTATCTATGCCGGGATTCTATAAGATTCACCCTATTCCTATATGCAAACTAACAATAGACAAAGGCGCATTTCTTTTTCTCCATATGGGGGACTACGGGAGAAAGGTGACGATTCCGGTTTACGTCTGGTTGATAGAAGGCGGGCAAGAGCCGATTTTGGTAGACACTGGCTGTTCGGCGCAGGAATTCTCGAAATATACACTCTTTGCTAAAGAAGTCAAGGATATTAGTCCTATCGACGAGGCTTTGCCTAGGTTTGGTATTTCCCTGTCAGATATCAAGACCATCATCATAACCCACCTTGATGCCGACCATATCTTGAATGCCAGGAAGTTCCCCAATGCCAGACTTATGGTGCAAGAGGAGGAGCTGAGCTTTGCCCGGAATCCCCACCCATTCTTCGCCAATAAATATTATCCGCATTTGTATGAAGGGCTAGACTGGGAAACAATCAAGGGTGATAAAGAAATTATTCCGGGGGTTGAAGCTATTTTCACACCAGGGCATACTGCCGGGAGCCAATCTGTTGCTGTCACTACAGAGCAGGGTAAAGTGGTAATATCCGGTCTCTGTTCAATAGATGAAAACTACAATACCGAGGAACTCATAATCCCGGGCATGCACTTTGACCCCTTTAAAGCCTACGATAGCGTGGTCAAAATCAGGAAAATGGCTGACATCGTCCTGCCAACACATAGCCAGAGCCTGATGAATACCAAATCTGTTCCATAGGAAAAATGTTTACTTAACCTATTGGAGACAATAATAGCTAACCCCGGTACTGGTATTTGAGTCGGGTAAATGGCTATGTTGTGATAGAAAGGGGGCTAAAATGTTAGTAACGCTCGAAGAAAAAGTTAACCCAAGCCACGCTGCCCTGATAGTAATTGATATGCAGAATGATTTTTGCCATAGCGAAGGCGCCATGGCAAAACTTGGCCGGGATGTGTCACATTATCAGAGTGTGGTGCCCGGACTTTCCAACTTACTTTCGCACGCACGCAACATAAACCTACCTGTTATATCCGCCAAAATGATTAACAACGATTGGACGCAATCTGAAGTTGGTCTTGAATGGAGAATGAGGGTCTTTGGAGACAAGGATTTCATGCCGATCAAAGAAGGAACCTGGGGCGCTGTATAAGGAGCCCGCGTGATATGGAGAGATACTTTCCCTCCATGCTGGCTGGAGACATATCTCACATTGGGCAGTTTCTCACGCAGTTCTTTGCCCATCGACCTCTTCCCGGTATGGGATACTACCAAACCCCCATACATAAACTGTACATGTGTGGTAACAGCACGCATCCTGGTTTTGGGGTGGCCGGTGGTGGCCGGGCTACTGTCCAGGTGATAATGGAGGACCTGGGTATCGATTTCAGAAAGGTAATCAACAGATAAGACTTGGCAGTCCAGTCCCCCGCAGACAAAGGCCGAAGGTTGTAATTAATGGAAAAACATTACTTTCTAATAAGGCGCTAATTACTCATAAAGGAGGACTGTATGACCAAAAAGATTGACACGGTAACGCCAACAACCCCTACGCCACAGAGGGTTACCATCGAAGCAGAACCGGCGCCGCTAGAAATAGATTTGCAAAGGACGTGTGTGGTAATAGTAGATATGCAGAATGGCTTTATTGCCAGGGGTGCCCTGCTTGACACAATGGGCTTTGATATTGAACCATTCTGGGCCCCTGTTGAACCTATTAAAAAAATAAGCAAGGCGGCACGGGCCAGGAGGTGCAGGGTCATCCACATAGTAACCGTGCACCACCCGGGAGACGCCGGTACCGGCCCGGATTCGGTGTACTGGCATAAAGAGGGGAGCCTGGTTCTCTACCGCAATCAGCCCGAATTGAAGGACAGGCTGCTCCTGCCCGGCACATGGGGTACCGAGATTATACCAGAACTGGCGCTTGAGGAAGGCGACGTGGCTGTTGAGAAGCCAAGATACAGCGGCTTCTTTAACACGAACCTGGATACCATTTTGAAGCGGTTTAACATTAAGTACCTAATTACTACGGGAGAGGCGACTAACAACTGCGTAGAGGCGATGGTAAGAGACGCCTACTACCACGGTTATTTCGCAATCGTGGTTTCGGATGCTACGGCGGCGGCTGGTCCGTCATTTATGCAAGAGGCAGCCCTCTTCAACATGACCCGTTTCTACGGTTGGGTAACCACTACGGAAAACGTTCTGAAAGCCCTGGCCCAGGCTTAACGCCGGTAAAACCGGATAACTGCCCTCATTCTCAATTCCGCCGGTATTGAGGAAGGGGAATCAAGAAAACGGTAAGGGGAGGTTGAAAAATGGCTGGAGTATATGACCACCCTCAATTCAAGGTTGCGGCTATTCAAGCCGGCTCGATATTCAAAGACGCACCGCAGTATTTTGATTTGGAAGCAACGCTAGACAAGGCAATAGGTCTTATCGACGAAGCGGGTAAAAATGGAGCCAGACTAATTGTATTCCCGGAGTGCTGGCTACCGTGCTTTCCGTACTGGTCCCTGGACCTGACTGAGCGGCCCGCCTTTACCGACATGTGGGCCAAGCTTCTTTGGAGTTCCGTAGAAGTACCGGGCCGGGAGACAGAAGCCTTGTGCGCCGCCGCGAAAAGGGCCAATGCCTATATTGTCATGGGCATAAATGAGCGAGACTCAAGGTTCCGGGGTAGAATGTATAATTCTATCCTGTATTTGGGCCCGCGAGGGGAGATTATGGGTACACATCGGAAAATATGCAACACGGTGCAGGAGCGCTTCTTCCATACGCCGGGAGATGGTGGTGATAACCTCAAGGCGGTATTCCAGACCGAGATTGGCAAAATAGGCGGCTCGATTTGCGGAGAGCACTCGCAGCTCACCTTGATTTATAACTGGATTATGCAGGGGATGCAGATACATTGTTCGCTATGGCCGGGACGCACCGGAATGGAAACGACAACCGACATTAAGACACGGGCACTGTGCTTCACCGCCGGTACCTTTGGTGTGCTTGCCGCCACCTACATCCCGGAGCAAGAACGGCCAAAGAACTTCTACCGGAACAGCCTGTTTAGCCTTCCTGATAGCTTTCGTGGGGGCAGTGGCGTGATTAGTCCCTATGGTGAATATATAGCGGGGCCAGTTTATGACGAAGAAACTATAGTGTACGGTGACATAGACCTGGCGGACGTCGACAGGAGCCGATATGCTGTTGATTTGGCCGGTATTTACAGCCGGTGGGACCTCATAAATATAAATGTACGCCAGGAGACATATGAGCCGGTAGTTCCTATGGAAGCTACAGGTGGGATGTCACCTGTTTTGGAATCAGATGCGATAAAGAATCTGGAAGCGCGGGTAGCGTGGCTTGAGCAACAAATCACGAAGTTTTCGCCTGAAACGGCCGAGGATGCTACCTGACTATCTCATAAAGTAGCCCTCATTGGCCTTTACCCTGACATCATTGTGCCGGCAGCTTTAGGCTACCAGCTATATAATTACAGCGCTCTATGATGTTTACACCGGCAGGTATCTCGAAATAATCCGGAAAAGGAAGGAGGCAAAGAGCAGGACATTACAGGTAAGAAAGGACTATAATAGAACCGCCAGGGAGCAGGGCAGTGGCCTCTAAAAGTGTCCGTTACTTCAAAGGCCTACATTGCCCCACTTTCGCTGACCGCATACAAAGAAAACCAAAAGGAGGTAAGAAAGGAAATTCTCGGATTTGGAGTTAGGCAGTGACTAGGCGGTGGCGCTTTTTTGGCGTAATTTCTTTGCTTCTTGGGCTCTTTCTCTATCTTCACCAAGAATTGGTCAACCAGGCTTCGTGGAATTGGAGACAGTTGTGGCACCATGAGCCTTTGATAGCAATGGCAGTCTGTGTAGGTACAACATTATTAGTAGTCGCAGCTACCGTTGATAAGCGCAACAAGAACAGAAAGAAAAGGAGAAAACAATAAAAAAAGTCAAGCACCATGCTATTTTTGTGGAGCGGGAGACGGGACTCGAACCCGCGACAACCTGCTTGGAAGCAGTAGTGAACGATTTCCCGCCTTTTACGCTCAATTTGAAGCTGAAACCTGAGCCCGATGCTACACAAGGCAGGAAGTCTCTACCAGATACTCCTCACAATATTATTGCACTAACGTTTTAAGGATGTAAATGAACCGAGTTTATGAGGGGGCAACTACCCCGAATCCTGAATTCGACTTGGTCGTGGTTGGTGGCGGACCGGCCGGTTCTGCCGCTGCCAAAAGGTGCGCCGGGCGTGGGTTAAAGACCCTACTGCTGGAGAAGCGCAAATTGCCGCGAAACAAGGTATGTACCGGGATGATAATGAGCGAGATGGCACAGACTCTGATAAGGGATGAGTTTGGCCAGCCGCCCAGAGAGGCTCTAACGACGCCGCCCCATATACTGGGGCTCAAGTTTCGCGCTGATGGGGCGGAAACCTTAACCCTTGAGCGCAGGATGCCCTTTGCCTGGCGAAATGATTTTGATTACTGGCTAAATAGAGTTGCCCGGGAAGCCGGAGCGGAACTGTGGGATAAAGCTAAAGTCAAGAGCATTGCCGAAAATGAAGATAGCTATACGTTATATTTGGAAACGGAAGGTAAGTCTCAATTCCTGAAAGCAAAATTTATAATCGGGGCTGATGGCACCCTTTCCATGGTGCGAAAAGCTCTATTTCCTGAGGTGCCGATGAGAGTTCAGCTAAATCTGCGGCTGTGCTATCAGGGAACTCTGAACTTGGAGCCAGAGTATGTCCACTACTTCTATCTTCCCGACCTTACCGGGTTTGACGTGAATTTTAAGGGGGATTTTTTCTTGCTGGAGCTAACACCAAGACCGGCTCAGGGCAACGGGGCGGATATAGTGCAGCGAGCCGAAGCCTGGCTGGTTCGAGATTACGGCTTGGTGCCCGGGAGCAAACCCCTGTGGCGAGATGGCTGCTATGAGCCAGCCATGAGCCGCCGGCCCTTCCCCGGGCCGTTTCCCCTGGCTAAAGATAATGCCCTTATCGTGGGCAATGCCGCCGGCTTAAACATACCCATGACCGGTGAAGGAATAGGCACCGCCATTCAGAGCGGGCTCATGGCCGCCGAGGCCGTAATCAAGGCCAGCGAAAGTGGCAAAAAGGCCGCCGATTTCTATCTATCAACATGCCAGGAGTTGGTCTCTACTCTTGAGAGCATGTATCCCCCACCGGGAAAGATACGTGAAGAGGCGGGAAAAGGGATGGATTGCTTTTTAAAAACAATTAAGGAGACGTACTCCGACTCTATGAGGGTCCGCTGAAGTTGGTGGTGGTAGCTACTTATAGCCGGTTCTTTTTTCTGGCACCATCAAAGTAGTCGTAATTCACTTACTAACTTTTCAGTGGCAAACCTACCCCTTTGTCAAGGTCTACCTATATCAACAGGCTCTCCGTCCCGTCAAGGGGTGTCTTAAGAGGGGCACCAGCCCCTCTTTTTAATATCTTCCCCCTCTCCTGTTTAGGAGAGGGGGATAAAGGGGGTGAGGTAGATAAAAAATCTCTTAATTATGCTACAATAATTAACCAAAAGTATTGTCTGAGGCGTTTCACCCATGATTCCCGTCAAGCTAAAAATGCGCAATTTTATGTGCTACCGTGATGACGTGCCACCCCTCAACTTCGATGGCATTCATACCGCCTGCATCTGCGGCGATAACGGCAACGGCAAGTCCGCCCTGATTGACGCCATTACCTGGGCGGTGTGGGGACGAAGCCGAGCCAAGAGTGATGACGACCTTATTCACTCCGGTGACACCGAGATGGAGGTGGAGTTTGACTTCGCTGTTGGGCAACAGCTTTATCGCATCATCCGCAAGCACGCTAAGCCCAAACGACGCCAGGCATCAGGACAAAGCAGCCTGGACCTGCTTATCGCCAGTGGTGACGGCTTCAAGGTAATCTCCGCCGAGCGAATCAACCAAACAAAGCAAAAAATCATAGATATTCTGCACATGGACTATGATACCTTCATCAACAGCGCTTTCCTGCGGCAGGGCCACGCCGATGAATTTACCCAGCAGCCGCCCAGTAAGCGCAAAGAGGTGCTGGCTAATATCCTGGGGCTTTCGCTCTATGACGCACTGGAGGAACAGGCCAAAGAGCAGGCTAAAGAGCAGGAAAACGAAAGGGCACAACTGGACAGCGCCATTACTGAGATTAATGCCGAGCTAGCCCAGAAGCCAGCCTACCAGGCTGAACTGGAGCAGGTGCAGAGCGAACTCTCCGGTATAGAGAAGGTGATTGAGGAGCAACAGTCCCGGCTAAACACCCTGCGTGCGCAAAAGGAATCCCTGGAAAGGAAGCGGCTACAGTTAACCCAGATGGCGGAGCATATAAGCGGTACGGAAAGAGACGTGGAGCGCTGGGAGGAGCAGATTAAACAGCATCACTCCCGACTCAATGAGTATGAAGAGCTGATTGCCCGGCGCTCCAGTATCGAAGAAGGCTATGCCCGGCTAACCCAGGTCAGGAAATTAAACGAAGAGCTGGGTCAGAAGCTTCGGCAATCAGCGGCATTAAACGAGCGCCGACACCAGCTAGAGATGACTGTACAGCAAGCACAATCCACCCTTCTCACTGAGCATAAACTGGCGCAAAGCCGGATAGAGGAATTAGAAACCAGGTCACAAAAACTGCCCCAGCTTAAAAGGGAGCTACAGCAGATACAGCTTCAATTGAACCAGTTGGGCGGTGAAGAAGAGACACTGCGCCAGAAGAAACAAAGTCACCAGGAGCTACAGACCCGGGTGAACTATCTGCAATCCGGTAACGCTCAACTGGAACGCGAAATAGAGGAGATTGAGGGAAAGCTTAAGCTGCTACTTACCCAGACCGAGGCTAAATGTCCCCTGTGCGAGAGCGAACTGGGCGAAGAAGGGATAAAGATTATTGAGACCAAGTACACCGAGGATAGAGACCAAAAATCTGCCTCACTAGAGTCGAAACAGGCCGAGATAGCGAGCCAGAAAAAGGAACTCGAGTCATTGGAAAGTGAAATATCCCGTCAGGAAACAGGGCTAAATCAGCAGAAAGCCACGTTACAGGGTAAGTCCAGTGTCCTCAGCAAGCAGATTACCGACACCGAAGAATCCAGCCAACAGCTAGAGGAAGAAAGTAAAAGATTGGCTGTTATTGAGGAGCATCTGGCCCGGAAGGACTTTGCCCCTACCGAGCAGGCGGTGCTCGGGGAGGTGGAAAAGGAACTGGCCAAACTTAACTATGATGCCGCCCAGCATGAGACGGTGCGGCATCGCCTGGCTGGGCTGGAGCAGTATGAAGAACCCAGACGGAAGCTGGATGAAGCCGACCGCCTGATTGACCAGGAAAAAGAATTTATCTCCCGGGCTGAGGAGAATTGCCGGGAGCTGTGCCGAAGCCTGGAGGCGGATAATCAGAAAAGGCAGGAGCTGGCTACCGAGCTTGGCTCAATGCCACAGCTGGTCAGCGACTTAACCCAGGCTGAAGCGGAACACCAGGCTCTAGCTGCCAAACAAAAGCAGGGCACCGAGACAATGTGGGCGGTACAGGCAAAGCTACAGCGCTGTTTTGAACTGGAGGAGAAAAGAAAGGAAAAGGAAAAACAACTGGGTAAAGCCGCCAGGGAAGGGCAAATTTACAGAGACCTGGCGCAGGCGTTTGGCAAAGGCGGCATACAAGCCATGATAATAGAACTGGCTCTTCCCGAGATTGAGATTGAAGCCAACAGGCTTCTGGGCCGCATGACCGACAACCGAATGCAGGTGAAGATTGAAACCCAGCGCGAAACAAAACGGGGGAACGTGATTGAAACCCTGGACATCAATATCTCTGATGAGATGGGGCTGCGAAATTACGAAATGTTTAGCGGCGGCGAAGCCTTCCGAATAAACTTCGCCATTCGTATTGCCCTGTCCAAACTGCTTGCCCACCGGGCCGGGGCACCGCTGCCCACCCTGATTATTGACGAGGGCTTCGGCACCCAGGACAGTAGCGGCATAGAAAAGCTCAAAGAGGCGATAAACTCCATTCAAGACGACTTTGACAAGATTCTGGTTATAACTCACATTGATGAGCTTAAAGACGCTTTCCCGGCACGAATTAATGTCACCAAGACCGCCGCCGGCTCAACGCTGGAGGTAAGTTAAAGCGACACCTTGTATGCCAAAGCCGAACCCGACTCTATATATTCTTTAAGCACTTCCCTCACGTACTGCTCAATCCTACAAATAACAGGTGACACCTTTTCAATAGATTCGTTAGCTCCTTGAAGAAAAACATAGACTCTTTCCGAAATTTTCTCAACAATCCTCTCCCATAAAACTTTTACAGAGCCAAATGACGCCACCATATATTGGTCTTCACCGAGTTCCGTGACTAGATACATACTTATATGGGTACGCTTAATAAGAGCACCTTTAGATTCCAGTGCTCGCTCCAAGAAATATAGACCGTGTAAGAGATTTAAAGTTATAGCATCAACGGGAAAGGCTATTTCTAAGCCTGCATAGGTAAAAGCATACCTCGCCAATTGTTTCAAAGCTTCATTTACATCAAAACTGCTACCCTTAACCTCCAGAGCTACGCCTTCCCTCATGATATCTGGCCCAGCACCCTTCTGGGGGACGAATGTTTCATCTTGCTGACGGAGATACTGTATAATCACAGTCCTTACTTTATCTTCAATCATAAGCCAAGTTCCTCGGCAATTCCCTTCATCGCCTCCACCCCAAGCTCAATGAATTCGTCAAGCTCCAGCCCGAACTCGCTACACAATGAAATCTGCTGTCTGCTTGCCCCGGCGGCAAAGCCTTTCTCCTTAAACCTCTTCCTCACTGACCTGGCTTCAAGACCGGCCAGCTTCTTATCCGGACGGACCAGGGTAGCGGCAATGATTAAGCCGGTTAGTGGGTCGGCACAAAAAAGGGCCCTATCCAGTGGCGTCTCCCGGGGAACCCCGTGAGCTTCGTTGTGACTAAGAATGGCATTAGCCATCGCCTCACCGGCGCCCATCTCCCGGGCTAAATCCGCCCCCAGCTTACTGTGACTGGTCATATCACCCTCGGTGAGCTCCACATCAATGTCATGTAAAAGCCCGGTAAGCCCCCACTCCTCCTCAGCCTCACCAAGGCGCCGGGCTAGAGAACGCATAATAGCTTCGGTCGCCAGCATATGCTTTATCAGGTTTTCATTCTCCACATTGGCTTTAACCGAGTCCAGCGCTTCTTCCCTGGTCATACGCTCCTCCTTGAGTCATGATTGACCTCAGCAGCCGGAGCAAAGTTCAACTGGTCAAGGCAAACTCTACATCCTGGTCTAACACCCTGGTCAAATACTGCCCGGTGGCTGAAGATTCCACCCGGGCTATTTCTTCCGGCGTGCCGGTAGCGACCACATAACCACCCTGGTCGCCGGCTCCCGGCCCCAGGTCAACAATCCAGTCCGCGTTCTTCATCACGTCCAGGTGGTGCTCGATGACAATCACGGTATTGCCGGCATCAACCAGACGCTGGAGTACCCTCAGCAGTGCCGCCGCGTCCTCAAAAGATAGGCCGGTAGTGGGTTCGTCAAGAATATAAAGCGTTTGGCCGGTGGCTCGCCGCGACAGTTCAGTAGACAGTTTCACCCTTTGTGCCTCTCCACCGGAGAGGGTAGGCGCCGGCTGGCCCAGACGAATATAGCCCAGCCCCACATCGCGCAGGGTTTCCAGCTTCCTTTTTACCTTGGGGAAATGCTCAAAGAAAGCGAGCGCCTGCTCCACCGTCATATCCAGCACCTCGGCTATGTTCTTGCCCTTAAACCTGACCTCCAGAGCCTCGCGGTTATATCGTTTTCCTTTACACACCTCGCAGGGAACGGTCACATCCGGCAGGAACTGCATCTCAATCTGAATATACCCCTCCCCACCACAGGCTTCACAGCGCCCGCCCTTAACGTTGAACGAGAAGCGCCCCGGAGCATAGCCTCTCATCCGCGCTTCAGGAACGGTGGCGAAAAGCTCCCGAATAATGGTAAACGTCCCGGTATAGGTAGCCGGATTACTGCGCGGAGTACGACCGATAGGTGACTGGTCAATATTAACCACCTTGTCCACATGCTCCACCCCGATAACCTCGTCGCAGTCACCCGCCCGCTCTCTTGACCGATAGAATATCTGGGCCAGTTTCTTGTGCAGGATTTCATCGATGAGGGTGCTCTTGCCGCTACCGGATACGCCGGTGATGCAGACAAACTTACCCAGAGGGATATGGACATCAATATTTTTCAGGTTATTCTGCCTTGCCCCCTTAATCACAATTTCCTCACCTGACCCGGGCCGACGTTTCTGAGGCAAGGGAATCTGTCTTTCTCCACTGAGATACTGACCGGTTATTGACCGGCGGCAATTCATAATATCGGATAGTGTCCCGACGACGACAATCTCGCCGCCGTGCTCGCCCGCCCCGGGCCCCATATCGATAATGTGGTCGGCCGCCCGCATCATGGCCTCGTCATGCTCCACCACCAGTATGGTGTTGCCCAGGTCCCTGAGCCTTTTCAGCGTCTGAATCAAACGGAAGTCATCAGCCGGATGTAAGCCCACGGTAGGCTCATCACAAATATAGAGCACCCCCATTAGTCCGCTGCCAATCTGAGTTGCCAGGCGGATTCGCTGGGCTTCACCACCGCTCAGGGTAGCTGAAGCGCGGTTAATGGTCAGATAGTCCAGACCCACGTCCTTGAGGAAACCCAGCCGAGCCTGAATCTCCTTGAACACCTCGCGGGCTATCATCTGCTCTCGCTCGGTAAGTACGGTTTGTTTCGTATCGGCCAGAGCCGCCACCCACTGGAGCGCCTGAGTAACCGACATGCCACTAACCCCGGCAATATTTCCGCCGCCAATGGTTACGGCTAGAGACTCCGGCTTAAGCCTCTTGCCCTGACACACCGGACAGGGCTGGGAAACCATATACCGCTCAATCTCAGACCGGGTGCGCTCTGACTGGGTATCACGGCTGAGACGCTCCAGATAGGGAATCACTCCCTCATACCCGTTAAAATATCCCCTGACCCGCCCGAAGCGGTTTCGGTATCTCACCAGTTCCCCCTGCTCCCCATACAGGATAAGTCTCAGCTGGCTCTCGCTAAACTCCTTTAGCGGCGTTTGAGTGGAAAAGTCATATCGGCGGGCGAGCATTTCCAGTCCGTCCATATGCCACGATAACCACCATCCCGGCCGCAGTGCCCCCTGAGCTATGCTCAGTTCCTTATTGGGGATAATCAACTCAGGTTCTATTTCCAGCTTAACTCCGAGGCCGGTACAGGCCGGACAGGCACCATGAGGACTATTAAAGCTAAAGGTCCTGGGGGCAATCTCCCCCAGACTGATTCCGCAGTAGACACAGGCAAAGTGCTCGGAGAACAATAGTTCCTCACCATCAACTATAGATACCAGTACCACCCCGGCCCCGAGCTTGAGCGCGGTCTCCACAGAATCGGCGATGCGGCCCTGGCCTTCTTCCCCCTGCCCGGTTACCAGGCGGTCCACCACCACCTCAATTGAGTGCTTCTTGTTCTTGTCCAGTTGAATGTCTTCCGACAGGTCGTAAATATGCCCGTCAATCCTTACCCGGACGTAGCCCGCCTTGCGTAAATCATCGAAAACTGCCTGGTACTCACCCTTGCGGCCTCTAACCAGCGGGGCCATAACCATGATACGGCTAGCCGCCGGAATCTCCTGAATAGCATCAACAATCTGCTGCACTGTCTGGGCGGTAATCTCCCGCCCGCAATTGGGGCAGTGGGGATGACCAACCCGGGCAAAAAGCAGGCGGAGATAATCGTAGATTTCGGTCACCGTGCCTACCGTGGAGCGCGGGTTCTTGCTCGTACCCTTCTGGTCAATAGAAATAGCCGGGCTCAGCCCCTCAATATAATCAACCTCAGGCTTTTCTATTCTGCCCAGGAACTGGCGGGCATAGGCCGACAGCGACTCCACATAGCGGCGCTGTCCCTCGGCATAGATGGTATCAAAGGCCAGCGAGCTCTTGCCCGAGCCCGACACGCCGGTAATTACCACCAGCTTATCCCGGGGGATAACCACGTCTATATTTTTGAGGTTATGCTCCCGCGCTCCCTTAACCACGATACTATCTAACGGCATACACCCCTCCAGTTAGAAATTGTATCACCAGACCCAAACCATAACAAGCCAGTGCTGTCGCGCAGTTGCCTTATCAGCCAGCAGCGAGTAAAATATCGGCAACAGTTTCAACTTTAGGGAGGGCTATTCCCATGCAGTTCCTTAAAGGTCTGGCAATCAGTCTGTTAAGCTTCCTTCTATTCCTCTCGCTATCTCTTTTTAGTGTCACCTTCATGCTGAATAAGACCATCCTTAACCCGGATTTTGTCGCCTCCCAGATAAGCAGACTGGACTTAACGGCGCTGGTCAGAGAAACCGGTGTTGTCGAACAGTTTAGCCGAGACATGAGTCGACAATTTGGCCAGCAATTCCCTCAAGCGGAGGCACTTATTGCTCAAGCACTGAACGCCACCATGACCGACCTCGAGCCCTGGATGAAGGAACAAGCAAACAAGGTCACCGACTCCGTACTTGACTATCTCAAAGGAAGGAGCCAGAGCCTGAACGTAACAATTTCCTTAGCCCCGGTGAAGGATAGTCTGGGGACTAACTTGAGAGAGACTATTCTTGAATCCCCTCTTCTAGACGCTGCGCCACCCGCCATAAGAGACTTTATTACCACTAATATGGCTAATATAGAGCAACAGCTCACCCAATCTATACCAGCCACGTTCGACATTAAGGAAAGTACCTTCCCCCCTGAAGTCCGGGGCACGCTGGACCAGGTAAGACAGGGTATCAGCTACTCCCAGACCGCCTACCCGCTGCTGATTGGCTTTATGGCGCTCCTGATGCTGGGTATTATTCTCATCTACCACCAGGTAAAGGGGGCTACCCGCACCCTGGGCAGTACCCTGCTTACTTACGGAGTCCTGGGGTATGCCGGCATTTTTGCCAGCCAGTACTTAATTGGAACACAGATAGGGGCACTCGGTCTGCCCTCAGCAATCCAGGCATGGTTACCGGGATTCCTTGATGGCCTGTGGTCTCCACTACAGACTTTTAACATCACCGTTGCTGCCGCCGGCCTGGTGCTAATCATCGTCTCCATAGTCTACCCATGGAGGCCTTCACCAGCTGACTAAGGCATTACCCGAAACACCGTTAAAAATCAGGAGGAAGGGTTACTATGGCAGGCAAAAGCCAAAATGGTGCTAATATAACACCACGGAGCGACGAGGTGCATCTTCGTCGGCTTACCGTGGATGAGGCGCTAATCAAGCTGGATAAGTATTTAAATGACGCCTTTATCGCCGGTTTATACCAGGTCAGGGTTATCCACGGTAAGGGTACGGGAACTCTGCGCCAGATGGTGAGCAATTATCTGCGCAGACACCCCCTGGTTAAATCATACCGGCTGGCTGGCTACGGTGAGGGAGGCGCCGGGGTTACCATAGTCGAGCTAGAATTAAGATAGCGTGGGCTTAACAAACGGTAAGAGGTATTATTTACTACTCCAAAACTTCTCAGCGCTGACCTGCTTGCCGTAACCCATAAGGCCGTCCATCTTAATAAACAGCGGATCCAACCAGGGAGTACGCTTAACCCCCCACCTGACCGCACTATGCTGCCAGCCCGGTGCCTTATTAAACGGGCAAACCCGGATACAGTTGGTACAGCTGGTACCCACCGCTGTCCAGAACCGGAAGCACTTCTCCGCATTTATCGGCCACCGGTAGAGCCCGGTATTATTGCATATGTTATGTACTTTGTCACTGGGCTCGCCATAATCAATTGCCTGCCCGGGACAGTGCTCGGCACACTTGGCGCACTTCCAGCAAAAATCCCACACCCCGAACTCAATGGGCTCATCAGCTACCAGTGGCAAATCAGTAAAAACCTTGCTGATGCGCACCCTGGGACCAAACTCCGGGGTAATCATTATGCCGGCCCGCGATAGCTCGCCCAGTCCGGCATCTATGGCGATAGGAATGCTCAAGGATGTGTCATTCCCCATAGGTATTGCCTTCCAGCCCAGGCCACGAATGTACTGAGCCAGCAAGCCGGCGGTAAACGCCGTCTTGGAGTAACCCATTCCGGTGGCCGCTCCCCCTATCCAGGTGGGCGACGACTGTATACCCTTATAGTCCATCTCCACCGCCACGGCTATCGCATACCGGTATTCCTCAGGTATTTCTACCGGTGTCTGCTCCCTGGTGACCAAATCATAGGAGTTAGCATAAAGCCAGCGCCTGTCCAGCTCACAAACCCCGACCAGAGACGCCCCGAAAAACCGGGCCGCTTTTTTGATTACCCGGGTAATCTCCCGGGGGTCATCAACCGCCAGCTTCAAGCCCTTGGGTGGTTTGGTCTCACCCCATTGCTTGGCATCCCAGGCATATAACCCCTCCTTCCCCCCGACAACCCCCTTGGCAAAGCCCAGTTCCAGCCACCAGGCCGCATTAGCAAAAAATAATTCCTTGAGAGTGTAACCGGGCTTATCTTCCTTGGGCATATGCACATCGTCAAACTTCACCGACCAGGCCACACTTTCGTCCCACCGCCGCCGCTTGAACATGTCATTCTTCTGGTTAAATCTCGGCACGTCCCCGGTAACATACCGGCTCGCTCCCCTGGCGGCTGAATCAGTTTTCATTGTCAAACCCCCTTAACACTATTGTATATCAGCCTGCAACCAAACTAAATGATAATCTAACTCCTTCTTAATAACAAGCGGGCGTACCGGTCTTCCAAAGGCACATTGAAAGCACGATGTTTTTTGGCTATAATGTCCTTGCTAGTTGTGGTGAGTGTAGCCCAGTGGTCTAAGGCGCCAGGTTGTGGCCCTGGAGAACGAGGGTTCAAATCCCTCCACTCACCCCACCCCAGGCGCCTATAGCTCAGCGGACAGAGCATCGGTCTTCGGAACCGAGGGTCGTGGGTTCGAATCCCTCTAGGCGCGTGCCTGCTTCCGGCTGTTCTTTACGGCATTGTAGAATTCTTCCGGCCCTTTACCCAGCGATAGCTTCTCCATAGGACACATCTCTTCCTGACCGGGTTTCTGGATGTAAGGCACAATCTCATTCAGGTGATACCTGATACCATATTTCTCCAGTGTCCTGACCGCAATTTGACTGCCCATCGGGCTGTAAACCTCCCTGCCATTGGCCTTGACAGACAGCAAAGCAGCGGCGTTACCCATTATTTTGTCGAATATTACCACCGGCCGGTGGTAATGAGATGACCCCTCTATGTACTCCAGCAGGGGTAACAGCCCCTCTTTATCCGACGCAAAGAGTAACTTATTACCGGCCTGCACCCATAGGGTGTCTCTACCTGTCAGGAATTTTCTGAACGAAAGCGTGTACATCTTGATGCCTATTTAGATGAGCTAGAATGGCGGTTTAATAACTGTAAGAATCCGTATCTATTCAGGGATACACTATTGAAGCTAATCAATTCTGATAACCTTTCCTATCAAAGTCTCATTTCTTCGGGGGTAGGTCAATCGTGAATTCGTCGCAAACGATCTCTGAGCCATCAACGATAGCCACGAGCTTTACGGTTCTCTGTCCACGGGGAATATTGGGGGGGATGCCAAACTGAAGGTTGTGGGTCTCCTCTTTAGCGAAGGTCTTTGTCGTCCATTGGCCTGAGGTTTCGGCGACTATTCCTGCAATATCAAGCCACAGGGACTCCACCGTGATTCGGCCTCGCCCGGGCTTGAAGACTATGTAGGAATTCACCCCCAGGAAGGGTCTGTCGGTTCCCCTTGTGTAATCCTCGAAATGGCCATAATCGCCAACCCACAGAATGGCAAAATCTTTTTGCTCCCTACTAATAATAACGTCTCTTTTATCGTAGGACTTTGGCTGTGTTCCATCCCCCAAAGACTGAGAACCTTTCTTATCAGGAACTTTTGTCTGGAAAGTAGCTAAATGAGTATTATCTTGTTGTAGTCCAGTTTTTAGTATGGATAGCCGATACCCCCAACCTCGCCTATCTTCAAGTTTGCAGATAGCGTATGTATTTTGTGTTCCATCCGCCCACAAATTAAGTAGCATTAGTATGGGGACATTTGTCACCCCATAGCCTATGGATTCTGTTCCTTTCTTGTAGACTATTTCCAGGCTTTTACTTTCAGTACCTTTTCCCCACCTGAACAAAGGTATTTTCCCATTACCAAATCCAGCAACATTTTGGTCGCAAACAAAGGCTTCTACCTTTGGATAGTGACCTAAAGACCACCGATTATGCGGTGTTTCAAAAGCTAGGTCTAGGAGCTGGGACTGGCAGTTTCCAAGAGGGTTTTCTCCTGTATTGTGGAAAATTAAACCACATTCACCTATATTATCTTCATATATATCCACCACTTGGATGACTTCTTTCCTCTTTGGGTTTTTATGCCTCTGCGCAAAATACCCCCATGCAGTTATGACTATAAATACCGCTATGGCTATAACGGCAGGGTGTGAATACATAAAATTCCAAATTGCCATCACTGCACCCCACCGTACAAGGTAATCCCGTATCGCCTCCATAGTTGTATCTGTGGCAAATTCTTTGAAAAGCCACCATACAAGTGATAATATGTTGAAGAGTTGTTTCTTTGCCCAAAAAATTTGCGGGTTTTGCATACCCCTATTCTATCACTTTTCCTACCAAAATATAGCTTGGCACCACCTGTGCGTGCCTGGCAACATTATCAACCGACTGACGGCATGCAATTTTATTCCCCGTAACATATAATAGGAGGAGCATAGCAAAGGGTGCACTATATGACAGTATTAAGTCAGCACCCGGCTGGTAGACGTAAGGCAAAACCGATTTATTTAAATTAATAGTTGACTAAACTTTTATATCCTGTAAAATGCAGGTAAAGGGTGGTTTTCACAATGAACGGTAGAAGAATATTAGGGTCTCTGATGGCGGTCACTCTTGCCCAGTTGCTGATAGCCATACCAGCCACACCAGTACTGGCGGCCAGCCTGACCGTATCCCCGCCATCCGGCCCGGTGGATAAAGCGGTATCCGTTTCCGGAATGGGCTTCACCGCCAGTAATCCGTATACGGTAACTTTTGCCTATGGAACACCCTTCTCGGTAAGCGTTGGGCGTGGGATTGTAGGCGATAACGGAGACATACCACCGACCTCTTTCCGAGTGCCCGTCATTCCGGGCGGAGCCTATACTATCCGGTTAGAAACATTTGGAGAAACCGGGGAACACGTGAGTCACACCTTCCTGATTGTCCCGGAGATTGACCTGGACAAATCGTACGGTTACGTTGGTGACCAGGCCACTGTTGACGGTACCGGCTTTGCCGCGAGTAAGACCGTGGCCATCTACTTCGAGGGCGAAACGGTGGCAGCGATAAAAACTGATGAAAACGGCCGCTTTACCGATGCCACCTTTACCGTACCCGAGAGCTCCAGAGGTACGCATACGGTGCGAGCCAGGGATGAGTTAAATAATTACGCTACTGATAGCTTCTCTACCCGGGAGTCATTAACCATCACCCCAACATCAGGTACGCCGGGTGATGAGGTAACTGCTAACGGCCGCGGGTTCAGGTCCAACCGACCGATAACCATCACCTTTGATAGAGATGTGGTCAGTCCCACAGCCCCCGAACCCCGGAGTGATGACAGGGGCAGCTTCACCGGCGTCTTTACCGTTCCCCAGCGTCCAAGTGGTACCTACGAGGTGGAAGCCAGCGACGCCACCAACAAAGCCAGGGCTAACTTTACCGTTGCGGCCGGTGTCACCCTGACCCCCACCAGCAGCATGGTCGGTACCAAACTCACGGTAACCGGTACCGGGTTTAGCGGACTGGTTACGGTCAAGTACGATGATGAAATAGTGGCCACCACTCTCGCTGAGAGTAGCGGGGATTTCTCAGCTAGCTTTGACGCTCCACCAAGCACACCCGGTGCCCACACGATAAGCGCCAGTGATGCTACCAATACGAAAACGGTCACCTTTACTATGGAGTTAATAACGCCACCAGTAATAACGCCACCAGTACCGGTACCTCTGTTACCACCAGCCGGTACTGAAACCGAGCCCACAATACATTTCGACTGGGAAGATATTAAAGACCCAGGTCTCCCGGTAACCTATACCATGCAGCTTGCCTCCGATAGGGACTTCACTTCTATTGTGCTGGAGAAAAAAGAGCTGAGTAAATCAGAATACACCATCACTGAAGCGGAAAAGCTGAAGCCAGGTGGGAAGAGTGCTCCCTATTACTGGAGGGTAAAGGCGGCAGATAGTGCCGCCAATGAGAGCGCCTGGTCCTCTCCACGGTCATTCTACGTCGGTTCTACCTTCTCTCTGGCTAAGTGGGGTCTATACATATTGATTGGGCTGGGTGTATTGCTGGTCTTACTCCTTGGCTTCGTGCTGGGCAAGAGAACCTCCTATGGTTAAGTTTTTTCTCTCCAGAAGCACCTGCCTGACTTTCCTGACCGTACCCTGATAACGCGGGACAACCGTGCCGCGTAGATGACCAAACTATTGCTGACCCTGGGCTGGGGAGCACGAGACACTACGGGAATTCAAGCAATGCTGGCTTACTTTTTCAGGGTAGCAATAAAATCATCGAGAGTCATCGCCGACAGAGTCGTGGTCTGAAGAGTTCCTCTGGCACCCAGTTCAACCGCCACTTTGACCATAGCCTCATTACCTGGCGCTTCAAGGATATTAACGAAATCATACTGTCCCAAAAGGGCATACTGAGCCAGAATTTTGACGCCCATAGCCTCAACCTCTTTGTTGACTTCCTTTATCCGCGCCGGGTTGTCTTTGACCGTTTTTCTACCTTCATCAGTGAGAGTGGTGAGCATAACATAAACCGCCATGGCTAAACCTCCTCCTGGTTAGTTATTAATGCCTTGGTTGCCTCAATGCTCCCGCAGCCCCCTAGTCGGCAAACCACTGACCAGCTATTTCCCTTGCGCCAAATTAAACTAAAAGGAGCACGGGCAACCGCCATACCCGCCGGTAATTTTCCCGTGCCTCTGGTTTCACCGCCCCCAAACTCCTGAATACTTTAACTACGTTATCGTCCCTTTTTTACGTTATGGAACTTTAATCTACTACTGTCGTGGCGCTCTGTCAATACCCCGGGCGTCAATCGGCGTAGACAAGATACAGTTACAACTAAAGTGGAAAGCCAATTCTCAGGCTACGGACACCAGACCCCAGTCCCGGTAACCCTGTTGAACAATGGCCAGGTAATCCCGGGAAGGGGGAGTTTCCTCTATCTGCCCGGTCTTGATGTAGGTCATCGCTTCCACCGGCTCACCGTCCTCATCAAATACCGTAACCTTGACCCGGTTATAACCGGCCTCATATTTGTCCAACCGCCGCCAACATTCCTCGGTAACCTCATAAATAGCGCCGGGAACCTTTACTCCCCTAAAGGCCTTGAGACTGGCTACTCCCCCCCGCCACTTTCTGGACCAGCCGGTAAACACCACCTGATAGTTAGGCAGGGTAGCGATGAACATAGGCTTACTATCAGGACAGCGCTCTGACATCTGTTTCTTGCTGAGATTGGCGCCATAAGCAAAATAATACATCATTTTCCTCAAGGTGCTGATTAAATTTCACATCCCTATTTATTGACATGTTCGCATTGTAACCGCTATATCGTCAACCCGTTAACCTGTTCTCCGTGCCCGGATACATATTATCACCCAATATATAGTAGTGTATAGTACCCTCTTATTAGGTAAAAGTACCTATTTTATTGAAAAAAATATCCTGGTTTTTGTTGACAAAGTACCTTTTTATAGGTTATAATGTACCTACAATGTAAATACTGGTTAAAAATAACGACTTTTAGCAAACATTACCAGGATAGCTATGAGTGACAAGCGCGAGCGCGATTATATAGCCAGGCACGAACAAATCATTAAGGAGCTGACGGAGATGAGTAAGGAGTCCGATAGCGGCTGTTTTTCCGTGGCCAAGATAGCCGCCAGACTCGGGATGGACCAGAGAACGGTCCGGGCTCATCTCAAAATCATAGAGGTGGATAATGTTGGGGTGTTCGTCGACCCCGAGCAAAAAGAGTTCTGTACCCGTGAAGGCATCACCATGTTAGCGAAAAGGCTGGGACTGAAAGAGATAGCTGATGAGCATAGCTGACAGCGGTCTTTAGAATAGGGAATTTAGCCATTAAGGAGGTAGCGCATGGAACTGAATCGGAGAGATTTCCTCAAAATCAGCGGGGCGGGGATGGGTGCCGTTACCCTATTCGGCATGGGCACCCAGGGCAAGACGGTACACGCCTTTACCGCCATGCCCCTTAAGAAGCGAATTGGCGAGAAGACAACCATTTGCCCGTACGATGCTTCAGGCTGCGGCTTTATCGTGGCCGCAGAGAACGGCAAGGTAATCAACATCGAAGGTGACCCTGACCACCCAATCAACCTTGGTGCTGCCTGTGCCAAGGGGTCTTCAATGCGCCAGCTATCCGCCGATAACCCCTGGCGTCTGAGCAAGGTCCTTTACCGGCGTCCCGGCGGCACTGACTGGGAAGAAAAGTCCTGGGACTGGGCAATCAATGCGATTGCCCGCCGGATTAAGGACACCCGGGACGCCAATTTCACCGAGAAGGACGGCAAAGGCCGGACGGTAAACCGTACTGATACCATCGCCAACCTGGGAGGTTCAGCCCTGGACAACGAGGAATGCTACCTCCTGGTAAAGCTGACGCGGGCATTAGGCATGAACTACATCGAACACCACGCCCGCATATGACATTCCCCTACCGTCGCCAGTTTGGCGGAAACATTCGGCCGTGGGGCCATGACCAATCACTGGAATGACATTGCTAATAGCGATTGTATACTAGCTATCGGCTCCAACCCCGCAGAGAACCACCCCGCCGCCTTTCGCTGGATAACCGAGGCCAAAGCGAAGGGAGCCATGCTCATCCACGTCGACCCCAGGTTCACCAGGACCTCAGCTAACGCTGATATCTACTGCCAGTTGCGGTCAGGGACGGACATTGCCTTCATCAACGGCATGATTAAGTACGTCCTTGATGATATTGACCGTAACCCCGGCAACTATAATATGACCTACATCACGGAATACACCAACGCTCCTTACCTGATTAACACCAAGTTCAAGGGTCCGGCTGACCTGGACGGGCTATTTTCCGGCTATGCTGGAGGTCTTAACGAGACTGACGGCAAGAAGCGAAAATACGCTAAATCCAGCTGGCAGTTCCAGAAGGATGCCAAGGGCATCCCCAAGAGAGACATGAGCCTGAAAGACCCCAACTGTGTTTTCCAGATTTTGAAGAGGCACATGGCTCGTTACACCCCGGAAATGGTATCTAACATAACCGGTGCCGATAAAGATACCTTCCGCCAGATATGTCAGACCTACGCGGCTACCGGCCAGGTAGGTAAGGCGGGAACAATCCTATATGCCATGGGTACCACCCAGCACACCTACGGCGCCCAGAATATCCGCTCTTACTGTGTCCTGCAGCTGCTACTGGGTAACATTGGACTCGCTGGCGGTGGTATTAACGCCATGAGAGGCGAGTCCAATGTCCAGGGCTCTACCGACCACTGCCTCCTGTTCCACATTCTCCCCGGATACCTGAAAGTACCCGTGGATACGGATACTACCCTGGCCAAGTACCTCAAGCGGGTTACTCCCAGGTCAAATGACCCCAAGAGCGCTAACTGGTGGCAGCATTATCCCAAGTATATGGTCAGCCTGCTCAAGGCCTGGTACGGCGCTTCGGCCACCAAAGATAGCGACTTTGGCTTCCACTACCTGCCCAAGATTGAGACCGGCAAGAACTACTCCCACATCGCCCTCTTTGAGGCCATGTACTCCGGTGTAATCAAGGGCCTGATGTGCTGGGGGCAGAACCCGGCGGTAGGTGGCCCCAACGCCAACCTGGAGCGCAAGGCGCTGGAAAAACTGGACTGGTTGCTGGTCACCGATATGTGGCATACCGAGACGGCCGACTTCTGGAAACGCCCCGGGGTAGACCCGGCCAGCATTAAGACCGAGGTCTTCCTCCTTCCCGCGCTGAGTTCCTATGAGAAAGAGGGTAGCGTTACCAATAGCGGACGCTGGAGTCAGTGGCGATACAAGTGTGCCGATGGCCCCGGAGATGCCCAGGATGACCTGTGGATGCTGACCGAGCTGGCGCGCAAGCTCAAGGAGCTTTACGCCAAAGAGGGCGGGCCCAACGCCGAGTCGATTACCAAGCTCACCTGGGACTACGGAGCTGGCCACCCTGACGTACACGCGGTAGCCAAGGAAATCAACGGCTATGACCTCACCACCGGCAAACTGCTGCCCAGCTTCGGTAAGCTGAAGGCTGATGGCACTACCACCTCCGGTAACTGGCTCTACTGCGCCAGCTATACTGAGGACGGGAATATGGCCGCCCGCCGCGACGCGACACCCGGACCGTATAACATCGGTCTCTACCCCAAGTGGGCGTGGTGCTGGCCGGTGAACCGGCGCATTATCTACAACCGGGCCTCGGTTGACCTCAACGGTGTCCCCTGGGACAAGGAACACCCGGTCATCTGGTGGAAGGACGGCAAGTGGCTTGGTGACGTGCCTGATGGCGGCTGGCCGCCCATGGCCGTTGACCCGGCCAAGACCAGGTATCCTTTCATCATGAAGCCGGAGGGACATGCCCGATTGTTTGGTCCCGGCATGGCGGAAGGCCCGCTGCCGGAACACTACGAGCCCTGGGAAGCGCCGGTACAGAATATAATGTCCAAACAGCAGAATAACCCGGCGTTCAAGATATGGCGACCGGAGGAGCAGGGTACACCTGACAAATACCCGATAGCATGTTCTACCTACCGCCTCGTTGAGCACTGGCAGGGCGGGCAGATGACCAGGAATAATCCCTGGCTGGTCCAGCTGCAACCCGAGCCCTTTGTCGAGATGAGCGAGGAGCTGGCGGCAGAAAAGAGTATCGCCAACGGCGATAGGGTTATCGTAGAGTCAGCCCGGGGTCAGGTAAACATGGTAGCCCTGGTCACCAAGCGCTTCAAGCCATTCCAACTCAACGGCAAGAAAATACACCAGGTAGGCATACCCTGGCACTGGGGTTACACCGGCCTGTCTACCGGTGACAGCGCCAATGTGCTTACCCCTCATGTTGGTGACGCCAACACCATGATACCGGAGTATAAAGCCTTCCTGGTCAATGTCCGCAAGGCTTAGGGAATGATAGCCGATTCTTTACTTTGGAGGTAATGATGGCCGAAAAAGCAATCTTGTATGACGCAACACTATGCACTGCCTGCCGGGGCTGCCAGGTAGCCTGCAAGCAGTGGAATGAAAATGACGAGTTCATACCTACGGTGGAAAACGGGGTGGACTCCCGCAACTGGGGAAGCTATGAAAACCCACCTGACCTCTCACCATCGACGTGGCTCAAGATGACATTCACGGAAATAGCTCCCGGCGGAAAGGTGAGATGGCTCTTCAACCGCCGCGCCTGCATGCACTGCACCGATGCCGGTTGCGTTAAGGTCTGCCCCACCGGTGCCCTCTTCCACCACGAATCAGGCTTTGTCTCTTACAATAAAGATATCTGTAGCGGGTGCGGCTATTGCATAGAGGCCTGTCCGTTTACCGTACCACGCTCAACACGCAACGTGATAAGCGGTGTTGCCAAAATAGACAAGTGCACCTTCTGCACTACCCCTGGCCTGGACCGCATCGCCGCGGGCTGGGAGCCAGCCTGTGTCAAGTCCTGCCCGCCCCGTGCCCTGATATATGGCGACCGCAATCAGCTGGTAGCCGACGGAAGAGAGCGAGTGGCCGCGCTGAAAGCTAAAGGGTGGAAAAATGCCTACCTCTACGGTGACAATGAACTGGATGGCCTGCACGTTCTGTACGTCCTTGACGACTCACCCCGGGTGTACGGGCTCCCGGCAGAGCCCAGGATTCCAGCCGTGGTCAGTGCCTGGCAGGATGTCATTCAACCGCTTGGCTGGGCAGTAGGCGGGCTGACCCTGGTGGGGTTGGGGGTAAACTACCTCGTCGCCAGGGAAGCTAAAATAAGCAAGGAACTATCTGGAAAGAAGGAGGAATAAGATGGCACAAGAAGTTGAACGCTATCGAACACCAACCCGAGTCCTGCACTGGGTACACGCTGGTGCCTTCGTCACCCTCTTCCTCACCGGCCTGATACTCTTTATTCCCCAGTTGGGAATCTTAGCGCAGGACAGCTGGACCCGTGTCATCCATCGTATTGCCGCGGTAGTCTTTGTGATAGCGCCCCTTATCTACGTACCCATGAACTGGAAAGCAACGCTGGCCGGAATAAAGGACGCCTTTACCTGGGGAGCCGATGACATGGGCTGGCTGAGGGCGGCCCCGGGGTACTATTTTCTCGCTGATGAGAAGGGAATGCCACCTCAGGACCACATGAACTCCGGCCAGAAGATGTGGTGGTTTATGGCGCTGGTCTTCGGTGCCGTCTTCCTGGTAACCGGGGCTATCATGTGGTTCGCTAAAGAGGCGGCTCCGGAGTCACTCCTTCTATGGATGGTCCTGCTCCATGACATCGCCTTCATCACCACCGGCGCTATGCTATTCGTCCATATTTACCTTTCTGTTTTTCACCCGCTTATGAGGCCTCTGTCAACCGGGGCCTGGAATTCCATGGCCCGGGGGAAGGTATCAGTAGAGTACGCCAAGTCACACCACGCCAAATGGTATGAAAAAGTGGCTAAGAGCCAGGGAGCTGCCGAGAAATGACTACAGAAATAGATAATAGAATCTTTGAGAGACTGGAGGAATGGGGAAGGAAGGGAGAGTTCCCTTCTTCCTTCCTCGAATTTTACCAGAGGTTGTTTCATATCCAATCCAGGGTTGAGCGACGACTAGGCACACCCAAACCTACTCTGACGGAAAAGGCGGCCCGTGAGCGAATAGAACATGGGCTGCCACTGATAAGCTTTGACGAGCTTGCCCTTGACTGGTCACTGGTACACGACGTATTTGCCGAGGTCACGGCGGCTTTTGCCGACTACCCCGGGCTTTTCGGTAAGCTCCCCGAGAGCCTGAAGACCTCAGCGCCGCAACCAGTACTCACCGAGGAAATGGTCAAGACGTGGTTTGAGGATGATGGGTTTCCCGCAACCGCAACCGGCAATGAAGCTAACCGGCATCTCTGGCAGGCCACTGTCCACGCCACCATGAGCCCCTTTCTGGTAAGCCACGCCAAAGCGGTGCGCCGCCTGGTTGACCAGGAGCGCTGGCGACGTGGCTATTGCCCGGTCTGCGGCGGTAACCCTGACCTGGCCTATCTGGAAAAGGAGTACGGGGCTAAGTGGCTTCTGTGCTCGCGCTGTGATACCGGGTGGCTCTTTCAACGGCTGACCTGTCCCTACTGCGGCACCAATGACCAGAAAGCATTAGCCTACTACACCGATGACGATGGGTTGTACCGCCTCTATGTTTGCGACCAATGCCACCAATACCTCAAAGCTATTGACCTGCGAAAAGCCAAAGCTGAGGTTTGGTTACCCCTGGAACGCCTCTTTACCCTGCCCCTCGATGTTCAATCTCAAGAGCTAGGCTACAGTCCCGGTATTGGTAAAATAATTACCAAATAAGTCCCAGTTCTGCTAAAATAGATTAATGCAGTTAAACTGGAACCGCGGGGAGCTGGACATCGAGCAAATACCTTTTAACATAGGTGGCTTTGCCCGCCATCTCTCCCCGATGGAGCTTTACTAAAACCAATACTTTCTTTGCATGGAGGAGGAGCTATGCCATTCCATATCGGACCCTGGGAAATTGCCCTCATCCTGGTGATTATCCTTATGATATTCGGGGTGGGGAAACTGCCGCAGGTTGGCAGTGCCGTTGGCAAGGGACTGAGAGCCTTCCGCAGGGGACAGCAGGGAGAAGACCTCGAGGAGGAGAAAGCGGAAGAAGCCGCCCCTAAACCCAAGAGGAAGAGCACCAAGAGGATAGCCAAGGACAGCACCAAGTAACTGGAGGGCCACTAGTTATCAAACGGCTGGTAGAAGACAGCAGCCCTAACATTGGCCTGAGGCGTGGTGTTGCTGTTGAGCAGCGAGGTGAGACGTAAAGGATGGATTTTTTCGGCATAGGTACCGGGGAAGTACTGCTTATCCTTGTCGTGGCGCTCATAGTATTCGGCCCGGGAAGGATAGTAGAGATTGGCCGGACGCTGGGCAAAATGATGAACACGTTAAAGAAAGCCAGCTTCGACCTTACGTCACAGGTAACCAAGGAACTGGATGGAGAAGAAAAGCACCGTCCTCCCCAATCAGAGGAAAAAATCACCAACCGAACCAAACCATCCCTGCCGTCAAAAAGTAAAACAACAACCCGGGACGACAGCCCTGATGCCGGGTGAACCGTTAATGGCGAATGAGTGACCACAAAAAGCAATCCATCCTCAGTCATCTCAAGGAACTCCGGAAGCGCTTAATCAGAA
>SDBU01001975.1_pt1 | contig 28136 bp, 26 predicted proteins | sample 2277071 | NCBI WGS metagenome assembly SDBU01 (sample SAMN10397929, study PRJNA504765) | marine sediment metagenome | isolation source: marine sediment core GS08_GC12, 126 cmbsf | place: Arctic Ocean: Gakkel Ridge, Loki's castle | collected 2008 | reverse complement strand
TGCTCATCGAACTCTCGTAATATGAGGATGCACGCTGGGTCGTTTAATACTTCCACTTCTACACCACGAGATTGCAGGTATTTCTCAGCTCCCTGATAATTGACATTCTCTCCAATCACGACCTTGGGTATATTGAAGAAGATGATCGCGCCAGCACACATATCACAAGGAGAGAGCGTGGTGTAGAGCACAGACCGCCGATAATCTGGGGTTTTCAGTACGCCTGCATTATCGATACAGTCCATTTCAGCGTGGCGAATGATGCTCTGCAGCTGGTTTTGACGGTTATGACCTCGACCAACAATGCCACCATCCAGAACCAGGATAGATCCGATGGGCACACCACCCGTTTCCATCCCCTGCCTGGCCTGCTCTATCGCCGCGGCAAGATAATCATCCATTAGACATTAACCGCCAACCAATCTGTGCATCTCTCTCAAAGTAATGGATAGATATCCTATCCTTGATCAACAAGTAAGGTCGGTTGACCTTAAGCAATTCTCCATGCTTAAGAACCTGGCTCTTGATTAAGACTGGGTATTTTGAGTTGGAATAGCTCTCCAATCTTGGCATATTCAACAGGACCACCTAACCGGGTAATTGGTTTCATGCGCACCGTATCAACCAAACCATTGGATCGATAAAGATCTTCACGAATATGAAACCGCACCACCTCACCAAGGATCATGACGTTGCTTGCACCCTCAACTGGAATAATTTGTGTGACACGGCATTCCATAGCCACAGGTGCGCGAGCAACACGGGGTGGTTTCACATCCATGGAAGGGAGGGTTTCCAGAGCAGCGATTTCGAATTCATTCACACCGTAAGGATAATCCGCTGATGTTTTGATCATCGCATCAGCCATTTCCTCATCAACAACATGCGATACGAACTCGCCCACTTCTCGAACATTGTGCAGGGTATCTTTTTCCTTGTCTTTGGTCCGCACCCGATAAGAAACGGAGAACATGATCGTCGGAGGGAATCCGGCGACTGCATTATAGAATGAGAATGGGGCTATATTTGGTGCGCCGTCCGCGCTGATGGTAGATACCCAAGCAATCGGGCGAGGAGCTGCAATACTGGTCAATAAATGGTAAGGGGCACGCGCTTCCATGCTCTCCGGTATCAAAGTAACCATTTTGTATGCCATCACTTTCACCAATCCTGGGATGTGTGCTGTTAAAACATGAATGCGGGCAGGTTATCCGCAGCGACCTTTTTCTTCAGTGAATATCAATTGCCGGTTTGGCGATCATATGTCCCGACTCATCAAATTGCAGGTTATCTAATCGTGATAGCGGCAAGCGATCCAGATACCAGGAAACTGCGCCGGTCATAATGTAGGCCGAGATATCCCTGCCGATCGTCGGGGCTTCGATCACGCCATTGCCGCCCGCACCAGCTGCCAGGATATAGCCTTCCACCGGCGTCGGACCCAGCACTGGCAGGAAGTCCGGGGGTTCAGCCCGGTAACCTACCCATTCGTTCACCAATGAAGATTCGAGCAAACGTGGATAATGCTGCATCAATTCCCCGGTCAAGAAATCCCAAAAACACTCATCCGTCCCGCCCGTCATTGGCAGTAGATCAGGGTCCCAGAAACCAGCATGCATGGGGTCGTTCAAATCCATGCTTTGATGGGACTTGCAGATGAAAACGTTATCTTTGTCTTTGCGAGCGTAAAAGCGCGGGTACTTGAGCACCGGGAAATCGTATCCCAGCTTTTCGGCAGGTTCCAGGATGAAGACCTCAGCCTTGGTGTGCCAGATGGGAAGCTTCAATCCGACCAATTTCGCAACGTGCCTGATCCACGGGCCGCTCGCATCCACCACGACATCGAAGTCATAGTGGCCTTTGCTGGTTTCCAGGCCAGTGATTTTCCCATTCGCGGTACAGAATTCTGTAACCTTGGTACCGATTAGGGTCTCGACGCCGCGCTCGCGCGCCATGCGCGCCAGGGTGTTGGCGATCATGGTCGCATCAAAGAAACCGTCATCCGGGCACCAGCCCGCACCGAGCATGCCCTCCTGGTTCAGGTCCGGGATAATCCCATGAATTTTCTCGACATCCGTCCAATATTCTGCATGATAGCCGGAAGCCAATGCCAGATCAACGGCCTGCTTCACATACATCTCATATTCTTTGTAGGGGCAGACGATCAGCGTTCCGGTCTTCTCAAAACCTGTGGAGCCGGGAAACTTTTTCTCGATGCCGGTGTAGAAGTTGAAACCAAATAGTCGCACCGACCAAAACTCGTGAGAGACTGAGTCATCAATGAGACAAAAAGTGGCTGCTGATTTGGCAGTTGTGCCAGAGCCAATGCTGTTCTTTTCAAAAAGGGTGACTTCCGCCTCCGGATATTGGCTCAGAAAGTATGCTGTTGAGGTGCCAATAATGCCACCGCCGATGATACCAATTCGCTTTTTCATGTTGTTTCGTTGCTCCTTCTATGCATGTAATTTCTCGGATTTCTCATTTGAACGGAGAAGTACTTCAATCAGGGCATCCACACCGGGCGGATTTCGCGGGCCTTGATACGATCGATTAAGGCTGGCAGAAATTCATACAAATCTGCTACCACACCATAATCCGCCTGGAAGAAGATTGGTGCACCTTCATCTGTGTTCACAGCTGCAATAATATGCGACTCGCGGATGCCAACAATATGCTGAATAGCTCCAGAAATACCAATCGCCAAACATAGCTCCGGTTTAACCTTTGCGCCCGAAAGGCCCAGCCATTCTGGAAACCAATCCCGATCGGAGGCAATGGGGCGTGAACAAGCCAGTTGCCCATCCAACAGATCAGCTAAGGCTTGCACCATTTGAAGATCTTCTTTCTGCCTCACCCCCTGACCCACATCTACCACCAGCCTGGCTTCTTCAAGTCGCGCTCCACTGGCAGGTTTGGGCTTATAGTTCAAAATTGTCATTCGAGACGTGGTTTCCGGAACCTTGAGGGTTCCAAAGTTGGCGGTTATATCCGCAGTAAGGTTGGGCTCGAAAATGCCCTGGGCAGCGGTCAGTATGAGCATACCGGGCTCGAAATGGTATGTCGCCAGACCCGTGCCGGTATAGAGCATGCACTGGGCTGTAGTGGACTGCGTGGCTGGATCGATTTCAAAACCAACCACCCAGGCAGCATATCCAGCACTAAATCGTTCGGCAAGGCGAGGCGCTACCTCCATGCCTAATTTGGTCGCGCCCAACAGGAATATGCCCGGCTGGACCTGATCTGCAGCAGAGGCTAATACCGCCGCGACAGTTTCAGGATCACGCACATCTGCATCGACATGGTAAATCATATCAGCGCCCACCTCAGCGAGATCAGCCCCCTCTTTCTCAAAATCTACTGCTGCCACCGTCCACGCCAAGGCGTCGGCCTTCCGGCGCGCTTCTCCCAACAGTTCTCGAAGGAGCGCTGGTTTCTCACTGAATACTAGGATCGTATTCGATTTCATGATTACTTTGCACCTTTCAATATATTTTCCTGGAGGAGTGCATCGATTAATTGGTCGGCTAATTCCACTGACGTTTTATCCTTGAAAATAGTTTGTTTCCGGTGAATGACAACGCCAACCTGCGAGGTAGAAACAATGCTGCTCATATTCTGCAATTCGACAGGGGAGAGGTCCAGCTCGGTCTCAACCTGCCAGACATTGACCGGTTTTTGTTTTGCGCTGATCGCGTCCATAAGGGTAGTACGCCGAGGCGGAAAGGCTTCTTCAGCAATGCTCACCAACGCCGGTAGAGATACTTCTACAGTCTGCAAGCTGTCTTCCAGATTGCGATCAGCCTGGAGTTTGCCATCGCTCAGGCTAATCTGGCAGGCGTAGGAGACCAGAGGCAAATCAAGGCGTTCAGCCAGGCGCGGACCAACCTGGTAGGTGTATCCGTCGTCGCTGGCAAAGCCGCACATGATCAGATCGAATGGTCCCATCTTGCGGATGGCAGTCTCGAGGACACGCACCACCATTGTGCCATCTGCCGCTCCTGCGAAAGGATCCTCGATAAGGCATACTTCATCTACACCCATTGCCAGTACGTCTTTAAAGCTCTCTCGAGCGGTTGCAGGCCCGAACGATAATGCCTGTAAGCTTGCTCCAGAGACCTCCTTCAATCGAACTGCGGCCTCGACTACGTTTTTATCGATATCGCCGATCTTCGCAGGCACTCCGGCCATGCGAAGTTCTTTGGTAGTTGGGTCTACCTTTATCTCGGATATATCCAGGGAATATTTAATTAGGGTCAAAATCTTCATCAATCAATCTCCTGCTCCAATAAGGCTATCCATAACGGAATAAAATACCAAAACCACCCTGTGGATTGCGCCAGGTGATTCCCCTATTGCCGCCGTGATCACAGGAAATCTGGCACGTACCACACTCCAGACAATTCTCATAACGCACCGTCACATGGTTATCCAACCATTCGTAAACAAACGCGGGGCACACTGTCAGACAGGGTTTTAAATCACAGTGCAGGCACCGTTCCTGGTCAACCTGAATATGGCTGTTTACTTCATCGATCTCGTATTTATCCAACCCAAGACGGGCATCCAAAGTTAAAGTTTTCTGGCTCATAGCACTATCCCTCGCGAGATTTGATATAAATCTTTCGCTAAGTCCAGCATGGATAACTTTCCACTCATCTCCTCGCGGAAGGCAGCCAGGACCTTCGAACCCGGCTCCGTCGTTGGAACGAATAATTTATCCATGACATTGCAAACCAAATCAGGGTACAGCTCAAACAAGTGTTTATTTTCCAACAAGGGATAAGTGGCTTTAAAAGTTTGCCAATCCTGATAAATTGAGGTTTGCTTCAGGTTTGTTTCGTATTCCGCCAGAGCCGCCGCTGTATAGGTACCTTTTTCTGCAGCGGTGAGTATCGCCTTCGCGGCTGCAGCGGCAGAAATCATGGCAAAATCCATGCCTCGCATAGTCATAATGTTATTGAATAGCAAACGAGCAGCGCTCCCCGCCACCACATAACCGTCTCCGTACAATTTGGACATCAGGTGGAAGCCGCCCCGGTGCACAGTTTGGGCGGAGTATTCCATCACTTCGCCGCCCGCGATCAGGCGGGCGATCAACGGATGGCTTTTGAATTCATCCAGTACCTGATGTGGTTGAAGTTTGCTGTTGTAAAGTGCGTCGATTTTCACCACAATTCCCAATGACAGTGAGGATTTGTTCGTATAAAGAAAACCGCCACCCTCAATGCCACAGGTATGGCCGACCAGAGTGTAGGCCATGCCTGTTTCCGGTGTGCACAAGAAACGTTCTTCAAGAATTTTTTCTGGCAGCGCAATCACTTCCTTGATGCCCAGGGATACGTCATGAGGATGAAAACCCTCCTGCAAACCGGCTTGCTTGAGTAATAGGGAGCGGGTTCCCTCAGCCACAACGACCACGTCGGCGTCGATCTGGTCTTTACCAGCCTGAATTCCAACGACCCGGCCATTCTCGACCAGCAGCGAATCCACCGTAACTCCAGTGATCAGGGTCGCTCCGGCATCTTCGGCCTGCTTCGCCAGCCAGGGGTCAAATCGCGCCCGCAGCACACTGAATGCGTTATTAGGCGGCTGGGTAGATTCCTGGCGTCGGTAATCCAGCGCGAGTGAGGCATTATCGGACAGCATGACAAGCTGGTGAGCAGTTATCGCCCGCTCGAATATCCCACTGGATACGAAATCCGGGAATATCTCTGCTGCAGGCCTGGAATATATCAATCCCCCCGAAACATTCTTGCTCCCTGGGTATTGGCCACGTTCGACAATTAATACATTAAGCCCAGCCTGCGCCAGCAGAAAGCCTGCCGTTGAACCGGCCGGACCGGCACCAACGACAATTGCATCAAATTTAACCATCCGTGTTTTTCCTTCGCCGACAGTGTGGAAAGATTCTCATAATCAGCCTCAGATATGCAACATGAACATCAAAGTTTTTTTTAGCTCATGGTCACTAATAACCATTAGCAATCCCTGGTCCCTACACTGTTTAGGAGTAGGGACCAGATTAAGGAGAAGTTATGGAATAATCGCAGCCATAACACCTTTTTGTGCATGCAATCGGTTCTCAGCCTCATTGAAGCAGGCTTCACCCCACGGACCGTCTAATACAGCATCAGCCACTTCAGCGCCGCGCTCACAGGGCAAGCAGTGCATATACTGCGCAGTTGGCTTGGCCATATTCATCCGCTTTTCGTCTGCAATCCAGTCTTTGTAATTGTTGAAAAGCTTTCCCATCTCCTCTGGTTGCGGTTCACTGGTGACTGGCGGCAGCAGGTCCAGGCAGACGTAGTTCTTCGCATAGACTATGTCTGCATTCTCGCAGGCGTCTTCCATGTTTTCGACAACCTGGTAGGAACCCCCACTGGCTTCCACATTGGCTTTGATGCCGGCCTCAATCTGCGGATCAATTCGCATCTCGGGTGGCCTGGCGAAAACCACGTCTGCGCCAAACAGGCTGGCCATATACATAAAGTCATGGTGAGGGGCAATCGGCTTTTTCGGGCTGGAGCCGTAGGTCCAGGAGACGCCTATCTTGCGGCCGCGAAGATCCTTGCCGAATAGCTCCCAGAGCGTCATCGCATCCGCCATTCCCTGGCAAGGATGGTAGATATTATCTTCCATATTGATCACGGGCACCTGGGACCACTTGGCGAACTCCTCAATTATCCGGAAGCTCTTTTCATATTCCCAGTCGACAACATCGCCAAGGATGCGGATGGCGAGGGCATCCCCCATGGACGAGAGTACGCGGGATACATCCGATATACGCTCGGAAGCATAACCCAGGTCCTCCCCTTCCAGGGTGGGCAATCGGGTGGATGAAGGCTCCAGGAAGTGGGCATGTCCGCCCAATTGGAAGATACCAGCCTCAAAGCTGTTGCGCGTGCGCAAGCTGGGGTTGAAGAACATCATGAACAATGTGCGCCGAGGCAGAATATCATCGTGCAGGCGGCGCGTGGTGGTGTCCGCTTTCAACTGCAAGCCCAGCTCAAGCATAGTCTCGATCTCCGCCTTACTGAAATCCTGCAGGCGGAGGAAATGTCGGTCTTTCAATCCTTTTGTTATCATTTTGTACTCCTCAGTTTAAGAATATTTGATTTTTCCTCTCAACTCTATGAGTTGAAAAGTTCCACCAGCTCGTTTATTGTCTGCTGACGCCAATCTGCTTTGTGCTCTTCACGCAGACGGCGACGTAAATTCAGGGATTCCTCATCGATCACCCGCGTTGCCTCTGCTGGGCGCTCAATCCAATGGGCGATCTCTTTGAAATCTTGATCGTAGAAAACAAATACAGGGATTGAATGGAAGAGCCCATCTTTTCGGTAAGGAAGGATCAGGTCGGGAAATGTATCCCGACGGAAAATTCGCACTTCCCATCCGGCTTTTTCAGCCATTCTGAGAAGGACCGGGAAGAAATACAGCACATCCCCTGACCAGGATTCCGCGATAACTATGACCTTTAAATCAGCAGGCATTTTTTCCAGATGGGCAAGTTGACCCTCATCCAGCTGCACTTCAGCAATTTGTTGCTGGTACTTATCTGCCAGTTCAGCCAGACTTTCAAGGAATTGATTGACCGTTTCGCCTTGATAGAAAAAATCTTTATCCATTGCTACCCCTCCCCAAATAACATTCGCCACTCACGACCGACAACTTCCATCTGCGACTTTTGCCATGTTCGGCGCTGGCGATGCAAATGGAACATACCGAGCTGCCATTCTGTCATCCATCTTGCAGCGAAGTCGCCCTGAACGGTCTCTTCCCAAATTTTTTCTATCTCCTCACGGTCGATCACCCTTGGGCCGCTCATACGTACCGCAAACTCACAAGTGCGGCTGCTCCGTTTAGAGATATATTCCTCGATCCCGATCTCATCCATGACATCTAACACGGATCGCAGTGAACGAATTGCTTTGGCGTAGGCAAAAAAGGGCGGATAACCGTGCTCGACCATCACTTCAAAAACTGCTCGCATAAGCGCAATTGTTCCACCATATAAAACCTGTTCCTCAAAGTTGTCGCCTTCAGTCTCAGAGTCGAATTCCACTTCTACTACACCAACCCGCGTACTGCCAACACCTTTGGCCAACGCCAGAATGATCTGCATTGCCTCGCCTGTCACGTCCTGGTCCACTGCCACTGCGCCGTAAACCCCTGATCCCGCCAGGAATTTTTCCCTCACCAAATGCCCTGGTGCATTGGGTACGTAAAGCACCACGTTTACATTGGATGGAGGTTGGATGGCACCGTATAGAACATTGAATCCATGAGCAAAGCTGATTGTGCTGTTAGGTTTTAAGTTCTTATGGATAAACTCACGGTACACAGATGGTTGGGCTGGGTCGGCCAGCAGAACATGGACAACATCCGCACGCTGCGTGGCTTCATCTATCGCATAAACCTCAAACCCATCCTCGACAGCCTGGTCCCAGTCTGGGAAACGATCACGTGGACCAGCACCCACTATCACGTTGATCCCGCTGTCACGCAAACAGAGCGCCTGCGGACCACCTTGGATTCCATATCCGAGTACAGCAACCGTTTTCCCCTTTAACACATCTAAATCCACATCCTCATCTCGATAAACTTGGTTTAACATCCAGGTTCCTCCTTCTAATAAATTCCAGTAAATGAGTCTCGATCAAACTTTGCTGACTATTGATAATGTTGAGAGCAATTACTAATCTTTGATAAACTGCACATAATCGCGGTTAACGTCCTTATAAAGCAGGTAGGCAGATTTGTCCCTACCGGTAGCATAAAAATATTGGGGGCAGTAAGGTGCCATATAAATAAAATCATCTTTTTGTACTTCGATGTAATCGCCGTTGAGCCAATAAATCCCGCGACCATACAGCATATAGAGGCCATGTTCCATTACATGAGCCTCAACAAAGCTGAAATAAGCACCTGGATCGAATACCTGTAAGTTAATTCCCATATCGAAACCTAACGCTTCATAAGGCGTTAAGTGTTGCTCCATATATGTGTCTACCGGGTCTGCTCGCACATCCTTTTCATTGGCGATGATTGGGTCAGGGACAGCGATTCCATCAACTTCTTCATATTGTCTGCGGATCCAGATGGCGCGACTTTGAGTATCTCCGGTATTCTTGAACTGGTAGGCTCGGTTGGGCGGCAGCCAGCAATAACCACCTTCTACCATTTTGTGTTTTTTGCCTTCCAGCTCGAGCTCCAGACTGCCTTCCAGAACAAATATGAACTGTTCAAATTCTTCATTTCTGGGGCGCGAGGTGCCACCACTCGGTTTGACCAGTAGTTCGTGCTCAACAAATCGAGCCCCGTGCTCTGGAGATGCCAACACCTGAGCATCAACCCCATCGAAGTAGGGTAGCTGATGTTCGACTCGGTTCGCATGTGGGAAGATCATATATTGACCGGGCTTATTGATACACCTGCAGCGAGAGGTAATATCTGCATCACTGACGATCAGCATCTCGTTTTGCATAATTTTTTATCTCCTTTTTTCAATGCTCGATGGCCGCAAGCATTTTGAACCTTATTTCGATGATTTCATTAATTGTCGCAATGCGAGCAGAGTCAAGAATTGGGTCGCTTCATACAGTTGCTCCACACTGACATACTCATCTGTAGAATGAGCTACTGCCGGTTCGCTGGGACCAAATATAATTATCGGAATGCAGTCTTTAGCAAGCCAGCGTCCATCGCTGGTCTGCACATATCCTGTAAGAGGTCTATGCTCACTGGTCAGATCCTGCAATGCTTGGTTTGCTTGGACAACAAATGGATCTTCAGGGGAAGTATCAATATTAGCGGCTACCTCACCAGTAGAAAATAGTTCAAAGTTAAGTGGTTCGACAGTTGCAGCATACTCGTCTAATGTCTGGCGGATCTCTTCCATCGCCATCTCACGTGTTTCGCCTGGGATCATTCGCCGATCCATCTCTATCTTGCACCGCTCAGGAACGATCCCCCATTGTTGGCCGCCTTCAATCTTGCAAACACATAATGTCGGTGCAGGTAGATAAGGGTGGGTTCGGGCTTCCAGGCGGGGGAATAGTTGATCTTGGAGGTAGGTCAGAGCGCGGGCTGCTTTAAGCACTGCATTCTCTCCTTCCCAGGGCGTAGCACCATGGGCGCTCTTTCCAATTACCGTTATATCAATTCCACATGCAACCCGTTCTGCGATCGCTACCTGGTTGTTTGTTTGTTCACCCACGACTAATGCTTCAGTCTGCAGCTTACCTTCTTGATGAAGCCAATAGGTACCGTGGATTCCGCCAAATTCTTCGTCCGGAACTACCACCAACCTCAAGCAGCCCAAAAGAGGGACTTCCGCTCTGGCAAGCGCGACAAGAGCCATCACCTGGGCAGCTACGCTGCCTTTGTCATCACCGGCTCCACGGCCATAAATGCGTCCATCCTTGATTTCACCGCCGAAGGGATCCACTGACCAACGCTCCAGTTCACCCGGTGGCACGGTATCAATATGGGAATGGTACATAAGCTGGGGCACTTCGCATCCCGTATCTCCGAGATTGGCAATCAGATTTGGTTGGTGTTCCTGCTTAGATAAAAGTTCGTAATCTATTCCCGAAACAGAAAGTTTCTCAGCAACTAAAGCCACCGCCGCACGGCAATCACCAGGGGGGTAATCACTCCTCTGCTGAATGATGGCCTGCAGAAATGCAGCTACTTCATCTGATTGTACGGTGGCGAGAACATCTTTTTCTAAGGGACTCAATTTCATTTCTGGCATTGGTGATTCAACCTGCTGAAAGAGAAATTATTTATTGGAGTACTTGTATTGTCGTCTCAATGCTTTGCCGTATCCAGGCTTAGCCAAGATCTTCCCATGCTGAAATACAGGCTTTCCGCGCACGAATGTTTGCTCTACTTTCCCTTTAAATGTGCAGCCAGCGTAAGCACTATGTTTGTTCTTATAGAATAAATCTTCAGCTGAAAGCGTCCACTCCTGCTCTAGATCGACAATAGTTAAATCCGCATCCGAGCCAGGTAAAAGTGCTCCTTTTTGAGGATAAAGTCCGAAAATCCGCGCGGGGTTGGCGGACATCATGCGTACTAATTCCGGGAGCGGAAGACCGCGTTTGTTAACACCTTCTGAAAGGATAGCTGGGAGCATAGTTTGAATGCCAGAAATGCCTCCCCAGGCATTCCAGATATTCTCCATTCCCGGTGCTTTATCATCCCAGGTACAGGGCGAATGATCTGATGCGATAGTGTCCACCAGTCCCCCGAGAACACTATCCCAAAGTGCCTCCACATTCTCTCGGGAGCGGATTGGGGGTGCACATTTTGCAGCCGGCCCAATGCGTTCGTAATCAGTGTGATCGAAGAACAGGTAGTGAGGACACGTCTCTGAGGTGACATTAATCCCTTTTTCTTTGGCCTCAATTACTGCCTGTATTCCCTCCGCAATGGTGATATGAACGATATGCAAATTGCTGTTTGCATTACCTGTCCAGAAGCAAGCTCTTTGGATCGCCTCCAGTTCGCTGGATGGAGGGCGCGACTCGTACCAGGCAGCCCGATCAGTTCGAGCCATGCCGCGCAGCTGTTTTCCCAGATAATCGGTGACATACTCATTTTCAGCATGAACGCCAATTACGTTTCCCAAATCAGCGTTAATCTCAAGACCAGCGAAGAACACATCGTCATCGACTCGCTTGAAATCATCAATACCGCTGTTGCTCATAAAGGCTTTCAAACCAACCACCCCACCTTCGTTAAGCCCATGTAGTTCGTCAAGATTATTATCCACTAATCCCCCCCAATTACCGTAGTCCACCACCGCCTGGTTCTTAACAATCCGGCGCTTCTTGGTCAGTAAATCGGCGGTTATCGTTGGGGGGGTAGCGTTGAGCGGCATTTCCAGAAAGGTTGTTACGCCTCCAGCCGCGGCGGCCATACTACCAGTGCGATATCCTTCCCAATGTTCACGTCCAGGCTCATTGAAATGAACATGATCATCAATTATTCCAGGTAGTAAAACCTTCCCACCGAGATCCACTACTTGAGCGGCTTCAAATTCTATGTCGCCTTCGATCACCAGAGTAATCTGTTCACCGTCGATAACCACCCCCCCCGGGAATACCTTATTTTCGGTCACAACTTGTGCATTCTTGAGATACAGATCAGCCATCATCATCTACCTAAAAAAGATGCTTACTTTTATACAATCGGTGAATTGAATTTATCTTACAATCCAGGTACCAGTTTCGCCGGCTAATGCGCGACCAATATTTTCAGGGTTGGTGATGATGGCTTTTTTACCGCCTCTTTCAAGGAACCAGATGCAGGCCTGGATCTTGGGAGCCATACTGCCTTTGGCGAAATGGATACCTTCTTCAAGATAAGTTTTTGCTTCTCCAAGGGTCATCCGGTCCAGCCATTGTTGATCTGGTTTGCCAAAATTTATCGCGACCTTTTCAACCGCTGTGCTGATGATCAGCAATTCAGCACCAATTGCATTAGCAAGTAGTGACGAGGCAAAGTCTTTATCGATCACGGCTGCAACCCCTTGTAACTGCCCGGTTTCATTCGCCACGACTGGTATCCCGCCACCACCGACAGTAATTACGCACAACCCTTGATCGATTAGTTGTTTTACAGCCGGTTCTTCAACAACCCTGATTGGTAGTGGAGAAGGGACAACCCGGCGCCAGCCACGCCCAGCATCTTCGACAACTGACCAATCTTCTGTATTTTTCTTCTCCATTGCCAGTGATTCATCCATAAATGAACCAATGGGCTTTGTGGGATTCTGAAAGGCTGGATCACTCCGGTCGACTTCCACCTGGGTTACGATCGTAGCGACATTCTTGTCGATCTTACGTTCCAAAAACTCGTTATATAAATTCTGCTGAAGCATGTATCCGGTAGCACCCTGGGTATCTGCACCACAATAGTCCAGCGGCACTTCATGGATACCCTCTACTCGGTGCGCAATTTCAGATCGTCGCAAAACGAAACCGACTTGCGGACCATTGCCATGACCAATGGCGACTGTCCAACCATTTTCAATCATATCGGCTATATGTTTACATGTCTCATTTACCGCCTGATATTGATCTGCTATCGCTTGATGTGCCTTATCCTTGACCAAGGAATTTCCACCGATTGCGATGACAGCTATTTTTTGTGACATATAGATAAATTTCTCCTTCTAATAAATTTGGTGTATCAATAACCTGGGTTACCAGGGTTAGAAAACTTTCATCGGAAACCAACTATTTTGCACTGATATATATTCCTTTAGAAAGGTCTGGAACCATGCCTAGTTGATCTGGGGGTACGATTAGGACAGACCGGCCATTGTTTCGTAAGAAATTACGACTAGCGATCAATTTGTGTCGCATGGTATCTTCCATAACAATGCTTGGCTTGATCAATTCATCGAGCTCACTCAAACCCATTTGTAATAATTTAGTGTTAATGCTGAGATCAAACACACTGACAATCCTCTTCCATGGGGAAACAAAAACAATCATGTCGGTTCCAATCGCCTTGGCGAGAAGAGCTGCTGTGTAAGCCTTATCAACCACTGCTTCAACTCCGGCAATGCCTCCCTGATCATCGACTCTTACCGGAATCCCTCCACCCCCAGCACAGATAACAACCACACCTCGTTCTAAAAGAAAGCGAATCGAATTGGCTTCAACTATTTCCATCGGTGCCAGGCATGGAACAACCCGTTGGTAGCCTTTTCCTGGGATCATGTCCAACTCCCACCCTCGCTTGATTTTTAAGGATTGTGCCCTGCCCATATCGAAAAATGGGCCGATACCTTTGGTGCGTGGTTCCCCCGGGGGCGCGGGATCGCCAACAATTACTTGCGTGACGATTGTCGATACCTCATTCTGAAGATCCTGTTGTGTCAACCAATTCTTTAACGATTGCTGGAGCATATACCCAGTTGCGCCTTGAGTATCTGCACCGCAAATATCAAGGGGTAAAGAATGCACCACATATCTGGCAGCTTCACCACGCAGCAACACAAATCCTACCTGGGCAGCATTGCCGTGCGTAATAACCAGCTTGTGTCCATCTTTAACTAGCTGCCCCAATTGATCAGTGATCTGGACGATAGCATCCATCTGTTCCCGCATGCCTTGACCAGAGTTCATTGGAACCAACAGATCTCCATCTACTGCAACGACTAGCTTCACTTTTCAAGTACCCTCATGCCTGAATGTTGGAATGGTCAGATCACTCGATCGTATTGGGATTCATCATCTGGTTATAAGCCCACCATACTTACAACAAGGGCCATGCGAAGCGAAACACTATACGCGATCGCTTCAAAGTATTGTTGATGTGCGGATGTATCGATTTTTTGATCCATTTCGCCTGCCCGTCTGGGAAGCGTATGGGAAACTCGGATGATTCTGCCGGTCTCTTTATATGTCTTATCCAATGTATCGAACCTGACATAATAGTCATCCATAAGCTTTTTGAAAGCCTCAGATTCAGGACCCTTGGGGGCACTGCAGCCAGGCAGATAAACCAGATCCATGTCACTGATGAGTTCGTTGAATTTATCTTGGTCCAGATCAAAAGCTTCTTCCACATTGCTGTTCTCAGCACTAATTTTTTCCATTACATTCTCGGGTGTGCGATTCTTCTTTGGACTTGCCAAAGTGACCTTTGCACCCAAACGCGCCAGGCCATATGCCATCGAATGACCCGTGCGAGCGGCGATCAAATCCGCACTGGCAATGCATACCTTCAATCCCTCGACACGATTATGTGTCCGCCAAAGTGTGTATAGGTCTAACAGGGCCTGAGTTGGATGTTCCCAATCACCAAAACCTCCATTTATCACTGGCGCTTCTGAATAAGCAGCGCCTTCACGTGCTTCAACATCATTTGGATGACGAATCACGATCACATTAGCATATTTGGAGACCACTTTCATCATATCTGCCAAACTTTCCTCTTTGGCAGCAGAAGAAGTGACCATGGGGTTAGCTTCACTTATTACTGACCCACCAAGCCGGTGCATAGCAGTCTCAAAGCTCATTCGTGTGCGAGTACTGGGTTGGAAAAAGAGGGTGGACATAACTTTGCCCGGCAACAGATCAATTTTTGATCGGTTCCAGGGTTCAAGGGTCTGGGCGAGTTCAAACAATCCGTAAATTTGATCATTTGTTAAATCATTAATCGAGAGCAAATTTTCTCCTTCAAATCCAATCTCTCCAACTAATGCCTCAATTGTTCTAATCTTATTTGAAAACTCCATTGTGTCTCCCTTTCAAGGTGTTATGGCATTTTTTGATTACGTGGTCTTTATTAAATTATTGAAAAATATATTCAAATTCACATCATTCTCACAACAATTGATATTGTGTGCAGTATCCAGTAATTCTTCTACAAGCGTTCCTAATCTAACAAAAAACTGATTAAGGAGGCATAAAGAACTCATAAGTAAGTTAAAAGGATTAAAACTCCCTCTGTATATATTTATTCCACAATCCATTTCTGCCCAGCGAATACAAATTTCTTGAGTTGATATTTCATGGTCAAGTCTCCACCAAATTTCTTCTAAGATGGTTTCAAATCTAACAAGTGGTGGGCATTACCATAAAACACCGCCTGTTGATTGTTTCGATCGAATTTAGCTATTTGAATTCGCTTGAGCTCATATCCCTGGTCGAAGTACGGTGCACCACTACCAAACAGCACGCGTTCACCGCCAAATTCCTTCACTATCTCTTCAATGAAATCTTGCCGGTAAACTCCAGCCGTATCGAAGAAAAGGTTCGGGGCTTTCCGAAGTGCCAGGGTTACACCTGCCTGCCCGAGTCCGCTTATATTGAACTGCCCACCATTGGTCATGATTATTGGTACATCTGGCCAACGAGCGGCCAGCTTACACACCTGTAACGCTTCGGAAAGCCAAGGGTACCCAGTGGATATGAGCACGGGAACATTATTTTCCGATGCAACTGCTAATAATTCATCTAATTGATCGATATCCGCCCTGAATGTCTCTTCCCAAGGGTTCAAATAGAGCACCCGCAAGCCGAGTGATTCCACACCCCAGCGCAGCATTTGGGCGGCATCTAGCTGCCAAGGATCGATCCGCGCCGCGCCAACCAAACGGCTAGAGTGTTTATTTACCTTTGAGGCCAAGTTTTGATTCGCTTCACTTAGGTTATAGGAGAGTGGTTTGAATGGGCAGACCAGAGACTTGTTTATTTGTAGCGCATCCATCCTGGTCAACAGTTCATCAACTGATTGCCTGGTACCGTCGAAGCTCTCACCAATATAGGTCCGAAAATCAAATATCATGTCGCACCCCATCCAAGATACGTTGGATGTTCCCAGCAAAAACCAGTTTCTCTTCCTCTACGGATAGTCCTGCCAGGCGTACCTTCTCCACCTCCAGGATCGGGGAGCAACCAGGTCCATCGCTGGCATAAAGCACTCGTTCTACTCCAAACGCATCCACCGCCTTGCGAATCATCCAGGGATAAGGCATGGCACTGGTGTCGATTAAAACATTGGAGAGGCTATCAGCTATATCGAGTACCGCTTCGTTATGGAAATAACCACCGAGATGTGCCATGATCACTGATGCTTCTGGAACCAAGCGTGCGGCTTCTGCCACTTCTTCTGGCAACGCCAGTGCTTCATCACCAGTGTGAAACAGTATCGGTGCGTTATATTGTGAAGCGCGCCGCATCAAACGCAGAGTCGCTTCTCCGTAAGGAAAACCCACGTAACTGACTGGGTGGAGTTTCAAACCTTTCATCATATAATCACTGATCGCTTGGTCGAGGGCATCTAATGCTCCAGGTGCGTTAGGATTAATGCGTACATAACCGATAAACCGGTCCGGGTATTGCAGTACCGCCTGTCGGATATATTCAGTAGATGGATCGTTGGGCCCTGTTGCATCCCGGTAGGTCATAATGATGGCCCGATCAACCCGTGCCTCGTCCATTAAGCCCAGTATCGCCTCAGGCGGATCCATCCATCCCCAGGATTCAACTAGATCAACATGGGTGTGTGAATCTATAATCATCATTTCAACCGGGTGGCTACAAACCTAAATACGCTTCTCTAACATGAATGTTGTTCAGCATCTCCTGGCCGGTGCCTTGCAGCACCATCTTGCCATTCTCCAGCACAAACGCCCGGTCTGAAATCTCACATGAACGGCGGACATTTTGTTCAACCAATAAAACTGTTACGTTCAAAGTTTTATTAATATGGAGAACCATCTCAAAAATCGATTGCACAAGTTTTGGCGCTAATCCTAGTGAAGGTTCATCGAACATGAATAAGCTGGGACCTGCCATCAGCCCCCGTCCCACAGCCAGCATTTGCTGTTCCCCACCAGATAAAGTACCAGCCATTTGAGAAGACCTTTCTTCCAACACAGGAAACATCTCGTAGACTGAAGCGAACCGTTCACTGACTTTTTCTTTATCTTTTTCGAGATAAGCACCCATTTCCAGGTTTTCACGAACGCTCATATCTGGAAACAACAAACGCCCTTCAGGTACATGGACAATCCCATTCGAGACGATCCGATCTGGGTTTAGATTGCTGATGACAGAGCCATCGAATGAAATGGAGCCATTAAATGGTCTTAGTAGCCCTGAAATTGTCTTCAGCATCGTTGTTTTCCCAGCGCCGTTGGCTCCGATTACTGCCACGAGTTCCCCTACCTTAATATCCAGAGATACTTCATGGAGTACCTGGACATCTCCATACGCAACGTCAATACAGTCAACCTGTAACATCGATCTTCACCTCTCCCAGATAGGCATCTATTACAGCTTTATCTTGTACGATTTGTTGGGGTTCTCCTTCGGCGATTTTCTCACCATGATGGATAACCACGATTCGCTCTGCAAGTGACATAATCACTTTCATCACATGTTCCACCAACAGCAAGGCGATGCCCTGGCGGCTTATTTGACGCACCAGCTCGATCATCTCATCTGTTTCAGTTGGCCTCAACCCGGCCATCGCTTCATCCAATAAGATTATTTTTGGGTCCGTTGCCAATGCTTTTGCGACCTCCAATCTTTTGCGGTGGGCTACAGATAGACTCCCAGCAGTCATTCCTTCCATTTCTTGCATGCCCAGGAACTCGATGATCTCTTCGGCTTTCTTCTTTGATTCTTTGCTATCATTGGTGCGGTTGTAAGCTCCGACCATGACATTATCGAGTACACTCAATTGGGGAAAAGGCTTTACCACCTGGAAAGTGCGAGTTAACCCCAATTTACATATTTGATCAGGTCGGAGATCGGTGATTTTCTTCCCATCAAAGATGATTTCACCCTCGTCGGCTTTGTAAAAGCCCGAGATCATATTAAATGCAGTTGTTTTTCCGGCTCCATTGGGACCAATTAATCCTAAAATTTGCCCTTCATCCACGCTCAGGCTCAGATTACCGACGGCAACGAGGCCACCAAATCGTTTTGTAATCTCCTTAGCTTCAAGTAGTGCCACTTCAATCGTCTCCTTGGTGATGATCAGTAAATCGACGGATAATTTTCAAATAGATGACATGCAGTACACCTGTCACACCACGCGGCATGAACATAACTGTCAAAATCAAAAATGACCCGTAAACAATCAGACTGTTGCCGCTGCGTCCTTCGACAAGAGCACCGCGCATAATTTCAGCAAATGGTTTATTGAGCAGAGCGCCTACTAATGGTCCTGCCAAACTACCTAGTCCGCCGATGATGGGACCTGCCATAACGATCTCGATGTTCAATCCCAAATTGAAGACCTGCGGTGGTTCAATAAAGGTGACATACATGACGTAGAATCCCCCACCAATCCCAGCCATAGCAGCCCCAATGACAACTGCCAGCATTTTATATCGTGAAGTATTCACTCCCAGAGCAGAAGCAGCATCATCATCCTCACGAATTGCTAAGAAGTACTTGCCCATTTTTGAACGATAGATGCGGTACTGGACCAGGAGGCCAATCACTACTAAGCCTAATGCAATATACAAGTATGGTGCTTTTGTGGCGAAGATCATCTTATCGAAAGATGGATCAGTGAGGCTGAACCACATTCCGACCGCGCCGCCCACATAATCCCATTTGAGGAATAAGGTTCTCAGCGCTACCATTAAGGCAATCGTGAAGAGCGCAAAATAATCAACTTTCAAACCATAGCGTAAGGTAATAAAAGCGACAACGACCCCGCATAACCCTGCCACAAGCCCTGCGATAAATATACCGACCCAGGGTGAGATGAGGAAATTATTAAACAGCACGATTGTTGTATATGCACCGATTGCTAAAAAGATAATATGTGCGATCAATAACTGCCCGGTGAAACCAGCCACTATATTCCAGGATATACCGATGAAGGCATATATCGTCGTCAGGATTATGATTCCCAGGTAGTACGTGGAGCTGATAAATAAAGGAGACAGGGCGAGCAAACCAACTAGTGCAAAACAGATCAACATTTGGGTGCGGTCCCAATCAAGAAGAACACCTCGGAACCAGTTGCGTAATGGACCGCGAGAGGATGTGGTTGAAATTTCTGTAGTCATGTGCGCTTTCTCCCGAATAAACCAGCTGGCCTGAACAACAGAATTAATATAAAAATCATCATGCTGGCAATGATTTTGACGTCCCCTCCAAGATAGAACCCGGCAAATGCCTCTACAACACCGATAATTAATCCACCCAGAAATGCGCCGATGAAGTTGCCCATGGTACCCAATACAACGACAACGAAAGCAATCACCGAATAGCCCTGACCCATGGTTGGGATCATTCGATGGTTAGGGGCGAGCAAAACCCCAGCAACAGCGGTGATTGCTGCGCCGATTCCGAAGGTTAGATAATAAATGAAATTGACATTGATACCCATCAGCCGGGCTGCGTCTCTTGATTGGGACACTGCCCGAATAGCCTTCCCTGTACGTGTATAGCGAAGGAATATGAACAGCAGAAGTGAGATTGCCATCGAAGCGAAGAAAGCCACAAGCCTGGCAATGGCAAAGCGCAAACCAAATGCCGATATCACTGCCGTCTCGTACGAAACATGAATGGCCTTCGGTTCGGCGCTGAAGAAAAACTGAACTAGACCCATCAATAAGATAGAAACTCCCACCAGTAAAATAATCTGGTTCAATGGGTGGGCCTCCAGCACCCGTTGAACTAAGCCTCGCTGGATCAGCGCTCCTAATCCAAAGATGAGTACAATTGCAATGGGAATCATCAAATATGGATCAATTCCAAACAGGGAGTACCCCCAGAAGGCGATATAGATACCCAACATCAGGAATTCGCCATGGGCAAAATTGACAATAACCATAACGCCGTAAATTAAAGTCAGGCCAACAGCCACCAGCGAGTAAATACCCCCGGTGAACAAGCCGTTGACGATGATCTGAAAGAATATTTCAGGGGTCACAGAATTCTCCTATAAATGAAATAAACTCAGCGGCTCAAAAGGAACTGCCGGAATCCCTGGAGCGCGGTCGCCATAACCAGGACTAATCCTTGCATGGCGAGCTGCCAATTGATTGACAAACCCAGCACAACCACAAGGTTGAGTAAAAGCACCAGCAAGGCGACACCGGCTGCTGTCCCGAAAAGATTGCCGCGTCCTCCCGTGAAGGTTGTACCACCTACAATCGCGGCGGCGATTGAATTCATGTTGTAGTTCGAACCAAGGCGCAAATCTACATACCCGATATAGCCACTGAGGAGTAATCCCCCTAGCATTGCCAGCACCGAGCAGATCGTGTGGGCAGCAATCATGACCCAATCCACCCGAATTCCGGCGTATCTGGACGCAAACGGGTTGCCCCCAACGGAATAAATCCAGCGACCGAAGCGGGTTTTTCGCAGCAGAAATATAAAGATCAAATTAACGATCAGCCAGACAATCAATGCCGCGGGTATAAAGCCGACAGGCTCGATGCTGATCGTACGTAGAAAATCTGGCACGGTACCGCTCGCCTGACCCTTGGAATATGCTAATCGGGCGCCCTGGATAAAAACAAGCATTCCGAATGTGGCCACAAAAGGTGGTACTCCACGCTTGGTGACCAGTAAACCGTTTACCAGTCCAATGGCCGCTGCAATCGTAAAGGCTTGTATCAAAGATACAGTCAAAGAGCTTCCAGCTTCGGTCTGGACTACTATCACTGCACCAAGTGCTAAGACCGCGCTGACTGAGAGATCGATCGATCGCACCAATAAAACCAGAGTTTGGCCAACGGCAACAATTCCCAATACTGCAAATTGAATGGCGACAGTTCTGAGATTGGTAGGATTGTAGAAGGCGGGAGCAAATATGGCTGCCAGAATCAAAGCGATAAGCACCATAATCGGTGCTGCCCATTGACCAGCCAGATCGACAGCATGCACAAACCGCGGTGTTGGTCGAAAATCGGAGAGACGAGAACCAAACCAGCTTGAATTAACAGATGTCGATTTCATCCGGACCTCACAGTTCTTGGAGACCGATACGCAGCGACAGCGATAAGCACCACCAGACCAAGAAGCAACTCTTGATAATAAATGTTGACCTGAACGAGGTTGAAAACATTTGATAAGATCGTCAACAGCAGAACCCCCCCCAGCGTTCCAATAATCGAACCTCTACCCCCGTATAGACTAATACCTCCCACTGCAACCGCCACGATAGACTTGAACGCCATCCCTTCAGCGGTGCCGGGATCACCCACACCCATTCGAGACAAGACAAACAACCCGGCAAGGGCGGCGAAGAAACCGCTCAGCACATAAGCCCATACAAGTGTGCGGTTGACTCGAATGGCTGAAAGTCGGGCGATACGGGGTGAACCCCCTACCGCATATAACGCTCGACCAAGACTGGTGCGGGTGGTGAACAACCACACTAAAAACCAGATCAAGGCCATTACGATCACATTGATTGCAATGATGCCGATTTTGGTGTTATAAATTAACAGGAATTCCTTTGGGATGCCTCGAATGGGTGTTGTTGATATTGCCAGATTAACCCCCCGCAAAATAAAGGCCACTCCAAAGGTGATTATGAAAGGGTTAGCGTGTGTTCGAGTGATCAAGAGTCCATTTATGCCACCTAATGCCACCCCAACTACTACCCCTAATAGTATTAATGGCAGTATTAGACCAGGGTCACTGTTGTAGGTTGCAAATAATGTCGCGATAACTAGTGCGACGGTGCGAGCCATCATGTCGATAGAGATATCCATGCCGCCGGTCAGAATGACCAAACTTTGTCCGATCGCCAGCAAACCCAGAATGATCGATTGCCGGAGTATATTAAACATATTCGAAGGTGTTCGAAATGTATCTGAGAAGATAGCCGCAGCTCCTGCGATCAGGATGATGATTCCATATATCAAGAAAATCGAAGCATTCTTGCGAACAAATGCGATCAATTTTCCTGAACGCGGTGCAACTTGTGCATTTGCGTCTTCGAATGTTACGGCCATAAATCACCCTCTCTTGACAATACAATACTCATAGCTCTTTCTCTCTCATTGCAGGAACAGTCTCTTCTTCTGTGGCTGTAGCAAGATGCATGATGGCTTCTTCTGAAAAATCTGCCCTTTCCAGTTCGCCTGCAACTCGTCCTTCATGAAACACAATAATTCGGTCGCTCATACCAATTAGCTCAGGTAGTTCCGATGATGCCATAATCACACCGACTCCGCGGTAGGTAAGATCTCGGATACGCTGATAAATCTCCTCTTTGGCACCCACGTCGATACCGCGCGTCGGTTCATCAAATATTACTAATTTTGGGTTCGACAACAGCCACTTGCCTATAACCACTTTTTGCTGGTTGCCCCCGCTCAAACTCTCAGCTAATATCTCGGGGGTTGGCGGATTGATTTGAATATCTCCCACAATTTTGGCAACCGCTTCTTTTTCGATTCCTGAACGCAACACACCCGATCGGACGAATTCAAGCAGATTTGGTAGTGCAAGATTAAAACGCATTGATTGATTCAATACCAATCCATATGCCTTTCGATCTTCAGGCACCAGAACCAATCCAGCTTGAGAAGCTGCTCCTGCTGTTTTTGGAACTGGTTTCCCAAGATAGGTAATCTCACCCCCTTTAATGTCTGCCAATCCCACCAACGCCCTGCAAACTGTGGTGCGACCGCTGCCGCCCAACCCAGCCAATCCGAGCACTTCGCCCTCTCGCACTTGTAAATCAACCCCGAATACTGTGTCATCCACATCGAGATTGTTCACCTCCAGCAGTACATCTTTCGGTTGGTTATCCGCCGCGGGATACATATCAGTTAGTTCTCGACCGACCATCAAGTGCACGAGATCAGCGTGATTTGTATCCCCCACTTTTTTTGTGGCCATGTGTTGGCCATCTTTGAGGACGGTGACGCGATCTGCCAGCTCAAAAACTTCATTGAGGCGATGTGATATATAAATAATTCCGTGACCTTCAGAACGCAGCACGCGTATGACTGAAAATAATCGCTCCAATTCTTGGCTTGGAAGGACAGCTGATGGCTCATCCATTATGATGATGTGGGCATCAGTTGCCAGCGCTTTACTAATTTCTACAATTTGCTGCTCGCCAACCGTCAGATTTTTCACTAATTCATTCGGGTCAATGCTATCTTCTGCTCCCAACCGTTTGAGCAGATCAAACGCTTTTTGATTCCGAGCCCCGATATTAATCAGATTGAATCGACCCCGAGGTTGGTCACCCATGAAAATATTTTCTGCCACCGATAGTTCCGGCAGGATATTGAACTCCTGGTAAACGACGCTGACCCCAATATTGCGTGCCTGTTCAGGTCTAAGGCTTCTATATGTCCGTCCAGCAATCTCGATCGTACCCAGATCTGGGAAATAAGCGCCGGTGATAATCTTGATCAGGGTTGATTTCCCAGCGCCATTTTCTCCTACTAAGGCATGAATCTCCCCAGGACTCAGATCGAATGAAACATCTGCGAGTGCATGCGTTCCACCGAATGTTTTATCAATACCACTTAGTTTGAGTATCGTATTGTTGGGTTGATTTGGGATTGAAGATGATTCCATAACAATAACACTTCCTCGCTGAACTATTGCAAGTGATAAATTGCGAACAAGGTACAACTGAACGGGTCAGGGATTTAGTATTGCTCGTACGAAATTGCGCCTGCCGGGGCTAGAATCCCGGCAGGCACCTATTCTTATTGAAGCTTCAAACTTTACTTGCGCTCGAAGCCTCCATCCAAATAGTACTGAAGATCGACTGTCGTTGGAGGAATGAAGTCATCATTCAATTCAGGAACGTACCAGACCAAACTATCTGCTTCTGTGTATGGATCTGCGCCGTCCATTAACGTTCTCAGACTGATGAATTTGGTGATGCCATCTTTTCCTTCCAGAATGTCCACAGCGGTCTGCAAACACCACTTGGACATGGAGGGGGGATCCGGCGCACCAACGAATTCGTATCCATGCTCACTTGCTAAGCGCAAGAAACCGTTGGGTACATTCACCATGGCGTATTTTGGTGGGTCCATGCCAGCATCTTCGAAAGCCAGAGCCGCACCGAGAGCCATCTCACCACCGCCTGCCCAAACACCTGCAATATCAGGGTGGGCTGCCATCAAAGCTTCCATCTTCTGCTTGGCGTCAGCGATGTTCCATCCAGCGTATTCCTCAGCAACGATCTCGATATCGGGGTAATTAGCCAGAGCGTCCAGCGCTGCTGCCCGCCAGGTCTCAGTTGAATCAACGCCAGCGATGCCGTTGAAGAAAACAACTTTACCCTCGCCACCGAGCAGCTGGGCCAGGCCATCGCCAGAGCGATAAGCAACTTCGTAGAAGTCAATGTCAACTCGGGAAGTGAAGGCATCACTCTCAATACCATTGGCACAAAGCACAACTGGAATTCCGGCGTCTACAGCACGCTCGATCACAGCTACTGAAGCAGCCCTACCAAGGGGTTCAACAACGATTGCATCAGGACTCTGTTCGATGAAGTTCTCAATGTCGCTGATTTGTTGGTTGGCATCATTAGTGATGGCGGTGATCAATGGTTTTGCCAATACTCCTTCTGCCAGCAGGTCTTCACCATACGCAAGGATGGAAATATTGTATGTATTACCCCAACCATTGCTGGTATCCTGCTGCGATACAGCGATCACATAAGGACCTTCTTTTGCGTATTGAGATGTGTCGACAGGAGTTTCAGCGTCAGCTAAGAGCGCTCGAGAGTAATCCGAATCGAGTGCCGGGTCAACTTCAGCTTCAATTTCTGTGTACTCAATCCCTTCTCGCTCATCCCAGCCGGGGACCGGCCATAGGGGTTCGGCTGCAGCTAGTTCAGGAGGCCAAATTGCGACCTGTTGCCCGTTCTGCCATTGTCCGATGACAGTTGCAGCTTGCTCCAAGCGACCACTCTCATCGAAGGAAGCCTCAGGCCACTGGAAGTTCCATACACCCTCACTAAATGTCTCTGTGCGAAGCACTTCAGCGAGCGCTTTGGGATCCGTGGTGCATGCTACCTCTAATGCGTCAGCTAAAAGCCAAGTTGATGCATAGGTGGTGTTGTACGTGCCGCCCAATTCCTGGCCGGTATATTCTTTGAAAGCAGCTTTAAAGTCTTCGTCTATTGGCAGCGAGCTGACGGGAGCGAAGTCCATCGTGAAGATGATTCCTTCAGCGTTCTCTTCACCAACTTCATTCAGGAAGAATGTGGTTGCAAATCCAGAGCCAAGTGTGATGACACCGTACTTCGGCCAATAACCCTGCTCTTTAGTCTGCTTGATGAATGTCGAGGTCTCAGCATTGCCGAGCGCGAACCAGACATCCGGATCAAGCTGCTTGACGCGCAGGATGGTGTCGGTGAAGTCGTTGGTATTGGCGTCATAGGTGAAGTTGCCGAGCAGTTCCATGCCCTCTTCTTCGATTCCATGCAGCCAGGTTTCCTCGACTTCGGCGCCAAAGGTGATATTGGGGACGGTAATTACAGCTGTCTCTGCGCCGTTCGCCACAGCCCAGGCGACATCATTAGCACCCCATTCCTGCAAGGTGGATACAGTCTGGAAAACATAATCAAGGCCACGGCTGGTGATTGTCCCATCCAATGCATTGGGGACAATGTATGGCACTTCATATTTTTCAGATATTTCTGTTGCTGGCAGGGTTGTGCCGCTGAGGGCTGAACCCATCACTGCTACAACCCCCTCTTGTGTGATCAGGCGCTCCATTTCGGAGTTGCCTTTCTCTGCACTGCTTTGTGTATCACCGACAACCAATTCAATCTGTGCGCCCCCCAAGCAGGCGATCCCACCCGCGGCGTTGATTTCATCAATCGCCATCTGGTGTGATTTAACATACGGATCCCCCGCCCAACCTGCATCAGGGCCAGTTACAGGATATAAGGCGCCGACCTTGATAACATCTACAACTTCTGCAGGTTCCTCAGGTTGAGCTGGTTCCTCAACATCTGGTTCCGTTGGGGCTTCTGTTGGTTCAGCTTGCGAAACACAGGCTGATAACACGAGTGCCAAGATGAATGTAAAAACTAATATCTTGGACAAAATCGATGCTTTCTTCATTGTATTCTCCTCTTACTTTTGGAATCAATTGGGTGAAAATCATTGTGTTTATGTTATTTCTTTTTTGTTTATTACTCCCTATCACCTCCTTAAACTCGCTGCAATGAGAGTTGTACACTCCTATTGCTTAAAGACAGAACTCGATAGTAGGCGATTTATTCTTTCATCGCTTACCAGATTGATGTATGGCTTGATTTACCTTATCGCTATTCATCTTAGTAATATTTATCACGAACTCGATAAGGAGTGCATAAAGAAGGCATAAGGGAAATGTTAAGATGACAAATAGCAGTATCAAGTTAGTGACTTTTTACACCTATTAAGTGAAATTATTGAGCCATTCGTGGGAAGGTGCAGTATTGATTTCTAATAAGAAAAAAGTCCTGTGATTGATAATTTCCCACAGGACTTGAAGCATTCAGATCCAATGCCTCGGATCAGGAAAACTTATCTAGCATGATCTGGAGTTCGATAAACCTTTTGGAAAATCTCGGAAAACCCAAGCAGAGGTTTATGCCCGGGCTGAGCATATGCTCTGCGCTTGCTGGTTGTGAGTCCATAACCAACAAAGCCTTCCAACAATTTTAATGCACACACAACTCCATCCAACACAGGCACACCGATCTCATTTTCCAGGTGCTTGTCTAAGCCAGCCATCCCGGCACAGCCCAGACAAATCACTTCCGCGCCATCTTCTTCAATTGCCAGTTTAGCAGTCTTTGCGATTAACCCGTATGTCTCTTCAGGGCTTTCTTCCAACGCCAGCACCGGCATGTGAGTAGAACGGACCGATGCGCAGCGCTCGGTCAAGCCATAATGGCGAACAGCATCCCAAAGTAGCGGTTCCCACTCTTCATTGGTCGTGACAATACTGAAGCGATAGCCCAGCATGCAGGCGACATACATAGAGGCTTCAGCGATCCCCAATACCGGCTTCTCAGTGATCTCACGTAGGGCATAGATGGTAGGGTGGTCGCTGTAGCATGCAATCACTATGGCATCATATTGATCTAGCTGTTCAATTGCCACTTCTAGAGTACCAACCGAGCTTAATATTTCATCATATACGCTCTCGATGGACTTAGGTCCAGATCTTGGATTAATCGCTACTGGAGTAGTAGCTGGGAATGCATATCGGTCAGCAATATCCTGGACACGTTTGGTAAATTCTTCGGACGTATTCGGGTTTATGAACAATATACGCATGATGGCTCCTCTTTGAAAGTAATATTTCTTATCAGTGAATGTAAGTTTATAGTTTCCGTGGAGTAATTCCTAGCTTTCCAATTAATCGAGTCATTCCTGGTTGGGATCTGAGAAAGATTGCATGGAGTGGATTCCTTATCAGAAACCAAGCAAGCAGATTTCTCAATGATTCAGATCTCAACAAAACACTGTTTCAAAGTGATTTTTCGATTGAGTATTTCAGCATCTGTGCTACCTGAATTCAAGTCAACTTACCGGTTTGTTTGTGTTTGTAACATGGGCGGTTGGCGAATTTCAAAAATTGGTGCAAGCCCAATGATCTCCACTCGATGGATGCCATTACCAAGTCACACCCGAGCCTGTC
>SDBU01001974.1_pt1 | contig 28140 bp, 26 predicted proteins | sample 2277071 | NCBI WGS metagenome assembly SDBU01 (sample SAMN10397929, study PRJNA504765) | marine sediment metagenome | isolation source: marine sediment core GS08_GC12, 126 cmbsf | place: Arctic Ocean: Gakkel Ridge, Loki's castle | collected 2008 | reverse complement strand
GATTCTTGGGTGGTTTTGCTTAGCTACGGATTAGCTATAAATTATCTTTTCTTGGTAGGCCGTACAGGTCTCGAACCTGTGACACCCTGATTAAAAGTCTGGGACTCAGATTGAATCAAATCTGAGGAGTTTTACTATTGAGGTAGATTGAAAGTCAATTCAAAAGTTCTACCTACCGTACAGTACCGCCCACCTAAGTGGACTCGAACTCTCCCTTAGTTGACAGTCAGCCAGAGTGTGGCCCGCTGGGCAATCCATCTTTTTATGAGTCGTGTTTCGACAAATCAAAAGACAGTGGGCCTTTATAAAATTTCAAACTGTCCTTAAAATCAAAAGATCTAGTATATCGTTCTACCATTTCTAGGGTCTCCCACCTGCCCAGATCTTTAATGGTCATGGTATCCACACCAGCTCTTCGCAACAAACAGGCGAAGGTTCTCCGGAATACATGGGGATTACAGGTAATCCCGGTGGCTGCTTCCAGACGGCGAAGCATTGAGATTATACCCCACCTGTTCATGCCCCAGATATTATCGTTAGGCTGATATTGGCTAAGCCATGACTTAACATATTGCTCGGTTAGATTTCCAAAGGGAGCAAGGCATTCCTGTCCACCTTTAATCTTGACCTTTATCGTATGACTTTCCCAGTCTATGTCCTGAGGCTGAATGTCCGTTAGCTCACTGAGGCGTAGACCGCTTTCAGTAAAAAGGGAGATAATAGCCTTGTCTCTGTACGAGTGGGCTTTACCAATGAGTTTTAATACTTCGCTTCGAGTTAGAGTCGGCAGTATTAACTTTGGAAGTTTCGGTGCTTTCATATATTGCATTGGGCTTGGCAAACTGTAACTTTGTTCCCGCCAGTTGTAGAAGGTCCTAATTGCTCGATAGTAGGCATGGCGATTGCCGAGATTCTTGAACTTGAGCAGGAAAGCCTCAACATCTTGCCTCTGTGCTGTATCCGGGTTCAGCCCACAAAGGAATCTGCCAAGCTTCACCCTGTAGAACTGCAGAGTGCCGGAAGAGACCCCCATTGCTTCCTTGGAGCGTAGGAAGAGACATAGATATTCAGCTGTTGTCATTGAATTTCCCACCGTTTTTGAGCCCTCGTTCCAGTTCTTCCCTCAATTCATCAAGACGTTGATTTTGGGGCTGCCTTTGTCTCGAGGTATCTTCTTTTGAACGTGTCCCTGCTGATCCACTGGCCGGTTCTTTCCCGGTATCTCTGGGCTCCTCGTGTCCAGCCCAGATGTTCACCATCTCGTAAGCGTAAAATTAGCTCACTATCCACTTCAAGCCTTGGCCTTCCTGGTTTTATTGAAGGATCATATGTACCCATTCCTATTGACCCCCAGTATTTATTATTTGACATTCTCATTGTAGAGTATTAAAGTTAGCAGTAACAAGTACTATATAATGATACGCAAAAGTGCAATAAGTGGTGCTCGCAAGCGTCTGGGTGTACCAGAGATGGGGATGCCTGATGCAAAAACAGCATTACGCTGGTATAAAGAACACTTTCGGGACGCCATTGGGGTAAATTTTAAAGGTTCTTTTGGCTTCTGTTATCAACCTGGGGCGGATGTAATCGATGTTGAATATAAAAGCAGTCCAAAGGGAATCTGGATTGCTGCCCCAAGCTTAATAGACCAGAGCATACCATTGGACAGAGAAGTGGCAGCTATCGCTTCTGAGGCAAAGTTGCCGGAGTGGGCGGCTCCTGCACTGCGTTTGGTAGTGTTAATCGGAGAGCTTCCCGAAAAACTGGAGCTGCGTGTACCGCATCTGTTTATCTCTCCTTTAGGCGACTGGCGCGTACTCGTTCATCCGGCTTGTAACGTGAGCACAAGGGACTGGCGGGAGACCGGGGAAATGTTGGGGGTTTTACCGGGTGGGGTCGATATGTGGCAGGTCCCCGGAACTATTACCATTTATGAAAAAAAGAGGAAGAACGCAAGACGACAGCTATATCAACAGACCCTGCTTGCATACCATGAGGTAATAGCAGAACGCCGAAAGCGAAAGAAGAAAGGTAGGTGGAGGATACTGAAAGAGACGGCGATATTACTCAAGGAAAACTATGGCTGGAAATTAGAAGAGGATTCCTATACGATAAGGCGTTTTCTTGACCGGGCGGAAAAACTGTGGCATATTTCCACGCGGTAAGAGAAAAAGAAAGGCTGGGACCTATCGCAAAACATATCAAAACTTACGCGTAAAAGTTAAGCAAATTTGTTAAGCATATTTTTTAAGGGGGACTCAGTAGATGTACAAAACAGGCGCAAAAACCAAGTGGCAGCGGCGGGATTCGAACCTGCGACCAAGGGCTTATGAGTCCCCTGCTCTGCCTCTGAGCTACGCTGCCTCAGTTATGATATCAGGCTCGGGTATTGTATAATCCTGCCTGGATATTGTCAACTTGCAGCGACCGGATGGCCCAATCCGTTGAAGCCAGGAGAAGCGTACGCCGGAGATACGGGCAGGGCACAGATACAACGTAAATAACGGCCTGCTTACGGTCCACGCTTCTCGTAATCCGGGCACCAGGTAGCATTGGGACGCTCCGGGACACGACAGGCACCCCGCCAGTTCCACTTGCAGCTATCGCACAGGAATATGTTCATTCCCAGCGCCCTCTTAATCCGGAGTATAATCCGGTGTCCCAATGGGGGCTTCATTTTTAATACCAAATTGAGGTAAAATACTTAAAGCATTATATCAGTTTTACTCCACGGGACAAAACATGTGCTAGAATAGACTGTTTACCAATGAAAGGATAAGCTGCCATGTCCACACCTCAAGTTAAGCAGGAACAACCGCTGAACATGACTACCATCAGCTTGGTGGGGCTCACCTGGATTGATATTGCCCCGCCAGGCGAGAGTGAAAGGGACTACCTAGCGGCGAACTATCCTTTCCACCCCCTCGACCTGGATGACATCCTCAGCCGGATACAGCGCCCCAAGATAGATGAGTACCAGGATTATTTGTTCTTTGTCTTTCACTTTCCCATATTCCGGAAAGCAGAGCGCGTACTTGCTCCCAGCCAGCTATCGGTGTTCATTAGCTCCGACTACCTGATTACCGTGCACAGCGGAGAGCTTAAGCCACTGGTAAAGCTGGTCAAGGAGTGCCAGATCGACGAGGAGTCACGCCAGGATTACCTCAGCCAGGGTCCGGGCTTCCTCCTGTACCGCATCCTTGACCGGCTGGTTGACTACTGCCTGCCGATATTAAACAAGGTTGGCAGCGGCATCGAGGAAGTGGAAGATAGCATCTTCTCCGACCGGAAGCGGGGCGCAGTAAGGGAAATCTCCCGGCTGAGGCGGGATATTATCGCCTTCCGCCGCATCATCTGGCCGATGAGGGCGGTTATTGGTCGGCTGGAAGCGAAAGTGCGCCGCTTTGTCAAGCCGGACCTGTCAGTATATTTTGGTGATATAGTTGACCATCTGGACAGGCTCTGGGATGGGCTGGACGAGTACAAGGAGATAATAGAGGGATTGAGCGATACCTTCGATTCGATGGCGACCAATCGCACCAACGAAGTAGTTAGAATACTGACCATCATCGCCATTGTAATGCTGCCGGTCACCGTGGTCGCCAGTATCTGGGGGATGAACATCGAGCTACCATTCACCGGCTCTCCCTTAGCTCTGCTATACGTATTCCTGATAATGACAGCCGTTATCGGCGGCATGATCTTACTGCTGCGTCGCTTGAAGGTCATTTAGAAATCGCCATCGCCGTCAAGGCTTGAGTATGAATATCTCACACCGACTCCTGATTGTTGCCGCCGTTTTTGTCACCAGCCTGATTACGGCCAATATCATAGCCGTCAAGATTATCAGCGTCGGCTCAATCATGCTACCGGCCGCCATTATTATCTTTCCGTTAAGTTATATCCTGGGTGATATCCTGACCGAGGTCTACGGCTACCGCTGGGCGCGGCGGGTAATCTGGCTCGGCTTTGCCTGCAATCTTATCTTCATCATCTTCGCCTGGATAGGACAGCTGCTGCCCCCGGCCGGCTTCTGGGAAGGACAGTCGGCCTATGAGGCCATTCTGGGCTATGCCCCCAGGCTGCTGGCCGCCTCCTTCGGCGGCTACCTGGTCGGCGAGTTTACCAATTCCTTTATCCTGGCCAAGATGAAGCTGCTGACGCAGGGGCGCTGGCTGTGGACGAGAACCATCGGCTCCACCATTATCGGACAGGGACTGGACACCACCATCTTCATCACCATAGCCTTTGTCGGCACACCGTCCTTTGCTGCAATCATGATCCTGTATCACTGGCTGGCCAAGACGGCCATTGAAGTCCTGGCGACACCTCTTACCTATACCGTTGTCAATTTTCTCAAGAAGAAAGAGGGTATTGATACCTATGACTACAAGACAAGCTTTAACCCGTTCGCCATCTCCGGTTAGGGGGACATTGGCCGTTGAAGGTTAGATTCCTGGGAGCGCATACCACGGAGTCACGGAGCACCAGGCTGTCCGGCCTGCTGATAGATGACGTCCTGGCACTGGACGCCGGTGGACTGACCTCCAGCCTGACCTTCGCCGAGCCGCTCAGGCTCAAAGCAGTTCTTATCACCCACCAGCACTACGACCACATAAGGGATGTCCCGGCCCTGGGTATGACCCTCTTTCTCAATAATGCCACAATAGATGTTTACTCCCTGCCATCGGTGCACGATGCGCTGGCCTGCCATCTGCTAAACGGAGAGATATATCCAGACTTCTTTAAAGCAACCGGGAGCAAAGCCACCATACACTTTCACCCGGTAGAACCCTACCGCGAAATCCAGCTCGAGGGCTATAGCGTGCTGCCGCTGCCCCTGGAGCACTCGGTGCCGGCGGTGGGTTATCAGGTAACCTCCGCCGATGGCAAAAAGCTATTTTATACCGGGGACACCGGGCCGGGTATGGCCCATTGCTGGCAGCATTGCTCACCCCGGTTACTCATTGTTGAGGTGACCGCTTCAAATAGATACACGGATTACGGCAGAGAGGCCGGCCACCTAACCCCCAACCTGCTCAAAGAAGAGCTAATCGGCTTTCAGAAGATAAGGGGTTATCTGCCTATGGTGATTACCGTCCACATGAACCCTGCTTTGGAGACCGAGATTGAGGCCGAGCTGGCCGCCGTAGCCAGGGAGCTGGGCACTTCAATCAGCCTGGCCGGTGAAGGCAGACAGCTCTCTCTGTGAAAGGGAGGTGGCGAGGTTGGCACAGGCTCCGAGGTTTATCGCCGACCACAACGTAGGCAAGCTGGCCAGATGGCTGAGAATGATGGGCTATGACACCCTCTTCTTCGATGGCAGCGATGACTCCAGGATGGTAGCCACTGCGCTTTCCGAAGACAGGGTGATACTGACCCGGGACACCGGCATTATGAAAAGAAGGCTGGTAACCACCGGCCGGTTGAAAGCCGTTCTTGTTGTCAGCGACGAGCCCGAGCTTCAGGTGAAACAGCTGCTCAGGGAGCTTGGCCTGGACACCCGCCTTAACCTCTTTACCCTGTGCCTGGAGTGCAACCAGCTCCTGACCAGCCGGAGCAGGGAGCAGGTGCGGGAACGGGTGCCGCCCCATGTCTTCAAGACACAGCACCAGTATATGGAGTGCCCCTCCTGCCACCGGATTTACTGGCGGGGCAGCCACTGGCAGGCAATGATTCGCAAGCTAAAAAGGCTGTCCCGAGGTTGACCCCAGTCTGGGATATTGATACACTTCAGAGTTATCGACCCATCCGAGGTTTATAGTGAAAGTCTTAACCGCAGACGAGATGCGCCGGGCAGAAGAGGACTGCGCCAGGCTGGGTGTTACCACCGACATGCTGATGGACAATGCCGGCCAGGCGGTGGCCGATGAGGTCGGACGAATCCTGTGCGGTGTTAATAACAGGCAAATAGTGCTGCTTGTCGGCCCGGGTAACAACGGCGGAGACGGCCTGGTGGCCGCCCGCCACCTCCACGACCATGGGGCCCAGATCACCCTATTCCTGCTGGGGACGAGAGCGGAGGACGATGCCAACCTCAAGCTTATCCGAAAGCGTGATATCCAGAGCTATAAAGACCTGGGCCGGCTGGGTGAGGTGCTGTCTTCAGCCGATGCCGTAATCGATGCCCTTTTCGGCACCGGCAGGAGCCGCCCCCTGGAGGGTGATTTCAGGAAGGCCCTGGATGAGGTAGCCAGAGCCAGGGAGAAGCGCCCGGAGCTCAGGGTAATCGCCCTGGATTTGCCCTCCGGGCTGGATGCCGACAGTGGCGCCTGTGACCCGGCCTGTCTTTTTACCGACGACACCATCACCCTTGGCTTCCCCAAACCGGGGTTGTACAACTCACCGGGGGCAGGAAAAGCCGGCTGCATAACCACTGTTGATATCGGCATCCCGGCGCATCTGGCACAGGCGGCGAAAACGGAGCTGCTTACCGAAGATTGGGCAAGAAAAAACCTGCCTTCGCGCCCCATAGACGCCAACAAGGGCAGCTTCGGCCGGGTGCTGGTGGTTGCCGGCTCAACGAATTACATCGGCGCCGCCTACCTGGCCTGCAGCGGTGCCATGCGGGTCGGCGCTGGCCTGGTCACTCTGGCCACGGCTAAAAGCCTGCAACCGATTCTGGCTTCCAAGTTAACCGAGACCACCTATCTGCCATTGCCCGAGTCCAGTCCCGGTGTCCTCTCCGATGAAGCTGCCAGCCTGATAATATCGGAGATGAAAAACTACCAGACATTGCTCCTGGGCTGCGGGCTGGGACTGAGCCAACCGGCCATGAACCTGGTGAGCTCAATCCTGTTTCAGTCAAGGGAAGCCCCACCTTCGCCGGTGATTGACGCCGATGCGGTTAACACTCTGGCCAAGACACCGGAGTGGTGGCACACCCTGACCACAGATGCCATCCTGACACCACACCCCGGCGAAATGTCCCGGCTGACCGGTATGCCGGTGCCCGAAATACAGGCCGACCGGATTGGCACCGCTAAAAGAACGGCAACCGAGTGGCAAAAAACAGTCATCCTAAAGGGGGCATACACCGTTGTCACCGCCCCAGACGGCCGTTGCCGCATCAACCCGCTAGCCAACCCCGGCCTTGCTTCGGCCGGTACCGGCGATGTCCTGGCCGGAGTGGTCGCCGGGCTGGTGGCACAGGGCCTTTCCCTGTTCGACGCCGCCAGTCTGGGAGTCTGGCTGCACGCCCAGGCGGGGGAAGCGGTAAAAGCCGAGATGGGCGATGCCGGCATGGTCGCCGGTGACCTGCTGCCGGCACTGCCTAGAGTTATCAAAGGACTTAAGAGGGCATAGAACAATATGTTGCTGGCAGTTGATATCGGCAATACCGAGACCACACTGGGCGTCTTTAGCGGCCAGGAGCTAAAGGCTACCTGGAGTCTGGGCACGGTCATCAACCGCACCGCCGATGAGTATGCCTCGCTGCTCATCAGCCTGTTGCGTAACCGGGGACTGGACAGTGGCGACATTGATAAAATCGCCCTGTGCAGCGTGGTACCGCCATTAACCGCCACCTACGAAGAGATGTTCCGGCGCTACTTCGGTGTCTCCCCGCTGGTGGTCGCCGCCGGGGTTAAGACGGGGGTGCGTATCTGCATGGATAACCCCAGGGAGGTCGGTGCTGACCGAATTGCTGATGCCGCCGCTGCCCACCATCTCTACGGTGGCCCGCTTATCATCGTTGACCTGGGCACGGCCACCACCTTCGACACCATATCAGAGAAGGGCGAATATATCGGCGGGGCCATCGCCCCGGGAATGGCCACCGCCGCCGAGTCCATGTTCCAGCGGGCAGCCATGCTGCCCAGAGTGGAAATGAGCCGGCCCGACAGCGTCATCGGGACCAATACCATTGACGCCATGAAATCCGGCATTGTCTTCGGCTACGTCGGGCTGGTGGAAGGCATGGTCGCCCGCATTCAAAGGGAACTGGGGGCTAAGACTAAGGTGATAGCCACCGGCGGTTATGCCGAGCTGATAGCTAAAGAGACCGCTGTAATTGACGTGGTAAACCCCGATTTAACGCTAATCGGGCTGAGGCTCGTCTATCAGATGAACCAGACTTAAGTATGGAAAAAGGGTAAATCGTAATGAGTGACATATTGCTCTGTACCGGCTCTATCATAATTATCATCTGGGGAATAGCCCATATTGTCCCGACCAGGGGTGTCGTTAACGGTTTCGGGGAATTGTCCACTGACAACCGGCGCATCCTCATAATGGAGTGGATTGCCGAAGGCCTGACGATGGTTTTTATCGGCCTGCTGGTGCTGCTGGTCTCCCTCATGTTTGACGGGCAGAATGAGGTAGCCACCTTTGTCTACCGCGCCTCGGCGGTGATGCTTCTGGTCATGGCCGGGCTTTCGGCGACGACTGGCGCCCGCACCTCAATTCTGCCGATGAAGCTGTGCCCCTACATCAAGACAGTGGTGGCAGTACTGATACTAGTGGGAAGCGTAATTTGAACTGTACCGGAAGGTGAACTCATGCTGACTGATAAGACAATTATATTGGGCATAACCGGTAGCATCGCCGCCTATAAAGCGGCCGGCCTTGCCAGCAAGCTGACTCAAGCCGGGGCCGGGGTTGAAGTGGTTATGACCGAAGCGGCTACCAGGTTCATCACGCCGCTGACCCTGCGTAGCATTACCGGCCGACCGGTGGTTACCGGCATGTGGCAACCGGCTTCAGAATTCAGCATCGAGCACGTGTCCCTGGCAGAAGCCGCCGACGTGGTGGCTATTGCTCCGGCGACGGCCAATGTTATCGCCAAACTGGCAAACGGCATCGCCGATGACATCCTCACCTGCACCGTGCTGGCTACCAGGGCTCCGGTTATTGTTGCCCCGGCGATGAACGAAAACATGTACCGCAACCCGGTTACTCAGGAGAACCTGGCCAAACTCAAGGCCAGGGGCTTTGTTATTATTGAACCCGGCTACGGCCGGCTGGCCTCCGGTAAAACGGGGACCGGCCGCCTGGCCGAAGTTGACAAGATTATATGTGCTATCAGGCAGGTGATGGAACGCAAGAGCGACCTTGCCGGAAAGCGAATGGTGGTTACCGCCGGCGGCACCCGGGAGCCGATTGACCCGGTGCGCTTCATCGGCAACCGCTCGTCTGGGAAAATGGGCTACGCCCTGGCCGAGGCGGCCCGGGAGAGAGGCGCTAAAGTAACACTGGTTACCACCTCCAGCCTGCCGCCACCGGCTGAGGTCGAGGTTATTGCCGTTGAAACCGCCCTCCAGATGAAGCGGGCGGTGACCAGAGCGGTCAAGGGTGCCGATGCCCTGGTTATGGCGGCGGCGGTAGCCGACTACCGGCCGGAGAAAGTAGCCAGGGCCAAGATTAAGAAGAAAAGCGCCAAGCTGACCCTGGGGCTGGTGGCCACGCCGGACATCCTGGCCGAAATAAAGGGCGGCTTTATTAAAGTCGGCTTCGCCGCCGAGAGCGAAGATGTTATCGCCAACGCCCGAAAGAAGCTTGAGACCAAGGGCCTTGACCTCATCGTGGCCAACGATATTACTAGCAAGGACAGCGGCTTCGGCGCCGACAGCAACAAGGTGACCATAATTGATAAAAACGGCAAGGCTGAAGACCTGCCTTTAATGAGCAAGCGAGAGGTGGCCGACAGGGTTCTGGACAGGGTGGTGGGGATTTTGGGTAGGAAAAGCAACTAGAAAAGCAGGGATATGAAAAAATATCGATTCCATAAAAGATGGGGGGACAAATACAAAATGCAACCAGAGGCGGTAGATTATGCATATTCCATAATTGAGGAGCCTGTTAAACAGATAGAATATCTAAAGTATTTAACGAAAGTTACTGAATGGTGGGATGATAATGACATTGACTATGTTTGGAGGCATATTAAGAAGAACTGTAAGACTCCAGCAGATAGGATAAAAACCGAACGGAAATACAAAGACTATTTACGTGACCATCTCCGAGGGGTTGTGCCTAAAACGATAGGGCTTGCCGGTAAAGCGACAGGGCATACTGTGTTTGAGAATTTTTTCTTTGGAGGAAGAAAGACCGGGAGAGACATAAGTAGAGTAAAAGGCATAGGACGGTTTCACTCCTATATGCAACGGAAATACATACGACCTAAAGGACGACCATACTTATTGGCATGGTATCTCCACCACCTAATCGATTACTGTTATGAGGTTTATATGATGTTCCCACTCACCGAGATTATCAATAGAAATCGAGATAGAATTAAGCCAAGCGACCCAGAATATGATGAAGTCGTTAGCTTTATCCAACAGCATTGGGAAGAACTTAAATATGACTTCGAATCGTATTAATGAGATGCCCTGACCAAACAGAGAGTCAGAGAGAGGCTTCACCTTTCTTAAATACCACCCTCTAAGGGAGATGTCCTGACCAGACAGGGCGTCTAAGAGGGATGAAATCCCTCTTTCTTTCCCTCCCCCTCTCCTCGCAATGAGAGGGGGATCAAGGGGGAGAGGTTGTTAACCAGATTACTAAGAGGTAGGAATGACAGAAGAAACACCAGATGAAATGCCCAGGGCCTACCAGCCGGCTGAGGCCGAGGCCAGGTGGTACCGCTTCTGGCTGGAAAAGGACTACTTCAAGCCCAAAATAGACCCCGAAAAGAAGCCCTTTGTCATCATTATGCCGCCGCCCAACGTCACCGGCGAGCTCCACCTGGGGCACGCTTTAACCGCCACCATAGAAGACATCATGGTCCGCTGGCACCGCATGATGGGCGAGCCGACTTTATGGCTGCCCGGCGTCGACCACTCCGGCATCGCCGCCCAGGTGGTGGTAGAGCAACTTTTAGCTAAGGAGGGTACCAGCAGGCACCAGCTGGGCAGGGAGAAGTTTGAAGACAGGATGTGGCAGTGGGCGGAAAGCTGCCGGGGCACCATAACACAGCAGCACCAGAGGCTGGGCGTCTCCTGCGACTGGAGCCGGGAGACCTTCACCCTGGACGAGGGGCCCAGCAAGGCGGTACGCGCCGTCTTTGTCAATCTCTATAATAAAGACCTGATCTACCGTGGCGAGCGCATCATCAACTGGTGTCCCCGCTGCTCGACTGCCCTCTCCGACCTCGAGGTCGACCACCAGGAGCTAACCGGCAACCTGTACTACATCCGATATCCGCTGGCCGAAGATGAAAGCAAGTTCATCACCGTGGCCACCACCCGCCCGGAGACGATACTGGGCGACACGGCAGTGGCGGTAAACCCGCAAGATAAGCGATTCCAGGGGCTGGTGGGCAAGAAAGTTGTCCTGCCGGCGGTAAAACGGGCAATACCCATCGTCGCTGATGAGGCGGTTGACCCCGAATTTGGCACCGGCGCTGTGAAAATCACCCCGTCCCACGACCCGGTGGACTTCGAGGTCGCCCAGCGGCTGGGGTTGCCCTTCGTCAACATACTGAACCCCGACGCCACCATGAACGAAAATACCGGCCCCTATGAGGGGCTGGACCGATTTGCCGCCCGTAAGAAGATTATGGAAGACCTGGAGAAAGAAGGGCTGGTGGTCAAGGTTGAGGATTACTCCCACGCAGTGGGCCACTGCCAGCGCTGCCGCACGGTGATTGAGCCGCTGGCCAGCAAGCAGTGGTTTATCAGGATGGAGCCGCTGGCAAAACCGGCAATTGAAGCCGTCACCAGCGGGCGGATAAAAATCATCCCGGAGCGTTTCACCAAAGTCTATCTTAACTGGATGTATAATATCCGCGACTGGTGCATCAGCCGCCAGCTATGGTGGGGGCACCGGATACCCATCTGGTACTGCCAGCGGTGCGGCAAGCTAACGGCCAGCATCGACCCGGCCAGCGCCTGTCAGCACTGCGGCTCGAGCGACATCGAGCAGGACCCCGATGTGCTGGACACCTGGTTCAGCTCCGCCCTGTGGACACACTCTACCATGGGCTGGCCGGAGAAAACAGAGGACTTCAGCTACTTCTACCCGACTACGGTGATGGAGACCGGCTATGATATCCTCTTCTTCTGGGTGGCCCGGATGATCGTGATGGGCCTTGAGGATACCGGCAACATCCCCTTCAGCACCGTCTACCTTCATGGCCTGATACGGGACGAGAAAGGGGAGAAGATGAGCAAGCTCCGGGGCAACGTGCTCAACCCGATTGATATCCTGGAGAAATACGGCACCGATGCCCTCCGCTTAGCCCTGTCCACCGGCACATCGCCGGGCAACGATATCAAGCTGGCTACGTCAAGGCTGGAGGCCGCCCGCAACTTCGCCAACAAGCTGTGGAACGCCACCCGCTTTGTGATTCGCAAGCTGGACACCTATGACGGCGATATGGAAATCAAGCGTGGACGGCTGCCGCTGGAAGACCGCTGGATATTAAGCCGGCTCAGCAGCACCACCGCCTATGTTAACAAGCTGATGCGGGACCTTCAGTTTGGTGAGGCCCTGCGGCAAATCCACGATTTCCTCTGGGGGGAGTACTGCGACTGGTGTATCGAGATAAGCAAGCTCCGCCCCGGCGCAGAGACAACCGAAACACCCTCGCCCGTTCCGGTTCTGGTTCATGTCCTCGAGTCATCGCTGCGCCTGCTGCACCCCTATATGCCCTTCGTCACCGAAGAACTGTGGCAGAACATCAGAAAAAGGCTGCCCCTGAGAAACCGGATGTCCGAATCCATAATGGTAGCCCCTTACCCAGAAGCCAACGCGGCGGATATAGACCACGAAGCAGAGAGGGAGATGTCTGCTGTAATCGAAATCGTACACTCCATACGCAATGTCCGCGCCCAGCACCAGGTAGCCGCCACCAGACTCATTGAGGCGCAAATCTACGCCGGTAAATTAAAATCGGCTATTACTACTCACGTGAAGACCATTGAAAGCCTGGCGAAGGCAAAGACGGCTGTTTTTGGCGAAAAGCGCCAGCCACCAGCCGAAAACGACCTGGTACTGGTGCTCAAAGATACCGAGGTGGTAATACCCCTGGAGAGTATGGTCGACCTACAGGCGGAGAGGCAGCGGCTTGGGCAGGAGATAAAACAACTGAAGAGCGATGTCGGCAGACTCGAGGCCAGGCTCAGGGATAAGGCCTTTCTCAGCAAAGCGCCGGCGGCTGTCGTCGATAAGGAACGGACCAGGCTGGCCGAAAGAAGGGACAAGCTGGAAAAGCTCACGGAACTCAGCGGCCGCCTTCAGGCTTAATAACAGCCCCGCCTAGCGCCGGTAGGGATAAAAAACGAGGAAGGCGACGGTAAAAACGGCGCTCTCAACCACTCCGGGCCATATCTGGCTGAAATCAACATAGCCCTGACCCAGCGAATACAGCTGAATCACCAGCAGCAAACTGGCCCATAGGACAGCAAACCTGACGCCGTTAATGTTACCCAGAGGATCAAGCCCGGATATGGCAAACCACACCCCGGCAGCAATGAAAGTAGCCCCGATTATGGCCAGGAAAAAAGCGGCCATTTCCTCAAAACCGGTAAACTCGGCGGCTCTTTCCGGAGCGACAATAAGGACTATTCCCTGTGCTATGTGCAGGGCTCCAAATATTATCAGGGCTATCTTCAGGTTGAGACCACGCATTCCTCTACCTCCAAAGAGACGCCGGCTACCAGTTGGCAATTGTTACACAGCCCCTGGCTGCCTGTCAATAGACGAGCTTGAGATTGTCTGCGGCGTTGCTGCGCAGCCACTTGAGTGCCTTCTTGGTGTCGCTGGCTACCCTGGCCTTGTCCGAGTGCCGCAGCCGATAGCCGAACAGCCAGTAGGTAAACTCCTTGAGCTCGTCCAGCCCGATAGACGAGCTTTGCGGGTAATTTCTCTCACTCCTGAAATCGCCGAGCAGCTCCTCCTGGGTAGCACCGTACAACCGGCGATAGGCCGCCTCCGAGATGTCCTGCTCCCTGCCGGGGCCTAAGGCCTGCCTCTCTTTTCGCACCTCGTCCTCAACAGCCTGTACCAGGACTTCTTCGGTGGTGATGCCATAGAAGTAGTTGAGGTACTGATGGTATTTACGGGTGCCGATGAGCTCCTTGAATTCACCCGGGGTTAGCTCAAGCGGCGGCTTACCGTGGAAAAGGAGGGCCACCTTCTCATCTTCGGGAATCATTTCGTCGGCCGAGTGGCACAACCGCTGGACAAGCAGCAGCCAGTCAAAGGCTTCACCATCTATGAAATAGCGGAGGCGGCGGCCGTCTATCGTCTCCTCAGCGGCCTGCCACCGCCCGATGGCCTCAAGCAGGGCGATATACCAGTGCTTGCCGGAGGAGATTGCCTGTTTTAAGCGGGCTATGGCCTCTTCGTCAGGCCGGGTTAGCTGGCTGGGTGGTTTTTGTTGGCAGTTAGTGTTCACCACCCTCACCCGCCGCAGCACTTCTTAAACTTCTTGCCACTGCCGCAGGGGCAGGGGTCGTTGCGGCCTACCTTTTTACCAGCCACTCTAATCCGCGGTTTCTTGCCACCACCGACATCAAGCGAAACCGGGGTTGGTGCTGCCGCAGGCCTCGTTTCCTTGCGGATGCCCACCCGGAATATGGTGTGGGCGACATCATACTGGATGGCGGACAGCAGGTGCTGGAACATCTCGTGGCTCTGCCGCTTGTAGGCCACCAGCGGGTCGCGCTGGGCCATAGCCTGTAGTCCTATCCCCTGACGCATGTACTCCATGGCCGTCAGGTGCTCCACCCACAGGCTATCGATTACGCGCAGCATTACCAGCCTCTCCACCATGCGTATACTCTCCGGGCCAAGCTCCTTCTCCCTATCCTGGTAGAGGGCTTGGGCTGCTTCTACCAGCTTATCCTCAACCTGCTCCGGCTCCAGCCGGGTAAGGGCAGATGCGTTCAACTCCGGCGATATGGGAAAGATGGTGGCCACCGCACCCAGCAGACCATCAAGATCGGGCTCATGTTCATCAGCGAGGTGGACCGCCACCATGCCCTTTATCTCCTCCCTGACCATGGACAGGATGTTGGACTTGAGGTCGGCGCCACCCAGAATCTTGCGGCGTTCTCTATAAATTACTTCGCGCTGCGTGTTGATGACATCATCATATTCCACCAAGTGCTTGCGCGCATCGAAGTGGTAGCCCTCGACGCGCGTCTGGGCGTTTTCAATGCTGCGACTAATCATCTTGTTTTCAATGGCGGTGTTTTCGTCCATACCGGCCCAGTCCATAATGCTTTTCACCCGATCACCGCCGAATCGGCGCATGATGTCATCCGTCAGGGAAACATAGAAGCGCGATCCTCCCGGGTCTCCCTGGCGACCGGCCCGGCCCCGGAGCTGGTTGTCAATACGGCGGGCTTCATGGCGCTCGGTGCCGACAACGTAGAGCCCGCCCATCTCCAGCACGCGGTTGTGCCTCTGCTGCCACTCCGGGTTATCGGCATCCGGCGGCTCTTTACCGCCGAGAACAATATCAACGCCGCGCCCGGCCATATTGGTGGCCACGGTAACCGCCCCCGGCTCCCCGGCGGTAGCGATGATGCCCGCTTCCTTCTCGTGCTGGTTGGCATTGAGCACCTGGTGCTGGATGCCCTTCTTCTTAAGGAGGTGACCCAGCATTTCCGATTTATCGATAGATACCGTGCCGATAAGCACCGGGCGTCCCTGCCGGTGAACCTGCTCTATATCGTTGACCACGGCCCTGAACTTGGTCTCTTCATCCTTGTAGATACGGTCGGGCAAGTCCTGCCGGATCATCGGCCGGTGGGTAGGGATGACCACTACTTCCAGCTTGTATATCTTGTGAAACTCTTCGGCCTCGGTGACGGCGGTACCGGTCATGCCGGCCAGCTTATCATACATACGGAAGTTGTTCTGGATGGTGATGGTGGCAAAAGTCCGGGTTTCCTCCCGAATCCGGACATGCTCCTTGGCCTCTATCGCCTGGTGCAGCCCTTCGGAGTAGCGGCGGCCGAGCATCAGCCTGCCGGTGAACTCGTCAACGATAATGACCTCTCCGTTCTTGACTACATAGTTGCGGTCCCGGCGGTAGAACTCCTTGGCGGTGAGGCCGTTCCTCAGGTGGCGCATCAGGTCGGTATTCTCCGGGTCATAGAGGCTGGCTGATTTGAGCAGGCCCTCCCGCTTGAGCATTCCCTCCACCGTGGTATAGCCGGCATCGGTGAGCTCAGCCAGGCGGTCCTTCTCCTTGATCTCGTAGTCCACCCCCGGCTTGAGACGCTGGACAAGGCGGGTAAATACCTGGTATTTCTGTCCGGCTTCCCTGTCAGGGGCACTGATGATGAGCGGAGTACGCGCCTCGTCGATGAGCAGATTATCCACTTCATCAACGATGGCATAGCTCAAAGGACGCTGAACAGTTCGGGAGAGGTCAATAGTCATGTTGTCCCGGAGATAATCAAAGCCAAACTCGCTGGAAGTACCGTAGGTGATATCCGCCTGGTAAGCTTCCTTGCGGGAGATGGGGCGAAAACGGCTCCAGTGGCTATCCCCGGAGTCGTGCTCCGGGTCATAGAGGCGGGCCGGGGAATGCTCATCCGGGGTCTGTTGCGGGTAGATGCTGGCGACGGATACCCCCAGGGCATGGTAGATAGGCGCCATCCAGTAAGGGTCCCGCCGCGCCAGGTAGTCGTTGACGGTAACCAGATGGCAGCCTTTCCCGGTGAGCGAATTCAGGTAGAGGGGGAGAGTGGCCACCAGGGTCTTGCCCTCGCCGGTCCTCATCTCGGCAATCTTCCCCTGATGAAGGACGACGCCGCCCATCAGCTGGACGTCAAAGTGGCGTTGCTTTATGGTTCTCTTGGCCGCCTCGCGGACAGCGGCAAATGCTTCCGGCAGCAGCTCATCAAGAGATGCTCCCTTGTCCAGCCGGGCCTTGAACTCATCGCTCTTGGCCTTAAGCTGGTCGTCACTAAGTTTCTCAAACTCAGGCTCAAGCTCGTTTATCCGGCTGACAACCGGCCTGAGCCGCTCAATCTCTTTCTCGTTGGAATCCCGGAGTCCTCCCAGCCACTTGAACATAGCAACCCTACCCCTTCACAGACAGATGGTTAAACTTAGCTACTGCTCTCGGCACTCAACAAGCTTTCTGGCCGCCTCCTCCTGGGGCTTGGAAACCATAACCCGGACCTCGCCCAGGCCATCTATAGCAAAGCTATGTACCGAGCTGGCGGCATGAGATCTGAGCATACAGGGTATGCCGTAGCTCTCAAGCAAGCCCTTAATAACCTGGGCTTCCAGCTCACCCTTAGCCTTATAGACCTCGACCATATCCGGCTGATTACTCAAACAGGGCTCCCACCGATTGCCCGGTATGAATGCGTTTAATGGCTTCGCCCAACAGCGGCGCTGTAGGTAAAACCCTTATTTTATCCAGCTTCTTGTTGCCGTTGACCGGGATGGTGTCGGCGACCACCACCTCCTTGACCGGAGACGAGGCTATCCGCTCAATTGCCTGCCCGGAGAACACCGGGTGCGTGCAGCAGGCATATACCTCTTTGGCACCCCGTTCCACCAGGGTAGCCACCGTGTTCACCAGGGAGCCGGCGGTATCGATTTCGTCATCCACGGTGAGAGCCACCCTGCCCCCTACCTCACCAATGACGTTCAGGGTCTCCGTCTGGTCGTCGTTCCCCCCCCGTCTCTTCTCCATGATAGCCAGGGGAGCATTGAGCTTGGCTGCCAGATCGCGCGCCCGCTTGGTTATGCCGATATCGGTGGCCACCACAACCAGATCGGATAGCTTCTTCCCTTTGAAATAGTCGCCAAGCAGATTTAAGACGGTAAGCTCGTCAACCGGTATGTTGAAGAAGCCCTGTATCTGCGCCGCGTGCAGGTCAACGGTAAGTAGCCGGTTGGCACCGGCCACGGTGAGCAGGTCAGCTATCAGCCTGGCTGTTATCGGTACCCGGGGCTGGTCTTTCTTGTCGGTGCGGCCATAGCCATAGTAGGGGACGACAGCGGTAATACGCCAGGCAGAGGCACGCTTAAAGGCATCCAGCATGATAAGCAGTTCTACCAGGTTCTGGTTGATCGGGGAGCAGACCGGCTGGATAATAAAGACATCCCGCTGGCGCACGTTCTCCAGAATACGGACGAAGATATTCTCGTTGCTGAACTGGAAAACCTCGGCACGACCCAGCGGTATGTCCAGATATTCGGTTACCGCCCTGGCCAGAGTCGGGTGGGCATTGCCGGTAAAGACCTTCAGTTCATCCATTAATGGTTACCTCCCCAATTATAGCTATCGGCTGGTACAAACACATTATAGCACGATTGCTCATCTGGCTGACAGACCTTTTGCCCCTGATTGAGCATAAGAAAGCCCCTTCCCGATGCAGAAAGAGGCCTTAAAGCGTCGGACTTGCCGATGACATCAGTCATCAATGCCTGGCGCCGGGAAGCGCCGACACAACTGGGCTACCTCCTGCCTCACCTGTTCCTGAAGAGCGCTGTCATCAATACCCTCCAGTACCTTTGTAATCCAGCAAGCGACCTGTTTCATTTCTCCGGTGCCGAAACCGCGCGCCGTTACCGCCGGGGTGCCCAGCCGGATGCCACCGGCTATCCTCGGCGACCTGGTATTGGTGAATGGAACCGTATTGCGGTTGACGACAATACCGGCCCGGCTCAGAGCCTCCTCGGCCTGTTTTCCGGTAACGCCGGCGGGGTCGAGGTCTACCAGAACCAGGTGAGTATCGGTGCCACCCGATATCAGGCGCAGCCCGGCTTTCTTGAGTTCATTGGCCAGGGCGAAGGCGTTATCCAGTATCGCCTGCTGGTAGCGGGTAAATTCGGGCTGCATGGCTTCATAAAAAGCCACCGCCTTGGCGGCAATAACATGCATCAATGGTCCTCCCTGCATCCTGGGGAAGACGGCGGCATCTATCGGCCCGGCCAGTTCCCGGCGGCACAGGATAAAGCCGCCCCGCGGGCCGCGCAGCGTCTTGTGTGTCGTTGAGGTGATCACCTCGGCATAGGGCAGCGGCGTCGGGTGCAGCCCCACGGCCACCATACCGGCAATGTGGGCGATATCGGCCATCAGCTTGGCCCCCACCAGGTCGGCAATGCGGCGGAAACGCTCGAAGTCAATAATCCTGGGATAGGCGCTGGCGCCGGCAACAATCAACCTGGGCTTGTGCGCAAGGGCCAGCTCCTCAACCTGCTGGTAGTCAATCCTCTCCGTCTCCGGGTTAATGCCATAGGTGACGAAGTTATAAGATTTGCCGGAGAAATTGACCCGGGAACCGTGGGTAAGATGACCGCCGTGGGCCAGGTTCATACCCAGAACGGTATCCCCGTAATCGAGCAGCGCGTAGTAGGCTGCCATATTCGCCTGGGCTCCGCTGTGGGGCTGGACGTTGGCGTGCTCAGCATGGAAAAGCTTCCTGGCTCTTTCAATAGCCAGAGACTCGATGGTGTCCACATTCTCACAGCCGCCATAGTAACGCTGCCCCGGGTAGCCCTCGGCGTATTTATTGGTCAGAAAGGAGCCCTGGGCCTCAAGCACCGCCCGGCTGGTGTAGTTCTCCGAGGCAATGAGGTTTATCGTCTCGCTCTGCCGCTTCCCCTCCAGGGCTAGAGCGTCGCTTACTTCAGGGTCGGTCTGGTCCAAATAACTCATCGGCTTTCTTCTCTGGGGAATATCCGAACAAATTGCACGGTTATTCTACTATTGTTTCCGGTAGTATATCAACCTGCGGCTCTTGCGGGGACAGGCTGTCACCGAATCCAATCAATTTTAAGATGCCCAGATAATGCAGCATGAAGACATAGAGCAGTAGACCCAGAGGAATCGACAACCACAACGTCACCGGCACCAGAATAATAAAGGCGATGATATGCCCCACCAGGAATACCGGCACGGTAATGGCAATCAGCCACTTAATTTTGCCCCGGCCGCGGGCCTTGGCGATATCCAGCAGGTGGAAAATGGCGACAGCCAGGGCGAGACAGATAGCCCCCACCGTAGGATAGAAGTAGAAAAGGAAGCTGGCCCGGTCGGTGATGAGGCTGATCGGGATCCATACAAGATAGGTGCCCAGAAACCAGGCAAACGGGAAAAGAAGCGGTGTGTTGCCCCTTATTACCCGGACGATGAAATAGATAACCGCCGGTATTATGAAGACCGTAATCGTGGGGCTAATCATGCCCAGATAGCTGTATACGCCCCCGGGGCCGAATATGCCTCCCTGCCAGCGTAGTTCCCCTCCGTAGGGTAAAACAAAATGACCCCAGTCAAACGTCCCATACCATATGGGGAGCAGCCATTCCCACGGCCTGGAGGCGATGCTAGTCGGCTCGGCATAGTATTCAGCGAAGGTAATGGCGCCAGTCCCGGACAACATCTCCTTTATTTGCGCAATCGGGCTGAGCCATTCCCCACCGATAACGAAGTCAAACAAGGGCATCAGAGCGACAAAGGCTATCGGGGCGGCCAGCATGGAAAGCAGAAAGCGCACCGGTCGCTTACGCCCGGTCAGGAACCAGTGCAGACCGATAACTACTATTGCCAGAGCGCCGTTCAGCTTGGCCAGAGCGCTCAGGCCGACGAACACCCCGGATAAAACCAGCCTGTCCTTTAGATATAGCCAGAAGGCAGCCAGGGAAAATGTCAGGCTGAAGACATCCAGCATGGCCACGTGCCCCTGAACCCAGCTCAGGTTCCCCAGCGCCAGCAGAAAGGTGGCCAGATAGGAGACCCTTTTTGATAATTTCAACTGGCGGCAGATGAGGTAGAAAAAGACGATGCCGGCAACACTGAATACTATTGCAAAGAAACGCCAGCCGAAGGGGTTGTCGCCGAAAAGCTCGATACCGGCGACAATGAACAGCTTGGCCAGCGGTGGATGCTCCCCGCGCTCGGTGCCCTCGCCGCCGATGATAAGCCGGGCGTCCTCAATATAATGTATTTCATCAAAGAGAGGTTTATCGGGCTGCATGACGACGCTGAAGTGCGTCACCAGCAGCACCAGCACCAGCAGGCAGAGGACGGCGTATTCCCATTTACAGAACTTTCTTATCAGTTCTTTAGCGGTTTCCATGTCCACCAGTTGTTAACCAGAAAATTCCACAGCATTGCCACGGCAATGCCAATCAGGTTAGCGTAGATGTCATAGGGTTCTTCAAATCCGATGAATCTGGTCAGTACGAAGAATATCCCCAGCTGGATGCCCGCCCCGGCCAAACTGACCGTGTTAAATCTCAGTAAGTGAGCGAAAAAGGCCTTTACTCCCCGCTGACGACGGTCGGCAAAAGTGAAGTAGTTGTTTAAGATAAAGTTGGTGATGATGGACATCTCTATGCCAATAGCTACTGCCAGAACATCCAGTGAATCAACCAGACCGGCCACCCTTGTCATGAGCCAATATGTGCCGGCATTAACCCCAACGCCGCTTCCTCCCACCAGACAGAACTTGATAAACCGGGCCATTTCGCCGGTGCGTCTCATCAGGCTAACAAGGTGCTTCAGGTAGTCAATCTGCTGCCGTGCGCTGAGCTTGCTCTGCCCCCTCTCCCGGGTGACAAAGGTATAGGGGACTTCGGCCACAGCCATGTGCCTGCCGACCACGAGTATCTCCAGTAGTATCTTGAAGCCGGTCGGGCTTAAGGGCACACCGGCGACGGCATCCCGCCGGAACATGAAAAAACCGGACATCGGGTCTTTGACCGACCTTGCCCTCGGCAGCAGCAGGCGGGCCAGTAAGATAGCGCTTCTGGATATCAGCCGCCTCGTCCGGCTCCAGCCCTGGCAGCCGCCGCCGGGGACGTATCTTGAGGCAACAACTATGTCGGCGCCGTTTTTTATCTCGGCAAGCAACGAGGGAATGACTTCGGGTGGGTGCTGCAGGTCGGCATCCATGACGGCGATAATGTCGCCTGAGGCATGGCTTAAACCATCAACGACAGCCGAGGCCAGCCCCCTCTTGTCCCTGCGGACTACTACCCGCACAGGGTATTTGTCGGCAAGCGAACCCGCCAGCTCGGCAGTGCCGTCGCTGCTGTTGTCATCAATAAAGACGACCTCATAGTTTAAGCCGGAGAGAACACGACCAAGCCGCTGGAGCAGCGGCTCTATGTTCTCCCGTTCGTTGTAGGTGGGTATGATCAGAGAAACAGCAGCATCCATTAAGGGCTATCCAACAACCATCCTTAAACGAGGCTCTGTCCCATTTTACCATAAAAGCCGTGTTTTGTTACCGAAACACCCATAAAGGCGGTTCATTGACTTGACATATTGCCCGTGTTATCATAATCAGTAGGCTGAATGATAAGTCACCCTTCCGTGTTAACAAGCTAAGATGTCAGCGCTGAGTGAGCTTTATGAACAAATCGCACGCTGCCAGAAGTGTGAGATTGCCAAATACAGGACCCGGGCGGTGCCCGGCGAGGGCCCGGAAGACGCCGATATCATGTTCATCGGCGAGGCTCCCGGCTGGAACGAGGACCAGCAGGGACGGCCATTTGTCGGCCCGGCCGGCAAGTTTTTGGACGAACTGCTGAACCTTATAGGTTTAAGCCGCCGGCAGGTCTACATTACCAATGTTATCAAGACCCGGCCCCCGGATAACCGCGACCCCCTGCCCCAGGAGATTCTCAACTGCCGCCCCTGGCTTGAACTCCAGATGGAGATTATTCGCCCCAGAATGGTGGTAACCCTGGGGAGGTACTCCATGGCACTGTTCTTCCCCAAGAAGAGCATCGGTAGAATTCACGGCACCGCCGAAAAGAGGGATGGCGTAATCTACTACGCCATGTACCACCCGGCGGCGGCCCTGCACCAGCAGAGCCTGCGGGAGACTATCGAGGCCGACATGCTCAAGATCCCCCGGCTTCTGGCCGATACAAAAGACATCCCGCAACCGAGGACGGAGCCAGAGGTAAAGCAGTTGAATATGTTCGAGGTTTAAAACCATGGCCAAACCAAGATTAAAAATAACACCCCTGGGCGGCCTGGGTGAAATCGGCAAGAACATGATGGTGGTGGAATGCAGGGGAGACATCATTGTCATTGACTGCGGACTGATGTTCCCCAATGAAGAGATGCTGGGCATTGACCTTGTCATCCCTGATATCAGCTATCTGCTGGAGAGGCGAGACAAGGTACGGGGAATTGTCATCACCCATGCCCATGAAGACCACATCGGTGCACTGCCCTACGTGTTGCCCCAGATTAATGTGCCCGTCTTTTGCACCAGGCTGGCCAAGGGGCTTATCTCGGTTAAGCTTAAGGAGCGAAAGGTGCTGGCCCAGGCCAAGCTCAATGTCATACCGCCCGGCGGCCAGTTTACCCTGGGCAACCTCCGGGTTGAGTTTTTCTCTGTCTGCCACAGTATCCCCGATGCAGTAGGGCTGATTATCCAGACGCCGGTGGGCACCATGGTGCACAGCGGTGATTTTAAGCTGGACCATACGCCGGTCTACGGTGAGCCGACCGACCTTTCCCGTCTGGCACAGGTGGGTGCCCAGGGTGTCCTGCTACTCACCTCCGATTCAACCTACGCCGAACTGCCCGGCTATACGCCCTCAGAGAGGGTGGTCGGCGAAGCCCTGGACCAGATTATGACAAGGGCACCGGGAAGGGTCATTATCACCACCTTCGCTTCACTGATATCGCGAATCCAGCAGGTGATTGACGCCGCCGCCAGTCACCAGCGAAAGGTATTCGTCATCGGGCGCAGTATGATCGATAATGTGCGGATGTCACAGGAACTGGGCTATCTCAAGGCTCCAGAAGGCACTCTTGGCCGGATTGACGAGCTGCGCAACTTTCCCAACGACAGGATTGTTATTCTTACCACCGGGAGCCAGGGTGAGCCCACCTCGGGTCTGGTACGCATCGCCAACCGCGACCACCGCCAGGTCAATATCGTTCCCGGCGATACCGTGGTGCTCTCAGCGTCACCCATCCCGGGTAACGAGTCCCTGATTAATCGGACGATAGACAGCCTCTTTAAACAGGGAGCCGAGGTATTTTACGGCAAAGCCACCCAGGCCCATGTTCACGGACACGGTAGCCAGGAAGAGCTAAAACTACTAATCAATGTGGTCAAGCCGAAATTCTTTATGCCCGTTCACGGTGAATACCGCCACCTGACCCTTCACGCCAAACTGGCCCGGTCGGTAGGCCTGCCCAGGGAAAACACATTCGTCCTCGAAGACGGTGACGTGCTCGAACTGACCCCCAACTGGGGCAAGGTAACCGGCAAGGTCGCTTCGGGTAACGTGTATGTCGATGGCTTAAGTGTCGGCGATATCGGCGGCATCGTCCTGCGTAACCGGAGGATGCTGTCACGGGATGGCATCGTGGTGGTCATTATCGCCGTCAATAAGCAGACGGGCCGTCTGGTGAGTCGGCCTGATATAGTGTCGCGAGGTTTCGTCGACATCAACGAAAGCAAAGACATGATGGAGGAGAGCCGCGACCTGGTAGCCAAAATCCTGGACCACGGTCACAGACACACCGCCGAGTGGGGATTTGCCGATAATAAGGTCAGGGATGCCCTGAACCGATTCTATTACGAGAAGACCAAGCGCCGCCCCATGATTCTACCCGTTATGGTCAAGGTCTAGCCGAGTGCCATGGCCAAGAAGGTTGATAACAAGAAGAAGGACAAGCCTCAGGCCGACAGGAAAAGGGCCGGGTTAAAATCTGAACGGAGACTGACGACCAGCAGCTTCTTCCGCTTCTGGGTCAGGCCGTTAGTCCGGCGGCTGCTACTGCTGGCTGCCCTGCTGGCATTACTCTTCTGGCGATGGGACGCCATTGCTTCCTGGTCCGATGGTTTCGCCGAGGCCACCATCGGACTTTTCGGCTGGGGGCTGGTGCTTATCGGCCTGGCTGCTCTGATAATAACCGGAACCATATTCCACAGGCAGCTATCCGATTTCATACAGCGGTGGAAGCTCTACCAGTGGAACAAGTGGCTGGGTGCCGCCGCTCTCTTCTTCGCCATCTGGGGCATACTGGCTCTCTTTAGCCTGGGTGGCAACTTCGGCAAGGCCATTATTAGCAGCAGCCTGCCTATCGGGATCCTCCGGGTAATGGGTCTGGTCCTGCTGGGCGCTATTTTAATCGCACCCGGATATTGCCTCGACCTTGTTAAAAAGATGCTCCTCTGGTTGATAGACCTGATAAGGATGCCGCAGCCACCCCCCACCCCGGCAGACAGAGAACGGTTCCACGAACCACTGCACCCACCGAGCCATCACCGGCCGGCCGCCGCTGAGGAAGCCCCGCCAAAGAAGCTCGTACCACCAGCGGTGCTGGTACCCCCGGAGATGGCGGCTACGGAGGCAGCGGCTACTGTTCAAGCAGCCGCTTCAGAAGAACAGCGGGACTTAAAGCAGGTGGCCCAGGACGTGTGGAAAAAGTATGGTGAATCACCATCGCTGGCTGTTGTCGACGGCTGGCGACTGCCGCCGATTGATATTCTGGACAGGTCCCCCGAAATCGAGTTCGGCGAGGCGGATAACGTCCAGAGGGCCAGGCTGATTGAGGACGCTCTGGCCAGTTATGGTGTAGATGCCAAGGTCGTTCAGATTAACGTCGGCCCCACGGTTACCCAGTTCGGCATTGAGCCTGGCTGGGACCGCAAGTTGAAACAGGTAAAGGAAAGAGATAAAGACGGCAACGTCGAACTGGCGGAGAAAGAGATTTCCCGCACCAGAGTCAAGGTGGAGAGAATCACCTCGCTGGCCAATGACCTGGCCCTGGCGCTGGCGGCGCCAACAATCCGTATTGAAGCGCCGGTGCCGGGCAAGTCGGTGGTCGGTATTGAAGTGCCCAACACCTCTTTCGGCACCGTCAGCCTCCGCGGTGTAATAGAGACCACCCCCTTTCAGAAGATTCTGGCAAGGTCCAGCCTGTCCGTGGCGATGGGCAAGGGCGCCGGTGGTGAGGCGGTTTCCGGCGACCTGGCCAAAATGCCCCACCTGCTTATCGCCGGTGCCACCGGTAGCGGCAAGACTGTCTGCCTCAATGCCGTCATCTGCTGCCTCTTGATGTACAATACTCCCTTTGACACCAAGTTCATTATGATTGACCCCAAGCGGGTGGAGCTGACCCCGTTCAACAGCCTGCCTCACCTGGTGGCGCCGGTTATCGTCGACACCCAGAAGGCGCTGAGCACCCTGCGCTGGCTCAACCAGGAGATGGATAAGAGGTACCAGAAGCTGGCTGCTTCCGGCTCCCGTAACATCGAGGGTTACAACAAGACCAGGCAGGGTAGCGAAAAGCTGCCCAACCTGATACTGGTTATTGATGAGCTTGCCGACCTGATGATGGCCGGCTTTGACGAGGTGGAACATATCCTGTGCCGCCTGGCCCAGCTGGCCCGCGCCGTCGGCATCCACCTGGTGGTAGCCACCCAGCGGCCGTCGGTAGATGTCGTCACCGGACTTATCAAGGCCAACTTCCCCACCCGCATCAGCTTCGCCGTAACCTCCCAGGTAGACTCGCGCACCATACTCGATATCGGTGGCGCTGAAAAGCTGCTGGGGCGGGGCGATATGCTCTATATGCCCACCGAAGCGGCCAAGCCCAAGCGCCTTCAGGGGTGCTTCGTCTCCGAGGCCGAGGTGGAAAGGCTGGTCTATTTCTGGGGCAGCCAGAAGGGGGAAGAGGCCCCATCCCAGCTCAAGATAGAGGATATGGTGCCCACCATGGCGGCTGGAAGAACAGAAGGCTATCCCCAGGACCCCCTGCTGGAAGCCGCCCGCCAACTGGCCGAGCAGCACGAGCATATATCAACCTCTTACCTGCAGCGGAAACTGCATATCGGCTACCCCCGCGCCGCCCGCCTGATGGAGCAGCTTGAGGAGGAGATGGGGAGTGGGGAAGAGGTGGGTACTGGTTCTTAATTAGTCGGCTTACTTTCTTTAGGTCAGCGAGATAGTCTCGTTTGGTAAATATCTTTTGCCTATTGTCTATAGCTCTGCCCATCAATCTATACCTAAACTCACCTGTATAGCTTGTTTCACCTGAGACATCTTCAGCGAAGACAAATGGCCCCTATTATCACGTAGTAAACTTTTAGGAATCGTCATAATCCGCCCTAAATCCACTGACCCACCATGCCCCAGACCGCTTTCGTGGTCTTTGAAATTAACCAGAACGGGTAAATGTTTTACGGTATGTGTGATATAGGCAACTATAGTAGAATCGCTCCGCTGATTTCCAATATCGTTCTGTATTATTAGTGCAGGGTGTAGACCTGTTTCCTCGCCCCAATCTACATCGTAGATTTCCCCTCGCTTTACCCCAATGGGTTCCACCATAGCAGTTAATCACCCCAAGAAGAGGCAATCTTTTGAATAACCTTAACAGACTTCTTGGCAAATTCCTGATGTTCCCTTGCCATAGTTTCATAATATTTAATCATTAATTCCTCTTTGCGACTACGAGCTAATCCCTCTAGGCATTGTGAAATAACCCTACTACGATTAGTAGTAGGGTTTTCTTTTACAATCTCCTCTACTACCGCAACTAACCTTTTAGGTATACTAACTGTTATATTTTCCATTGTAGCAGGCATTTATGACTCCTTTATAATATGATATACTGTGATAATTACTTGTTACTATATAATAGTAGTAAATATATTATAATTAGTCAATACATTTTAATAGTACTTTAGTACTATACTGCTTGAAATTATCCTCAAAACACTTGACAATGCTTGATGTCAAGGCTTCCTGTCGGAATTTTAGAGATACTATTTGCTCTTGTCAAATTGACCCACTACCCAATACTGCTATTTCTCCCCCTTCCTCCCCCTCAACCGCTTCAATATCGCATTCATGTATTGCCTGGCTAATCCCTTGCCGTGCTTGGCCATGCGCTCCTTCTTCTTCTGCAGGCGCTTGTCCCGGCGCTGCTGCCTGGTCTCCATCTCTTCATCGTTCATTGGGGCAACTCCGCAGTCGCCAGCTGGCGGCGCAGCTCGATAATGCGGTCGCGCAGCAGGGCCGCTTTCTCAAACTCCAGGTTCCTGGCCGCCATCTTCATCTGCTTCTCCAGGTCGTTGACCAGGCGGGCAATATCCTCCCTGGTCTCGGGGGCGGACGCGTACTCGGCACGGGGCTCGGCCACCGCCTTCACCCGCTCGGTGATGTCCCTGATGGCCTTCCTGATTCCCTGCGGGGTGATGCCGTGCTCTTTATTATATGCCACCTGGATACGGC
>SDBU01001973.1_pt1 | contig 28142 bp, 27 predicted proteins | sample 2277071 | NCBI WGS metagenome assembly SDBU01 (sample SAMN10397929, study PRJNA504765) | marine sediment metagenome | isolation source: marine sediment core GS08_GC12, 126 cmbsf | place: Arctic Ocean: Gakkel Ridge, Loki's castle | collected 2008 | reverse complement strand
AACCCGTCGGCCACGCCGAAGATCTTCACGGCCATGGTGATCGCCATGGTCTTTGCGCTGGCGGTCTCCGTGATCGCCATGATGATCGTCTTCCAGCTGTTTTCCAGCAAGCCGGGCGCTTAGGGGCGTCCCGCGGGAGTCTCTCTATGTTCTGGATCCAGATCATTATCATCCAGGTGCTTATCTTCGGGGCGCTCATCTACGCGCTGCGTCAGGTCTTGACGAAGAACATCACCCACGCCACGAGCCACCTGGATGAGCTGAACGCCGACTTCATCCGGCGCGAGGAGGAGATCCGGCGCAAGCAGGAGGAGGCCGACCGGTACCATAAGGAGGTCATTGACAAGGCCCAGGCGGACGCCGATCGGGCGCGCCAGGAGATGAATCTCAAGGCGCAGGGAGAAAAGGACAAGATGTTGGCCGACGCCCGCGCCCAGAGCGAGGCGATCGTGGCCAAGGCCGAGCAGACCAAGGGAGTCATCACCGAGGAGCTGCAGCGCACCGTCGAGGCGAGGATGTCCGAACGCCTGGGCGCCTGTTTTGTCGCGGCCCTGCCGGCCCACGCCCGCGAGGCCCTCCATAACCTTTGGGTCGAGGACCTCCTGAGCGGGGCCCTGGGCGATTTTTCGACGATGCGCATCTCCGAGGACGCGACCGAGGTCCGGCTCGTGAGCGCCTACCCGTTATCCGGGGAGCAGAAGGCGGCGCTCGAGAAGAAACTCAAGGACGCGTTCAAAAAGAAGCTGGCACTCCGCGAGGAGGTCGACGCCGCGCTCGTCGGCGGGGTCCTCCTTGAGATCGGCAGCCTCGTCTTGGACGGGAGCGTGCGCAACAGGATCCAGCAGGTCATCCATGAAGCCGTCTGATCCTCCGACATCCGTTCCTTCCTCCGAGGCCCCCCGCGCGGGCTTTGACGTGCGCGAGACCGGCGTCATCAAGTCCGTGCGCGAGTTCATCGTCGAGGCCTCCGGGTTGCCCTCGTGCGTCAACGGCCAGCTCGTCGACTTCCAGGACGGCGCCAAGGGCATGGTGATGGGGTTCAAAGAGGAGGAGGTGCAGATTCTCGTCCTGGGGTCCGGCGTGAAGATCCAGGCCGGCGACCGCGTCTTCAACAGGGGGGAGCAGTTGTGGCTTCCCGTCGGCGAGAAGTTTGTGGGGCGCCTCGTCTCGGCGCTGGCGGTGCCGGAGGACGGCATGGGGCCGATCGAGCCGGACGACCACTTCTCGCTCTTTAGGGAGGCGCCGGGCGTCATGGACCGCATCCCGGTGGACCAGACGCTCGAGACGGGAACGAAGATCTTAGACGCCGTTATCCCGATCGCCAAGGGGCAGAGGCAGCTCTTGATCGGCGACCGGCTGACGGGCAAGACGAGCGTCGCCCTCGACTGCATCCTGAACCAGAAGGGCAAGAAGGTCATCTGCATCTACTGCTGCATCGGCAAGACCTACTCGGGCTTACTCAAGGTCATGAACCTGTTGAAGGAGCGCGAGGCGATGGAGCACACCATCGTCGTCAGCGGCGCGGCCTCGGTGCCGGTGGGCGAGCAGTTCCTGGCGCCCTACGCCGCGTGCACCCTCGGCGAGTACTTCATGCACAGCGGCCGCGACGTCTTCGTCGTCTTCGACGACATGACAAAGCACGCCTGGATCTACCGTCAGATCTCCCTGCTTTTGGAGCGCGCGCCCGGCCGCGAGGCCTACCCCGGCGACATCTTCTACATCCACTCTCAACTTGTCGAGCGCGCCGGCTATCTCAAGGAGGAGCTGGGCCACGGCTCCATGACCTTCTTTCCCATCGTCGAGATCCTCCAGGGCGACGTGACCGGCTACATCCCGACGAACCTCATCTCCATGACCGACGGCCAGACCTACTTCAATACCTCCCTCTTCAACAAGGGGGTGCGTCCGGCGATCGACTTCGGCCTCTCGGTCTCGCGTATCGGCAACAAGGCCCAGTGGCCGATCATGAAACCGCTCTCGGGCAAGCTGCGCCTGGATTACCTGCAGTATCAGGAGCTCTTGCAGATGACGGCCCTGCGGGCGACGGGGCTCTCGAAGGACGCCGAGGCCAAGCTCAAGCGCGGGGAGGCGATGACGCACCTCCTCGTCCAGGAGAAGAACCGGCCCTCGCCGATGGAGGAGCTGATCGTCCAGCTCTACGCGCTCAGCCGGGGGCTCTTCGACGACATGTCCCAGCCGGAGATCCGGCGCTTCAAGAAGGATTTCTTTACGGACTTCAAGAAGATGTATCCGGATATCGTCGCGGAGTTCAAGGACGCCAAGGAGCTGACGTCCGGGATGAAGGAGGCCATCAACGCGGCGCTCAAGGAGTTTTACGGGGTCACATAGACCATGAAGGTCATCTCCCAGATCAAAAAGGACCTGGACTTCAACCGCAGCCTGCACACGCTCGTCGAGGTCCTGAAGTCCGTCGCCGTCTCACACTACCGGATGCTGGAGAAGATGATCAAGAGCGAGGAGCAGTTCTATGCCATCCTGCACCAGTTCTTCCAGTTCCCGTACTTCCGGATGATGGAGCACCCGTTCCTGAGCGGGACGCCGGCCCCGGCCGGTATCGTGGCCGTGACCTCCGACATGGGGCTCCTGGGCGGCCTCAACATGAAGGTCATGGCGGCGGCCTTTGAGGCGACCCAGAAGGGGCCGTCGCGTTTCATGGTCATCGGCGAGAAGGGGCACGCCCTCGCCCGCGAAAGGGGGTTTTCTTTTATCGCCTTTCCGGGCGTCAAAGACGAGGAGCGCTACGGCCAGTCCCTCGCCATCCGGGATTTTGTCATCGACCAGCTCGCGACCGGGAAGATCGGGTCGCTCGCGGTCTTTTATCCGGAGCCCATCAGCTTTCTCGTCCAACGCATCAAGAAGATGGTGATGGTGCCCTTTGACATCCCCGGCGCCGAGGAGCCGGTGGACCCGAGGATGATCCGGGAGACGATCCTGGAGTCCAAGACGAGCGACATCATCCAATATCTGATATCGTTGTGGCTCGGCCAGGCCTTTTATGAGATCCTGGGCTTCAGCCGCCTGGCGGAGCTCTCGGCGCGCTTCGTCCACCTGGAGGGCAGCTCCCAGAAGATCAAGGAGCTGGAGAAGAAACTGCAGCTCGTCTATTTCCGTGTCCGTCACGAGCTGATCGACAAGAGCATGAGGGAGATCTTTTCGGCGAGGTCCCTGTATGTCGCTTCCTGACGCCGCCCAACGCAAGTCAGGCCACGTCATCTGTGTCCAGGGGCCGGTCGTCGACGTCAGGTTTGATGTCGTCAAGGACCTGCCCCCGATCTACGAGATGGTCCTCGTTACGACCACGGACGGCCGCGAGGTCACCCTCGAGGTGGCCGAGCACCTGGAGGGGGGTGTCGCCCGCTGCATCGCGATGAGCTCGACCTTCAATATCCAGCGCCGCGCCGAGGCGCGGCCGACGGGCGCGCCGATCTCGATCCCGGTGGGCGATGCCCTCTACGCGCGCATCATCAACGTCATGGGCGACCCCATCGACCAGAAGGGCCCGATCACGACGGGCGAGACGCGGCCGATCCGGCGTCCCGCCCTGGGTACGAGGATCTCCGGTTTCAAGAAGACCGGGATCAAGTCCGAATACATCGAGACGGGCATCAAAATCATGGACCTGCTCTATCCCGTCTTCAAGGGCAGCAAGACTGGTATCCCCGGGGGCGCGGCGCTGGGCAAGAGCATCCTGACCCTCGAGATCATCCATCACATCGTCAAGAAGCACGAGGGGACCTGCGTCTTCATCGGCGCCGGCGAGCGTATCCGCGAGGGCAACGAGCTCTATTACGAGCTCAACAAGCACGGGATCCTGCCGAAGATGATGATGGTCTTCGGCCAGATGAACGAGCCGCCGGGCGCGCGCTTCGGCGTGGCCATGACCGGGATCACCCTCGCCGAATCGATCCAGAGGCAGAACAAGGACGTGCTCCTTTTCGTCGACAACATTTTCCGTTTCGTCCAGGCGGGCGCGGAGATCTCCACCCTCCTGGGCCGTGTCCCGTCGGAGACGGGCTACCAGCCGACGCTCCTCGCCCAGGTCGCGGAGTTCCACGAGCGCATCCGCTCCTCCGAGGAGGCGGGCGGGTCGGTCACGGCGTTCGAGGCGGTCTACGTGCCGGCGGACGACTTGACGGATCCCGCCGTTGTGGCTATATTCAGTTTCCTGGACAACTTGCTCGTCCTCTCGCGCGAGCGCATCCAGCTGGGGCTGTATCCGGCTATAGACCCGCTGTTGTCGAGCTCCTCGACGCTCGACCCGGACCTGGTGGGGGCGCGGCACTTCGAGGTCGCGCAGCGGGTGCTGCAGATCTTCCAGAAGTACGAGGAGCTGCGGCGTATCGTCCTCGTCGTCGGCATCGACGAGCTCTCGGTCTCGGACCGCGCGATCTACGAGCGGGCCCGCAAGCTCCAGTACTTCTTGACGCAGCCGTTTTTTGTCGCGGAGGCGTATACGGGCAAGGAGGGAGTGTTTGTGACCCGCGAGCAGACGCTGGAGGGCTGCGAGCGCATCGTCGCGGGCCGTGTCGACTATAAACCGGAGGACGAGTTTTACATGATAGGCGCTTTGCCGTAGAATATAGGATGTTATCTTTATCCCGTGTCGCCCCAAGGGCGCCACGGGACCTTTGGCGGGAAGGTTGTAGCCAGTAAAGGGGGGTATGACATGTCAGCGAAGCGATTGGGGGAGATCCTTCTTGGGAAGAAGTTGATCACGCTCCAGCAGCTGGAGGCGGCGCTCGGCGAGCAGCAGAGCGGCAGGAGGGACCTCCTGCTGGGAAAGATCCTGATGCGCAAGGGGCTGATCACCGAAGACGACCTGATGAACGCGCTGGCCGAGCAGTGCGGCATCGCCTTCGTGAGTCTCAAGGACCAGTATATCGACTGGAACCTTTGCCAGAAGCACATGCAGGTCATCGGCGCCGAAAGGAAGTTCTTCCCCTTCAAGGAGACGCAGGATTCGCTCTGGGTGGCGCTCTCCAACCCGCTCGACGTCGCGGCGATCGCGCGCCTGGAGGAGAACGTGCGGCCCAAGGTGATCAAGATGGTCCTGATCAAGGACAGCGAGCTCGAGGAGCTGATCGGTCAGGCCGAGAAGCGCAAGATGAACGGCCTCAAAAACCTCTTGGACAAGGAAGAATAATATGCTCTCGCGGGCGGATCAGGCATTGGCCAAGGCCCTGCGTTCGAAGAAGCGCATCGCGGCGGACGTCTTCGACGGCCTCCTGGCCCAGGCGCAGGAGCGCAACGTCTCGCTCCAGCACCTGGTGGTGAGCCAGGGCCTCGTCCCGGAGGAAGAGTGCCTGCGTCTTCTCGCCGAGGCGATGGGGCTGGACGTGGTCGATCTCGCGGACGCGGCCGTCGATAAGGACGTCATCAAGCGCATCCCCGTCAAGATCGCCTCCTACTACAAGTTCTTTCCGCTCTCCCTTCAGGAACGGGTCCTGACGGTCGCCGTGGCCGCGCCCCTCGACATCCGGACGGAGGACGAGATCCGGATGCAGCTGGGCTATGAGGTCCGCTGCGTGCTGGCGCGCGAACAGGATGTCGCCCGGATGCTCAAGGTCCATTACGGGGTGGGCGCGGAGACGATCGGCGAGATCCTCTCCCAGTCCCCCCGGCAGGCGCAGGCTCCGGCCGGGGCGGCGGACCTTTCCTCGGAGAAGATCGAGGACATCGAAAAACAGGCCCAAGAGGCCTCGGTCATCAAGCTCGTCAACCAGATCCTGCTCGAGGCGTATCGCCGGCGCGCCACCGACATCCACATCGAGCCGTACCGCGACAAGGTCCGGCTGCGCTACCGCATCGACGGCGTCCTGTACGACGCCCACGTGGCGCCGGAGGTCAAGCGTTTCTTAAGCGCCATCCTCTCGCGCATCAAGATCATGGCCAACCTCAACATCGTCGAGCACCGCCTGGCCCAGGACGGCCGCGCCATCGTCAAGACGCAGGACCAGACGCTCGACCTGCGCGTCTCCTTTATCCCCACGCCCTACGGTGAGAGCGTCGTCATCCGCATCCTGCCCTCCAAGATGCTCTACAGCCTCGAGAAGCTCGGCCTCTCGCAGGATTACGTGGAGGCCTTCGAGGCGCTGATCAAGAAGCCGCACGGCATCCTCTTCGTGACCGGCCCGACGGGCAGCGGCAAGACGACGACCCTCTACGCGTGTCTCAGCGAGATCAACACGAGCGCCCGCAAGATCATCACCATCGAAGACCCCATCGAGTACGAGATGGAGGGGATCACGCAGATCCAGGTCCTGCCTGAGATCGGCTGGACCTTTGCGCGCGGCCTGCGCAGCATGCTGCGCCATGACCCGGACGTCATGATGGTCGGCGAGGTGCGCGACCTGGAGACCGCGGAGATAGCCATCCGTGTCGCGCTGACCGGCCACCTCGTCGTCTCGACGCTGCATACCAACGACGCCGCCAGCGGCATCACGCGCCTGACGGATGTGGGGGTCGAGCCGTATCTGGTGGCCTCCAGCGTCGAGGCGTTCATCGCCCAGCGCCTGGTGCGGGTCATCTGCGCGGGGTGCAAGGAGGAGATCCCGTACGACGCCAAGGATGTTATCCATACGGAGCTGCGCCGCCAGATCGCCAAGGACATGGGGATCGAGGACCCCAAGGACATCAAATTGTACCGCGGCGCCGGCTGCCCCTCGTGCAACGGCACCGGCTACTTCGGCCGCACCGGCATCTATGAGTTCCTCCTGATGGACGACTTCATCCGCGAGTTCGTCGTGAAGAAGGCCCCCTCGGCGCAGATCAAGAAGTGCGCGGTCTCGCGCGGCATGCGGACCCTGCGCCAGGACGGGTGGACGAAGGTGATGCAGGGCGTGACCACCATCGACGAGGTGCTCAGGGTCACCCAGGCGGAGGAGGTGCCGGCGCGGGAGCCCGCCGCGCGGGAGGGCGGGGAAGAGGGGGCCGTCCCCGGCGAACCGGACGGCCAGCGCACGTACGTACGCCTGACCGGCCGCGTCAATATCCGCTTTAAGGTCTTCGCAAGTCTTGATGAGGTGAGGAAGAGCGGTTTTCAGCCGGAGTCCCTGTCGGCCACCGTGAACGTGAGCGCCGGGGGCATACTCTTCGCCTCGAGCGAGGCCGTCTCCGTCGGCGCCTTCGTGGAGCTCAAGCTCGAGCTGCCCGACAAGAAGGACCCCGTCATCTGCCTCACCCGGGTGGTGCGCGTCGAAGAGATCGAACCGCTCAAGAAGTACAACATCGCGGTCCAGTACCTGGACGTCACCAGCGCCGACCGCGCCCGTATCAACAAATTCGTCCTGGCGTGAGACAGATAGGCCAGGCCTAAGTGTCTCATTTTTTGAGACAAAAAGGCCTGACCTATTAGTCTCAAAAAATGAGACAAAAAGGTCTGACCTTTGTGTCTCACGAAAGATCATATGCCGCAGTTTTATTATCGCGCGAAGAAGGGACCGGAGGAGATCGTCGACGGGGAGATCGAGGCGTCGAGCCTCGACGTGGCCATCGAGAAGATCAGCTCCATGGGGTACCTGCCCATAGAGGTGAAGGAGGGCGCCAGGCCCGTCGAGGCCGAAGAGGAGGGGCCGGTCATCCGGGAGGCGCCGGGGGCCGTGCGCCGACGCGTGCGGCCGCGGGATATCACCGTCTTCAGCCGTCAGCTCGCCACGCTGATCAAATCGGGCGTGCCGATCCTGCGGGCGCTTTATATCATCGCCGAGCAGTCGGACAGCGAGGGGCTGCGCGGCATCCTCGCGCAGGTCAGCCGCGACGTCAAGGAGGGAAAGTCCTTTTCTGCGAGCCTGACGGCCTGGCCGCGCGCCTTCTCCCCCTTTTATATCGCGATGGTGCGCTCCGGCGAGGACAGCGGGATGCTGCAGGAGGTGCTCTTCCGCATCGCGCGCTACCGCCGGAAACAGGAGGAGATGTTCTCGCGCCTGCGGGCAGCCCTCGCGTATCCCATCCTCATGGCGGTCGTCGGCATCGGCACCGTCATCTTCATGTTTACCTATGTCCTGCCCAAGCTCATCACGGTCTTCGACCAGATCGGGCAGGAGCTGCCCTGGGCGACGCGGGTGGTCCTGGGGATCAGCGGTTTTCTGCGCGCCAACGGCCTGTATCTCCTGATCGGCGTCGTCGTCTTCGTGGTCCTGGCGATGCGCACAGGCGCCACCCGGCGCGGCCGGTTCCTCTTGAGCTCTCTTGCGCTGCACATACCGGTCGTGCGCACGTTCCTCTTGTACAGCAACCTGTCACGGTTCTCCAGGACGCTGGAGATCCTCATCCGCAGCGGCATCCCGATCCTCCGGGCCCTGAGCGTGAGTGTCCCGGTCGTCTCAAACGAGATCCTGAAAAAAGAGCTCGGCCGCTGCGCCGCCGACCTGGAGCAGGGGATGAGCTTCGGCACCAGCCTGGCGAGCGCCAAACACCTGCCGCCGTTCCTGGTGAGCCTGGTCTCCGTCGGCGAGGAGTCGGGCAGGCTCGACGAGGCGCTCCTCGAGATCGCCGAGACCTACGAGCAGGAGTGCGACGAGTCGATGCGCATCCTCGCCTCGCTCCTGGAGCCGGTCATGATCCTCGTGATGGGGCTTATCATCGGCTTCATCGTCGTGGCGATGCTCTTACCGATCTTTCAGATGAACGTCATGGCCAGCTAAGCAGGCTGCGGCGAGGGATTAACCCGGGTCGCTACGACAAAAATGCAAATCCTTGCCGACGTCTGCCGAAAAACTTCTTATGTCTGCCGGGGGAGGAAGCCCCATCCGGCCAGAAACGGTCGCACCGGCCACAGAACCAGACAATATGAGATTACTCTTAATAGCCATTTTGTGTTTAGGGGTGTGGGGCGGGGTCGCCGGGGCGCAGGAGGACGGCTGGGAGGAGCTCAAGGGGGACCATTTTATCGTGTACTACGCGCAGGACGCGCGGTTCGCGCGCACGATCCTGCGCAAGGCCGAGTACTACTATGACCGCATCGCCCGCGACCTGGGCTACGCGCGCTACGAGAACTTCTGGAAGTGGGAACGGCGCTGCAAGGTTTTCATCTATCCGGACCAGGTGACGTATATCCGCGCGACGGGCCAGCCCGCGTGGTCGATCGGCAGCGCGCGCTACGGCCGCAAGGAGGTCCTCAGCTACTCGGGCTGCCAGGCCTTTGTCGAGGAGACGCTCCCCCACGAGATCGCGCACCTCATCTTCAGGGATTTTGTCGGCTTCGAGAGCGATATCCCCATGTGGCTCGATGAGGGCGTGGCGCAGCGCCAGGAGCCGAGCAAGCAGAAGGTGGTGGACTATTACGTCTGGCAGCTCGCCCGGCAGAAGAAGCTCTGGTCCCTGGAGCGGTTGACGCGCGCCGGCCAGGGCGCGATCCAGGACCCCGATGACGCGAGGACCTTTTACATCCAGGCCGCGTCGGTCGTCAGCTTCCTGATCGACAGGCACGGCGCGAGCTCTTTCGTCCACCTGTGCCGCCAGCTGCGCGACGGCAAGCCCCTCGACGAGGCGCTGCGTTTCGCCTATCCGGTGAAGATGCGCGACCTCGGGGCCCTGGAGGCGGCGTGGCTCAAGTATGTCGCGGGGCTGCGCTTTTCCACCCGCAAGACGGTCGATGCCCAGGGCCGCCGCCGCGTGCACGTGACGGCGTTACCGGAGTGACCCTGACATGAAGAAGAACGGGTATACGATGATCGAGATCCTCCTCGTCGTGGTCATCATCGGCGCCCTGGCGTCGATGGTGGTGCCGCGGCTTTCGGGCCGCTCCGAAAAGACGCGCAAGGCGGCGGCCAAGGCGGACATCGACGCCAACATCGCGACCGCGCTCAAGCTCTATGAGCTCGACACCGGCTTTCTGCCTACCGCGCAGGCGGGTCTCGCCGTGCTCTTGGAGAAGCCGGCGGACGCCCCGAATTGGAACGGTCCCTACCTCAACAACAAACCCATAGATCCCTGGGGGCGTGCCTACAAGTACGTCTCTCCCGGGATCCATCGCCCCCATGATTATGACCTGTATTCCCTGGGACGTGATGGCACGCAGAGCGCGGACGATGTCACGAACTGGGAATAGCCGCGGTTTCTCCCTCCTGGAGGTCCTCGTCGCCGCCGTCATCTTGAGCATAGGCGTCGTCTTTCTCTTCCCGTCTTTTTTCATGGCATCGGACGCGCTGGGCATCGCGCACGACCAGTTGGTCATCCAGTCCTGGGCGGACAACAAGCTTTGGGAGGACGCCCGGGCCCTGGAGCAGGCCGGTCAGGATGCGGCGGCGCTTGATGCGGGAGAGGTCGTTCTGGGAAAAGAGACCTATATCTGGGAGAGGAGTTCCGAGGAGGTCGATCCGGGCCTCTTCGCCCTGACGCTCACCGTGAGGTGGACGGCAGCCGGCAGAGAGCACGAGACGGTCTATGTGGCTTGGGTCCCGACGACGCGATAGGAGCCTGGCTTGGAAACTGTTTTCTCGGAAGGCAAGTGCCTGGCCTGGAAACAGTTTCCGTTCCGACGACGAGTTGCGATGAGGAGTGAATGAGCAGGAGAGGTTTTACGCTGATCGAGATCGCCCTCGGCGTGGCCCTGACGGCCGTCGTGGGCCTGGTCGTCTTCTCGACCTTTTCGAGCGGCCTGAAGCTGTGGCAGCGTCATCAAGAGGGATTCTGTGCGCGTGACACCGCCTTCCTCTTCGAGCGGATGCAGCGGGACCTCGAGAACGGCTCCGCCTTCGCAGAGGGAGCCCTGCGCGGCAACGCGACGCAATGCGAGTTCCCCGCCTTTGCCGGATCCGTGACGACGCAGGAGGACGAGGTGCCGGCGCCGGGCCGCGTCTTCTATGTCTGGGACGAGACAGCGGCCAAGGTCCTGCGGTCCGTCACGACGCTCAGCGACGATTTTCAAGGGGTCCAAAAGGACGGCCGGGCCGTCCTCTCCGGCGTCGAGCGCTTCGCCCTCGCTTATTATTTCCTGGATCCCCAGGGCAACCAATACACCTGGTCAGAGCAGTGGCCGCCCGAAGAGGCAGCCCTCAAGGAAGGGGTCTGGCCGCTAGCCGTCAGGCTCGAGGTGAGCGTCCGGGATGACAAGAAGACCTATGAAGCCGTCAAGATCTTTTCTCTGCCGCTCGGCGGGTAAGCGGGCCTGCTTCGCCGGCAGGCGGGCGAGCGTCCTTATCCTCGTGGCGTGGGTCTTGTGTCTCCTCGCCGTCTATGCCGTGTCGCTCGGCACGACGGCGCGGCATCAGCTGCTTTTTTCCCGGCGCCTGGTCCAGGACGCCGATCTGCGCCGGACCGCCGAGGCGGGCCTGAACCGGGCGCGGGCGCTGCTGGCGCGCCATCAAGACGCCGCGGCCGAAGAGGAAGAAGGCCCTTCGCGGCTCTGGATGGAGCGCGAGGAGCTCTTTAACGGCGTCCGTGTCGGTCCGGCCGTCTTTTCTCTTGGGTTTACCTATAGTGACGCGGACTCGTGTGAGTCGCGGTTTTTTTACGGGCTGGCGGACGAGGAGGGCAAGGTCAACCTCAACACCGCCCCGCCCGATATGTTGGCGCGCCTCTTCGAGGCCGTGCTGGGCGCCGGCCCCACCAAGGCCCAGGAGCTGGCGGATGCCGTGGTGGATTGGCGCGATCCGGACAGCGCTGTCCAGCCCAAAGGCGCTGAAGACGGTTTTTACGCAGGGCTCGCCACCCCTTACGGCTGCAAGGACGCCCCCCTTGACAGCCCGGATGAGTTGTTGCTTGTTCGGGGGTTTGACGCTACAATGTATAAGAACATAAAGGGTTACGTCACGGTCTTTGGCGCGGGCCGGTTGAATATCAACACGGCCTCGGCACAGGCCTTGGAGGCCGTGGGCCTGGACGCCAAACTTGTCGGAAAGATCGTTCTGTACCGCCGCGGCCCCGATGCGCGCTGGGGGACGTCGGACGATGGTCTTTTTGCGTCCAGTGTGCGCATCGCAGAGGACCTTGAGGCCTTTGCCGGTCTCACCGGCCAGGAGAGGGCCTCTTTGGAGCAGCTCGTCGCAGCCCATGTGTTCACGGCCACCTCGTCGTACTTTTCCGCGACGTGCACGGCGCAGAGGGGTGAGAAGGAGGGGGTCTTTTCCGTGACCGCCGTCTTTGAGCGCACCCTCGCCGAAGATGGCTTTGACGTGCAGCCGCGGTATTGGCGCACTTCCCTATGAACATGCGAGCGTCTTCTCAGGGATCCCGGCGCGCGAAGAAGATGTGGCGTTTTCCCCGCGTCTTCTCCGCTTCGGGGGTGAAAGACCTGGTGTGTTTTGATTTCGTCACGGACGCGATCAAGGCCGCGCGCGTCAAGGCCTTCGGCGGCCGCCGGATCGTGACGGAGTTCTTTTACAAGGATATCCGCGGGGCGAGCCGCGAGGAGACCGTGGCCTCGCTCAGGGAGCTCTTGGCACACCACCGCCGCCGCGGCGACTTCAGGCTCGCCCTCTCTGTGCCAGCGCACTTCCTCATCACCAAGAACATCGAGATCCCTTCCCAGGACCCCAAGGAGATCAAGGACATCATTAACCTCCAGGCCGGCCGGCTGACGCCGTACGCCCGCGAAGAGGTCATCATCGATTACGTCAACATCGGCGTCTTCCGCCAGAGCTACACGAAGCTCCTCCTGGCCATCGTCAACAAGGATATCGTCAATCGTCAGTTCGCGCTCTTCAACGAGGCGGGGGCGCGTCTCGACCGCATCACCTTTTCTTCCGAGGCGATCGGGGCGCTCGTGTATCAGCACGTCCGGCTCGAGGTGCAGGACGCGCCCTTTGCCCTGATCCACGTGGACACCGCCGCGACGGACTTTGGCGTCTTTTTGAAGGGCAAGCTGATCTTCTCCCGCAGCATCGCCGTCGGCGCGCATCAGCTCCTGACCGAGCGCGAGCAGCACCTGACCCGCTATATCGAAGAGCTCAAGAAGTCCCTGGACGCCTACCAGCTTGAGGATATCGAGGTGGCGCCGATCCTCGTGGTCTTCTGCGGGGCGGTCGGGCGACTGCGTGACCTCGAGGTCATGATGCTGGACGCCTTCCGCATCCCGCTCAAGATCATCGACGCGCCGGACATACTCGCGCGCAGTGACAACCTGCCCAAGGACGCCCTCGCGATGGAGGAGGTCTCGGTCCTGAACGTGGCCGCCCCGGCCGCGGTGAGCGCCGCCCCCAGCATCAACCTCATCCCGGAGGAGATGAAGCTGCGCCAGGCCCTGGAAGAGCGGGGCCGTGACGTGATCCGCACGGGGATCCTGGCCATGACGACGCTCCTCTTTATCTTTGCCACGTTTTTCGTCCACATCTATCTCAAGGCGGAGTACCTGCAGGAGCTCAACCGCAAGTTCAGGAAGCTCAACAGCGAGGCGGCGGCGATCGAGGAGGACTTTTCGCGCGTGCGCGTCATCCGCAAGTACCTGGACCGCCGCGGGTATCACCTGAATGTCTTGGCCGAGGTGTACCGGCTGACCCCGCCGGAGATCGCCGTCATCAACGTCCGCCTGCGGGAGAGTGGGGTTTTTTCCGTCAAGGGCGAGGCGACATCCATGGCCACCGTCTTCGCCTACGTCGGGGCGCTGGAAAAGTCCGACTTCCTCAAGGAGGTCAAGGCGCGCTACACCTCGAAGAAAAAGGTGGAGGGGCAGGAGCTGGTGGATTTTGAGGTATCGGGCATGCTCGAGAAGTGGGGGGAGCCGACGTGATCAACCTGGCCTTTTTGGCGCGCCTCAATAAGCGGGAGCGGCTGGTCTTCAGCGTGGCCGCGGTGATCGTGGGCGCGGCGCTCGTGGACCGCCTCCTGATCGCGCCCGTCGCCGACCGGCTGCGGCGGCTCGACGAGCGGATCACGACGCAGACGGACCTCATTCGCAAGAACGTGCGTATCGTCGCGGAGAAGGACCGCGTCAAGGCCGCGGCCGACGCGTTTGCGGTCTACTACGCCCATAAGGCGAGCACGCACGAAGAGGAGGTGGTCATTCTCCTCGGCGAGGTGGAGGAGATGGCCCGCAGCGCCTCGCTTTACATCGTCGACATGAAGCCGCTGACCGCCGAAGAGGACTCGGTCAGCCGCAAGGTCGCGGTGGACCTGAACGGCGAGGCGCAGATGGAGCAGATCCTGTGCTTCATGCACGCCGTGGCGTCCGCGCCGCGCCTCCTGTTCGTCGAGAGCATCAACATCACGCCCAAGGCCAAGGACTCGACGATCGCCAAGTGCAACATGAAGATATCCAACATTATTTTCCTATGATGCCGGACGATGTTCGCTGAGCAGTTGGACTTCATCACCTTTTTTTACGGCGCCGCCTTCGTCCTCCTGGGCGCGGTGTGCCTGGCGCTCTTTCGGCCGTCACCGGATAGGCCGTCTCTCTCCTGGCTGGGGCTGGGTCTCTTCGGCATCGTCCACGGCATCCATGAGTGGCTGGCCATGGTGGCGGTGTGTCTGGGCGACACCCCGGCCTTCCGGTCCGTGCGCCTGGCCGTCTTGTTCCTTTCGTTTTTCTTTTTGGTGGAGTTTGCCCGGGCGGGGTGGGAGCGCCTGGGCGGCGGCCGCTGCCCCCGCTGGCTCTACGCCGTGCTCCTGCCCGTCGTCTCCCTGGGGCTCCTGGGCGGGACAAGGGGCGCCGAGATCGTCATGCGCACTATCTTGGGGCTGGGCGGCGCCCTCGGCGCCGCGGCGCTCCTCAGCCGTTATTCCCGGCACCGTGATGTGACATCTTTTCTCTCCGGGTGGTCGTTGCGGGTCGCCGCCGCGGCGTTGATCTTATACGGGTTGACCACGGGCCTCGTCGTGCCGCCGGCCGCCTTCCTGCCCGCCCGGGTCCTCAATGCGGATGTCTTTCTCTCCGCGGTGGGCGTCCCGATCCAGTTTTTCCGCGGCCTCTTTGCTTTTATCCTCGCCGCGAGCATCGCCTTTTTCGCGATCTGGCAGAACGTGCGCTCCGTCTTTTTCGCCCAGCGGCAGCGGCGGCGCGCCGTCTTCTTCTTCGTGATCGCGATCGGCGCGGTGGCCGTCTTCTTTTTCTCGGCCTACCAGGTTGTGCTCTTCCACTCTCAGCGGGCCCGCCTGGACGAGACGCGGGCGCGCCGCTTGAAGACGCAGCTCTTCGTCCAGGTCGTCGAGACGACCATCGACCGGGTGCGCGGTATCGAGGCGTTCGCGCGCCACCCCCAGGTGGCCGACGCCATGGCCCAGCCCGCCCTGTCGGCCGCGCACCTTGCGACCATCAACGAGCGCCTGGACCGCTATCGCAACGCGCTTTTGGCCGACGTCTGCTATCTGATGGACCGCGCCGGGATGACCGTCGCCTCGTCGAACAGGGACTCGCCGAAGAGCTTCGTCGGCAAGGGCTACAGCTTCCGTCCCTATTTTCAGAAGGCGCTGGAGGGGGAGCCCGCCGTGTATCTCGCCAAGGGCGTGACGTCGGGAGAGAGGGGGTTTTATGTCTCGTTTCCCGTCGTGCGGGCCGCCGATCCCGACGGGTTCGTCCTCGGCGTGGCGGTCGCCAAGGGCCGGCTGGACGACCTGTCGCTCCAGTTCCGCTCCAGGCCCTACGTCTTTTTATTGAGTCCGGAGGGGGTGATCTTCGTCTCGAGCCGGCCGGACTGGGTCTTTCGCACGATCCGTCCCCTGTCCGAGACCCAGAAGGAGACGCTGCGCTCATCGATGCAGTTCGGCTCCGGGCCCTGGGAGGCCGCGGGGTTCGACGACTTTGACGCGACCCGCTCCACCCTGACGATCCGGGGGCAGCGCCATTCTTTCGTGCGGGTCCCGGTGCCGAGCCTGCCGGGGTGGACGCTCCTTTTTATGGAGGCGGCGACGCAGATTCCGAGCGTCCGCTTTGTCATTATCCTCATCTTTGTCGGCTTCTTCCTGATCCTGAGTATCGCCATCGTCTTTCTCTTCCGCTTCTGGCTCGACGCGGTCCAGATCTCCTCCTCGGAGGTGCTCTACGAAGGGCTCGTCGAGGGGATTAAGGACGGCATCGAGCTTTACGACCACTCGGGCCGCTGCCTCTCCGTGAACAGCGCGGGCCTGGCGATGATGGGCCGCAGCCGCGAGGAGGCGCTCGAGAGCGATCTCTTGGGACAGTGGCCGCCGGGGTCCCGGGAGAAGTTGAGCGGGGTGCTGGAGCGGGTGACGCAGACCGGCAGGCCCCAGGGGTTTGAGGCCGAGGTCCCCCGGCCCGGCGGCGGACAGATGGTGAAGGCCGTCACGATCATCCCGCTGCGGATCGCGGCGGCGCCCTTTTTTATCGTGCACTCGCGCGACGTCACGACGGAGCGCCGCTCCCAGCAGCAGCTCCTGCAGCATTCAAAGATGTCGACCGTAGGCGCCCTCGCGACCGGCGTGGCCCACGAGTTCAATAACGTCCTGGAGGTCATCCTTGGCCGCGCGGAGCTGGCGCATGCCAGCGCCGACCTGCGGGCCAAGTCCGATGCGCTGCAGGCGATCATCGATATCGCCCGCCGGGGCTCCTGGGTCGCGAAGTCGCTCTTGGACTTCTCGGGCTCCAAGGCGGACAAGAGGGGGTTGGTCGACCTCAAGGACGTGATCAAGCAGGTCCTGATGCTGCTCGAGACGATGCTCAAGGAGCAGCGCATCGAGGTCGTGACCCAGATGCGCGAGGCGCCGCGCGTGGCGTGCAACGCGGCCCAGATGGCCCAGGCCTTCAGTAACATCATCGTCAACGCCCGCGACGCCATGCGGGGGCTGCCCGAACGCCGGCTGACCATCAGCCTCGGCAGCGACCTGGAGACGAAGACCGTCCGGGCGTGCTTTACCGATACGGGGCCGGGGATCCGGGAAGATATGCAGGACAAGATATTCGACCCCTTCATCACGTCGAAGGGGATCCTGGGCGGCGGGGACGACCGCGCGCCCGGCATGGGGCTGGGGCTCTTCGTGGCCTATGGCATCGTCAAGCAGCACGGCGGCGAGATCACCGTCACCTCGCAGCCCGGCAAGGGCGCGTCTTTCTGCGTCACCCTGCCCATGTTCATGGAGAGGGGCCCGGAGAGATGAACACCAAGCGACACGAGAGGGGGGAGCAGTGCATGGCCGCACCGGATAACGTTCACGAAGCGTGGTGGATAGGGAAGATGAGCTATTTCTTCGAGTGGTTCTGCCTCCTGCTCATCGCCGTGCCGCTGGTGATGGCCTACCGGTCCATCCCGGCGGAGGACCGCTTTGCGAAGCAGTCCGACGAAGGGTATTACATGAAGTACGCGCAGGCGTTTGCCGAGGAGGGCGTGCGCTCCATCCCTAAGGCGCTGCGCCGTTATCTCGATACGCCGGAGTTGCAGGCCTTTCCCCACCCGGGCCGCTTCGGCTTCACCCTCTTCACGGGGATGTGGCTCAAGGTCTTTCCCGACACGTACCGGTCTCTGGCGCACCTGTCTTTTGTGGCGGCCATCCTCTTTTTGATCCTCTCCTATTATTTTGCCCGGCGGTACCTCGGCCTGGAGGTAGCCGCCCTCTACACGCTCCTCCTGGCCTGCAGTCCACTCCTGATGGGGGCGTCCCGCCGGGTCCTGCAGGACAGCGTCCTGCACCTCTTTTGGGCGGTCCCCTTCTGGCTCTTCTTCGAATATCTGATGACGAAGCGCCGCTGGGCCTTCGTCGGGTCCATCGCCGCGCTCATCGTGGCCCTGACGATCAAAGAGGTCTCAATCTTCCTCATCTTCTTCTTTGTCTTCAGCTGGATCGTCTTCAAGATTTTTTACACGAAGGACCTGCCGCTCCGGGATTTCGCGTGGCTGGTGCTGGCGCCGCCCATAGGCGCGGCGGTGCTCTATCTTATTTTTCTGGGGGGTTTGGGCAACTTTTCTTCTTTGGTGGACTTCACCCTCGGGGTGCACCTCAGCGGCTCGCCGAGCCCCGGCGTCACCTCCTACAGCCAGTTCGCCACCGGCCCGTGGTTCAAGTATCTCCTGGATTTTCTCCTGGTCTCTCCCTGGGCCACGGTGCTGTGCCTTGGATACATCTTCCATCTTTTGGCGGTCCGCAAGATGGGCCCCCTGCACGCGTACGGGCTCCTGTATTTCATCCTTGTCTACGGGCTCCTGAGCTGCCTGAAATCCACCAAGATCGTGCGCTTCGGCATGAGCCTCGACATCGTCCTCTACCTCTTCGCGGTCTTGGCCTTGCTGCAGCTGCTGCGTTCCAAGAGGTGGTGGGCGCTCTACACCGTGGAACTGGCTGCCCTCCTTATCTGTTATACCCAGTTGCGGATCTTCTGGAAGATCTTTGTCGAGATGACGACTTATGATACTATTTCTGTCTGGCTGCTCTTGGCCCATAAGATCATCCCGTACTTCTACATGGTGCGTTAAAATGGGGACAGATACCATCACCGCGATCCGTCGGTGAGGAGACCATGAACAAGAGACGGACCATTTTTGTCGCCGGGGCGACGGGCTGCGCCGGGGCACACATTGCCAAGGCCCTGCTGGCTCGTCCTGCCGGCGCCGGCCTGCGCGCCTCGTACCGGCGCACGAGACCCTTTTTGAAGGATCGGCGTCTCGCCTACCGGCGCGCAGACCTGCGCCGCCTTAAGGAGGCGCGCGCCTGCGTCGCGGGGTGTGAGGCGGCGGTGCTGGCGGCCGGCAACGTCACGGGCGCGGCCGGGACCGCGGCCACACAGGCCCAGCAGGTCAGCGATAACGTGACGATGAACATGAACCTGTTGTGCGCGTGCGCCGAGGCCGGGGTGCGGCGCGTCGTCTATATCGGGTCAGCCACGGCTTATCAGGAGGCGGCTGTCGCGCTCAAAGAGGAGGACCTTGATTGGAGCGCCGATCCGCCGCCGGCGCATCGCGGCATCGCGTGGGGCATGCGTTTTATCGAGAGGCTCTGTCGCTTCTGGCACGAGCAGGCCGGCATGGAGGTGCTGATCGTGCGCGCGACGAACATCTTCGGTCCTTACGCGAAGTTCGATCCGGCGGTCTCGCACGTCATTCCGGCCCTGATCCGCAAGGCCGTGGACGGCCAGGACCCCTTTGAGGTGTGGGGCTCGGCTGACGTGACGCGCGACGTGATCTACGCCGGAGATTTTGCACAGGCCGTCGCCTTGATGCTTGAAAAACAGGACCTGAAGTTCGATACGTTCAACATCGGGTCGGGCCGTCAGGTGAAGGTGGGGGATCTGGTCGGCTGGATCCTTTCGGCGGCGGGCCACGAGCCGAGTAAAATCACTTATGTGACCGACCGGCCCGCGGCCGTCAGGTTCCGGGCCTTTGACACGCAGCGTGCCCGTGCTCTCCTCGGATGGACGCCTCAACGGGGGGTCGAAGAGGGGATCCGGGAGACCGTCGCGTGGTGGCGGCTGAACAGGAGGGGATGGCAGCGATGACAAAAAGGCGGAAGGTGAAGACGAACAAGACGATCGTGCTTTCGAGCGGCCGGGAAGTGGAGACCGAGCGCCGGCTCGTGGATCTTCTCAAAAGCTCCCCCATCCCCGATAAGGAGCTGTTGGCGAACTTCGGCGTCTACACGCCGTCGCGCGCCCTGGCGCGGCTCCTGTTTTTTTACGAGATCTACCGGAAGATCCTGCATACCCACGGCGTGGTCATCGAGTTTGGCGTCCGTTGGGGGCAGACGCTCTCGTGGCTGGTGTCGCTGCGCAGTATCCTCGAGCCCTTTAACCGCCACCGCAAGATCCTGGGGTTTGACACCTTCATCGGCTTCAAGGGGGTGGCGGTCCAGGACGGCCGGTCCCACGGGTGCCGGGAAGGCGATTACGGCGTCTGCCGCGATTACGCCGGCCGGCTCGACGAGCTCTTGACACTCCAGGAGCGGCTCAACCCCATGGGCCACATCAAGCGCTTTGAGCTCGTCAAGGGCGACGCGGCCAAGTCCGTGCCGCAGTATTTCCGCCGGCACCCCGAGACCATGGTGGCGCTGGCCATCTTCGACTTTGACATCTATAAGCCGACGCGCGCGGCCCTGAAGGCGGTCAAGCCTCACCTCATGAAGGGCAGCATCCTCGTCTTTGACGAGCTCTGCGACGATATCTTCCCCGGCGAGACCCTGGCCCTGCAGGAGGTCTTCGGGTTGAACAAGGTCCGCGTCCAGCGCCTGCCGATGACGTCGCGTCTCTCTTACGTGGAGATCAGATGAAACGCTTCTGCCGTGCGGTGCGCGAAGACATCCTGAAGATCGCCAAGGCGAGCGGCCACGGCCATATCCCGTCGTGCTTCTCCGTCGTCGAGATCCTCTGCGCGGTCTATGAGACGATCCGTCACGACCCCAAGAACCCCGGCTGGGACGGGCGGGATATCTTTATCTTGAGCAAGGGCCACGCGAGCCTCGCGCACTACGGCACGCTGGCGCGCCTGGGCTACTTTGACGTCAGCCGTGTCGCGTCCTTCGGGGGTTTCGGGTCGGACTTCGGGTGCCACGCGGACCGCCTCAAGGTCCCGGGGATAGAGGTCTCGACGGGGTCGCTCGGCCACGGGATCGGCGTGGCCGTGGGCATGGCCCTGGCCTTCAAGATACAAAAATCAGACCGCCGCGTGTATGTGGTGATCGGCGACGGTGAGGCCAACGAGGGGTCGGTCTGGGAGGCCCTGATGGTGGCCAAGAATCTGAAGCTCGACAATCTTACCGTGATCTACGATAATAATATGTCCCACGGCCGGGGCCTGCAGATCATGAATCCCGGCGAGAAGCTTCGGGCCTTCGGGTGCCGGGTGGATGAGGTGAGCGGCCACAACGTGGCGGCCCTGAAGTTGGTCCTGGCGAGACCGCCGGCCGAAGGCAGAACCCACGCGGTCGTGGCCCAGACCAAAAAAGGGTATGGTTGTCATACGATGGTCTGCGACCATTACGCGTGGCACCGCCGGTGCCCGACGGACGAGGAGTTCACGCGTCTGATGGAGGAGCTGGATGAGGAAGCGGTTTAGAGAGACGGTCATGGACTTAGCAAAGCGTGACGAGCGCATCGTCCTTCTCTTCGGCGACGTGAGCGTCTACCTCTTCAAGGACTTCGAGGCGGCCTACCCGGAGCGCTTTTACAATATCGGCATCTGCGAGAACACTATCGTGAGCACCGGCGCGGGCCTGAGCGCCATGGGGATGATCCCGGTCATGCATACGATCACCCCGTTCATCACCGAGCGCAGTTACGAGCAGATCAAGATCGACTTAGGCTACAACCGTTTCGGCGGCAACATCGTGACGTGCGGGGCGTCCTTTGACTACGCCTGGGACGGGGCGACCCACCACGCGTACACGGACCTGGCGATCTTGAGGCTCGTGCCCGGTATGGAGGTCATCCAGCCCGGATCCGACAAAGAGCTGGAGGTTCTCTTCCGCAGCCAGTATGCGAACGGACGACCGACGTACTTCCGGCTCTCAGACCACCCGCACACGGTCGACACCGACCCGGTCTTCGGCAAGGCGGTGGTCTTGAAGGACGCGGGCGCGGCCGTGACGGTGATGACAGCGGGTCCCATCCTGGACAATGTCCTGGAGGCCTGCAAGGACCTGCCGGTCAATCTCGTGTACTTCCATACCCTAAAACCCATCGATCAGGAAGCGATCTGCCGTTATAAGGACACGGAGATCGTCGTGGTCCACGATGCCTTCGGCCTGTACGAGGCGGTCGCCGAGGTGCCGCATCTCAGAATGACGTACCACGGCCTGCCGGACGACTTCTGTTCGTGCTACGGCAAGCTGCCGGACGCGCGGCGGCACAACGGCCTGGATCCGGCGTCGATCCGGGAGTTCCTGAAAAAGAGACTTTAACATTTCATTTTATGAGCTACGTCGCGGGGGGCGATATGGCTGAGACGACGTTTTATAAGGGCGCGCGCGTCCTGGTGACCGGCGGCACGGGGTTTGTGGGCCGGCACATCGTCGAAGCTTTGTTAAGGGCCGGGGCGAGGGTGCGCGTGCCGTTGCACGAGCGGCCCCTGCCGTTCAAGGACGGCCGGATCGAGGAGCTCCGCGCGGACCTCACCAAACAGGAAGACTGCCTGAAGGTCTGCGACGGGGTGCAGTACGTTTTTCACGCGGCCGGGGCCGTGGCCGCGGCCGCCGTGACGGCGGGCAATCCCATGGGCGCTATCACCGCCAACCTCGTACTCAACGCCCAGATGCTTCAGGCCGCGTGGACGGCGGGGATCGAGCGCTTTCTCATCTTTGGCAGCAGCACGGGTTATCCGGTGGCCGATCACCCGGTTAAGGAAGAAGAATTCTGGAGCGGGCCCACGCACCCGTCCTACTTCGGCTACGGCTGGATGCGTCGCTACCTTGAGCGGCTGGCGGAGTTCGTTGCCTCGAAGTCCAAGGTCAAGATCGCCCTGGTGCGGCCCAGCGCCGTGTATGGCCGCTACGACAACTTTGACATGCACGCGGGCCACGTGATCCCGATGCTCATCCGCAAGGCCCTGGAGCGGCTGGACCCTTATGAGGTGTGGGGCACGGGCGAGGAGGTGCGGGACTTCTTGCACATCACGGACCTGGCGCGGGGGTGCCTCCTGATGCTTGAGGTGAACGCGACGTGCGATCCCGTGAATATCGGCTATGGGAAGGCCGTCACGATCCGCGCGTGCGTCGAGACGATCTTAAAGGCTGCGGGCTATCAGGACGCCCGCGTCGTCTTCAACAGCGACAGGCCCACCGCCATCCCGAAGCGGATGGTGGATACCTCCAAGGCAAGGCGGCTCCTCGGGTTTGAGCCGGCCGTCTCGCTCGAAGAGGGACTCGCCGATACGGTCGCCTGGTATCAGGGGCGGCGTCAAAAGGGGGAGGGGTCGTGATTTCTCGGCAGGTCTTGGATTATTTCAGCAAGAAGAGAGTCTTGGTGACAGGCGGCACGGGCCTGATCGGTAGGCCGGTCGTTCAGATTCTGCGTGATGCCGGCGCCCGCGTCACGGTCGTGTCGCTTGACCACGTCCTTGTCCCCGACGGAGTAGAGCACGTCTTCGGCGATATCACCGAACGGGCCCTGTGTCTGGAACTGACTAAGGGGATGGATGCGGTCTGTCACCTGGCCGGCATCAAGGGGTCGGCCAGGGTGACGGAGAAGAAGCTGGCCAGCCACTTCATCCCGACGCTCCTGATGAACACCAATATCCTCGATGTCTGCCGCGCGAATAACGTCGCCAAGGTCGTCTACACGAGCTCGATCGGCGCCTACGCGCCGACGGACGTCTTCCGCGAGGCCGATTACCGCCTCGACAGCATCCCGATGGACTTTGCGGGTTGGGCCAAGCGCATGGCCGAGCTCCAGATCCACGCCTACAAGGTCCAGTATAATCTTACTAACTTCGCGATCGTACGGCCGAGCAATGTTTACGGGCCGGGCGATAACTTCGATCCGGACAACGCGATGGTCATTCCGAGCCTCATGTGCCGCATCTATCGCAAGGAGGACCCGCTGGTGGTCTGGGGGGATGGTTCGGCGGTCCGTGACTTCGCCTTCAGCCGGGATGTGGCCGAGGGCGTGCTCCTGGCGCTCTATCATGGGACCGATGCGGGTTTCGTGAACCTCGGCAGCGGCCGGGAGACGAGTGTGCGGGAACTCGTCGAGGCGCTGCGTTCCTTTCTTGATTTCCGCTATGAGTTTGACACGACCAAGCCGTCGGGGTTCCCTAAGCGCGTGATGGACATCGCCGAGGCGCGCCGGCGTATCCATTATGACCCGTCCACGCCGCTCGCCGATGGCCTGAAGCAGACGTGGGAGTGGTTCATCAAGAACCGGGATGAGTTCAAAAATAAGAAGAATTACTTTAAGGAGACGGCGTGAAGTTTAACCCGACACAACTCCCCGGCGTCATCCTGGTCGCCCCTGATGTATTTGAGGACAGGCGGGGTTATTATGTGGAGATCTACAACGAGGAGCTCTACCGGCGTCACGGTATCGACGTCCGGTTCGTCCAGGACGATATCTCGGTCTCCCGAAGGAACGTCCTGCGCGGCATCCACGGCGACATGGAGACGTGCAAGCTGATCTCGTGTCTGTGGGGGGAGTTTTTCCTCGTCGTCCTGGACGGGCGCCCGGAGTCGCCGCACTTCGGCAAATGGCAGACCTTCACGTTGAGCGCCGCCAACCGCCTCCAGGTCTACGTCCCGGCCGGATACGGCAACGGCCATTACGCCATCAGCGAAATGACCGTTTTTCATTACAAGCAGACGACCTATTATCAGCCCGAGAAGCAGTTTACTTATAAGTGGAACGATCCGCGGTTCAACATTCCGTGGCCGTGCGACCATCCCATCGTTTCAGAGAGGGATGCCTGAGGAGAGGTTTTTGTGTCTGAGACCCAGCGCGAAAAGGTGACGTTGATACTGCCGACCCTGAACGAGATCGATGGCATGAGGTGGTTCATGCCCCGGCTCGAGAGTGAAGGTATCGATCAGATCATTGTGGCCGACGGCGGCTCGACCGACGGCACGCTGGAATTCTGCCGGGAGCACAGCTATCCCGTTTTAATCCAGTCGGGACAGGGGCTGCCGAACGCCCAGGAAGAGGTTTTTCCACTTATACAAAACGAGATCATCATCATGAGCACGCCGGACGGCAACAGCCTGCCTGAGCTCATCCCGCAGATGGCGGCCAGGATCCGGGAGGGCTATGATATGGTCATCGCTTCCCGGTATACGGGTTCGGCCAAGAGCGAGGATGACGATGTCATGACGGCCTTCGGGAACTGGATGTTTACGGGCATGATCAATCTCTTTTTCGGCGGCCGTTACACCGATGCGCTTGTCGGTTTCAGGGCCTACCGTCGCTCAGCAGCCATCAAGATGGGGCTGCCGCGTTTAAGCGACCAGAGCTGGATGACCAGGCATTTCTGGCGCATGAACAGTTGGGAGACGGGATCCAGCATCCGCGCCGCGAAGCTCAAGCTCAAGGTCAGCGATATACCCGGCGATGAACCCAAGCGGATCGGCGGCGTCCGGAAGATGTCGATCATCAAGAGCGGCCTCGGGACGTTCTTTCAGATCATCCGGGAGGTCTGCATCGGAAACCGCTTTATAGACAGGAGCTAAGACATGGTCATCAGCAGGACACCTTTTCGTATCTCGTTTTTCGGCGGGGGGACGGACTATCCGGACTGGTACCGGTACCATCCGGGCGCCACGCTCGGCGTCACGATCGACAAGTACTGCTATTTGACGTGTGGGTATCTGCCGCCCTTTTTTGGCTGCAAGCACCGCATCGTCTATTCCAAGCGCGAGATGGTCAAAAAGGTGAGCGCCATCCAGCACCCGGTGGTGCGCGAGACGCTGCGGTTCCTCAAGATCAAGAAGGGCATCAGCGTGCAGCACGTGGGCGATCTGCCGGCGCGCTCGGGGGTCGGTTCGAGTTCCGCCTTTACGGTAGGGTTCTTGAACGCCCTGTACGCGGTCCTGGGCCGGATGGTCTCCAAGAAGCAGCTGGCCATCGAGGCGATCGAGATCGAGCAGAAGTGGATGAAGGAGAACGTCGGCTCGCAGGACCAGGTGATCACCGCCTTCGGCGGCCTCAACCACACGACCTTTAAGGGCGAGCGCAACATCGAGGTGACGCCGGTGACACTGGATCCGAAGAAGATGAAGCTCTTCCACGACCACCTGATGTTGTACTTTACCGGTTTCTCGCGCCTGGCGACCGAGATCGCGGGCGAGCAGATCAAGAACATCCCGCGCAAGACCGCCGAATTGAAGACGATGTACCAGATGGTGGGAGAGGCGCTTTCGATCTTGAACGCCAAGCGCCTGTGCCTGGACGCCTTCGGCAGGCTCCTGCACGAGGCGTGGAAGATCAAGCGCACGCTCAGCAGCAAGATCACCACGCCCGCCATCGACGAGGCGTACCGCCGGGCCCACCGGGCCGGGGCGCTCGGCGGAAAGATCCTCGGCGCGGGCGGAGGCGGGTTCATGCTCCTCTTCGTGCGGCCCGAGGACCAGCCGCGGGTGCGCCGGGCGATGGGGTCGCTCCTGCGCGTGCCCTTTAAGTTCGATGACCTGGGGAGCCAAATCATCTATTACCGTCCCGATACGAACTTTTAAACGATGCCTACCGGTCTTTCTCAGACAGATGTGGTCATCCTCTGCGGCGGTGGGGGCAGGCGCCTGAGGCGCCTCGTCGCCGACCGTCCCAAGCCGCTCGCCGTCTTCGGCGGCGTGCCTTTCTTGGGGTTGCTCATGGACTACTGCGCGCTCTTCGGGCTGCGGCGCTTTATCCTGTGCGCCGGCTATAAGGGGGAGATGATCCGGCGCGCCGTGAAAGAAATCGAGCGGCCGTGGAGCGTGCGCTGTGTCCTGGAGAAGACGGCCCGGGGCACCGGCGGGGCGGTGGCCGGGGCGCGGCGCTGGGTGAAGAGCGATCCCTTTTTTGTCTTGAACGGCGACTCTTTCTGCGGGGCGGACCTGGGGCGTCTTCTGACCTTTCATCGCAGAAAGCGGGCCGCCGTCTCGATCGTCGTCGTGCCGGCCGAGAAGCGCATGGGCCGCGGGCACGTGGCGCTGGATGCTCGGGGTCGCGTCGTCTCTTTTGAAGAGAAGCAGAGGACGGCGGGCAGGGCCTTTGATAATGCGGGCATCTACGCCATGGGCCGTAAGGTCTTTGGGTTGATGCCGCGGCCGCCCTTTTCGCTCGAGCGCGATTTTTTTCCTGACATGGTCCGGCAGGGCCGGTCCTGCTGGGGCCGCGTGGAGACCAAGCGCCTCATCGACTTCGGCACGCCCAGCGGATACCGCACGGCCCGGCGTCTCTGGTCCGGGGGACGCCTGTGTCCTGGCCGGTCCAAGGGGTCCCTATGAGGGTCTTGAGGGATTGGTTGTGGCGCCGGTGGGCCCATCCGTTAAGTCGGGGGCTTGAACTTGACGGTCCCCAGGCGCTCGGGGTGCACCGGCAGATCATTCGGGGCAATGCGTTGTTGCAGGCGCGTTATGTCTTTGTGTATGAGTTCTTCCGCTCTCTGGACAGAGAGCTTGCGCCGTTGAACCGTCCGGCGCTTGAGATCGGCAGCGGGGCGGGATTTTTGAAGTCCTATATTCCGGACATCATCACCTCTGATGTGGTGGCGGATGAAGGGATCGACCGGGTCGAGGACGCGTGCGCGCTCTCGTTTGCGGATGCGTCGTTGCGGGCGGTCTACGCTTTGGGTGTTTTGCATCACATCCCGGAACCCGAGAGGTTTTTCAGAGAGGTCGAGCGCGTGCTCGTGACGGGCGGACGCTGCGTCCTCGACGAGCCGTCGTCGACGGCCTTTGGATATTTCATGAACCGGCACTTTCACCATGAATACACGGACAGGCGCGCCGCGCAGTGGGGTCTCCCGGTGGGTGGGCGCCTGACGGGCGCCAACATGGCCATACCTTATATCATCTTCCGGCGCGACCGAAAGCGTTTTGAGGAGCTTTTTCCACGGTTGAAGAACCGCCGGATCCTGTACCACGATTTTTTGCGCTATACCCTTTCGGGCGGATTGACCTTTCGTCCCTTCGTGCCGCGCTGGCTCTTCGGTGCGGTCAACGGCCTGGAGAGACTGGCCGCGCCGCTGATGCGTTGGCTCGGCCATGAGATGATAGTGGTGTTGGAGAAGGCATGAGTTGAACATCCCACTTTTCGGGAAGGAAAGCGCCGGAAAAGCGGGACAATTTACAGGATAGTAAGTGGAGGTAAACTGTGAAAAAGATACTGATCACGGGGATCACGGGTTTCGTCGGCAGCCACCTGGCCGACTACATCCTTCAGCTCGGCGGCACGGGGCTGGAGGTCCACGGCATACGGCGGTGGCGCAGCCCGATGGACAACATCGAGGGGATCGCCGACAAGCTCCACCTGCGTTATTGCGAGCTCCTGGACTCCAAGTCCGTCTATGACACCATCGCCGGCATCCGGCCCGATATTATCTTCCACCTGGCGGCGCAGTCCTTCGTGCCGACAAGCTTTGACATGCCGGTGAACACCCTGGAGACGAACGTCTGCGGCACGGTCAATCTGCTTGAGGCGGTCCGGCACGCCAAGATAGACCCGGTCATCCACATCTGCAGCTCGTCGGAGGTCTACGGCCAGGTCAAGGAGGACGAGGTCCCCATCAAGGAGTCGCAGCCCTTCCGGCCGGCCAGCCCCTACGCGGTGAGCAAGGTAGGCGAGGACATGATCGCGGCCCAGTACTTCCTCTCGTACGGCATAAAGACCATCCGCACGCGCATGTTTA
>SDBU01001972.1_pt1 | contig 28145 bp, 24 predicted proteins | sample 2277071 | NCBI WGS metagenome assembly SDBU01 (sample SAMN10397929, study PRJNA504765) | marine sediment metagenome | isolation source: marine sediment core GS08_GC12, 126 cmbsf | place: Arctic Ocean: Gakkel Ridge, Loki's castle | collected 2008 | reverse complement strand
CATATCTATGATGAAGAATTAGTCGGAATAGATACCATAGTCCCTTTGAAGATACCACCTGAGGTGAGCTCCAATTACTATAAATATGTAGCCCTCCTGAGGAATAATATTGATAGAGCCGCTTTTAAAAAGAAACTCAAGGAGAAATATGGGGTCGGCCTGAGTGGTGAGGTCTACGAGCTTCCCTGTCATCTCCAGCCGGTATTCGAGCAACTCTACGGCCCTCAAAATGGCTTATTCCCAGTAGCCGAAGACCTTTGTCAGAGACACGTCTGTTTACCGGTATTCGCCGGGATGAGAGAAGAAGAGGCAAAACATGTCACAAGTTCTTTAAGGGAGGCAACGAGATGAATATTGGAATTATCGGTGGTTCAGGGTTTATCGGGTCACATGTGGTTGATAAGCTAGTAAAGCATGGTCATGAGGTCACCGTCTTTGATATTATGAAGCCCCATCGAGATGACGTGCGCCACATTAATATTGACATCGCTGACCTTTCCAGGACCTGTGTCGCCCTGACCGGTCAGTATGATGCCCTCTACATACTGGCAGCAATGGCTGATGTGAATGATGTCTACAATAACCCGGTGGAGGCTGGAGTGGTCAATATCCTTGGTGTCGCCAACGTTCTTGAAGCCGCCAGAAGAAGCCATGTTGAACGGATTATCCTGGCCAGTACCGTTTGGATATACGAGATGACAACCCAAGAGAAGGTAGATGAGGACACCTCACTGCTCTTATCAAGAACAAAGCACGTCTATACTGCCTCCAAGGTGGCGGCCGAACTCTACTGCCATGCCTACCAGAAATTATACGGGCAAAATTTCACCATCCTCCGCTATGGTATCCCCTACGGACCAAGGGCCAGGGGCGGCACCGTAATCGCCCTGTTTGTCAAAAAAGCCCTAAATGGTGAACCGCTTCCCATCGCCGGGGACGGCTCCCAGTACCGGAACTTCATCTATATTGAGGATTTGGCTGAGGGGAATGTGGCAGCGCTTCAAGAAGTAGCCACCAATCAGACCTATAATCTTGAGGGTATTCGCCCGGTAACCATTAAAGAAATAGCTGAGACGGTGAGAAAACTGGTGGGCAATAATGTGGCAATTGAATACAAGGAGTCAAGACCTGGAGACTACAGCGGCGCCCTGGTCTCAGCTCAAAAAGCCAAGAATAAGCTTGGCTGGCAGCCAAAAATTAATTTTGAGGAAGGGCTAGGGAGATATATTGAGTGGTACCGGCACAACACTAAATAGTGAGGTCAGACATGAAAAAACGTAAGGAAGCCTGGAACCGGGCAGCACTGAAGAATCCGCTTTATTGTGTTGTTGATTGTCGCAAGGATTGGGACATTGAAGAATTTTTCAAGACCGGCATTGAATCTCTTGAAAAGCATACGACCAAGTTTTTCACTGACAAGCATCTCAACCCAGCTGGTAAACGTGTGCTCGACATTGGCTGTGGTGTCGGTAGAATGGCAAGGGCTTTCTCAACCATATTTGGAGAGGTCTATGGTGTAGATATCTCCGGGGAAATGATAAAGAAAGCTAAAGAGCTAAACAAAGGAATAACCAATCTCCACTTTTATGAAAATAACGGGCTTGACCTCTCTATGTTTGAAGATAACTTCTTTGATTTCTGCTTCTCCGCTATTGTATTTCAACATATTCCATCGGCGAAGATAATCAAAAACTATATTGATGAGACCTATCGGGTGCTAAAACCGGGGGGATTATTCAAATTTCAGACCGAGAACTCTAGATGGGTAACAACATCTCTACCCTTTCCTATCCACCGGCAATTATGGAATTCCCTCCTTAAGGCAAGACTACCATTATTGATAATCCGTTTTATGCCTTTTGCTAATAAATACAACTTTGATACAACCCCAGGAATCAAACTATCACCTGGCAAATATAGGGAGATGATGGAAGATGCTGGCTTTGGAGAAATAGGAATTACCGGTGAAAATACTAAGGAAATGTGGTGTTCATGCCGGAAGCCAAAAAGATAGAAGGCCAAAAATCACTTAAATAAGCTTGCCCGCCTAAAGTTCAGACATCGAGTATAAAAACCATAAGCCAGGCATATATTCATTCTACTCGCCTTCAAAGGCATAGATATTCCCATCACTTGAGCCAATGTATAGAGTTCCCTGAACAATAGCCGGTGAGGATAGTATCACTCCATCGGTTTGATACTTCCACTCCAAATCACCTGTCTCGGCATTCAAAGCATACAAATATTGGTCGGTTGAGCCAATATAGACCGTCCCGTTAGCTACAATAGGAGATGAAAATATCTTGTCTCCGGTATTATATTTCCAGATGAACTCACCCGTAGTTGCCTTCAAGGCGTAAATACTACCGTCATATGAACCGAAATAGATAACCCCCCCAGCTACCGCCGGGGAACTTTTAATTGCCTTCTCGGTATTATATCGCCACCGCACCTCACCGGTAACGGCGTCAAAGGCATAAAGCCCCCCGTTAAAGGACCCGGCATAGACAAGATTGTCGGCGACAACGGGACCACTCTGAACTATCCAGCCAATCAGGTACTCCCACCTTACCTTGCCGGTAGCTGCATCCAGTGCGTAGAGCTTGCCATCATCAGAAATAACATAGACTACCCCATCAGCCACCGCCGGTGAGCTGTATACCGCTAGCCCTGCCTTAAAAGTCCAAATTGGTTTGCCGGTGCTGGCATCCAGAGCATATACCTTCTCATTATCAGAGCCAAAGTAGACCACTCCGTTGGCCACTGCTGGCGAGCTATAAATTGGCCAACCAGTATCATAACTCCATATCTCAGCACCACTCCTGGCATCCAAAGCATAGAGTTTACCGTCGTGAGCACCAAAGAAGACCACGCCACTTGCTATTGCCGGGGATGAATTGATGGTGCCGCCAACCTCAGATTGCCATTTTATTTCGCCAGTAGTGGTATCTAGCACAAACAAACTGCGATAACCGCCAACGTAGAGTGTCCCATCAAGGATTGAAGATGAAGAGTATATGTTTCTAACCAACAAACGAGCCCACTTTAGCTCAAGAGGCGGCTTGAGTTCACTCTCAACCGGGTTGTAGCCGGTGCGATTTAGTCCGCCACGAAACATCGGCCAGTCCCTGTCTGGAACCGAGATTGAAGGTTGGCTTGGCGTTAGGGTAGGCAATGTTTGGCAACCAAAGAGGAGGATGACCAGAATTATTGTCAAAGCTATTTGGCAAGACTTAAACGCTGTAATCCTTATCATGGTTACGTCCCTTTAAAGTATTGTTACTCGCGAATAAACAGAACCTGTGCGCTGCCATTGTCATAGAGTTTGTTCGCCGAATCAAAAACCTCCGAGTACCACGATAGCTCATGGATATCTCGTTCATAAATATCCACTACCATCTCATCGACAGTGTTATAATATCTTAAATAAACATAGCCTTCCTCCAGTTGAGCCCATCTTGAGTACCTGTAGTATATCTGGTAAAGTGACGTAAACTGAAGCGGGTCAACCAGCCCCTGACTATTTAGTGCCTGCCTGCTACCCAAATCCGAGTACACTTTTGCCGAATCGGTCATCGAGCCACCTATCCAGCGTGCCGCTTTAGCATCCTGCTCGTGGACATAGGCGATATAGTAGTCCTGTGTTTCGGTGCTCAGGGCCAGGGACTTGGGCGTACCCAAGAACTGATAGGCCACGCCTGAAGCAAACAGGAAAGTAGGAATCAGTATCAGTACGGCAATTAGCTGCGCTTTTACCCTAATAAGTCTGGCTAAGGCAATGCAGCCAATGACCAGAAGGGGTGCCAGAATAACCAAGGTCGGGGCATAAGCCCTCTGCCAGCTATAACCCTTGCTGACATGAGGGATAATCACCAGTGCGACCAAGACAATACAAAATGTCACCATCAGGGCAAAGTGCTCAAACTTAAATCTTTTTACCAAGAAATCCGCCCGGCCGCCTGGTTCATCTAGACCCTCATCGTTATGGATTTGAAGTGTCCGTCGCCAGCCTATCGTCAGCATCAAAAGCCCAACGGCAATTAAAACAAAGCTAATCCAGTGCAGCAGGAGTTCGATTTGATAGGCAATTCCTTCAGGCAGCATTGAGCCAAAAAGCGCACTCCTGACAAGACCAGCCTGCCTTGGCTCAAATAACTCGGCTAGGCTCTCGACTGAATAGGACCCGAACTGGGTAACAGCAACAAACACATGCTGCACCATATAGGCATACCAGGCGTAGCTCAGAACGAGAAACAGCACTAGCATAGTCGGCACCAGCAAAGCCGGGGCAGCCCTCTTCCATCTGTTAATTATTTGGAAGACTAAATAGCCAACAGCCAGGCTGCCAAGAACAAACATGGCGGTTGCGTAGTGGCTGATAATCAAAGACAAGATAAAAATTATGATGAGTGCCTTCTTGGCTACTGGCCCTACCCTATCGTGGAGTAAGACCAGCATCAAAACAGCAAAAAAGAGCAGTGAATAAGCCATCCGTCCGGCAAGCATCGGGCTCATCACCCTGGGGATGATAAAATAGAAGGCTGCCAGGAAGGCATAAGGCTCTTTTAAGTACCTTCTGGCTAGCAGGTAAACAGCCAGCACCGTCACCGAAGAGGTAACGGGTTCAATGATTTTGACGACGTAGTTGCCATCGATACTCAAGAATGATTGATAGATGGCAGGTAGTATTGTTGAAAACAAACAGGCATTAACATTCGACTTGGGGTCAAAGATCATCCAGTGTTGACTGTTAAAGGTAAGTTGAAAGAGATAATACTCCTCGTGGGCGTCCCTACCCAGGATATAAGACGAGTGGAAAGTATACATTAAAACAATCGAGAGGGCAATCAGAAAGATAGCAATTGGAAAAACCCGGGGGGGAACCTTCCTGTGCCAAAATACAACCCAGACAACATAGAGAGCAATCAAACCAAATAGAGTCATAGAAATGGTATTATCACCATTGGCATCCATCGTTTGTGCCCCAAGCAACCCCAGGAGCGGGAAAAACAAAGGAATGATGATAAATAGCTTTTCCTTAATATTTAAGGCGAAACCCTTCACCTCAAGAGCAACTGTATCCCGGTTCCTCAAATAAGCAACAATAAGCAAGGTAACTAAAGCAATGGTGAAAGATGGTACCAGCGAGATGGTTGACAGGAAAAGATAATAGTCCAGGGCAAAATATACCTGGTCAATAACGAAACCGAATATGGTGACAAAGAAAAAGCTTAATGCCACCGATAACACCAGCTTCTCCCCGAATCTTACTTCGTGCTGTCTTAAAATAGAGAGGATGAGAAAACCAGGGATGATGGTCAAAAGAATAAAGCCAAATAACTGGCGGATTACCGGGATATCAAAAATAACCGCCAGCTCAGCAATGATGATTACACCCGCTGCCATCCAGAATAATCTGTTCATGCTCACCTTGACATCGCTTCCCTAGACGATTCGTTTAAACTCAAAACTAATTTTGACTCTTTTCTTCAAGCCACTTCTTTACCAAGATTAAGATTATGATTAAGGCACTCAAGCTTTGACTTGCCAAATAGCTTGTTCCAACCACGATAATGCCAAATTTGGGTAGCAAAAGATAACTAGCACCGAGAGTAGCCAGGGCAATAAAACCGGTAAATCCTATAACACTTCTCATTTCCTTTCTAACCCGTTTAACGGCAAAATAGGTGTGGTTGATTACCGCCGGGAAAGCTGAGATGACCAGGATTCGCAACAGAATGGTCCCTTCCTCAGCATACTCAGCGCCAAAGAGAACCAGAACTTTATCCGCCAGAAGAAACAGCAAAACCGTGGCCGGAACGAGAATAACTAAAGCAAGTTTGAGGCTCCGCCTCACATCCTGCATCAACCTCTCTTCACGATGGGCACCTTCAGCGAACAGGGAAAAGTGTATTGCCCGAGGCACATGGCCAAAAACGATACCACCGACCGCCCAGGTGATATAAAAGTGAGCCGTTGGCTCAGAACCCAAGAGATGTATCACCACGAGGGGCAGAATAAGCCTGGGAGCGGCTAAATAGAGTTCCGCCAGGTAGTTGGCAGCCGAAAAGCCCGCCATCCGACGCACTACTTCTTTTCTCACGGTGGGACAAAAAGTATAACCACTTTCAAGTCTGGGAAGCAGATACACCAGGATAAATATCACTGCGATGAGCAGTGCCATCCCCCAAGAAACGAGGATTCCATAAGTCTGGAAAACCCCAACCAGCAGTACCAGACCGATAAACCTTGAAAGCCCGAAGACAAGGTTTTCTGCCAGCAGGAACTCTCCTTTGCGCCGGGCAATAAATGTTTGCCGGCCAAGTACTTCAAGAATGGTCAGGAAAGAAATAAGGATGAAAGCAGAAAAGAATATCAGTGGCTGTCCAGTAGGGATTAACGCCGGAGACCAGATTGACATCCCGGCCAAATAAATCACAGTTAGAATTATGGTTGCACTCCCCCCAATAGTGAAGCAGGAATTAATCATACTTGGAGCTTTCTCACCAGAGCCCGGCAAAAACCTCATCAGCCCCAGGTCCAGTCCGACCGTGGAGAGAAGTACCACCAAGCCGATAGCCGAAATAGCTGCCGAACACAGCCCGACTGCTTCAGTGGTATAAAGCCTGGCTGCCACAATCCAGAAGACAAAGCTCACCGGGGCAGCGGTTAGCGAGCTGAACATAATGAAGAGAGCGTTGCGGTGGAGTGAATCCCGAGAGATGTCTTTTAACCTCTCCAGGGAGGTGGCAATCCTCACCACATCACACAGGCTCTCTTTAACCAAGGAGTATACCCAAGCCACAATCCTCCCGGGACCGGCCCAAAACAGCGAGGATATACTCAATGATTTATCCACTCTTTTTAGCATCCAATCTTATTCCAGCACTCCGATTAAATCACTGCTATTGATTTAACTACTCCAGTCCCCAATTAAGAAACGAAAGATATCCCGGTTCTCCTTTAAGCTTTTGCCGAATTTGTTAACCCCGTCGGCACCATCGCCGAGACAAGATCTGGGTGGTCTCCCTTGCCCAGTTGATTAAGTGTTGGCATGTCAGCCAAACACAGATACTCAGGCCCACAGCCATCAAGTATGATGACCGATTGCATCACGATACCTTTCCGCATTATATCCAAGCGCTAACATATTGGCCTTATAATAATAATATTTGTGACAAATGTCAATAATATTTATAAACAAAACTGACTATCGTCACGAATAAAACCCGAGTTTTCCTGAGAAAATCGATTAAACCGTCACAAAATATTCACAAATCGTTGACATTTGTCACTAGATGAATGATGATTGGTGCGTCAAAAGACAAGTGGGGGACTAAGGTAATGTGGCTTCTTAAAAGATGCCCGAAGTGCAAGGGAGACATAACGTTTGAGCGAGACCAGTGGGGCTGGTACCAGCAGTGTCTCCAGTGCGGTTACCTGCGCGATTTCCAAGAGCTGGTGGGAGTAAAGCAGGAGTGGACAGTTGAAAGCACTTTCCGCGGAAGAGCCGAAACAGCCTCGATTACGAACCTGACCAGAGCGGATAAGCCTGGTAATGGGTCATCCCAGGCAAACTCAGCATAAACCCTCTTTTTTGCCCTCAGACTTTTTAACCACTCTCCGAGGCCCATCTGGTATTCGGGGAAGCCAGCTCTTTTATTAACCCACAAACAGCACCAGGCATCGGCAATTACATTGATATACTTCACTTCTCCGTCACCAACGACACTTTCTTGATAAGCAATAGCTTCAGTTCCGGTTAGATCCGCGTAAGCCATCCAAGGCAGGTTAACGCCGCAAGCAGGGGTGATACCAATCCACGACCAGCTTCGGGGATTGATTTCAAGCAACTTAAACTCATTAGAGTTAAGGTCTCTCTTGAACTCAAACTCAGCCAGGCCTTGATAATTTAGCTCTCTGACCATCTTTTTAACTAACGTCACCAGCTCTGAAGGTAGCTTTTCCGCTTGACCCACAACACAGTCTCCAATATCAGGGGGGAAGCCTCGCACCTTGCGCCCGGTAAATACCCCCAAGACATCACTCTTTCGACTGGCATAGATCCCAACGGTGTACATCCTATCCGCCATACCTGGTATGTATTCTTGAAAGATGATGTGTGAAAGAATGTCCCTGTTAGCCTTAACAAAGTTATTTACCGACGCCTTATCCTTCAATATAACCATCCGGTGCTGTTCTAATCGCTGGCTCAAGCTGACCATCCCTGGCTCTTGACCGGAAAGACCGCGATATTTTCGCTTGGCAACCACTGGAAACACCTCGGAATTAGCCGTTAGGAGCTCATCTTGATGGTAGAGCCGAGGTACCGGATAACCCTTTTTTAGTGCCCAGGGGTAGAACCTGTCCTTGCGAATAAGCAACTCCACTATTTCCCAACCGGGGACACTAGAGATGTAGTATGGTTGCAATCGGTCTCGATGCTTTGAGACAGCGGTCACCCAGTGGTCACGGGCAGGGAAAAGGACTGGCGGATATTCGAAGTCTTCCCCCTTCTCCAGCAGGAAATTGATAAAATCATCCTCATTCTCAAGTGGATCGGGAGAGCGCCAGAACCTGGCATATCTGGAAAATGAGCCCACACTTCGGGTGCTGTCAAGAGCATACACCTCAACCCCTCGCCGCCCCAGCTCCTGGATGATACTCAGCCCATTGTAGCGACCGCTCAGGACAAAGGCAGGATTAACCAGGGGCTTTGTTATTCTCTTCTTCGTCATCGCCTTACTGCTTGCGGGAGGCTCGGACAAGGCTTCTTAATCCAGACTGCTTTATCTGTTTAAAAAGTGAGCCGAAACCAAGATACTTAAGGTAGAGCCAGGGCACCAAACTTCTTCTAGCTAGCACCACCCGCAGGTATTTTCTGGTGGTTTTGGTCCAGTAAAACTTGTACGGCTCATCCCCTTTAAGGAAGTCAAATTCACGTAACTTTTTCCCAATCGCATCCTCTATCAAGTACATATAATGCAGGTGCCCGACACTGTATTCGGCATAATTTCTATCCCGGGCTATTACGGCAGCATAAAACCTGCGATTATAGACAAAGCTAAGCAATGATGAGACGACCTTGTTATCCACGGTAAGACAGCTAAAATACAGCCAGCCTCTCTTGAAAAAACACTTGGCACAGTCTTTATAGAACTCCCTTATTTCCGGCTTATAGAATGGGCTTTTAATACCCACTGATTGCCACCGCCTCTGGTGAAGGGTGAATAATTCATCCAGTCCATCTTCCAGAGAATCCGCCGTGTATTCCCGCAGCTTGACACAGTGTGAATCTTCCAGACGCCGTAATGCCTGACGAAGAACAGCACGTCTCTTGCGGCTTATCGAGCCAAGATACTCCTCCCAGGTTTCAGGGAGTTTAATGTAAGGCGCCAAAGCGGTTAAGTTTACCTGAAGCCATAGTTCACTGGAATATGGAGCCACCTGTTCGCGTAAAAGAGCCAGAAACCCGCTCTCCTCAGGCACCAGACGCAGCTTTAAAGCGAGATTAGAATGAAGTGCCTCCCTCAGGTAGGAGAAAAGGGCAGCCACTGCCTCCTTCCTGTTTTCGAGAGGACATATCCAAATATAATTGATATTATCAGCTTCTAAGGTCTCCAGGATATATAGCCTGACCAATACTACCCTGTACTCGAGCCTCATCAGCGGCACAATGGCGATAACTTGATTATTTTTTTCAATCAATAATATATGTAGCTTCTTGCCTTCACCAAAGTGCTGCCACCAGATAAAGAGCCGCTCATGGGTAAGATAGATGGAATTTTCATCACCACATCTTCCTAAAAGCTCATTCCAGACACCGGCCAGCGTCCTGAATTCCTCCAGGTCAGTTACTACTCTTAGCGTGATGTTCCCCATTTTTTCCAGATTTCGAACTGAATCTACCTCGCAAGCAACGCTGATACCAATTAGTAAAAGTCATTGTAACTAGCCAAGCTTCGCTTGGCAATGTTCACTTAAAATAAAAAGGTAGTACCCCCTTGAGAAGCACTACCTTTTAGCTCTATCTAAAGTGGAGTTGAATTTAGCTCAACTAAATGGTAATCAAGCCCTGCTTGATGGCTAAGACCACAGCCTCAGTACGGGCATTAGCATTTAATTTGCGCAGAATTGAGGTGACATGGTTTTTGATAGTTTGCTCACTAATGCCAAGTTTAATTGCAATCTGTTTATTGAGGTAGCCCTGAGCAATATATCTAAGAATTTCGGTTTCTCGGGGGGTGAGCGGTGATATGAAGGCCTCGGCTTCACTCTTTAAGGAAAGTTCCTGGAACTGATGTAGTACCTGTTCAGCTACTTTCGGACGCTTAGTCAGGCTTTCATTTATCGGGTGCTCACCATGAGCCACTCGTCTGATTATCTCCACCAGCTGTTCAGCCGTAATCTCCTTATTCAAATAGGCCGCAGCCTGGGCTTTAAGTGCCAGGAAGAGTTGCCCATCGTCGGGATTTGAGCTAAGTACGATGACCCCGATATTGGGTGAATGCTGCCTGATGCGACGAGCCAGTATTAGACCATTATCTGAAGAACCGTCAATATCCACCAGGGCTACATCAGGCGGTAAATTATCAAAGGCTTTCAGCACATCACCATTGACTTCAGTAGCACCTGAGACTTGAATATCAGCTTCCGGGGAGAGCGTATGCTCTATCCCCTGCCGGTAAAGGTACTGCTGACTGACGATAAAGACTTGAATCTTGTCTCCGTTCATAAGCTCCGTTTGAGTCCGGCAGTGGCACCGTCTCCAAACATCTCACCTCCTTATATCCTCTTTTGTCGTCGCCACTGAGGTAGTTTTGGTCAGGTGAAGGAAAACATTAACCAGCTTGGGGTCAAACTGTGTGCCGGCGTTGCGCTTTAACTCATCAAACGCCTCCTTAAAAGGCAAGGCTTTAGAGTAGTACCGCTCTGAGGTCATAGCGGCAAAGGCGTCAGCGACAGCTAAAATACGAGCTTCCTGCGGTATGTCCTTACCCTTTAGTCCCTTGGGGTACCCATTACCATCATATCTCTCATGGTGGTGTAAGATACCGGGAATATACTGAGCCAGTTGGCGAGTGTGACTGGCAATCGTCGCTCCCAACTGGGGATGAGACTTAATCGCTTCCCATTCCTCGCTAGTTAGTTTACCCTGCTTGTTAAGTATCTCGTCATTAATGCCAATCTTACCGATATCATGAAGTATGGCACAGGTAGAAAGCTTGTTTACTTCCAGGGATTCTAGATTAAGGGCTTCGGCTATGGCAACGGCATATTCGTTTACCTTTTTCGAATGGCTGCGGGTGTAATGGTCTCTAACATCTACCGCAGTTGCCAGGGCATAGATCGTACTCAGGACTTCACTATCCTCACCGCCCCCGTCACTTCCAAAGGCATCATCCGAGATTAGCATGGCTCCGGAAGCACGGTAACTTTGATTACCCCCGTTTCGTTTGGCATGGTAAAGGGCACCGTCAGCCGCGGCAATAATCTCATTTAAGCCGATGCCATCGGCTGGCCAACTAGCCATACCAAGACTGGTGGTAACCCGTATTGAGCCCGCCTTCACTTTGGAAGCGACCTGCCTGCGAACTCGCTCTGCCACCTGATAGGCAGCTTCAATCGTTGTCTGGGGTAGAAGAATAGCAAATTCATCGCCACCGTAGCGGAAAGCCTGGTCAGCATTTCTGATGGCGCCTTTCATAATAGCACCAATTTGGCTCAGGAGCTTATCACCAGCTAAATGCCCATACCTGTCGTTAAAGGTTTTAAACGAGTCAAGGTCAAGGATAATGATTGAGAAGACACCGCCATAACGGGAGTGGCGACTAATTTCACCGGTGACCAGTTCATCCAGGGAACGCCGATTTAATAGGTCAGTAAGTTCATCGAGACGAGCCTCTTCCTCTACCTTGGCATATAGCCTGGAGTTCTCAATCGGCATAGCAATCTGAGAAGCAAGCTGTTCAAGGAGCTTAACCTGCTCCTGATTGTAGGCATTAGGATTAGTACTGGCCACAGTCAGGCTACCGATAACCTCATTATTTGTTATCAGCGGCAGATAAACAATCGAACGCACACCCTGCTGGAGATGATACTTGCCGGTTGAAAACCGGCATTCCTGGGCTAGGTCAGGTTCAATTACAGCCTTACGGTGGGTGACAACCCATTCGGTCGCTGAACCCTTGATTGGTATTCGCTCACCAACCTGCCAGGCTGAGCCTATCTCAGAGGACAACGCCAGGAGAAAGATATCATTCTCCTCAATCAAGGTGATGGCTGTCCAGCCAACGTCAACTACTTTTCTCAACTCCATTACAAAGCTATCGTAGATTCGCTGAATATCCAAGCTTGATGTTAGAATGGCACTGGAGCGATTGATTATGGCCAGCTCTTCCTCACGACGTCTGAGCTGTTCGTGAAGGTATTCCTTCTCGATACTCACCGCAACACGGCCGGTAATATCCTCAAGCAATTGCAAATCTTCAAGTGTATACCGACCGGATTTCTTTCCGTCCAGTACCAAAATGCCAATTAGTTGCTCACGACTTATGAGTGGCATCAGGAGTTCGAGCTCATTTGACTTAATTTCCTCCTTCTCCTCGTGCCAGAGACTGCGGAATTCAGGTAAGATGGATAAGCTCTCTCTAGTTAAGGGATGGCGTTGTTCCCTCAAATACTTCACAATCGGACTGTCCTGCCTGAGCCTGAAACTGGAGAGCGGGTTATCCTCATTTTCAGGTTCAACCACCTGGGCAATGAAATCACCACCCCTGCTGGGAAAAAGGAGGCAAGCCTTCCTGCAGCCAATGGCTTTGGTTACCAACTCCAAGAGCTCGCCGCCTTGCTCCTTAAGACTGAAAACACGATGGATTTTGCCGGCAAAATCAGATAGTCTCCGACGGTAATCGTAACTCTGGCCTTGAAAAACCTTACCGATGGTAACAACGAGAAGACCACGCAGTTTATAGAGAAATATGACAATCGCAATGGTAACCAGGGTAACTGCAATCTCAACCATCAGGTCAAACTCAAAACCAAATATGCTGTGAACAATACCGAGTAAAAACCAGTAGCCGACAACACCAATAACCCCCAAACCCACCAATACCAAACCGCGTCGCAAAACAATTCTGATATCCAGTAGCCGATGCCTGATAGTGGCATAACTCAAGATGAAGGCGTTAATAAGATTACCCAAATGACTGATCGGGTATTCCCTTCCCCAAGGGAGTTGACCGGCCAGGATAAAGATGGCGATTACAAAAAGCGCCAAAAGTAGAGAAACGATTTGATTGTATAGTACCGGATCATCCAAACCCTTAAGTTTCTTGAAGCCGAGATAGGCATTCCTGCCAAGCAAGGTCAGCAGTGGAACAGCCAAAAAGATAACCCCGAAACCATATTGAGGATAAAGCTTGTCACCGCTAGTGGTAAAGCCTTCAGGTATATAGCCGAGCACAACCAAAACGGTAACTAATGCCAGCGAACCATAGGCAAAAGGTAGCCAGAGCCCCTGGCGCGGAGCAAGGAAAGTAGCCGTAAACCAGAATAGTTGCACCGCCGTCCAGGCAAAAAATACAATAATAACCTGAAGCAGCAGTAAGTTATATTGCGGGAGTAAATTACTGCGGAAAACATAGTCGGTGGCGCTCCACAGCATGGCGGTGGTGAGGAATACGAGGAAGAGGGCGTGTTGCTTGCGCCACGGACGAGTGCCAATGGTGGTAGCCAGTAGCGGAATATAGGCCATGGTGGCAACCAAAGGGATTAAAGCATAAACATTCATGATTCGAGGTAATTATTACCCCAAATACGAACGCTGTCAAGGTAGAACCAAAGTCAGTGAACTAAGGTAAGCTGACTAAAGTACTAGCTAGACCGTCACCGCCTCAGCCTCAGAGCCTGCCTTGACCACTTCAGGTACCATTTCTGGTTTAGCTTCAAGGAGGGAAAGCACCCTTTCCGAGGGGTTGATATGAGGTGGTTTGAGGTGAGCCAAATCAGCCCCTTCAGCCTGTCGCTCGGAAGTATAATTAGCAAAAGCACCACGATGCAGCAAGCTGACCTTGACCCTAAAATTAATCATGTCGGCTAAGTCATCGTGAGCCGTTGAAGCGGCATAAGCATCGTGGTCTGAATTCATAATCTGCCCTTGCACCGCCTGGGCAACCTCCTCGGCACTTGTGTGGTAGCCATCCTTAAGCTCGATAAAAAGCTCCAGCACCGGCTCCCCGGGTCTCTTTAAGGCGACCCAATCTGCATAAGGAATGGTGGTGTTCTCGATTGCTTGCCAGAGTGTCTTCTCTGTAACACGAACGACCACGAAGTCAAGCAGGTCATCAGCCCGCCGCTCGAAAACCATCTGCGGAATATTGATGCCCAGCCCCTCGTTTTTAAGGGAAGTTATCCTGACCATGTCACCAATCCTGTATCTGACCAAGGCACCGCCATGAAAATTAGTGATTACCAGCTCATAGTTCTCACCGGCCTCAACCTCATCAAGCAGGACAGTCTTTGGCTGGTAACTATGGTCCAATTGCCACTTGAAGTGCTCCGCCTCCGGGATAAACTCAAGAAAGTTGAGGGTGGGGATAAAGGTCATAGCATCATAGTCCCAGGTTTGAGTGGCAACGATACCACCCTCAGTCGAGGCATAGACATCCAGAGGATACCTCCCCCAAAGCGCTTTTATTTTCTCCTTGTAGACCCCGCTATCAAGACCGCCGCTCATAATTCCCCTGACTGACCAGATATCCCTGGGTAACATTGGACGCCTGGCTAATTTGCTCCTCACCAGCCCTTTAGTTAAGCGGAATAGTGCCTTAGGCTTGGAGAGTAGGGGGCGAATATCCACCTTGCCATCAGACTCAGTAAACTTTTCGCCAACCGCCGTCAGCACCAGGGACAGACCGAAAAAGTAGTCAATCCCCTGGAATAGAGCCTGCTTAAAACCCAGTTTTATCCTTTCCTCGAAAGATAGGTTTTCGGCTTCATCAAGAGAGGGTAGATAATCGGTTGGGGTTTGTCTTTCCAGCATGCTGGCCATGGCACCCGACATGTAGGGTCTGGGGGCTACGGTGTAGACAAGCTTGGGGTGCTCTCTAAGCCCGGAAATATCACCCCAGCCACTGCAACTGGCGAAGATACCAATGCCATACATTATCAGGCTGAGTTCCTCAGCATAGGCCGGGGTAATTGGCACCCATTTACAGGAATATTCACCCGACCGGCCTGAGGTATGAACCCACAGCTCCGGCTTGGTCGGCAAGACATCTTCTCGCTTTTCTTCAAGTTCAGGACAATACTCATTATAGGTAGTCAGCGGCACCTGCTCACGGAATTCCTCTACCGTCTCCGGCCTTGAGCCACGCATAATTTTATTCCCCAACGGAGACCGTCTTAGCAGGTCTAACTGCTCTAAAAGCAACCGCTCCTGAACAGACATAAACTGCTCCAGGCTGAAATTTAAATAACCGCAGCACATCTGCCATAGCTCTTCATTCCTACCCTGTCTGAGGAGTTCAACCGCTTTTGGCATCTGCCACCTCCCAAACCAACCTTTTTGCCATATGGCAAAGCACAGTCGTAGGAGAAGACTATGACAGATAAGGCAGTTTGGGAAGTGATTATGTTCTAGAAGATAGTTCTATTTGAACTTAAGAGGGCTTATTTAAAGAGGATTTTTTGAGGGGTTCGTCAAAGGAGATGCTTAACCCTGGTTGTCAGAGCGACTAAGAGACTGCAATTTCTGGCTCAGCTCTTCAAAGGTTTTATCCTGCGGCTTTTTACCCAGTTCCAGGCCGTAGCTTAAAAAGAATTCGAGGAAGTTGCGCATCAGTTCTTGCATCCCCTCGGCAAATTGTTGGAATTCTTCTCTACCCACATAGTTTTTATTGCCGCTCTCTTCCTCAAGTTGGCTATCAAGCAGAAACTTGAAAAACTCCGAGTAGCTCATATCACCCCGGTTTTCGTCAATCTTTTTGACAACATCGGCATCAATGATTAACATTCTTCTATCGGACACGCTTAACTCCTTCAATCAATTTTAACAAAGAATAACCTGAAGACTCACACCCTCAGGTTATATATCTCGCCTGAAATAGCTAAACCACTAAAGCTCCTCATCAGTCTCGCCAAGTATTTCCATAACAGTATTGATGCTTTTGAGCAGCTTCGTACCACTACCGGTCACATGATAGGTCACCGAGGGATTGCCCATTTTAAGTCTTTCAATAAAGCCGTGGCTCAATAGAAAACCAAGATACTTCTGGATCTGTCTGTAACTCATATTGACGCTGTACATAATCTCGGTCTTACCGGCACCATTTTCGCCGACCTTCATCATCTCAGCAATTATCTCAATATGAGAACGCCTTCGATTCACACCCATTATAACCACACCTCACTTAATGCGGGACTATTGTACTAGGACTTAGGTGGGTTGTCAAGGGGGCTAGTAAATAAAATCGGTTACATTATGTAATACAGTTGCACCAAGGGATACTTTCTGTCTAATTTTTAAAAGGTGAAGGTTGAAAAGTCTGAGCCTTCTGGTATAAAATAGCTCCTCAAGGAGAAACATGTCGACTGAGAGACTGTTACTCATGATTTCTGATAAAGACAATGTTGCCACAGCCCTGTGTGACCTAGAAGCAGGTATAGAAGCAAGGGTGCGTCTAGGGGAAGAGACCAAATCTATCAAAGCACTGCAAGGAATACCGTTTGGCTTTAAAATGGCCCTTACGGACATTGCCCGAGGTAATGTTGTCACCAAATATGGTTACCCGATAGGGATTGCCTCACAGCCAATCAGGAAGGGCGAACTTGTACACATTCACAATTTGCAGGGAGCTCGCGTCAGAACTAGCCAGGCTGGAAGTGGCCGCAAATGAAGTTCCTGGGATACGAGCGGCCAGATGGTTCTGTCGGTATCCGCAACTATGTACTGGTCATACCGGGTGGGCTTCTTTCCGCTAAAATCTGTGATTTCGTTGAAGGGACCGAAACCTTCATAACCGCTGATAGTGGTGTTGGTCGCACGGGGCGTGACCGGGAGACCATTGCCCGTACACTTATTGGGCTGGGTAAGAATCCCAATGTGGCGGCAGTGATAGTCCATTCATTAAGCTCAAGTGCCGGCTATCCAGAACTGAGACCGACTCGTATTGCTGAGGAGATAGCAAAGTCAGGTAAACGCGTTGAACTAATAGATGTCTCCAAAGAGGGTGGTACCTTCCGTGCCCTGGAAAAAGGTGTTCAATTGGCCAGGGAGATGGTACTTGATGCCTCCCGCTATCGGCGGCAATACTTTGACCTGAGTCGTCTCAGCGTGGGGGTAAAATGTGGTTTCTCGGATACAACTTCCGGTATTGCCGGTAACCCGGTTATCGGCAATCTCTTTGACCGAATTGTTGATGCCGGGGGTACAGCGCTCTTTGGAGAGAACACTGAAATAATCGGTGCTGAACACGTACTGGCCGGGCGAGCGATTAACGAGGAGGTATCAAGAAGGATACTGGAGGTAGCAACCGAGACAGAAGAAAGGGCTAAGGCTACCGGGGAGGACATCCGGACTATCAATCCAGTCCCCGAAAACATAGCCGGGGGAATCTCTACCTTAGAAGAAAAGTCTCTTGGAGCCATCTACAAGTCAGGAACGGCATCAATACAGGGGGTGCTTCAGTACGGCGAAATACCCAAGGGTCATGGACTATATTTTGTCGATAACTGGGAGTATGGACGCTCTATATTCGCTGGCTATGCCGCTTCCGGGGCACAGTTGGTCATATTTCAACTAGGAGGTGGAGGATTGGAGTGTCATGACCTGCTAAACACGTCAACAGCAGTAGTGGCTCCCCTTTTATGGACGACAGCTAATCCGAAAACGCTTGCCATGGCCGGAACGAGCATTGACTTCTACGCTGGCACTGTGACTGAAGGTGAGGAAACAATCAAAGAGGCTGGCGAGAGACTATTACAACTAGTAATTGATGTCGCTTCAGGCACTTTTACCAAAGTGGAGACAATCAAACATACTGACCCGGTCCAAATATACCTCAAAGACTCGCCGTTCTGAAAACACTCGGGAATTGCCCGATCTGCCCATTCTAGAATCCCTAGCCTTACTCTAGTTAGCTAATCATACCCGGAGGAGCATAATGTTGCTTTGTGGCAAACTAAAACAGCCCCATGTACCAGTTAAGGATGTCACTCCCCCAGAGTAAGGTAGTTATAGCTGCCAGTGACAGGAAGGGGCCAAAGGGAATCGCTTCCTTTCGCTTCCTTACTTTAAGCAGGAGCAGAACTGCGGCAATCAAGCCACCCAAAACTATACTCAAAAACAGGGCAACCAATACCAGCGGGAAACCGGTAACCAGCCCGATTAAAGCAGCCATTTTGACATCCCCCCAGCCCATCCCCCCACGGAAGATAAGCGCCGGGATTAAAAGTAAGGTGAAGCCTACAGCACCGCTGACGAGACCATTAGCCCCACCGATTAGAGCCGCCAGAATCACTGGCTGAGGCAAGAAGACATCTAAAACCCCCGGCTGGCGTAAGAAGATATCCAAAATCAAAGCCGCGACTACTGCCGGATAGACAATTTTATTCAGGATAAGTTTGTGTTCAAGGTCAATAACCCCGAGCACAATGAAGAGAGATATATAAAAGATACCAGCCGCAAGCTCAACAGTCAAACCATAGTGTAGGTAGAGGCCAGCCAAAAGCAGCCCAAGCCCAACCTCAACCCACAGTACCCGTCGTGGTATTTTGGTCTGGCAATAGCGGCAACGGCCACGCAGCCACAGGTAACTGAACACCGGTATCAAATCTTTCAAGGAAAGGCGACGCTGGCAGGCATCGCAGTGAGACGGGGGATAAACCAGTGACTTTCCAGCCGGCAGGCGGTCGATTAAGACATTGAGGAAGCTACCGACCGCCAGACCGAGTAAGGCAAAAAGAACAGCGAGGATAATATCCATTGGGTTATATTTTGTATCTTAAAGAGGTATCCGTCAATAGGAAAAAAGAGTAACTTTTGCCGCCATAAGCACCCAATCCCTATTCATTAATAGCCAGTAATAGTCAGTCCAGTTACTTCTGATAGCTAAATTAGTCGATACAGGACTTTCTTCTCATAGGAGAGCGGTACCAATAACTCATTGACCTTCGCAAGCCTCGTGGTAAGCTGTAACTATAAGGTATGAAAATCAGAAATTAAATGAAGAAAGGAGGTGAACGAAGTGAAGAAACTCTTAAAGAGCTTCCACTACGGTCAGCGGGGTTTCACCCTGATTGAACTTCTGGTAGTGGTTGCCATCCTCGGAGTGCTGGCAGCAGTAGTCGTCCCCAACGTCGGTAGTTTCATTCAAAGAGGCAAAACTGAATCCTACCAGACCGAGCTGCACAATATCCAGACCTCAACAATGGCAATGCTGGCTGACAGCACCGCCGGTGAGCTGGATTCAGCCCAGACCGGTATTTCTGACATGGATTTGGTAACAGCTGCCACCGGTCTGGTATTGAGCAGCTACATTACTGGGCTCGATGCCGACGGCAAGGTCCAGTCAGGCTGCACCTATACCTTCGCCAAAGACGGGACGGTGACCCAGGCATCGACACCGTAGCCAGCCTTAAACCAAGCCAATCTCGGCAAGGAAGCCCAACAGCAAAACCCGTCTATCCTGAGAGTGTTGGGCTTCCTTGATTTTTCCATATGATGAAAAGAAAAACAGTATGCGGGGGTTGGCGGTAATTTATGCAAAGGGGCTTCAAGATAGGATAAAGTGGAAATTAACTGGTAACGACATCGGTGACCTGCTTGGTTATCTCATCAACGTCATCGCAGAAGGCAAGGAGATTCTGGCGGCTGATGACACCTCGGTTGTATAGTTTTAGCAGTGTCTGATCCAGTAGCTGCATCCCCATTTGAGTATGAGTGCGGATAGTATTGGGCAATTGATAGATTTTCCCCTCACGAATCAAATTCTTTACCGCTGGGTTGGCTAGCATAATCTCAACAGCGGCTACTCTTCCCGGGCCATTATCTCTTGGGACAAGCGCCTGACACAGGACACCGAGCAGTAGAGAGGCCAGTCTTACCTGAGCTAAATGACGCTCATGGAGGGGGAAAAGGTCAATCACCCTTTCAACTGTCTGCGAGGCGCTAGGTGCATGACCGGTGGTCAATACCAGCTGTCCGGTTTCAGCGATATTAAGTGCTGCGGCAGCTGTCTCAGCATCTCTCATTTCCCCAACTAAAATCACATCCGGATCCTGCCTGAGAACGTGCCTCAGTGCCTCAACGAAAGAGAGGGTATCACTCCCAAGTTCCCTCTGTATTATACTACATTTGATATCTGTATAGAGGTACTCTATCGGGTCTTCAATGGTAATTATACGACGGCTCTCACTATTGTTTAAGTAGTCAATCATGGCTGCCAGCGTGGTAGATTTGCCGCTACCGGTTGGTCCACTCACCACTATTAATCCCCGGGGTCGGGTAACCAGCTCTTTGCAGACTTCAGGTAATTCCAGCTCATCAATGGTAGGGATAGTCATCGGAAGTAAACGAATGGCAATGCTGGTTGCGCCGCGCTGCTTAGCCACATTGCACCTCAGCCGGCAAGTCCCGGGTACCGTATATCCAAAGTCCAATTCCAGATTATCGTGAAAGTCCTTTCTTTCTTCTTCTGAGGTTATCTGTTCAAAAGCCTTATCTATATCTTCCGGCTCCAGTCGAGGCATATTGTCTGCTGGCACAAGAGCACCGTCAACGCGCATCAGCGGTGGGCTGAAGGCGTTAAGGTGTATATCAGATGCATTCTGTTTCTTGGCTAAATGAATGAGTGAGAAAATATCCATTGACATACTTTCATGATTTGAGCATTAGAGTAAAATCCATCCGGTCGTCATCGGTCCTGGTCATTTTAGCCACTGTAACTTCAATAAACCGGTTGCTATCCCGCAGGCTGCTGGCGTACAATAAGACCTCGTTCTCACCGGGTGCTTGACCGTCTATTTTCATAATTTTGCCGTCATGATTGACCATGCTGAGGCTGACAGTATCAGGCAAAAGGCTATTTGCGGCCGCCACATCACCATTAACCGTGTCATTTAGCTCACCGAAGCTCTGAGATACCTCAGTAAAAGTATTACGTGAGGTCTCTGCGTCAGCCAGCCTCTGTTCCAGCTCAGCAATGTTTTCCGAGAGTCCCTGTTTTTCCATCTGTTTTTGCTCAATAAGTTGGTTTGTCATCTCTATTTGGTTTTGCATTGCCTCAAGATTGGTTGATGTGCTCTGGGTTAACATCATCAAAGGAATAACGGCAATAGCAAATACAGCCATTCCCGGCACGACCGATACCCTGGCCAGGGAAAAATGTTTAGGCTGGTAGGCAATCGGCAGAGTATTCAACTTTGCCACGGAAAGCCCGGTCTTATCCCCTAATGGTAGCTCCCTCAAAGCCAACCCAATGTTAACCATGAACTGGCTAAGGTTGAAACTGTCGGGGTATTTCAAAGGTGACGGGAGTACATGAACCGGCTGACCGAGCTTATCTGATAAAGATTGACGTAATTGCAGTTCAGATGCAAGTTCCCCGGATAGAAATATTGGGGTTTCAGGAGGAAGAGGTTTATCTGCATTGTGGGAATTGTAAAACTTCACGGTGTTATCAGTGTGCTCGACTACCATCTGTAGCTTCTCTTGCAAAGACTGGATATTTTGAGGAAAAGGAATGGTACGGATTGGCTGCGGAATACCTTCAGCCATTACCACGATATCAAATTCATTCGGCTGCACATCCAAGATAACGGCTGTTTTCTCTGTTACCGCCCTTAATAGCGCTAATGGTTTTAAGTCCAAAAAGCGAATCTCCAGCCCCGCCTTTTTTAACGTCCTTACCAAGGCATCTATTGTTTTTTGCCGCACGGCAATCATAAAGGCCCGCATTTCGTTCTTCGGACTCGATATTGACTGCCAACTAACGTTATAAAGATTCTCCATAGCCATTGGCATCACTTTTTTAGCTTCCCGTACCACCGCTTCAGCCAGCATCGCTTTCGGCAACTGAGGAAAAGTAATGGCCCGGGTTAAACACAAGAGGCCACTGATACCGACGTTAACCTTCTTAGTCTTGATTTCTTGGGTATCAAGTGCCTCTTTAATCTTGCCGGCAACTTCATCCTCTTTAATTATCACGGCACCTTCTACCAAGCCTGATTCAAGGGGTGCGTAAAGCCACTTACTGACCTCATTGCCCCGGGTTACCAGTAGCCGGATGCTGATATCATCTATGTACAGACTAACAACCTTCTTTGCCATAGCTAATCCCCATAAGTATAAATATTAAGCCTGATTGAGGCGGTAATTTCTTGAGTAGAATCCGCCTCCGTTATTTGCACATTTACTGATTTTACAACCCCCGTAGAGAGCTCGTTATCTAGCTTATTTAGAAAATTTATGATATTAGTTATCTCCCCATCAATTTCCACTTCAATCGGTAGGACACGAAAGGTAACTTCGTTCAGGTCACTGGTTGAAAACTCGGATGAAGAAATTGTTATTATCTCGACACCACAAATATCAGCGGTTCGAAACAAACCATCAATGATATCAATACTCTCAATCGTCGGAGAGAGCGCCGTTTTGGTGGCCTCATACTCGGATAATACCAAGCTTAACTTCTTTTCAAGCTCCTGTTGTTGTACGTAGAACCCATCAAGCTCAAATCCTTCTAACTCAAGCGCAGCCTTGGAAAGCTCAGTGTCCAATCGGCTCCGTTCTTCGTTCTGTTGAGTATAAGCTGTCCCCAGGCTTGCCACAGCAACAGCCATGACACCAACAATCAGTATAATCCAGCTGGTTTTACTTAATTTGAACATCTAAATTACCTGTCCGTAAATAGAATACATTGCTGAAACCAGAGATAGGGCGATAAGCGCAATCACGGCACCGATACCCAATATCATTGCCGGTTGAATAAGTGCGATGAGAGTGTGTGTTCTATATTCGGCCTCAGTTTCATAGCTTTCAGCGACCGCAAGTAAAGTGGTATCAAGTCTGCCACTCTCTTCACCCACCCTGACCATTTGCACTATCATTGGCAGGAATAAGTCATGCTTGGCCATCGGCCGGTATAGGCCTTCACCCTTAATCATATCCTGTTGCACATTAATAAGACCCCTAGCCACCACCATGTTAGCGGTGCTCTGAATGAGCAGGGGCATTATCTCTGTTAGAGGCAAACCAGAACGGAAGAGCAGGGAAAAGTTCCGGCTCAAATGGCTAAGCTGATTTAAGAGACTGATTCGCCCAACCAAAGGCAGTTTTAAAGCTAGCCGGTCATACCAGTATCTTCCGGTGATGGTCTTGCTGAAAGCATAAGCTGCTAAAACGACAACCAATAGCCCGAACAGAATATAAACCCCGTAGCTCCGGATAGTACCGGAGACGTCAATTACCATCTTAGTTAACGCCGGCAATTCAACGCCAAGCGAGCCATATAGATTGCTGAAGGCAGGCAAAACAAAGGTAATTAAGACGATAAGAACTCCAATCGCTACCAAGGCAGCGATGACTGGATATATGAGTGCACTCTTGATGCCTTTGGCAGCGTTAACTTCTTTTTCCACATAGTCGGCTACCTGCCGTAGTACCTCTTCTAAGCTTCCTGTCTGCTCACCTACACTTATCGAACGGCAATGAATGGGGGAAAAGACCCTAGGATGTCTACTCAAGGTAACCGAGAGCTGGACACCGCCACGAAGGTCATTAATTACCACACCAATAATTTCTTTAAGAGTACGATTAGGTGACTGAGACTGCAGTATTTCCAGCGAAGCAACAATATTAAGACCGGATTCAATCAACAAAGCCAGTTGACGGTAGAAGAGTATTATTTCAGTTTTTGCAACCACAAACAACTGGCTCGATAACCTGCTCAAAACGGAATTTTCGGCACCCTGCTTAAGGCTAATTACCTGGTACCCGGCATAGTCAAGCTGCTCAATGGCACTCGCCTCAGTAGTGGCAGTCAACTTGCCCTTGATTACCCTTCCGTTTTGATTGTAAGCTACATATCGGTAAACCATATAACTTTCGACCTACTTATGTAATTTCCTTAGTCTTCAAAATAGGCATTACGCAAGACCTCCGAAGGAGTGGTAATGTTTGACTTTACCTTAAACATGCCGGCTTTCAGTAAAGGCAGCATCCCTTCCCTGATTGCCTGGTTTCGTATCTCGGCAGGCGTAGTATTGGTTAACAGCATTTTTCTGATCTCATCACTTAGAAACAATATCTCAAAAATACCGACTCTCCCCTTGTAGCCAGTATTGGCACAGGATTTACAGCCCTTGCCATAGATAAATTCGTTTCTCTCCTCGCCAACCTCATTTGAGTAAGCTAACCGCTCGATTAGAGGGGCACTAACTGGTTCGGCACAATCAGGACAAATACGACGTACCATTCGTTGAGCGACCACACCGATCAGTGCCGAACAAACCAGAAATGGCTCAACACCTAAATCAAAGAGGCGAAACATAACCCCAACCGCATCATTGGCGTGGATTGAAGACAGCACCAGATGGCCGGTAAGAGCCGACTGGACTGCAATGCCAGCGGTTTCAGCATCACGGATCTCACCCACCAAGATCACGTCGGGGTCAAGACGCAGTATTGACCTAAGGCCAATGGCAAAGGTAATAGCAGCCTTGGGATTAACCTGAATCTGATTTATATTTTTAAACCGATATTCAACCGGGTCTTCAATAGTAATAATATTCCGTCCAACTTGATCAAGTTGGTTGACTGAGGCATAAAGAGTGGTCGTTTTACCAGCGCCAGTAGGACCACTGACCATAATCATACCATAGGGAACTTTAAGCATCCTTTGATACTCTTTTAGACTCACGGGAGGAAAACCTAGCTCAGCCAGACCGAGCGTCGCCCTGGCTTTATCCAAAAGTCGCAAGACCGCCATCTCACCATAGACAGTAGGCATAGTCGCCACCCGAATATCCACCATCCGTCCTTTAGTTTTAACGGAAAACTGACCATCTTGCGGGCGATGATGGTCGGCAATATTCATATTTGCCAGAATTTTGATTCGAGAAACTAGCGGCGCCGCCGTCATCAAGGGTAAGGAAAACGTATCATGGAGGATTCCATCAATGCGATAACGTATTCGCATTTTATCTTCCTGTGGCTCAAGATGGATGTCAGAGGCACGAGTTTTTACTCCCTCATCAATCATCAGCTTAAGCGCTTTTGCCACCGGGGCATCAGTGGCAGTCACAGACTTAAATTCCACTTCCTCACCGGCTGTTGAAATGTTGGAGATCTGTGCTTCTATTTCATCATAAGATTTGTAATGAAAGTCAATCGCCTCTTGAATCTCATCAGCACTGATAATTTCTGGCTCAATACGCCTTTGGCTCTTGGTGGCTAAAGCCTCCAGAGCAAAGATGTCATGAGGATTAGCCATTGCTACCTGCAGAACATGTTCATCTACCTCCAGCGGCAAAGTCATGTATTTCCTGGCCATTACCTCGGGAACAAGCCTAAGAGCCTCGGGCTGAATAACACAATTTCGCAGCTTGGTTGGGTGTTCTTGGGTAAGTACCGTAAGGTTTCTTATCTCTTGCTTAACTGCCTCACTACTCATCCTGGTCATGAGCAAATTCTAAGGTAATGAAGCCGGGATAACAATCACCCCTTGGTACCAAGTGGGATAAGAAAAAAGTACTACTACTTTTTATGCCTTACTTTGGATATAGCCCATAGGTAAGAATAAAAATATTCAGGAGGATAAAAGATTATGACCCAGTAGACGAATTCAATCGAAGGGTAGATGTGGCCGAACATTCGCCTCTCTAAATTAAGAGAACCCGAAAGGTTAAGATAATGTCAAACCTGCCGCAAGCACGACTACAACGCTACTTCAGTAACCTCCCGAGACGGACAATCTAACCGCTCACAATAATGGCAGGGGCGACGTAATTTTGACTCTGTTACCTCACTACCCATACCCATCATAAATGATACCGATTTACGTGGTATCATCAAGAAGTACTCGTTTAAGTTAACACCAATTTCCTGAGCAGGCAAAAGCGAAAAGAGTACCCTCTGGTCACGTATATCCCAGCCAGTTGAGCCAGGCTCAAAGCGAGGCCCAGCATTCATACCCCTAGCCTGACTCTGCCGACAAATCAGGGCATCAACCTGCCTGGCCACACTGCCGACCGCAGCCGAACCGACGGTATCCAGTATCAGCGCCGTAGCCGCATCACCTTGAGCAAAAAGCTGACTGCTGCGCTCTTCAAGTAACGGACCGATGGTACAGATGGCCAGGGTCACCATTTCCAAGCCCGCCCATTCTCGTCTGACATGAGGGATATCCAAAACCGTACCGCTAGATAAAACCACCTTACCCTGCTCATTGAGGGAGGCACCCATCTCATCATATAAAGACTGGGGACGGACTAGCTCATAACCTTCCTTAATAGTCTCAGTGATAAGCTTATTTATGTATGCCGATGGTGGGCCAGCCTGTTTTGGACGACCCTGACGGCGGAGTACATCAGCCTCCGAAACCTCAACCTTCAAATCCCTCAATATCTCCATGAGTTAAAAACCTTAATCCTCAATTATTTATTAATGAATAACTATCTACAGATGCTCAGGTGCATTTTATCTATTTCGCCCACTCCTTTGAGTGAAGAAACCATACCCACCAGGGTGTTTTTGATGAATTTATTAACGAAAGCCTTGAGAGGCAGCTCAGCACCGTTTAAATTGATTGAGACCGCATCATCTCCAAGCAAGATGTCTAAGGTCTCAATTTCCCCGGTGCCCTCAAGTGCTTCAAGCATGCCAGCAACGGTATGCTCGATAAAACCCTGGACAAAATAGTCGAGTTCAATTGGCACGCCGTTAACCGAAAGACTGACACCTCTGGTCATTTGTTTACCCCCTTAATCGTAGAGCAGACTAATCGTAGAGTAGACTATTTATTTCTGAATTGTCAAGTTCAATCGCCACCACCTCATCGGCGTATTCATATCTGGACACAACGATACCTTTATGGTTAAAATAAGCGTAAGAAATAAGCTATCATCAAAGCAGCCAAGATGAAGAATCGCCTAATTAATTCACCCTATTTAATCTACGAGGACACCGCACAGTACGATTTATGGCTCAAGCTGATTTTGGGCGGTACCCTGCTACTCACCTTTATTTTGTGGATAGTACTGCTTCCGGTAGATACCCTCGGGGCCTGGATTTTCTTCGGGGTAACTGCATTTGATGCGTTGCTCTTCCACGCCGTCCTGCCGAGGCGGTACCAGCTCTTTAAGGACAGACTAAGAATTGTCCTCGGCTATCCTTTCTCCGTTAATATTCCCCTTTCTACAATAAAGGAGGTGAAATCCGTTTCGGGTTCGAAAGCCTTTGCCTGCTGGGGAATTCGTTTTGCCACCTCTTCAAAAAACGTTGTCGAGATAATCCGCCGTAAAGGCTTAAACGTGGTTATCTCCCCAACTAACCGAGAAACCTTTTTAGAGAATCTCAATCAGACCCTTAAGGCAAGACCAGACTACCACTTGGACAGCACCTCCTTCCAGAAATCGTAGATTCCCTTCTTGCCTGCTCCACCGGTATAGCCTGCCCGAACCATAATCCGGAGGAGTGGATGAAGACGTCCCTTTTCCGGACCAAGTTCCTTTACCCGGTCTTCTTCAGCCACTGCCCTGATTCCCCAGGTGCCATTCATATCGCCCAGTTCCAGGGGTCCCATCGGCAGGTTATAGCCCAATTTTAGGGCTTTATCAATGTCTTCAGGCGAGGCAACCCTCTCCCAGAGCATCTGGACGACCTCGTTCATAATGACCCCGTAGGCACGGTTAGCCAGAAAGCCGTAACTTATGTCACGGCAAACCACCGGCTCCTTACCTATCTTTCTGGATAAGGCCGAGGTTACCTCAACCGTCTCATCAGAGGTGTAAGCACCCTTTACCACCTCAATCAGCTTCATCACCGCAATCGGGTTAAAAAAGTGCATCCCGACCACTTTATCCGGCCTTGTGGTGGCAGCGGCTAACTCCGTGCTACTTAAACCTGAGGTATTGGTCGCCAGAAT
>SDBU01001971.1_pt1 | contig 28149 bp, 56 predicted proteins | sample 2277071 | NCBI WGS metagenome assembly SDBU01 (sample SAMN10397929, study PRJNA504765) | marine sediment metagenome | isolation source: marine sediment core GS08_GC12, 126 cmbsf | place: Arctic Ocean: Gakkel Ridge, Loki's castle | collected 2008 | reverse complement strand
CTCTACTGATGTCGGTTTGTGTTCATAATGATCATTTCCATTAGGCATTTTTATCTCCTTAACCAGTTTTTCCTCATCTTACTAAAAGGGCCAAGGATTGACAGTTAAGGCTCCCGAACAATGGTAGATCATACCCAGACTACAACCGGCCGAGAAAAACTCAGTCCTAAATCATAATCCTTCGTCGGAGCAGTTATCCCTTTTCCTGCCAATCCCCAAACAAGTTACTGGCTTGTTTGCCCTATATTTTTACCAAAACTTTTTTACATTTTTATCAAAATACTCTTGGTACATTTGTCGAGCTGCCCCAATCTTGTCTCCAGCTTCTTTGTTGACTGTCTCCACGTACTCATCCCATTCGCTAAATAGTTTCGTACCGATGATGAATTTGGTAATACTTTCATCGACAAAAGTCTTAATCTCCTTCAGCGCTGTCTTGGCAATATCTTTTTGCGTCTGTGTTAATTTCCATAAGTATGAAGGTTTTTCATAGGATCCGATCTTAACCATATATGCTTTAAAATCATCGAATATAGGATCGGTCTTAAGTCGTTGCATTAGACCAAAGTTTTTCTTTTCATGAGGTAAATGCCCCATTGCAGATCCAAGTGCATTGTGCCGTGTGATTGGGTCCATTTCCGCCCATTCGCCAATATAATAAGCATTCCCCTCACTATCAATTTCATGGTGAACGCCTTCAATTCCATATTCGATAGTAAATACAAAATCTTCATTACCGAAAGTAAAATCAACAAGTCTGACTGCGGCTTCTACATTTTTACCATTTTTAGCTAGCATAACTTGTTGATGAACAGCCCCACTTTTAGCATATTTCCTATCTTCTGCTTTCATAAATCTTGAATCAATCACATAAGGAATGGCATGCCATTGAGCATTTGGTTCAATTTCTCTTAGTTTTTCAGTCATGCCGGTAATAGCAACAGGCCACATGTTCTGTGTACCTAGAGTATTATTTGAAACCGTGGCATTAAACCTGGGCGAAGTCATGTTAAATTGATCCTGGTTAATCAATCTCTCTGTCCATAGACTGTTAAGATATTTCAACATAGCTAAAAACCGCTCGTCTGTTGGAGCGAAAACAACCTCATCGCCATTAATAATAGCCCAATAAAGCGTATCTACCGTCGAAAGCGAATAATCCGGAGTAGGCAGCCCGAACATTCTTGACCACATTTTGACCCAGGTAACACCATTGTAGAAATTCTGCCAGGGGATTTCATCTTGCTTACCATTACCATTCGGATCCATAGTTTTAAATGCTCGAAGCATATCCCGATATTCTTCGACTGTCTCTGGATCTTTCTTAATACCAACTTTCTCAAGCCAATCACTCCGAATGTAATCGCTCCAGATCATCAAATCATGATTAGGTATTGATCCCAGAGTATACATCTTCCCCGTTTCTTCATCTATTAACTGATTTTTTATGCTTAAATACTTAGGATCATTTAGTTTGGCTACTGTAAGCGGCATCTTGCCGGCATCCATAAAATCAGACCACGGAACTATAATACCCTTTTCTTCTAAATATTTCGGATTTCCTTGAGCTGGAAATATATCTGGCATTTCTCCGCCACCAGCGATTAACAGGTTTATCGCTTCTTTTTCTTCGCCATGAGGATATAGACGCCATTCGATCTTGATGTTCAGCTTTTCTTCGACGTATTGGATAATCGGCAGACCATCCAAAAAACTGTATGCAGCATCGTCAGTATCCCAGGTCATTACTGTAACGACATCAAGCCCTTTTTCTTGTTGACCCTTGGCGCCAAGTCCTATTGTTAAAAATAGAACCATAATAAAAATTACTAATTTTTTCATTTTTCATCTCCTAAAATTGTTTTTGAAATTAGCGGGGAGCTAGGCCCCCCGCCCTTTTAATTAACCGCTCAAGCTCAGTGGGTTTCTCGCGTATTTTGGCTCGCTCAGCCGGTATGGTTTTCTCGCTCAGTCTGGCTCGCTCAGCATTTTTGGTTTTCTCATAGCCCTTGGCTCGCTCTATGGGTGTGGGTTTCTCTCAGATAGTGGCTCGCTCACTATTTAGATCAATAAGTAAATTTTATCTTCCCGTAAACTCCTCCCTTTTCTAAAAGGTCGGGCGCGTTCACGTCCGGCGCACCGTTCTCCGTCAATAAATAACCAACACGCAATTCAAACGGCCCAGGATTAAAAAATGCCGAAATGTCCACCCCCTGGAAAGGATCCTTCGTCTTATCGGCGGAAAACTCGAAATCTACATCGGCGCCGACATTACCTACAACGATATCGCCATACGCCGTTACTACGTCGAGCTCTAAATCTTTATCGCCCGCAATCGTGCCGCCAAAAGTGAAAACCGAGATCGTATAGGCCGCCCCGATTTCATAATCCCACAACAGCTCTTTTGCAGGTAGTGGGTATTCTATGCTACCATCAAGATCGAAATGTAGAGCATCTATATCAACATCGATTTCTTGGTCAATAAAAATTATTTGCTCTTCGCTATTTCCGATACCTGATGCCTCTGTTGATCCTCCGATCTCCAGTGCAAATGATATGCCGGCCACCATAGCCAGCACTATAATAAGTACAAATACCTTTTTCATACTTACCTCCCAGTTTAAAAATATTTACTCCGCTAACAGCGGATTTATCTTAATTACTCTCAGGCCACATTTTTAATAATTCCATTTCTTTTTCTAACTTGATTATTTTAAAACCGCCCTTTATTGTTCTAATTCCCATAATTATGGTAAATATATTCAATCCAGCAACAACCATCTTTAAAATTATATCTTTAGCATAAAATATATTAAAAATGAAGGATATTATCGCTAAAACAATAAGACCAATACCCAAATATACATATTTCATAATTTCCTTTCTGAGATTAGCTAATCGTTTCCTTCTTCGAACGTCCGCGAGCCAAGGCCAACCAATGCGCCGCCCATTCTTTCTTGATTTTCAATTAATACATTTCTTTCATTATTTATTAATTTTTTGGGGAAATAATATTGTATTAAATGTAAAACATAAAAATTCCATAATATAGCAACGGAAATAAAATTATTATAACATAATATTTTATTTTCTATCATTCTATTTCTTATATTTCGATATAAATATTCAAGTTCTAAAAAAAGCCTTTCAATATTTTCTAATTTATTATTTTTTCCGGTAATAATAATTTTACTTTCTGCTTTAACACATTCCTCCAATTCTTTTGTAAAATGATTATGATTTTCATCTGGTCCCAGCATTGCCCTTTCTATATTTAATTTAGATCTAACAATATATCTAAAAATATTTGCAATGTGCTCAGGTTCATATTCCCAAGAATTTAAAGTTTTCTTTATCAAATTTAATAATTTCCAATAAAGACTATTACACGAAATCAAAACATCGTGTGTATTTAACCATTTATTTGCATCAATTTTTACTACTTCATTTATTTCTATAGCAATTTGTTTTTCCGTTTGCTTTCTTAATTGTTTATTCAATTAATTGTCCTTTTCGCTTCTTTATTACAAGCAAGCGCTAGCCAATGCGCTACCAGCCCCTTATCAACATATGGCTGTATTGTTTCGATCGTCCAAGCGGGCAACGAGTTAACTTCTTTTTTATCATAAGTCACCATCGTCAATCCATATTCATGCCAGGGATGATTCATATAATCTGGACAAGACTGGTACATTATGAACATATCTTTTTCAGAAAAATGAATAGTAGGATAGAATCCTCCCTTTTCTTCCACAACAACAGGACAACTCCATGTTCTACAATTATCATGACTAACTGCAAATACTAGATTTATTCTAGGGCCATAAAGATTATGTTGTTTATGAGAATCATTAACAGCACCTGGTTTAGTAAGATTCCAACAAAGTACCGTCGCCCCTGAATCGGGATGACGTTTGGCGTAACAATTCGCGATAGGCGAAGCTAATCCAGTCGGCGTTGGATCATTCCAGGTGACGCCTCCGTCTCTAGAAATACATTGCCAGAGTTCACCGTATGGTGTACGAAAAACCATCCAAAGCCTACCACTTGACATTTCTACAACGGCCGGTTCGCCAAATCCTTCCGGTCCATTCGGCAGAGGAGCCGCCGGGCCAAATAATCGGCTTACCGTCCATGTTTTTCCAAAATCATCGCTACTAACAGCACTTATTAATTGTCCGTCCGGTCCTTCTTGTCCTAGAAGATTATCAGCGACTATAATGAGTCTGCCCCCAGTTGTCATAATGGCACTGAAAACATTAGGTTTGCCCAATCCCCGGAAATGAATATCATCTGCGGTTGGTATTTTTTCAGGAGGCATCCAGGTTATCCCAGCATTGATAGAACGCCATAATTTCACACCACCGATATCGTTGAAACCAATATCTACCACTCCCTGAATAGCTATCCAATGATTATCTATTCTGTATAATCCCACAGTACAGGGAGGAATTATGTTAACACCTTCATATAAATCCCATGTTTTGCCATCGTCCCAACTTTGCAAAATGGGATCAGCGAGAAAAGATAATATTACTGAGCCATCGCCTATATCAATAAACCGATGTTGCGCGCTTAAATTTTTTCCCTTCCAGGGTTTGAAAAAATCTGGATAGGTACTCCTTAATTCCATCCGTATCTTTGATTTAATTTGATTTGTTTTCATTTTAATCCGTCCATAAATATTTTATCAGATATTTCTAACTTCTTTTTTAAAGGTTTTATCTTACGTATGCTCAATGTTTTTTTTCTCGTTTAATAAAAATGGCCCAGCCGTTTTCATGCTCACGGTATGCGTTTGTTCTTAATACTTCATGTATAGTATAAACTTCCATACCTGTTTTTTCCAGTGCATCAAGTATTTCACGAATTGTCCATTGTTCTGGTTTTTTTTCTGTTTTTTTCTCCATGCTATTTCTCCGTCTAATGGTAAATTTTTATTCATTCAATTGGATAGGCATCAACACATTTTTCATTATATTTAATTTCTTTATTCCCATACCTTTTTACAAATTCTTTCTTTGCTTCCTCTAATGAATCAAAAATATTATTTGGTTCAATTGAAACATAAGTAAACTTACGCAGATAAATGCTGATTCCTTTGATTTTGTCTCCATGGTAGGATTTTATTTCTGTTAATATGCCTATATCCTTATAAATACAATAAAACATTTACTGTGTATATTTCTCCATTGAGGCAGACGCTTCTTCAATCAGTTCAACGACTTTATCCTGTATGGTTTTGCCCTCAATTGCGCAAACGGCTTTAAACCGTTTATAAAGCGAGGAAGGGACTTTTCGGATATTCATGTCAACAAAATTGTTCTTCACGTTTCAATCATAACACGACTAACATAAAAAGTAAAGAGGCAAAATAAATTTATATTTCTTTCAAAAATTAAGTTTAAACCATAATTGCCGGGGCATTATGCCCCAGATTGTTCTTCTTCTTTCGATATAATTGCCGCACAATTTATCCCTGAAAACATTTTATTCCCTGTCATTATCATAGACGGAACCCGCTCCTGTTCGGCAAACCTTTCGGCAATTTCTCTGTTGTATCCTTTCGTATCCCAATAAGTACCATGTTCGACAAGATAATTTATTAATTCTGCTTTTGTTTTGAATGATGGTGTTACAGGCGTGCCTTCGGTTACGGTTTCATATACTTGATAATGAGTCCTCTCTTCATCCGTCCATTTGGGATGATAATATTCAACACCTGGTGCATCACCGTACCATTCAGCATAATATTCATATTTTGCCATTGCTTCGGAGTCTTCGATTTGATCAGGGTGTTTCCCGATCATCCATAAATTATGATCCCTAATCCATTCGGTAATTACGGTCTCATAATCCTCATCATTTATTGGAACATATCTTCCCTTGTCGTCTTTGGGATGTTCCCAATTTGCAGGTACTTGTCTTATTTCTCTACCCATATTGTCCTCCTGTAATTGCCGGGGAGCCAGAAAGCTCTCCCCAGCGCGAAATCCTTAGCCCGCCAACGGCGGGGTTTATTCCATTCTATTAATTATAACAAGAACACCTGGATCATCTGAATAATCATAATCGACAGCCCGCTCTAGCACGCACCGATCGTCCGGATATAACCGTTGCTCCCAGGGATTGTCTCCCCTGTCAGCTAGAGCGTCGGCTATTCCTTTCACAACATTCCCCGGGTCAGGCCGACGGTGGTCTTTGTTGCTGAAGAATATATAGCAATTTATCGAGACCTTGATACCAGCAAACCTGGGCGGTTTTGGTTCAGCTTTCAAAAAGGAAGCCCAGATATAATCCTTCCAGGCTTCATAGTGCCTTGATTTCTCATTCCATTTGCCTTTATATGTTCGAGAGGTATAACCCAGTGGATTACCTTTCGGGTCATCCTGGTTGCCGGGGATTCTGAATATAATCATATCTCTGACACCTCAAACCCGTGATCTTCCAACCAGTCCATGAGTCGATAGGCCCAGTTTAACTGGTACAAATATCCGAACGATAAGACAGCTAGAATCATTTCTGCGAGCCAGATCCAATAACAGAACCACATTCCAAATCGATCTTTTGATTTCATTCATCCCCCAGCTTCTTCTTCATTTCATCCTCTTTTTCTATGCCGTATATCTCGTCTACCTCACAATCCATTCCACCCAATAATTTCATACGCCTAATGACTGTGGCTCTTACTTCAGCTATTGAATATGCAGAAATTATGCTATCAACTAGTTTAACATAATGAGCATGTACTATGTATTTTTTCTTGCCGGTCTTAGTGGTTTGTTTCACGCCCGCCTCCTGCGCTTCAGTGCCTGAAAATTAATCCCAGTAGCTACCTCATCAATTTCATGAGATAGGCCCACCAATCTTTTCTGTTGGATTTCCATGAACTCAGCCTGTTCCTCTCGTATTTCTATCGCCGCAGCCTGGCGCTTAATCAAATCATCCCGTTTCTTGAACTGTATTTGAACGAGCTCGCCCAATCGCTTACCGCTCTTGATCTCCCTGCGCCACTGAATTCTTTCGTACCACCTGCCGATGAAGAAACCTGGTAGCCCAAATAAAGTGATTGCTGTGTATACTAAAAGATAAGGTAATAAACGTCCCAGATAGTGATAAGAAACACCGAGAATCAACCAGACATATTCTAGAATCATTTCCCACATTTTTTTGCCTTCAATGTTTCGTCCATTTTCCATACATACCCACAGATCTGGCAAGTTACTTTACCAGTCGATATGTAGACAATTTTTGTTGTCCTGCTTTTGCATTTAGGGCAGGGGCGTATTTTCATCATTTGACCTCCAGGTATTTCATGTATTCATAGGTCATATTTTCTATGTTTCCGTCTGGATTCTCCCAACCGTCTTCGACACCGGCTCGGTAAGCGATCTCCACTTGTTCTTTCAACGCTTCTTCAAGCTCTTGAACACGGGCCTCGGCTTTCAATCTGCCTGCTTCATATCCTATTTTGTGTTCTTGCCCCAACCATTCGTTCAGAGTTCTTGTACTATCTCTACGTCTTTGCGGTTCCTGACCTTCACTCATTTTTAACCTCCTTATCGCTGGCTCTGGCTATCCGTTCAATTGCATCTATATTTGCTTCTCGCCGCCTAACCATTTGAGTTAATGATTTTACTTTTGCCTTCAGCTCGTCCCTCTGTGCCTCCAGCTCCTCCACCCGATTAGCAAGGACGATTGCCGCATCTATAGCAACATTTAGATGTATAGCAGTTTTGCCTTTGTGCAATTTTTCTGCTATCTCATGTACTTCTTTTAGAGTGGTCATGGGGATTCCTCCTTCTTCTAGCTATATTTAGGATTAATGTGCTCATCCTCTGGCATTTCAAAAACTACAAATAAATGTTGTCCATGGCCATCACAATAGGCATCATAAATATCAAGGCGTCCATCTGTAAAATCACGATTCAATAGGGCGGCGATAGCTGTGGCCTTCTGTTGGCCTCTAAATCCACCAACGATATCAACGCCACAATCAGCGCAACCAGTGTCCATGACTATCCATCTACATTGTTTCATCCATTCAGCTCCTTCATTTAGATTTATGTGGTTCCTCCTATATTCAGTTTTTTGAAACCAGATTTATATTTATTGATTTGTTTGACTTTTTCATCGATCGACACAATTTTATTCTTTTTTGTTCCGCAACTTGTACATCCTTCGAAATTCATTGCTATTTCTCGATGTAGACTGCCTTTGCATATTCTGCATTTAGAATAGCACGAACATACCGGATCAAAATAATGAAATGTAGCGTATATATTATCAACTGATATTTTTTGCCATGGGTTTTGACAATGTGGACAATCACCTCCATCCTTTTCACGATAAAGCAACATTATAAATTCAGAAGTGAAATCGCTTTCATTCGCAATATCTATCTGTTCAGATAGTAGTTTCTGCATGTTTAAAATGGGATTGAAATTTAATAACTCTCTTGCTTTTTGTATTCCTTTCATCTTTTTGCCTCTTTCAACATAGCGTTTAATATCGCCCCTAGAGAAGAATGAAATATCCCATATTCTCTACCAGCTTTTTGGGTGAAACTCTCCACGTCAGGTATTTTATCGAAAATAAAAAGTTCCATAGCGGCTTTTAAAACATCACACCATTCTTCTCCTGTTCCCATTACTTTTTTGATGTCTCGTTTTAAAAGTTCTGTTTGTTTTGCACCCCATTCTGGTTTGACTCCTTCCATTTTGTCTGTATATAAATTTTGAAAGTGATCAGTTAATTCTCTAAAATGAGGGATAGGCTTCTTAGCCACATTCTTTATCTTTTTCTTTAACTCTGACCCTGGTAGACGTTTGTCCTTTATTTGTCCCATTCTGTTTATAGTATCTTTATCTAGGTCTTTATCTAGGTCTTTGTCTAAGTCTAGGTCTGGGGGGCTTACATTTTCATTACTAATGCATTTGTAATGCATTACATCTTTTATTTTGTCTCTATGTTTTTTCACCCTTTCTCTATTTAATCTTTTATTATATGCAATTTTTCCAAGTTGTTGATGATTTTCAAAATTTGTCAAATAAATTTCTCCGGTTTCAAATACTTCGATCATTTTTAACCTGGTAAATGTTTCTAATCCCAATCTTACAACCGGTAAAGCAATATCTAACTCTGTTGATAGTGTTTCCTCGTCAAATGATATTCCATCACCGATTTCTAGGACTCCTGGTCTTCCTGATTTCATACCCAAGCAAAGAATACCAATCCATAACTCAAATAATCTGGGGCCATCCGGCATTTTTCGGATTAACTTTATTTTGGTATCATTCATGATATTTATATCTAGTTTGATGAAAGATAAACTCACTGATTTTCTCTAAGATTAAACTGGTTTTTCATCTTTGAATAATACCATGTGCTTATTGGTATTTATCTTTTCGGCTTCTTTAAGATTTTTAACAGCAACATCAAAATACTCCTCTTTAAGTTCACTGCCTTTAAATTTCCTATCATCAACAATGGCTTGATAACCTTCAGAGCCAATACCAGCAAATGGAGAATAAATAACCTCACCAGGATTGCTCCATAATAAAATGGCATTATGAATTGTTTCTAACTGTAAAGGACAAATATGCTTTTCATCATCCTCGCTTCTGGCAGTTCGTACATTCAAGGTATTTGTTTCTCTAATGTTATACCAGATAGGATGTGCAAGTCGAATCCATTCATCTCTATCAATTTCAGCACCGTCGATATTACCATTAATGACGACCGTTCGATTATCGCCCTTCTTTCTGAATAGTACCAAATAATCAGCTAAAGCCGGTCGCATCCAAGAAGAGTCTTTTTCTAACTGTGAAAAAGTTAATCCTTTAGCATGTGTCCTAATTGATTGCGCTTGTGGATTCTTATCAATACACACTTCTCCATGATAAATAAAATCATGCTTTATAAAATGTCTTATTACATCACCCCTGAAATCTTTCAATCCAATATAACCGTCTCTCACTAACATGGCTGGTATCTGTGCACAGTGAACAGCAGTTATCCTGCCCGGTTTTATTATTCTCAATAACTCAGGAATTATATAATCAAAATGATTCCAGAATTCTTTATCATTTTTACTATTGCCCATATCTCTTTCTGATGGTGAATAAGTATATAGTTGCGAAAAAGGCGGAGAGAAGATAGTAAAATCTATTTCATTCGTTTCTACCGTTTTTATTGTTTTGGCAGTGTCACCATTCCACAATTCCCATTTATCAGTTGTTTCTTTATTCTCTGTATAGTGAGCCATTTTTTTTATAGTTCCTTTTCCAAGTTCGTGTTTGCTAAAATCTGATACTTCTTTTATTACACTGTCTATCAATCCGGCGGTTTCTTTTTCCTTTCTTTTAACATTAACCAGTATTGCTTGCTCGGGATTAGTTAATATCAGTTTTACATTTACAGGTTCTAATTGACCGAATCGCCAACATCTCCTAATACACTGATAATAAGATTCATAAGAATCACTCAATCCGATAAATGCCATTTGATGAGCATTTTGCAGATTTAATCCGAATCCGCAAATTTTAGCTTTCGTTATAAGTACTCTTAATGAACCGTGTTTAAAATCCAATATAGTTTTTGTTTTATCTTCTATCTTTTGCGGCCCCTTTACCTGTTTTGAATCTGGTATTAATTTCTCTAACATGTCAGCTTCAGTATTTAAACCACACCAAATCAACCATTGCTCCTCCGATTCATTAACTACTTTTGATAAAGTCTCTGTTTTAATCTCTACTGTTTTTTGTCTTTCTCTTAATCTATCCTGGATTCCTTTAAGAGTTTCTTGTGGAAATAATTCACCAGGCCTTATATATTCATTCTTTGTAAAAATGGCTTCAATATTTAATTTCGGTAAAATATATCCATTGTTCTCAAATCCAATATCTGAAGGTAGTCTTAAAAAAACAGACCAAACAGCCATCCATTTAAAAAAAGATATTCTGGCATGTCCTTTGAGCCGCCAACCATTGTCATCATGAACAAAAAACTTTGACAACATTTCTTCTCTGGTCATTATATTGAGAAATGCGACTTGATTAGCAATTTCAGATATATCATTCGGTGCTGGAGTCGCAGTACATGACAGTTTATAAGGAGTATCTCTAAAACTTTCAATTGCCATATTTTTTATCTTCCCTCCAATCGATTTAAAGATTGAAGATTCATCAGCTACAATGGCATCAAACTTGTTACCATCAATATCTTTTAGTCTGTCATAGTTTGTGAGCGATAAACGGCCACAAACTTCATCCGAAGTTTTAATATATTTAATATCTATATTGAGTTTTTGTGCCTCTTGTATTGTTTGCTCTGCAACCGATAACGGTAGTAAAATCAATCCTTTTATATTCTTCCTTTCTGTTATTAATCTAAGCCATTCCAGTTGAATAAAAGTTTTACCTAATCCGCATTCGGCAAATACAGCCGCTCTTCCTTTTCGAACAGCCCATCGAACAATTGCTTTTTGAAAATCATATAATATAGGATTAATACTTTGTTCTTCTATCTCAAAGCCGACATCATAACTGATTTTAGTTTTCTGTTTAAGAAATTCCTCATATTCTATTTTTTGCCTAGAGTCCATTATACCTCCAATAAAAAATGCCCCGCAACCTAGTAGGATATCGGCTAAGATAATACCAAGTATTGGGGCAATTGATTTTTGGATTGTAGCCGATATCCATACTCACAACCATACATTGTCTATAGTCAACCTGTCAAGCTAGTTTTCAATAATACAATTATTATCGATTTCTATAAGGAGATATTCTATCGTTTCAGAAATTAAATTCTCCTTCTCCGTTTCTCGCCAAACCTTGTAACCGGACATACCAAGCAGTTTGACCAGTTCAGCCAAATCATGATAGCTGCCTATTTCTAGTTTGATTTTCATACATCCTCCTATTGCGGAAATAACTGATATTGATTCCTGTTTAACTCTCGTTCTCTAGTCTGTTTCCTGGTTCTGATTCTATGCGGCATATCATACGAATTATGGCATTTTTGACACGCCGCCTTCAGGTTTTCCTCTGCACAATTCTCAGGGATATGATCCAGGTGCATGATAGTGAGCACCACGACAGATCCGGTTTCAGGGTGGCGCTGCCCATGTCCGGCGCCACACAACTCACATTTGTTGCCCGCACGCTCTAGGATCCGCTTTCTAATCTCTGACCAGTTATCGGGATAACGACTTTGGTTTTCAGGTCGAATCGGCATCATCCCTCCTCTATCTCAGCTATTGCCCGCAAAATTGATCTGCATCAAAATAATCTCTATATGTTCTAGGCTTTGGGCATTGTGCCGTGGGCGCAGGAAAAAATATTTTACCTACATTCACGACTTTTTTCCCTACGCTCTTTATCGGATAATTCAATTTACAAATATCCTCACCACTAATAAAAGCCGAAAGAGCACGGCAGTCTAAACAACTACGTTTCAAATCGGCCTCCCTCTATATTGCCCGCAATCCTCACCCTAATTTAATTTTGCCTGTGTAATACGATACGCCTTCATAATTTCTGGCAACATCTCAGGTAATAGATTTATTTCAGCAAGTTTCTCATCAATAAAAATACTTTCTACTTGTCCGTTCTGCATATCGGCGGTACAAAATTGTCCTTGAAAATGAAATCCTATGATCATAGTCTCCCTCTATATTGCCGGGGCATCAATTATGTTTCGTCCCATCTTTTAATGGCATCCATAGCAGTCAATTCAGGTAGAACGGTTTTTGAATATTTATTAGTAGTACTAAATACTACGACCCGAATAAAACACCAACAGATTAATTTTTTTGGCAAATGCCAAGCGATCCATCTAATCATCATATCCTCCTATATTGCCGGGGCATTACACCGAAAATATCAGCGTCAAAATACGGTCGGCGATATTATTGCATCCTTCTTTGGTACCGAGGTTTGTAATTACAGCACGCCGGGTTTTTTCTCTGCGTGCCACCTGGTCATCATAAATAAGCATGGCAATATTAGCCTCATATACCCTCCGAAAATCTGGATCGGCCTCAAACGCTTTCCGCATTATCCGCCTTGCTTTAACAATTTTTCTACTCATATTTTCCTCCTATAATTGCCGGGGCATTACACCCCAGCTTACTACTACACCTACCAGAGCAGTCAACGACCGGTAGCAGGATTTTTGGCTTGCCTGTTATCCTCCGCTATGCAAAGAGTCGCATATTCAAACAGCACGGCGTCGGATTCGTTCTTCCACGTATTGATTCTTGCCTGTTTAAATAATTCCTTACCTTTCGCTGCCGTATCCTCATACGGCGCATCAGGCGGAAATAGATCGCCTATAATTCTAATAGCATCTTGTCTATTCATACCGTCCTCCATCACTCTAATATTGAGCGTCTTTTTTATTACTTGTCCAATATTTGTAATCATTTTATCAACGCAAACACAACAAAATTTTCTCGGTCGATTACTTACATACCATGAATCAACATAATAAAACGCTTCGTGTTTTCCGCACCTTTCACACTTCACCAAGCATCACCTCCTCACTTCATCCTTCGTCCACCCGTGATGGCATTTTAGGCATTCTATAAAAACCCATCCGGGATAATCTTCGTAATGCAGCTTACCTCCGCAGAGCGGGCATCGTTTACCCAATGGTCGATAACTCACATATCTCCCCTCATAAAAAGCAGCCGGCAGGCGGTGGATACCTGCGACAATTCCACGTACTCTCGGTCTCCCGTAATTGCTTATCCCCACTTAGTTAGCCACGAAGGCTTACCCTCAGCACAATTAACGCCTTTATGCCACGACTGCTTGTACATTTTCTCCTTAGCGGTTATTCTTTCTCCGCCTCCTCCGCCTTTTTACCCTTGTCGGTCCTATTGTCTTCGGTGCCGTATCCCCTCCTTTCCATGTCTCGATCGTGAGCTTCTTTCTCGGCTCTAGACCCAAACCCTCCGCTTGATCCTGTGTTTATCTTTCCCATTTTTTTTCCTCCAAAAACTTTATTTGCCGGATTACCTCTCAAGGAGGAATACCGGCTATAGAACTGCCGGGTATTGAGCCCGGTCAGACCTGCTTCTCCGATTCATGATACTTTTCCGGCCCGATACAATATTCATACTCTTCACTATCACGGGCGCAAAGATAACCAGGGAAACAGAAGCAAAAACCTTCGTCGCAATGCATCAAATCATCAGTTATACAACAACAGTCACCGTTGCTATATAGCCCGTCATATTCATTTTTTTTAAGGTATTGTTCTACTATTTGTCTAACATTCATGACTTCTCCTTTTCTAGTTCTTTTATACGCTTCTCTATCCATTGACGCCTACAAGCAGAACAGAAATGCCTTCCGTCTGACTCTGCACCGCATTTTTTGCATCTACTCATGACTTCTCCTTCTGCAGTTCGGCTTTAAGCAAGCGCCGAGCTTGTTCAAATAGTTCTACTGTATCGCCCAGTCTGTCGTCATCATCGTACCAATCAATAAGTTCACTAAGCTTTCTCTCAAGTACCCGGACATGGCCCTCGGTTTCTTGCAACCGTTTACATAACACGCTGTATTGGTTTCTTTGTATTCTCGCCGTTTTTATATCGGCTTCCAGCTCCCGGATGCGGGCCTCGGCTGCCGCAGTATATTTATTCAGGTTTCCGTGGAGTCGCTTGATTTCTGCCTCGGCATTATCGACACGCTTCACTTGTTTGTATATTCGTGATTGGCAATCGTCTACCGAGATCATTTCTTTTATCGCTGATTCTAAGTCCTTAACTTTGGCCTCGGCTTCAATATACAAAATAGCCACCTCACCATTTGCTTTTATCAATTTCAGATTTTTGGCCCGGGCTTGCTTTATCTCGACAATGAGCCAATCAAAATGATTTCGTGCTGCGTTGCTCGGTCGAATACCGCCAAAATCTGACAGTTTTGTTTTTTTGAGCCATTCTTGTATTTCTTGTATCTTATTCTTCATACATTCTCCTGTTTGAGTTTGGATATAAATACTTCCCATGCTTCTGTATTCTGTTTTTGTTCAGTCGTAAGCGAATTCTTTGTTCTTAACCGATAAAATGCATGAACATAACTTTCGTTTACAAGTTTTTGCATGGGGCCACATGTCCAGCCCGCATGAGGATAACTCAATAGGCTGGGAGCATTGGTGGCCAAACCCCCAAACATCGCTTCACAAATATCAGCTAGCATGGCGGCATTCAGCGATGCATCATATATGCTATCTTTCAATTGCTCTTCGCTACGCTCATGCCACTGAATCAGGCGGGAAATTTGCTGAATATGCTCAATAGGCATAAATCCAGCATTCTCTATAAACCAATCACGATAATCTTTCATGGAGATTCCTCCTCGATCTTGGCGATTACTTTGCGTATTGCCAATACTGCATCGACAACCGCATCTTTCAATTCCTCTGCCAGCTCCCAATGCACACTGGCGTAAATTGCTTCGAGTGGTATAGCCGCTTTTATTACTACCTCAATCAGATCCGGTGCGGCGGCTATCAGGCGGGCAGTTCCTCCTAAACATTGATGTAATGCAAGTGCCGAACTAAGAACTGCAATTTGCTCTTCGTTTTGGTTTTCTATAATACGCGGCCAACCCTTTTCGTCTTTTTCAACAGACCATGGCCCCGGCATATACTTACTCATGATTTCCCCTCCTGTGCTTATTACCTTTACTGCACCAATATTTATGGCCAGTTATTTCCCGAGTCCCCACACATTCTGAACAGATATGTATACCAAACCCTAGTCCTTTAGATATTATTTCATCATATCCATCATTCATCTATTCTCCCCTGTTTTCAATTACCGACAATATTAAAATCCGGTCGAGAGTGTACCTGCTTGTAAAGCAATTCCACTTTCCGCTCAAGTTCGTGAAGTTTATCCACTTGCTCTTTTTCGGCCTTTTTAGGGTATCTATGACGTATTTGTTTCAGAGCTTCACATACTAATTCACTGAATGAACGGTGGTCTAATTGGGCGTATTCCATAATTAATTTCAATTCATGTTCTGGAATTGTGAAGCGTTTGCGTACCATTTTAATTTCCATTTATTAGCTCCGCCGTTTTCTCCCGGTAGTATTTAGCCAGCTCTTCCAGTTCCCCAACGCTATACTTCTTCACCTGCCCAGCCAGGATCAGCAATTTGTCAATAACTTCCAGTCCGTACAATTGTTGCATCTTCTTTGCGTATGCATTTTTGTTTCCGTCTAACCCACAATTACAGCGATTACATTGAATATGAGTATTCCTTTCATCGAATAATATTGAACTGTTCCTATTACCTACAAAATGCCCAGCTTGTAATAGCTCAAACTCATATATCCGACCACATGTAAAGCACTTGCCGTAATAGGAGCGTCCGGTTGTTTGAAGACAGTCTCTTGTTCTAATATATTTAGAGAATGCATCCCAAGTTTTTTGTTTTGTTTTTTTATAAATACTTTTAATTTTAGTCATTTATATTCTTTTCCATATTTTTTGATTCACAATTCGACTTATAGTATTTTGATATATTCCATAAATTGAAGCGAGTTCTCTTTGTAAAATCCCACCTGATTTATATTTCTTTCTAATTGTTTTTACTTCTCTTGCTGTTAATTTATTAGTCGATCTATTTTGACTATTTTGTGCAGCGGTCGTCCATCGACAATTATCAGGGAAATATCCTAAATCATTATTGCTGCGATCTATCTGAGCTTCCGGAAAAGGCCTTGGCCCCATATCTTTAAAGAAAGTTGCAAAACTATTTCTCCATCGATCACAAACTGTAATACCACGACCACCATAATATTTATAACCTATATTATTTTTATTATAACATCGATCTTTCATCGTTCGCCAAGTATTATGTTCTGGGATATTATACATTCCATGCATTTCGTGCTTTGTATAAAGTGGATCGCCATATTTCCAAAATCTTGAATAATGTTTAGGACAATATCCCTTGGTACGATGTTTATTATTGCAGTCTTTAATTTTACAAATATTCATGATACATCCTACATCCTGTGATTTTGTCGGTATGGGGAAGAAGGATGCGCTGCTTCCCCCAGGATGGCCGTCCCGCCGACATTGATAATCATATAACATTTTTTATTTCTTGTCAATCCCTATAGATTAGTATCTAATTTTTTAACTTTCTCCCCAACGGAATCTTGACGCTCGAAGGCAGATACCACACTTCCAGCTCTCAAGACAATCTGGTCCTCTCCTGGTTTTTCGCCAACAGATTCTACAAGCACCTGATAATTATGCCGAAACGCCATTTCCTTAATGACTTTAAATGATTCTTCATCCAACAGGCTGCCACCTTCTATGAAAAGAATCCGCAGATCCGGATGCATTTCCATGCCGAGACGCGTGCTGATTCTTAATTGCTCTGCGGATGATTTCTGAGAAAACGGTATAGTGTCAATCAGGATTCCAGCATCATCGTCAAACTCAATATTCTTGAATGGCAATTTGCTGTTCAGGATCGCATCCTTTTTCTCTTTTTCGAGTTCTCCCAGTTTGGCCGTCAATTGGTCTGTCGATTTCTTACCATGTTTCTGCCTCGTGACCGCGTCCTGGTATTGTCTATATTGTTCAGCTCTTTTATTCACCAGATTCACGTTTGCTATTCTCTCGTCTATTGCATCAAAGGGTTTTTGCTCTTCCGGTTCAGGTTTTGATTTCAGGCCGTTCTCGATGACCTTGATATTGTTCAGGCTTACTGTTTTCTTCTCTTGTAAAATTTTCGCCTGTGCCCTTAGTCGTTCTATTTCAGCATCAGCCTCTGAGATGTCCTCCTTGTACCGCGCGACATCCTCTTTGCAATTATTCCTAGCACGCTCCCGGTTATCTTGCTCAGTGTTATAGTCTGCTATTACCTGCCGCTCGGCAAAAAGCTCTTTCACATCAACAGGTTCCGTCGTATCGCATACAAGACTCGTTACAAGAGCGTCCAATCTTTTCACTTCCCTGTTTACAATTGTCCGTTCCTGATAAGTGGCTTCATGGGCTTGCTCGATTTTATCAGTATTTATCCCGCCCAATTGTTTTACAATTTCGATTTGCTCCTTGGGCGCCCGTTTTGCAAATGCTAAAGGATTTACGGTAAACTCCGATAAAAGACCATTTAGAAATGCCTGGTCAAGATTGCCCCCTGCCGTGTCCTTGATAATGAGAGATCCGCCGGTAGAAACGACGCCTTTCTCATCCGTCTTTTTCGTTATCGAGCGCCGGATCTCGATTTGTCTTTCCCTATTTCCTATGATAACTTTCATCAAAGCCTTGTTCTCACCCTGCTTGATAACCCGCCATGCTGATTTACCAAAGTGTCTTATTCCTATGACTGCCCCAAAGAGACCATCGATAAGCGTCGTTTTTGCACTTCCGTTTTTGCCTCGAATCTCAACAAAAGTCCTGTCCTTGAGATCGACTTCTACAATCTCGATATTTCTGAGATTTTGGATCTTCAATCCTAAAACTCTTAATCCTTTATCTTTTGTTTTCTCCATGAGAAATCTCCTCTATGATTATTTTTTTCTTTGTTCCTTATAATCCTGTATCAGTTCTTCAATATCTGCGCCCACATCAATACATGACTTTATTGTGCCTTCGATAATCAGATTCATCTCTTTTACGGTATAGACTAGAATTGATTTGAAAAAATAGATTCTTGCAGTAGAGCCCCCAGCAGGATACTGCGCAAAGCGACCTGACCAAATAGGTGGAATGAAACCTTCACTATATTGGACATATATTCCCCAGAAATATTTCAGTTCAATCTTCGCATATGGTTTAGCAAACAACTGAACGGCGGAATAAGCGTCCCGAAGAGCATGAAAATAACGATGCGCCTCTTCAGACCGTTTATCCTGCCAGGTCTCGAATGTAAAGCGTAGCCGGTCGCCCTCATGTCTGGATTGCTTGAATACGTACAGAGATTCCTTGTCTATAATTTGTATTTTGCCCTCGGTTATTTTTGCTTGGCCGGTTACGTTTTTCATACACTAATTCCCCTAGAAGTCCTTAAGGGATTCATCTTCAAGATGCCGATTATCCCCAACCGCCCGGCAAGCCTCACTTACCGAACAATAACCATTGCAGCGCCGGCCTTCCCAACATTCCAATTCCGTACAAGGCCCGGGCATTATTTTACCTTCGAGAGCTATTAAGAGATGGTTCTTTTTCTTCTCAAAATATTCGTCTATCACTTTGTCATCACGAAAAGGAACATCTATGTAATAGGTCTTTTCCGTGATACCCCTACTGTCCGCAATATAGGTATTACCGTCTCTGACAATGGCAAATACCCGCATTGCTTTGATAGGCTCCTGGAGTGCTTCCTCGGCCATCATCCTGTAGCGATTGAGTTGTAAGATCGCCTCTGTCATATCAACCGCTTTTGGATCCCGGCTATATATTTTCTCTGTTTTGGGTTTCCCTTTGTTTTTCCCTGATTTCAAGAGGACTGGATTTCCCATATTGTCCAGTAGTGGTTTTTCTTTCTTTTTGATACCCAAGCATTTAGCCACCTTAAAACTCCCCCAAGTCTTATAGTCCTGCAACCACCAGTCTCCGTTGTGTTGTTCAAGCAGATCCATCGTCCCGGTTATGTCGTCCTTGCACAATTTTTCCTCCGGGAAACTTATATCGGTATCGAAGTCCTCAAGTTTTTTATGGGCCCGGGTTCCGATGATGGCAAACGCCATGTCAGAAGGATCAATAGCGTAATCGGTAGTAAGTTTGAGATATTCCATCCTTGTCCCGTTTATTAATTGGGTGACAGAGGGGATTCCCCTCCACACCCTCTCGGAGGCACACATTTTTAGAAAGGGAAGGGGATACTCTTTTGAGAGTACCCCTTCATTAAGACATTTCTGGATCTCTAGTTTTTCACCATGTGACATAAACCATTTTAACGGCATAATTCCCCCCTAGAATGGAATGTCATCGTCAAACTCAGGAGCGTCTACATCGGGTAGATTGTTTGCCCCTAGTAATTTTTTGATCCATTCCGGCGCCCAGCCCTCTTCCATTTCGGGAATCATTTTTTCCTGATTTTTAACGGGTGGATTTATGCTCGCTATATTGACCCAGATGCCGCCAGATTTGCGCGGTTTCTCAACGAGATTAAGATTGCAATTGACATTAAGTAAATTTTCCAGGTCAAAACCTTTCAATTCTTCGGCGGTAAAACTTCGGGTACGCCATGATTCCAAATCTTTCCTGAGATTTGCTTTCTCGCCGAGGGTTAAGGTATAAGTTTTAGTAAGAAAAAATCTTTTACCCGCGTAATCACCCTCTTCTTGACGCTCATCAATTTCGAATCCCAAGGCGACCTTATGACATATTTTTCCCATGTAGCCTTCCTGCATTCCTAAATCCCATACGGCCGCACATACCCCTGGAAACATTCCCGTAGGAATCGGTTCCCAATGTCCTTCTTCTTTTGCTACAATTCCCATGATTAATCCTCCTTCTCTTGATATGGTTCTTCCACCTGGTCAACCAACTGATTGCAAATTTTGTCAATCACTTCCAGGTCGAGTACATCATAAATATCCTGTTTGTCGTTTATTGTCCTGACTTTAAGATCATCAATGTATGAACCTTCCCCAGGATAATTGAAAGACAATTTATAACCAGGTCTACGAATCCCGGAGCACGCCAGCCATACGCTATTAATTTCTACTAGCTCATTATTGAACCGGATATCCTTGCGGGGCCGTAGCCCCTGCGTTACTGTGCTCATGCCGTTCACCTCCATATAGTTTTAAAGGGAGGGGGAAGCTTTTCAGGCACAACCCCCTCCCTGGTGAACGGTATCCCTAGTCGCCTTGAACCAGAGATACCGTTTTATCCATTCGCAAGTCGGCCAGCCTCCTTCCCCGCAAATCCTTGCGGACTCTTTTTATAGTTTCTGTTTTATTTTCGCCATCGGTCTCATAAATGAGATCATGATTGACGGCAGCGAAATGAAATGCAAAATGCTCCCAGTTTTGTTTCATCTTAATTATCCTTGAATAACTCGCAAGAACGACATCTTTTCTTCGTCATCTGCCAGGGCCATGATGTTAATGACCAACAACCCAATTCCTGAAGAGCATCAGGATAGCTACACCAATCAGGTTGAAAGTATCTTTCTTCAAGCCAAGCATATGTTTTTTTCTCTAAAATGATTTTTTCCCATACTTTTTTGCTTATGGTATTAACACAGGCTCTATTGTTCATGAGTCGTCTCTCTTTGATTTGCAGAATATAGACAAATAGACAGCCCCGGTCAGCGCCATTACCACGCGACCATATATAAAATGAAAGGTAAAATATTTTTGTTTCATTTATCGCTCCTTTTTGCTTTAATATATTCGTCCCAAATTTGTATCCCGTAACCTATTGTTAAAAAAAGAACTAGTATCAAAACAAATATATTCATATCATTCCTTTTAAATCCCCAGGCCGGAAAAGGAGGTTGAAAACCGGCCCGGGGCAGATACGTCATGCTTTTTCCATTTCAACGATATATTTCACTACGGCCTCCGAGAATCCATCTATATGAATCCACTTACCGTAACCGACTCCATTTTTATAAGAGGCCACATTTATCATGTATCCCTTGCTTAGGGGAGCACCCACCTGGTCATGGGCTTGTTCGTCTGTTATCACGACCATTCTGTCATAGGGAATTGTATTGAGTCGTTCAACTGCTTGGCCGAGATAAGTTGAACTATGCTCCTGCGAATTGATTATTGCATCTCGAAGGGCAAACCCTCGCCGGGGAGCAATTTCCTTTATCTGCTCACTAAAAGTGAATACTCTAATTTCATCGCACATTTCCCGCATGATCATTGCCACACCGGCGGCAGCATCCATCTTTGTCATATCAGATTTAGCAGACAAAGATGAATCCATAGATCCGGAAACATCTACCAATACAAATGTTTTCCCTTGTAATCATTGAGTTTCTTGGATGTTTTTGAACATCGCTTCTTCCAGTGACGGTTCTTAGGCAGGCATAATCCGAGCGACGGCAATAAAACGGAAAGGCAACACCCGACGAACATTCATCTGCCGAATATAATTACTGATTTGCTCTCGGTTTACATCAGCCTCTTCCATGTTCCTGATATTGCGCAAAGTAGCCAAAGCACCTAGTTTTTTTTCTTCCATCAACCTGGTAAAAGTTTCCTTCTTATTGGCGCCTCCGGAGAGTTGAGTTTCCCAAGTATCCGGAACAGGTATAGTATCTTCTTTGAGTTGTTTCCAGAGTCCAGCTTGTTCCTTATTTTCCGGCTTGGGCCGTACTAAACACATCACATCTTTTAATTTGATCGCCTTATTTGCCTTTTTGTATTTACCGAGTTGATAGGCGTCAAACTTCTTGAATGCTTGGGCCAACCCTTTCTTTACCTGGGAAGACAACGGCTTTCCGGTCTCTCGATCAGGACTTAACTTTGACTGAGTACGATCCGATCCACCCCAGTACATTGCCAAGAATTCAGTCAGTTCATCCGGTCTTTGAATAATAGCAGTCAGTAATCCAGATAGATTTTTGTACTTCAGGTCTGCCAATGCAGTCGCAATCAATAAGGGAACGTGCCGTAGATTGTGTATTGATCGGGCTTCTATTACCAGATCGGCAGCAAATTGACCCTGGACTTTGCCTACTAGATCATAAATACGTTCGGCAATAGAAATCCCATCTTCATAGAAAGATTTTTCCCATAACAGACTAGCCATGACCGAACGCCGTAACTCAGTTTCGGCATTAATACGTTTAGCCGAGCCCCCCTCGTGGGTTTTTATTGTAACTTGTGTTTTCTTATTTAGAGTTGCCATATTTCCCTCCTTACTGAAGAATATAAACCGGGGAATTAATCAGATCCGGGTTTTTTCATTTACAGTGAAGTAACCGAATCTTACACCGCCGGTAAGGGAAGCGGGTTGGATTTGAACCAACGACCTCTCGATTATAAGTCGAAGTAACCGTCTTCTACAGCGACCCGAAGGCGCAATAAACGAATACGGCCCGTTAGCGCTCTAGCCATCTGAGCTACCGCTTCCATATAATGACCGGGGAATAAGCAATGACGGGTTTGTTCTCCAATGAAGTAGCCGTCATATACACCGCCGGCCGGTTTTTCAATTTTTCTCCTTTTTAATTTGATACAGTAACTTGCTTCTCAGCCATAAGGATGAGCCGATCCTCTTCGTCGCGATAAAAATTAATCGTATCTCCTACTTTGAGGTTTTGATCGTCTATCCAGACCTTAGGTACAGTTAAAACTCTTCCCTTGCGTCCTTGCTGTTGTATTTTATATGATTTTATTTTGATCATTTTTTTATGTTCTCCATTCAATTTTACCTATCCCGATTTCACTTTCATCTATATTATCCTTGAACCATTTCTTGCAAATTCTTTCTGCTTTTTTCTTAGAAGATACTCCCTCGACCTGACCGTCTGGTGTCATAACAAGATAGGCTCCATCGTCTATCTCGCAAATACATTTGCCTTGTTTTTTTATTACCATAGTTTTTTTATATCAATTCTATCGTTCATATTATATATTTTTCAAATATTCGATGTCGGCCATGGCGCCAAGTATGCGCCGCTCTATCCGGGCTAGAGTCGTTGGATTATCGGCATATTCGACGTGTGCTTTGTAGGCCTCTGCCAGTGTATCACGTCGAATTTGCACTTCTCGGTCACGTACACCATTCTGAATACTGCCCTCGGTGAGATACATGCCCGTGCGCCGAGCGATTGAAATTGCCTCCTGAACCATTTCAGGAGTGATTTCTGTATTTTTGATTTCCTCTAATGTCATCCTGCTCTCCTTGTTTATCTTGGGCTAACAGCCCGCCGAACGGCTCCATAGGGCCGTCCAGTAGGATGTCAGGCTATTCCCTCAATCCATTTAATAACCTCTTTGTTGCTCATGTCCCGATTGTCAATTAATGTCTGAGCGTCATTAATCTCATTCAGTCCAGAAATCACTGCATTAAAACGATCAGCATGAGCACTCATACCGGGCTGATCCAGCCAGCCCAGTAAAGTGACAATCAAATTACATTTGATTATGTTTGCCCAGTCGATTTGCTTTTCACTTCCGACTGTTATCTCATTAACGATAACCTCATTATCATCTTTCCGTCCTACCATCATCACGTCCTCCGTGGTTTTGATTTCCTCTAATGTTTTCATCCCGTCCCCCTTGTTTATTTTGTCATTCATACTGATAGTATATCACATTTTTCATGCTTTTTGAGGGAAAACTTCACTTTTTTTTATTTTTTTTCCTTGAATATGGATAAAATCATTAACAGATGTGTAGTCTTTTGGAAAATCTTCTATATTATTAGTGCCAAAATTAATCCAGCACCGCCGCCTGCGCCGACCCCGATCAATCCACCGGGGAGGCTGCCGACTACATAGCCAATTAATCCTCCCAGGGCTCCTCCTGCCAGACCGAAGAACAGCATTTGCCATTTATTGATCTGCCTCTCGTATCCCTTTATGATTATATCCTGGCCCGCCTCAATCTCCAGAGTAATCCTCCTTGATTCTTCTAACGATAATGAGAGACTCTTTAATGAGCTCGCCTGCCTCTCGATTATTTTTTCTGAGTTTAGAGCTGATCCTAATGCCTCCCTCAAGTCTTTCTCTAATTTTATTATACTCGGCTCGGAGTTCTGTGTTATCGTTTCTAAGACTAATAACTTCGCTTCTAGCAAAGACAAGCTCTCTATCAAGGTCATTGTTATTGTTTCTGAGCCGATTGATTTCGGCATCAAGAGCAGTCCGCTCAGAATCAAAAAGACCGTCAAATATTTCCTTGACATTTAAGTACCGCCTCCCTATTAATATTAGAATAATTATGGCTATGATTATAATGCCTATTTTTATTATTGTGCTTGTTTTCACTTTTTCAATCCCGTAATAATTTTCAGCCCTTCTCTTCCGAAGAGCACCACCACCAGCACAGAAAGCCAGGCCCAGGCAGGGAAATCTCCCTTCAAATACAGATAGGTTGCAAGATAAAGACAGGCCGGTTTGAAGCCTATTAATTTTGAGGGTAAAGCTAAAAGGCGCTTTAAAAGAATCCCCAACACTTCCCGGTAGGTCATTTGGGCTATCGGCTTCTCACTAATCATTTCTATATCATTTTTAATATCGCTCATTTTTTACCTCGCTAATCTGTATTATTTATCGAATCCAATAATTCTGGATCGGGATTGTAGTAGAGTATATTATTGTATCGCAGTACAGCCTCCCAGTTAATTTCCCGCCACACCGCCTTCGCGCCAAACTTTTCAAGTTCTAGTCGTACCGCCTTCGCGGTCTTGAGTAGGATTTGATCTCTCCCCCAATCAGCATCGGCTACCACATATTGGCCAACAACCGGTGTTACATGTCTAGCGGTTTTGGGTGGCATTTTAGTCCCATCTAATTTTTTCCAATAGGTTTCCATCACATAGAAAACAGCCATTATCTTATTCAAATCTGTCTCATTTACCTCGGCTACCGAAAGTGTAAATATCTTATTGTATAAATCATTTGCATCACTGCGGAGTTTATATCCCATTTCAATTAGAGGGCCATAAACTAACCCGCTACAATCACTTCCGATACGACTTTCCTTCCCGAACTCGTATCCTTTAGGAGCGTATATCCGTGCCAGAACCTTTTTTTGGAAATCAATTGCCGATTTGTTCATAGTTCCCCTCCCCTTTCACCAATAACCTAGAAGTTTTGACAAAAACACTCCAGTCGGAATCCATATCCCGGCCGAAATACTGATAATTAATAATAACATGGGTTTGGTAACAAAAGTATTCTGGTTCTTTTTCAATTCCGAAATATCCTCAATCAATCCACCACTGTTTCCACCAGTAAGAATCCCTTCCATTCTTTCCACTTTACCGTAGGTTCTTACAAGAAGATCGCGGTCTGATAATTTCTGTATCTCTTCAGCGTTCATATTATGCCTGCCATTTTATGAGAGTTGCTTGATCTATATTTGCTGTTACATCACTAATGCGCCGCAGAGTTAATGTAACAGTATAGTTCGTGAGATTCTTTTCTATTCCAATTACCTCGCATCGCACCGTTCCATATGTACCATCTGAAAATATATATAATTCAGCATCGACAACATCTTCCAGCTCAAGATTGATATTCTGAGTTTTAGTTGTGATCGTAAAAATTGGTTCAATCGTACCAGCCAGATCTAGAATTGTCGTGGCAAAAGTTTCTGCATCGGTCTCCGTTACAAGCAGAGTCTCAAACGGTTTCTCTCTATACGCTTTATAAAGTTGAAAGATTGCCGACTCTTGACTGGTATCTATTTCAGTCACGAAATCATTATTTTTCCAATCTTTGTTATATTGTACTAATACAGAGGACAAGTATTCCTCCGAATCGTAAACTACCCCCGGCGGTTCAAGTAATTCCATCACCTCTATTGTTCCGGCCGGCACTTTCGCCGGATCACGTATTTTAAAAGTATAGAGCCCGTCGTCTTGAACTACCATACTACCGGGGATTGATTTACAAATATCGCCTATAATGTCTATTATTGATTTTTCCTTTTCGATAAACAAACACATATCTTTCACTACGGTTTGCGCAGAGTTCCATTCGGTTGTGTCATAGTTGATACTGTTAAAAGCAACATCCGCATATAACGCCATCAAATCTTTTATGATGTCCAGACCATTATCTATTAGTGTGCCGCCGGTTTCATATCCTTGGAAATCAACCGAAACTTTATTTCTTGCAGTATAAACTCCAGCGGATAAAGAAAAGGTCGCATTAGTCAAATCTGCATCCCCATGTGTTACCACTGCATCTTCAACATATACCTGGTCAATCGCTTTAACAGCATAATTAGTTGTATCAAGAAATTTAAAATTAAACGGCGCGCTTCCCTCTTCGTTCGTACAGATAGTAGGAGCATTTTTTATCACTCCGTATCCTTGAGGAATGGGTTTACCTACGTTGTGAGTTTTTATATTTGGATAAGTAGCCGAATCGAAATGATTAATTGGTATCTTGCGGCTCAACGCCCATCTTTTATCTTGAATGTTAACTGTATTAATACTAGGACTAAGAGAAAAATCATCTATCGTGCCGGCAAATACCGTTTCAAAATCAGCATAATCAAAATCAAATCTACCGAATAATATCCTAATCGGTTGACCGAATACATTCTGACTTGACCAATTATCGAAATGGCCATCTATATTTTGAAACTGAATACTGCCGCCTGGATATCGTATCAACCCAAAAAATAGCGGGTCTTTTTGTTTGACTATATTAGGAATAGAAATGACACGAGCGTCATAATAAATATTATCATAGTATGCCGCTTGCATGGCATAGCCTTTAGTCACCCCGATTTGTATAAAGTCGAAACATTCGGGAGGATTGAAATCATCGAAATGCATGAGTAATTGAAAAGTTGAAGTATCGTAAAAAAAGGATTCGTTATTAGATCGCAGGTCGGCTAGACTGGTAGTTTTCAAATACAGTTTATCATCAACCCAAACAGAACCTATTCTTTCCCTGGCATTATTATTCGTTAAGTCGGCCACCCCGGCACTACCGAAATTACCATACCCGAAAGCACCGTTACCAAAATTATAGGTTGCGTTTTTTTCATTAACATAATATGTGATGAACCATATACCAGGTACGTAGTTTATAAAAAGAGAGTCTTCAGAAATGTCGATTTCGACGAGCGTTTGTTTTTGAGAGTTCGGCGACGCGATGAAATCTGTGTATGTGCTCATCAATCTCCGCCGATTTTACCGCTTATTCTAAAATATATTTCCTCATAAGCACCCTCCCATATAGGATTAAATTGATAATCCCAGGGTACTACGGGATGAGTACAATAATGTCTAAATCCAATTTCTAGAATGCCATATCGTAAACCTGTATAAAACATATATCCATCCCGTGTGGGCCAAAAATCATAGCTATTTTTATTCTTGGAAATATAAGTTCGTATCGAGCCGCCTATAAAAATATGTTTGAATAGTTCAACTTCTGATTCAAATTGAATATATCCAGATTGACTGGATTGATATGACATTGGTAGTTCATATATTTTTAAAGAATCAATAGG